>ULWE01000627.1_pt1 | contig 16478 bp, 15 predicted proteins | sample 1960071 | NCBI WGS metagenome assembly ULWE01 (sample SAMEA4835804, study PRJEB28245) | human gut metagenome | biome: gut microbiome; material: fecal sample | place: Denmark | collected 2008 | reverse complement strand
TGGCTATAGCAGCAAAGTGTGCTAATTATGAATATCAGAAAAATTATTAATGTTTTCATATTTCATCATATCTTACCATTAATCATTATTCTGCCTAATGTTCCAGAAGCCATTAGTTTTGCAAGATTCTCTTTTTCTTCTAAAAGTTTGACATGGCTATCTCCATATTCATCACGAGTAACAGTCTGAATGGCATCAAGAAGGCTTTTGCCATCACCCACGGCACGGAGAAAGGCGAACGCATCTAATACATTCGACTTGCCACTTGCATTGGTTCCAATAAGGATGCCTAAAGAATCAATATATATTGTAGAGTCCTTAAAACTCTTCCAGTTTTGTAACCTAATCTTTGTAATCATGGCTGTGTATATTTTATTCACCAGTATATTTTTTGCAAAGCTAATCATTTTTTTTCGAAATGAGCAAAAAATGAGCAAAAAAAATCAGTGCTACTACTAAGAGTAACACTGATTTTCTATTTTGTTTATTGAACGGCAACTTTCTTGATGCTGCCATCGCTATATACCACGATATTCACGCCCTTGGTAGGAGAGGTTACTCGCTGTCCGTTGAGAGAATAGCGGGAGATTTCTTTCACATCGCTGCGGTTTGTCACTTTGTCAATACCTGTCGCATCATACTCAATGATGTTTCCAAAGTCTTTCCAGACGTCAGCATTTATCAAATATTTTTAAAGAGGGAGAACTTGATGAAAAAGTGGTTGTTCGGAAATTCCGACAGACCACTCAGCATGGTGCTATGGCAGGAAAAAACCAAAGCAAATAAGTGAAGTTCTATAACCTTGATGTTATCATATCTGTGGGCTATCGTGTAAAATCTATTCAAGGCACGCGTTTCCGTCAATGGGCTACAGAGCGACTAAATGAGTCCATCGTAAAAGGGTTTACGATGGACGATGAACGACTCAAAAATCTTGGTGGTGGCAACTATTGGAAAGAGTTGCTCGACCGTACTCGTGATTGTCATGAAAAGATTAACAAGAAAATATTTTCTTGTTCAGCACCGATACCTCACTCAAGTTCACCAAGGTCTTCGAATACTATCAAGTTCGTTGGACGGTGGTTATGTATCGTGAGTGCAAACAGGATTATAAAAAAGTGTTATGCTTCCGGGGATTTACTCCGGAAGCGTGATTTCGCCAGCCAAAGACATTTTCAGCTTTACACGGATGTATTTTAAGGATAAAATTCAATCTGTGTAAATCTGTGAAATCTGTGGGACATTTATGGGTGTACAGGATATGACTTCCGATACACCCACTTCTTTATGATTTCCTTCTAAATGTGGAAATTGATTTCCTTGAGCCAGGTACGGGTGTCGAAGCAGGGACATTCCTTGTGGACGCCAGGCAAGTCGCGATGACCTAAAATCTCGGCATCAGGATAGTCAACGCAGAGGCTCTGGAGCAATTCCTCCATCGTTACCTTCTGGGCCAAGGTGCGGGTGTCCTTGCAGCGACCGTGCTCGTCCAGACCGCCCTCATAGCAGATGCCGATGCTGTGGGCATTGAAACCCTTGGCGTGAGCTCCCATCTGACTCTCCGGACGACCCGGATAGAGCGTGCCATCCTTCGTGATGTAGAAATGATAACCAATGGTCTGGAAACCTCTTGCCTTATGACACGCTTCCAACTGCTCTATTGTGAAATTCTGATTTACTCGCGTTGCACTGCAATGAAGTACAATCAGCGAAATATTTCTCTTGTTTTTACTCATAATTTTACCGTTTTCTGTTTTAAATGTTAATACTCTTAAATTTTATAGGTAGAGAAGGAAAAAGGAGATAAAGAAATGAAAGGAGGTGAAGGAGTTAAGACGGTTGCCTTTATTTCACTATAAGACTGTTGTCTTAACTCCTCTGTAATCCTTAGAAGCGATAACTCCTCAATTCCCTCCTTCTAAAAAATAGTGGTTAATCCTGTTTCGGTAAGTAGCAGAATAGGACCGCTATCCTCTGCAACTGGAAACGCAGAAAGCGCCGACAATTGCTGTCAAAACTGTAATGATGAAATTGATCACGTTCTTCAATGTTACATTCTTCATACTTTTCAAATTTTAAGTAGTTAATATTTTTGTGAATTCATTCTCAAGGCTCAGCGAGGACTATTTGAGTTCGTAGTCTCCATCGCCGTCTGTACCGCCGCCCTGTGAGTTGTCAGTGTTTCCACCGCCGCTCTGAGTGTTGTCCTTGTTGTCACCAGTCTGCGAAGAGTCTCCCTTGCTTGGGTCGTTGGTACCCGAACCGCTTCCGTCACCATCAGGACCAGATGGGGTAGTGGTCTTGCTTGAATCCTCGACGAGGAGGTTGGCAGCATTCTTCAGGGAAGCCTGGATATCGAGCTTGCTGCTGGTCAGATTACCGGTAGCACGGGCACGGAGCCTTACGCCATCAATGTTCTTCGCCACAGAGAAATCATCCTCACTATCAGCACCCTTCTTGGTCTTCAGACCGATGGAGAAGATGGCCAGATCGTCGATTTTCACGGCAAGACCCTGGAGCACTAACTCCTTGATGCACTTCACCATGTCGGTGAGCAAACCCTTGGTGGCACCAGGCGAGAAACCCGTATTGTGTTCGGTCATGTGCTCAGCGAGTCCGTTGAGATCGACGGTTTGAGTTACTACTGGGCGGGCATAGTACTTGCCATACGCCTCCTTGATTTTCGGGTTCTTGTTTTTAGATAATTTAAATAGAATCATAATTACTGTTTATTGAAAGTGGTTAATAACTGTTAGCCTCCAATAAGGGCTGCGCGCTCGCCTTCGTCTTCAGCTAAGTCACTCTCTCTGAATGACAATGCAAAGATACAACATTCTGCTGACTCACTTATCCCTTTCTATCCCTTTTGATGCTTTTCTATCCCTTTCTATCCTTTTCTATCCCTTTCTATCCCTTTCCGGAAGCCCTTTTCCTTCCTTCTGAGAGTTCATGTTCAGAGGATCTCCCACATGATCTTATGGTTCGTCCAGATAATCCACTATCAGCTCCACCTGATGGCGACTGTAATACTTGGCAAATTTGCCCACCTTGCAGTCGTCGAGAGCCTCAGAGAGTTCGGGATTGTTTTTGATCCAGCGCTTCAGACGGTTGAGCGCCACCTTGGCTTCCGATCGTGGAAAGTAGAGTAAAGCCAATTCTGTCTTTTCATAAATACGTATTTCCATATCCGATTGATTTTTAGTATGATATAAGTTGATTACTATCTCTAAATAAGTCATTTGCTATCCCGAATCAAGTCATTTAGGAGTAGCAATCAAGTCATTTAGCACCTGTAAACAAGTCATTTACGATAGCCAAACAAGTCATTTGCAACTCCTAAATGAGTCATTTTCTCATCGTATTTCAGTCATTTCGCCATCGTATCTGAGTCGTTCTGGCTCTCTGCTATCGACAGTTTCGCCTCCTGATTGATATCATAGCCTTCCTTCTCGATTACGCTCCAACCTCTGCCTTGTTTTCTGCGTAATCTCCGGAATCCCATTCTTTCCATGATGTTCTGAATGTCTCCACTGGTCACGTTGTTTCGTATGGCAGGGTTGAATCCTATCTTTTCCATGATGTCGGCAGAGGTGGCAAATTTCATATTCGGATTCATCAGGTCGCCTTCTGTTGGCACCCTGAAATACTTGCCTATGAGCTCCTCCAGGAAGCTGTTGGCAAGGAACATCCTGTTGTGCTGTCTTTGCTTCTCCATGTCCTCGTAGGTGAGCCAAGGCACCCAGTCACCTTGCTTCAGTTTGCCCTCCTTGCGCTTTCTGATGAGTTCTTTCACGATATATATAGCCTGGGCATAGATATGATCGTGATCGATGGGATATTCGAAGGGGCTCTGGATTTTCTCCACCTCCCACACCAGGCAGCGGCGGTCTTCCTCTTCGCATATCACGTGGCGATTGTTGCTCGTGCCGCAGAGAGAGGCATGGCGCAGCAGCTGACTGGGATATTTGTCGTAGGGCACACGGATGGTTACGCTGCGCTTCGTCACACAACTCTTGAAGGAATTGAGATTCTTGCCATGTGGGGCATCAAACTCGTCGAGGCAGATGAGCGCCTTGCTGGTCGTTATCTGCAGGAAATCCTTGTTCTTGTAGTCGGCAGAAGAATCGTTGGCATAGTAACTTCTGAGGCACTTGGGCAGGAGATTTTCCAGGAATTTGGTCTTGAAGATACCGCCACGACCCACGAGCACCAACACCAGTTCGTTCACCATCTCCTTGCTGCCCCAGCCATATACCATGCTCACAAACCATTTGCGGAAGGCATACTTGAAGTACTTCTTGGTGTGATAGTATTCGGGCGCCTCCTTCACCGTGATACGTTCGCAGAGCTGGTCGATGTAGTCGGGATCGCCTTCCTTCCATTCTGGCAATCCCGTGAGATAATCCTCGATGGGGTTGAACTTTTTCGTGAAATCCGACTTGATGGCGCTTTCCAATCTTTTCTTGTTGGTGCGCAGTCCGTCCATATCCATCAGCGTATAGATGGTATTCTCCACGGTCTCGGTCACCTCCGTCCATTTGTAGTAGAATTCACTCTGGGTATCGTAGGCCCTGATTTCCACCATGCCGGTCACGGTGTTCAGATGCATCTCATATCGGGTGTTAAGCCACTGCATCAGCACCTTCATGCTCGGGTTGGATCCGTATTTCTCGCCCTTCGTATAGAGATGCCAGCAGCCCCAACCTTCCGTATGATTGAACACCCAGTCCACGATGCTTTTCACACCGTCATACTGGCTTCCATATTCCGCCGTCATCCAGTTGAGCAGTTCTTCCTTCCTGGCACCGTAGTTGAAGCAGAAGGTGGCAAAACGCATGCAGAACTCGTGATGGCTGCCAGGCTCAAATCGGCAGAACCAGCCCTCAGAGAGCTTTTTCACTTGCTCTATCACGTCCTCCGTACTCGCTTCTGTCTGCTTCTTGCCGTTTGCCTTCCCTGAGGATGCGCTGCCCTGACTCTTTTTGGCGCTTCTACTGCCTTTCGATGAAGTACCGTTGGCTCTATCCGTCTCCAACTTTTTCTCCCTTTCCATCTCCGGTTTCAGCACGGTCTGGTAGAATTTCGTCACCTCCTCAGGCGAAAGGGGTAGGGGTTCCGCATCCCAGTTGAAGTAGGCCTTCTCATCGTGCGCCAGACCGCAGAGACGGGTCATGTCGAGGCACTGTCTGTCGGCGTTGAGATTCAGCAGCTCATCATAGATTTTGATGGCCTTTGTGATGGCGAGGCGGTGCAGTTCAGTCTCAGTGAGCGTGCAGCCGGGGGGACGCGCATATTTCAGGAGGATTCTGAATCCCCTGCCGCTGATAGTGCGGTAACAAACCATGGTAGTAGGCTTTTTGATAGCCTTTTCCACGGCGTCTTCCAGGATGATGCTTGGCGTATGATCATAGTCGAGCATGGCCCAGTAGGTAGGTTTGCCGAAGTAATCGAGCGTTCTACCATCGGGTTTGAACTGGATAGATGGACAGATGGCAGCAGAGTTTCGCTTTTTGTTATCAGCAGCTTTTCTGTCGATATTTACCATTTGTCGGTAGTCATCCGTATGAATCTGGATGAATCTGTCTTGCATGATGAGCCATTCCAGTTCCTTCTTGCTTGACAGAGGTTTGTGGCTACTACTTCTGAGCGAAGTAAATAGCGAGGGCATGGTTTCTTCCATTAGCTTCCAAGTTAAATTGTTATTTTGGAAATTAGTTGAGGTCTGAAGATTGTTACTGTTTCAGATGAATGTCTCCATTTTGAATCAGGATGTTGGTATTTTCGACGAAGTGCGTACTTTGAATGAACTTATCGGTCATTTTGAAAGCGTTTATTTTTTCTTCACGTTCTTCTATCGTTTGATTGTGTTCCAGGGCCATGTAGGCTGCACAAAAATCCCTCTCTCTATGTCCTTTTTCATGCATGTTTACTTGCTCTTGAATGTCCTTTTCATGGAGGATAGCGATAATCGTTTCTTTCATTTCTATCAGCTTGATCACAGAGATAACTCCTGTTTCAAATCTCTTAATTAACTTTTTGTCGAAATGACCAATTTCCTGCAGTTTTTTATCACTGATATCATTTTTCTGTATTTGCCGGATCAAGAATACTTGTCGGTTTCTTATCCAGTTAACAGCGGTCTCCAAAGCCTTCAGTTTTTCTTCAGAATAAACTGGGGGCACTTTTTTTGTTTCTCCCTTTTGTTTGCTTGGTTTCTTCATTTTCTTGCAATTATTAATATCATGCTGCAAAGTTCATCAAAAAATGCCAGATAGGGTGGGGGGTTATATAGAACCCCAAAAGTGCGAAAAAAATAACCTAATATTTTGAATCTTTAACAGTTGGAGCTTTCCTGTGTATTTAAAATCTCCAGCCAAACCATCCTTTCGGTAAAAGGAAAATAAAACTTTATAAAGGAGAGCCAAAGGTGTCGGTGACACTTACTTTTCATCTTTTTTTTATGCATTGGAGCCACTACCCTCCAATTTGGATGTCTCCCTCTGATTATCAATCTTTTATCTATTTTCGCGCGGTAAGTCATAAAAAAAAGAGTATATAAAAGTGTCACCTGTCACCGTTTTCTGCCAAGCCCTTTATTGGAGCCAGTTTGTTGGGTGACACCTGTGACACGAGTTTTCAGTTTTTTTGTGGAGGGGTCTGTCACCCCTGTCACCCATCGGCATTGCGAAAAAAATGGAAAAATGGGATAATTTTATTGAGGTTAGAACTAAAAACTGTTGAAATGTTTGACGTATTCAAATTAAATTCGTATTTTTGCAATGGTATAAAATATAGGCTTATGGTACATGTAAATGAAACGATTGTAATGTTCCTTTATGTTCTATCGAAATATCAATCAAATACGAGACCTTTAGCCTTATTTCCTCCAATATTCTCCATCATATTGATTTTTTTGCCTTCAGATTTGCATTTTTCAAAAAATAATCGTACTTTTGCCCTCGAAGACGCAATAGTGCGTTAACAACATACATCATACAAATATTATGGCGAAATACATCAACCCATTTACCGACTGGGGCTTTAAGCGATTGTTTGGTCAGGAGTTCAGCAAGGATTTGCTGATAAGTTTCTTAAACGATTTGTTCGAGGGGGAATTTCAAGTCAGGGATGTCTCCTTCAAGGACAAAGAGCAGTTGGCAGATTCCAAGGATTTGCGAGGCTGCATATACGATGTCTATTGCGAGACAGATGAGGGCAAGCATTTCATTGTGGAGATGCAGAACAACTGGACGGTTAATTTCGTGAATCGCACATTGTGTTATGCCAGTAAGGCTATTACCAATCAGCGTGAGAAAGAAAAGTCCAAGGACAAGCCTTCATTTTATGAGTTGGTTCCTGTATATGTGATCAGTTTTATGAATTTCTCTCCTCATGTCGGAGAAGAGATCAGTCAGTTTAAATCTGATGTGATGCTGAGAGAGAAAAATAGCGAAGAACCTTTCACAGACAAGCTTCGCTTCATCTATTTGAATCTTCCGTATTTCACGAAGGAAGCGGAGGAATGTGTAACAGATTTTGAAAAGTGGATTTACGTATTGAAGCATATGACAACATTAGAAAGAATTCCATTTGAGACGCAGAAGAAAATCTTCAAGCGTTTGGCTGAAGTGGCTGACAGCCGCTGCCTGAGCAAGGAGGAAATGGAAAAATATGAAGAGAGCCAGCGCCAGGTTGATAATTACAACCTGGGGATGTATAGTGCCTGGCTGGAAGGAAATGAGAAGGGGATAGAGCAAGGTGAACTTGCTAAAAGTCTTGATGTTGCAAAGAATCTCCTTGCATTAGGTATGCCAGTAAGTCAAATCATGCAAGTTACAGGTTTGACTAAAGAACAAATTAGCAGCTTGCTGGTTAAATGATAATGATTTGGAGATGTTTTTTTACTACCCATAAATGTGCAACAGCTTGTTGCACAATTAGTGAATGATGAAGAACAACAACCTGTTGTCACAATCAGCGAGGACGTTTTCTTCACCATTCCTTGGAGGCATCACTTGTACATTATATCGCAATGTAAGGATGTTGATCGTGTGATTCATTCATATTCTTCTGCACCATTGTCTTTATCACTTTGGATTTTTCTTTTCATACTTGGTTCCTTTTGTGAAAGGATACGGCATAACACGTGCCACATACTGGAGCGTTTCATCGTCAGAATCGCTCAGATGATCATCGGCAAGATTGCGAATGACCTCGGATCCTTCAAGCAACTTTTCCTTTTCAAATTCATCAAAAGCAAAGACATACTCCGATTCATCCATTTTACCCTGGACAAAGCGGAACATCTTACCTTCCGTTTCTCCCACCTCCTTGTGATATTTCTCGTAATCACTCTCTGAGAACTCTTCAAAGTCCTCTTCCTTTGGAATAAAGCCTATCTTGAATATTATCTTGAGGGCTTTTCCTCCTTCTAAAAATAGATCTAATGGATTCATAATTTAAAATTAAAATTGTTGTATAAGATATATCCGATGACAAATATATTAAAAAAGTAAATAGATTCAAAGCATTTTTTGAGATTTAACATAATTTTAAAGCAAAAATGTTATATTTAAGAATTTTGGTGCTATTTTTGCAATAAAATAGATAATTATGATAGAATTAAGACTGAGAGAAATATTAGCAAAAAGGGGAATTACCTTAAAGGATTTTGCAGCACAATCCGGTTTGAGTCAATCAAATCTGAGCAATTATATAAACGGCAAAATTTCTCCTACTCTTGATACAGTTTCTCGTATTGCTTCTCATTTGGATATTGATGCCATTGAACTTTTTAAAGAAAAGGATGAGGTGGAGTTGTATGCTAAATATCACGGTAAGCTTTATCCCATAACCAATGAAGATTTGATTTCTATCATTTCAAAGAAGGAATGAACGATAACGGCTGAGTTTGATTTATTCTATTTCCTCACACACCACCATATCCACGCTTCTGAAAATCACAACAAGTTTGTGCAGATGAGTGGTCTTTACTTCTGATTTTACGACATCACTATCGGCATAGCGATTGACCTGAGCAATGGCTGCCTCCCGAAGCTTTGCTACCTGATCATCGGTTGCGTCCGACTTGCAATATTTCAATTCCACTATGTAAGAATGCTCCATGTCTGGATAGTTCTCCAAGAGCGGGCGCAAGAAAATGTCGGCATAACCAGACTGATTATCCAGTTCTGATATAGGGCGATAGAACATGTTCTGGCATGTCATAGCCAATGTAAAGCCATGAACATACGATTCTCCTTTCTGACGATCTCGCTGAGATGAATAGCGCTTGATGGCATCAGCTATAAAGCCAAAATAGGATTTGTAATCCCCATCATAAGCTAAACCACTCTCCAAATCACTCTTCAGATAGGTATCGTAAGCCAGTTGGTTCTCCTTGTATGTACTCAATAAATAAGCATAAATCTGCTCTCTTACCACTTCATTAGGTATCACAAACTTGGTTTTCCCTCGATATGTTCCATCTATCGTCAACATACCAAAGTAGAAGAGTAAACTGACAAAATTGTCTGGGTCGTTGATACTTTCAGCAGGAAATCCCTTCTTTAGGGTGCCCGCAACGAAACCATCCGTTACCAAATGCTGGATGATACTGGCATCATTGGCAAACTCCTTGTCATGGCGGATGAGCATGCGGAGCTTATTGTAATCGACACGAATGTTATCCTCTATCATATCTCGAGGAATATCACAGTCATTGTGGATATATTGGTCGATGAAATATAGCACCATCACAGAGTTATACATCGTTACCTGACCATAACAGTTGATGGCAAAGCAGTAGTTGTCATACCATGGTTTCATGACCTGGATAAGTTCATCTACAGAATGATGGAAAGGACAAACTGAGGAATAGTAAGTAAGCATCTCATGCACTTCTTTCTCTGTAAAGCCTGTCATCTCGTTAAATTCTGCACTCAAGGAATAGTTGGTTCCAATGTTAAATCCGCTCGTCAAATCATCCATTGTTACAGGACTTACTCCAGTCACGAATACTCGCTTTAGGGATGTGCTTGTGGCAGATTTTACCGCATCAAAGAATAAGCGCAAATAGCCTTCGCCATGCGTCTGCTTGCGATAACTGGTCATGTACTGCGGCTCAGCGAGGATCTTATTGGTGAAGTGGTCGTATTCATCTATGAAAAGATAGATTTGCTGACCAACTTTAGTACATTCTCTACATAGATATTGCAATTGGTCAATACAGCCTTCCTGTTTGTTCATTTCCTCCTTTATATCTTTAGGGAGATACTGCTGATAGACATCACAAAAATAATTATAAGCAATATTGCAAGTTGCATCCAAACCGTCCTTATAATCGTCGATACCTGCTGCTACCACAGAAAAATCCAGATTCAGCACCAGGTAAGAATTACGCTCCGGCGTAGGATTTTTCCCGATATAAAGGTCGCCAAAGAGTTGATCAAACTTCTCTTTTTGCTTCACATCATAGTAATTCTGGAGCATAGAAAGGGTAAGGCTCTTGCCGAATCGGCGAGGGCGAATATAAAAGAAATATTTATTTGCAGCCTCCACTTCTTCTATAAAAGGAGTCTTATCTACATAATAGCAGTCATCCTTTCTTATATCCACGAAATTCATCATGCCGTAAGGGATACGCTTGCGATATATGCGTTTCTTCTTCTGTTCCATATCCACAATTATCATGTACTTTCGAGTGCAAAGATAAATATTTATTTTGAATTATGCAAATTGCTCCGGATAATTTGCATAATTCTTATCTGAATTTTTTATGAAAAGATGGGATTGTTTCAGATTTTATTTGTACTTTTGCCAGTAGAATTTAAATCAATAGTATTTTATGATGTCATTCCTTACTCGCATATATCCATTCAAGCAGAGCAGACACTGGATGAGAGATGGATTTTTCTTTGGCCTTGTCATTTGGGCTATATTATATTTTCTGCAGCCTTTCGGGTTCTGTCTGTATCAGGGCAATAAATGTCTTGCTGCTGCCTTGTTTGGCATGGTCACTTTCGTGTGTTATGTCATTTATATAGCATCGGTATTGAAGTGCTTTCACCGGGCTGTCAATCCTTGGCGCATCTGGCATGAAGGAATGACAGTACTCGGACTGATTATTATGATTGCATTTTGTAACTTTCTTTTATCCTCGTTTCTCTTTCATTGTACAATCACTATCAGGCTTTTTCTGTTGTTTTTGAACTGGACGATTATTGTAGGTGTCTTTCTGACTATGCTGTCAGTCGGAATACAATACAACCGATCTTTAAAGGATAGAATGGAAGATTTGCTGCGCAATACGGCACAAGAACAAAAGGAGGTGATTATTACAATCCACGATACGAGCAGCAGGGGAAATGATCTTGCGATGCCTATCAATGATCTGCTTTATATCGAAGCGCAGAAAAACAATATCTCGGTCTGTTTTGTAAAGGAGGGTCATGTCGTTTCTGTTGATGTTCATAATACGCTGACGCGTACTCTGGAAGAACTGAAGGGATATGATAATATCTTCCAATGTCACCGCTCTTTTGCCGTCAATGTGAACAATATATCTTCGGCTAAAGGTAATTCTAACGGGTATCAGTTGAAACTGGATAAATGTGCTGATATCATCCCTGTATCGCGGTCATTTGTGCCTCAGTTTAAGACATATCTTACTTAGTTATTCGTCCTTTTAATTAGTTGCTCGTCATCATAAGTTGTTGTCTGTCATAGGTTTTAGCTGTATATCCTGAGAATTTGGTTAGTTCCGTTTTGTGCTGTATCTTTGCAGCATGAAACAACGAATGATACATATCGCATTACTGCTATTTATGGTAGTTGATCTGACTGCTCAGACTCTGATTTCAGGAATGGTCATGAGTGGTCGGGAACCTCTTGTTGGTGCCAACGTTTTTATCGCTGGTACTATTGATGGATGCCTGACGGATTCTCTTGGAAGATTCTCTTTTTACACTTCCAAGACAGGAGAAATAACCCTGAAGGCAACCATGATAGGCTTTGAGGAATACACACAGGATTCTGATGTCAGCAAACTGAAGCATCTCACCATTTCAATGAAAGAAAAGGCTGCAACAATCCAAGAAGTTGTAGTATCTGCCAGCACTTACAGTTTTGGAAAAAGTGATCATTTCAAGACGATGGATGCGCTGGACGTGGTGATGGCAGGTAATTCATGTGGAGACATTGTGGCAGCTTTGCAGTCATTGCCAGGAACGCAAAAGGTGGGAGAGGATGGCAAACTCTATGTAAGGGGTGGTGAAAGCGAAGAATGTCAGACTTTTATCAATGGAATGCACGTACTTGTTCCCTATAGTACCAATGCCGAAAATACAGCAGTGCGAGGCCGTTTTTCTCCTTTTCTGTTCAAGGGAATTTGCTTTTCTCTTGGAGGTTATGGCGGAGAATACGGGCAGGCTCTTTCATCTGTTCTTCCGATGGAGACTACTGATGTGGCTACGAGCGACAAATATGGAGCTAGTGCATCACTGGTGGACTGGAATATCGGTGGAACTAAGGTGTTTGATACCAGCAGTCTGTCATTTAATGCGGCAATGACAAGCATGGGTATCTACAACCAGTTGTTTTCAGAAAGATTCGATTTCTACAAGCCATACCGGAAATTATCTGGCGAGGCCCAATATAAGATGGAGTTCAAGAATGCTGGAATTTTGAAGACATACGTTGGCTATGATTTTACTTCTGTAGGGCAACGTATTGATGATAGAAACCTATTGCTCAAGGAGAACAATGTTTATACAAATGCTACCTATAAGGCAGCGATAGGGGCTGGTTATACCTTCTTTTGTGGTATGGCAAATTCATCGGTTTTTAATGATATAAAAGATGCCAAGGCTGCTGGTGACAGTTTTTATAATTTCAGGAATGAGATACATCTGAAGACAGAAATGCGCAAGGTTTGTTCTGATGTACTGAAATTGTCGGTCGGTGTGGAGGATTATCAGCGAAACAGTTTACTGGAGTATGATTCCTATTGCTACACCCTGGATTATAACATTCTGGCTGCCCATGCTGATGCCCAGTGGAGGATGCTGCCCGGTGTGTTTCTGAATCTTTCAGCAAGGACTGAATATATGTCGCATGCGCAGTGGCTATTCATGCCAAGGGCTACACTCTCTTATGTTCCCAACAAGATTTTCCAGATTTCGCTTGTTGCGGGAAGGTATAGTCAGACTGCAAGTGATGATTATCTCGCCACCAGCAACTATTCTCTTGGGCAGTGTACTGCTGATCATGCTATCATCTCCATGCAATATAAATCGGTGGGTACACTTGTAAGGATAGAACCCTATTGGAAGAAATATCATCGGTTGCCTTTATGGGATAAGGGTGTTTATCTTCCGAAAGGATATGGGACGAGTAAGGGGTTTGATCTCTTTGTGGATGACCATTCTCTTTGCAGGCGTCTTTCCACTTCCTTGTCTTATTCATACAATGACTCCAGACGTTTCTATCTGGATTATACGGAAGAACGAACACCTGCTTTTGCTTCCAGACATAATCTGAGACTGACAGCGAAATATTCGTTCGGAAAAGCTATTCTGAGTTTGGCAGAATCTTATGCCAGTGGTCGTCTCTTTCTTCAAGGTAAGACTCCGCCGTATCACAGTGTAGATGTAAATCTGACTTATTTGCTGAGTCCCAAGGTGATTATTTATTCTTCGCTGAATAACATCCTTGGTCGCACGAATGTTTTCGGATATGATGCCAAGGGTCGCCCGATTGTCTCATCCTGCGATAGATTCTTTTATATAGGTATATTTGTTTCACTTAAAAATAACAAAGCTTATGACATTTCAAATTTTTAAAAAGTTCATGTTGATGGGGATCTTCTTTTTGATCTCTACTGTAAGCATTCATGCTCAAGAGCCTAATATGCAGGCACTTATCGGACAGTCTCTTTCGAAACTCCAACAACCCACTCCTGAGAGCTTCCTGAATTGTGTTGCTGAGATGAAACGTATTGATGATATGTTTCCGGATAGTATTCAACCTAAATTTCAGGTGGTGTTGCAAAGCCTCAATTTTTCCGTTATGAATCCGCATGCTCCGGAAACGGAAAACCTGATGGCTGGAGCAGAAGAAACCATTGCTAAAATGGAAAAAATGAGGAATGCAAATCAGTCTGATATCTGTACCCTTCGAGGTTTTTTATGCATGGTACGTATCGTACAGAATCCTGTACAAAACGGCCAGCGCTATTATCTTGATGTCATGCAGAACTATGAGAAAGCGCTTAAACTCAATCCAGAGAACCAACTTGCCAAACAATTACAGCAAAAGTTTTTTGAGGGTATGAAGAAGCAAACTGGTTTATAAAAAAGTGATATGCTTCCGGGTATTTACTCCGGAAGCGTGATTTCTCCTGCCAGTGACTGTTTCAGTTTTTCGCGCACCATGCGGTTGTCTGGATATCTGCCCTGCAGGTACATCAGTTTGGTGACGGCTGCCTCTACGGTACTATCGTAGCCGCTCACCACATGAGCTACCTTGAGCTGGAATCCAGCACCGTATCTCTCCATATCCACACATCCTGTGATGCACTGGCTGATGTTGATGATGTTCACACCGCGATGGGCTGCCTGATCGAGCAGTCGTATGATCCAAGGGGCATGAGGGGCATTGCCTGAACCATAAGTTCTCATCACAATACCTCGCAGAGATGGGGATTCCAGAACGTGGCGGACAATGGTATCCTGAATGCCTGGGAAGAGACTGAAGACGATGACGTTCGGATCCAGTTTCATGTGAGGTACCATCGGCTTGCGATAGTCTGGCTTCAGAATGTGATGCGGATGGAAAGAGAAGTTGATACCTACATCACAGAGATGAGGATGGTTGAAGGAATCGAATGCATGGAATCCTTCTGCATTGATCTTCGTAGTACGGTTGCCGCGCAGCAACTTACCATTGAAGAAGATGCAGACCTCTGGTACTAACGGATGGCCTTCCAGATCTTTCATGGAGGCTATCTCGATGGCAGTCATCATGTTCTCCTTGCCGTCGGTACGCAATTCGCCGATAGGCAACTGGCTACCGGTGAGAATGACAGGCTTGGTCAGGTTTTCGAGCATGAACGATAGGGCAGAGGCGGTGTAGGCCATTGTGTCCGTGCCATGCAGAATGACGAAACCATCATAGTCATTATAATTGTTGGCTATCATGCCCACCAGTTCAGCCCATCCCATTGGATCCATATCGCTGGAGTCTATCGGTGGGTCGAATTTTCTCACATCAATATCTGCCTGAATCAGTTGGAATTCGGGCATTGATGAAACCAAATGGTTGAAATCGAGAGGTTCGAGAACGCCTGTATTTGCGTCCTTACCCATACCGATTGTACCGCCTGTATAAATAATAAGAATCTTTGGTGTACCTGTCATTTTTGAAATATTTAGCAATTTGTCAATTAATCGCCTGCAAAAATACGGAAAAACTTTGTAATACCAAAGAAATATATGATAAAAAATGACGAAGAAGTGTCTTTTTGTTAGTTGTGGGGAAGGCGCATCCTCTATATTTTCCTGCAAACCTCCTTTTTTTTTTTCCTTATCATCTTTTTATTTGTTTTCCCATATCTCATATTTCTTGTCTTTCATCTTTTTTTTCATCTTCCTCTTTTTCCCACATTCCCAAATGTTTTTCCTCTTCCCTCAATCTCATCCCTCATCCCTCATTTCTTTTCTCATTTGTAATATTATAAGGTATAAAGAGAGGGCGTAATGTATTGAAAATGAAAAGTTATGAAAATTTAATGCAAAATATTCGCTTGTTACAAAAAGAAGTATTACTTTTGCATTTGATTTAATAAAAATACTAAGTTGTTATGGTAAAAATCACATTCCCAGACGGATCTGTTCGTGAGTATGAACAGGGCGTAACTGGCTTACAAATCGCCGAGAGCATCTCACCGGCTCTCGCTCGCAACGTTGTATCTTGCGGTGTTAATGGTGAGACAGTAGAGTTGAATCGTCCTATCAATGAGGATGCGAATGTAGAACTCTATAAGTTTGAGGATGAGCAGGGTAAGCACACATTCTGGCATACTTCTGCACACTTGCTCGCTGAAGCTCTTCAGGAGCTTTATCCTGGTATTCAGTTTGGTTTCGGTCCTGCCGTAGAGAGCGGTTTCTTCTACGATGTGATGCCAGCTGAGGGTCAGGTGATTTCTGAGAATGACTTCGCCAAGATCGAGGCTAAGATGTTGGAACTTGCCAAGAAGAACGAGCCTGTGGTTCGCAAGGAGGTTTCTAAGGCTGATGCACTCGCTGAGTTCAAGGCTGACGGTCAGGAATACAAATGCGAGCACATCGAACAGGACTTGGAGGATGGCACTATCACCACATATACCCAAGGTAACTTCACCGACCTCTGCCGTGGTCCTCACTTGATGAACACTGGTCTGATCAAGGCTGTGAAGATTACAAGTGTGGCTGGTGCTTTCT
>ULWE01003377.1_pt1 | contig 16537 bp, 13 predicted proteins | sample 1960071 | NCBI WGS metagenome assembly ULWE01 (sample SAMEA4835804, study PRJEB28245) | human gut metagenome | biome: gut microbiome; material: fecal sample | place: Denmark | collected 2008 | reverse complement strand
GTCCGCTCAGGATGACGATACGCGAGGGCGGAAGGGCTCTCATTGGATTGGGCGTATGGATGGGAAATTCATATTTCCCATTGCTGCATTTCTATGAACCTGCTAGAGTATAGCTATACAATGGTTTCGTCATTCAGGAAGGAGACTCTTTATGGAGCTGATGAACCGGATCCGAGAGCGTGTTGTGGCGTGGCAGAAGAAGCGGGTGCGGACGGTCGTATTTCCTTTGGCGGGGAAGCTCTGCGCTGTGGAGACGGTAGAAGGGAAGCGACTGGGACAGTGGCAGGCGGACTACGATGGTGATACGCCAAATTTGAAAGAGTGCTTCCTCTCACTGAAGGCTGCCGGACTTCGGGGTAAGAGGCTCTGGCTTTTGGTGAATGCGGACTCGCTTCGATGGAGCAGGAAAAGATATCCGCAGATGACGGAGGAGGAATTTGCTGAATCGATGGAGTGGGAGGCAGATCGCGTCTTTCACACCGAGGAAGCGATCGCCATGGGGCATCGTGTGCTCTCTCATGATGAAGAGGGCTGGGAAGCGCTCTTGCATGCATTGCCGCGTGTGGATCTCGGGGCTTGGGAGATGGGAGCGCATGAGGCGGGGCTTACCATCACCCGTGCATTTCCTGTGACGGATATTCCTTTGCAAGAGGGACCGCACTTAATTCTGTATATGCGCCGCCGTTCAGCGATGCTTCTTTTCCGTAGGGGAGATCTCTGGGAGAGCCGCATCCTGCATCTGGCAGATGAGGGCAAGGCTTCGCTGTTCATGGGGCGACAGATGGATCTGAATGGGCTCTCTTCTCTTCCCTGTTTTCTGGTTCCGCTGGAGAGCTGTGGGACTAAGGAGCGGACAGCATGGCTTTCTTACATGGAAAAGGAGCTGAGTCTTCTAGCGGCAGAAGGGACAGAGGACGAGGGGAGCAAGGCCGTCTCGCTCGAAACGGAGCATCTGGAGGAAGGCGGATACTGGGATGATGCTATGCGTGTGGTGTTTGCCGTAAGTCATGCGGGGACGGCATTGCCTCTTCTCATGGGAGAGCGTCCTTTTCTGACGGAGGAGAATCGAAAGCTTCGCATCGCGCAGGGAGCATGTGCGCTCGGCGCAGCCTTTTTCCTCTTTTCCTGTGCATCCTTTCTTTCGGCTTATCGGGAGGATAAGGCGCAGCTGGCGGAGAATGAGGCGCTGGCGCCATTGAAAGTAAAGAGGGCGGAGATGAAAAAGGCGAGTGAGGAGGAAGAAGCTCTGCTTGCGATGCTAAAGAAAGAGGAGGCCAAAGATCCGCACTGGGAGCAGCGTTTGGTACTGCTTGCTGATGGTATGCCGCAAGGTGTCGTGCTATCGGAGATCTCTGCAGAGGGAGAGGATGTCCTTTTGAAAGGGACATCGCAGAAGGCGTCCGATCTTTCGAATTTTACTAGTCATCTCACGAGGGCGTGGGGCGGCCTCACGGAGCTGAAGAGTCGGAAAAAGAATGCGCGCACGGGGCTCTTTGAGTTTACCGTCCGCTGGAAAAAGGAAACGACGAGGAAGTCGCCGTAGGTATTGCTTTTATCAATAATGGCAGAAGACGGAGGCGTGGGCAAAAGTGATTTGCACATGCCTCTGTTTTTGTTTTGCAGGTGGTAGGAAAGAAATGAAGAGATTTTCATAGCGAGAGTGTTTCCTTAAAATGTACTATAGAGAAATTTTTATCTACATGAAGGGGTGAATGCAAGGTTTTGACCTATACATCTGCTATAATAATAAAAAGGAGATGAGAAGCATGGAAGAGATCACCGCAGGGCATATACAGGACGAAAGAGTGCAGTCTTTGACAGATCATTTGGACGGCACAATGCGGTTAGCCGAAAGCTTTGGCGCAGGTATGGGACTGGGAGCAGAAGCTGGTCTTTTTGGAAAAATACATGACAAAGGGAAAGACACCCCTGCGTTCCAAGACTATATCTATGGTCGAAAGCAGAGTCGGGTGGACCATTCAACGGCCGGTGCGAAGTCTTTTTTTGAAAATGGTCATATAGGCTGGCTGCAACTGATAGGTGCCTTGTGTGTGGCAGGACATCATACAGGAATCCCAGACTTGGGAAGCAAAGTGGATACTGCAGGGACACCTACATTGAATGGACGAATGAAAAAGCGTATCCCCTCGATCAGACATCCGCAGCGATATCTTATCGATAGTACATGTTTGAACGTAGATCATCTGAATACATTTATCGAAAATGGAAATGCACTAGATGTTATGATTCTCACGCGAATGCTGTTTTCATGCCTCGTGGATGCAGATTTTCTGGACACAGAAGCCTTTATGAACAATCAGCCTGTCAGGGAAAATGAGTTTCCTTCTTTAAAAGAAATAGCAGCTATGTTTTGGAGCAAGATTGAAGAAGATGGATACTTCCGGCCTAAAAATGCCTTAAATGAGAAGCGTTGTGAAATCCTTCATACATGCATGCGGAAAGGGGAGGGGAAACAGGGGCTGTACTCGCTGACGGTACCGACTGGTGGCGGTAAGACGATTTCCTCGATGGCTTTTGCCATGAAGCAGGCCATGAAATGGCACAAGGAACGGATCATTTACGTAATTCCTTATCTCTCTATTATTGAGCAGACCGCCGACGTTTTCCGGGCTTTTCTGGGAAATCATGCGGTGTTGGAAAGTCATAGCCAGGTCGACTATGACAGTTTGCCAGAAGAGGGGAGTGAAGAGGCAGGCAAAGTGGCAGAGAGGGTGAAACTGGCTGCAGAAAACTGGGATGCTCCTGTCGTGATCACGACCAATGAGCAGTTCTTTGAGTCTTTGTATGCCAATAAAACATCAAGATGCCGAAAGCTGCACAACATAGCAAACAGTGTCATTATTCTTGACGAAGCCCAGATGATGCCGGTCGATTTTCTGAAGCCATGTCTCCATGTACTTGAGCAGCTGGTTCATTATTACGGCTGCACTGTTGTTTTATGCAGTGCGACGCAGCCGGAGCTGGGGCGCTACTTGCAGAAGAATCCAATACAGAAGAATCCAATAGAGATCATGGAAAATGTGGAAGAACTGTTTCAGTTTTTTAAGAGGGTGACATTCGATATAGATGGCGAAACGGATTATGCTGAGATTGCGAAGAAATTAGATGAATGTGAGCAGGTACTCTGTATCGCTTCTACCAAAAAAGAAGCCGAAAAAATATTTGAACTGCTTGACGGAGAGGCCATGTACCTGTCGACCAATTTATGTCCGGCCCATCGCAGGGAGATCATTCGAGAAATGAAAAATCGCCTGCGGGATGGAAAAACGTGCCGAGTCGTATCGACCAGCATCATTTCTGTCGGAGTTGACATCGATTTTCCCGTGGTATATCTGCAGTATACAGGGCTGGATAGTTTGATCCAGGGGGCGGGCCGCTGCAATCGAGAAGGGCGGCAGTCTTTACAAAAAAGCAGGGCACACATCTTTTGGACAAAGGAAAGCAAGAAGAGCCTATTCATGCGTAAAGAAAAACAGGTCACAGATATGATTCGGAAAAAATACAATGCCGAAGAAATGACCGAACCGTTGGCTATTCGTAACTATTTTGAAAACTGGTACCAAAGCAATGAAGGAAATCTGGATTACCGGGAAATCGAGAAACTGGCTCAGTCATTCAGCTTTGCTGAGATCGGGAAGCGATTTCATCTGATCAATGACAGCACGAAGTCAGTCTTTATACCCTTTGACGAGAAAGCCAGAAACATAAAGGAACAGCTGATGATGGGGAATCGGTCTCGGCAGCTGATGCGGGCCGCCGGGGCGTACATGATCAATGTACGGTATTCCAAGGCACAGGGGCAGTCTGATTTCATGAAACTGCTCACGCAGGGGCAAATAGAGATGTTTCCAGGTGATGAGAACCTGGCCTACTTGGTAAATATGGAGGACTATGATGTGGAGCTTGGGCTCAAAATCAAGTCTGAAGATGGCGTGGGGATCATGTGGTAAAAAGAAAAGAGGAACATGTATGGCATATGGAGCAAGGATAGAGTGCTGGGGCGACTATGCCTGCTTTACACGACCGGAAATGAAAGTGGAACGAGTATCTTATGACGTGATGACGCCATCTGCGGCACGCGGACTTGTCGAAGCGATCTTCTGGCATCCGGGACTTCGGTATGTCATCGACGAGATCGATGTCATGAATCCGATCCAGATGACGAATGTCAGAAGAAATGAAGTGAAGTCCAAAATCAATGTGTCGAGTATTGCAGGAAACGCCCGACATGGGAAAGCCTTGTATCTATGCCCAAAGGAAGACATTGTACAGAGAGCAGCCTTGATCTTGAAAAATGTCAGGTATTGTATTCATGTACATTTTGAAATGACAGAGAAGGCCAATGCCAGTGATAATGCGGGAAAATTCAGAGAAATGCTCTGCCGCCGTGCGAGAAAAGGCCAATGCTATCATCAGCCGTACTTGGGATGCCGAGAGTTTCCGGCAGGCTTCCGTCTGGTAGAGGATGATGAGACCGTGATCCCTTACCCTGTCACACAGGACTTGGGATTTATGCTGTATGATATGGATTTCTCTGATTTGCAGCACATCACACCCCGATTTTTTCATGCCAGACTGGAAAAAGGGGTCATGGATCTTCGAAATTGCGAGGTGCATCGATGATACTTTCAGCGTTGGTTCACTTATACGAGGAACTTTGCAAGCAGGGAAAAATTCAAGCAGAAGGATGGGGAATCGCCAAAGTCACCCACCGCATTCTGCTTGATAAAGAGGGACATCTCTGTGGGATTATTTCTGCCCGCAAAAAGGTACAGAGAGGGAAAAAGGAGACAGAAGTACCTTGTGAAATGTGTGTACCGCTGCCCGTAACTCGTTCTTCCGGCGTAAAAGCCAATTTTCTGTGTGATAATTTCAGCTATTTTCTGGCCATTGATGACAAGGGAAACGTTCAAAGAACCATTCAGTGCTTCGAAGAAGCCAAAAAACTGCATCATCGAGTGTTAGAACATTGCCATTCCCCCGTGGCGAAGGCCATTCTGCATTTCTTTGATACCTGGGGATCTGATAAGGCGGGAAAAGATTCATCGATTCAAGAAAATTTGGAGGATATTATAGCTGGGAGAAACTTTGTGTTTCAGGTGGATGGAGTAGATGACATCGAAGATGAAGAAATAAGGAGATCATGGGAAAATTTTCAAGGAACAAGTCAAGCGGGCAAAGATAGCATATCTTTAACGGGACAGTGCCTGATCACAGGTGCGGAAAATCAGAAAATCGCCTTGCTTCATCCCAAAATCAAGGGGGTGCATGGAGCCAAAACAATGGACAGAAATCTGGTGTCATTCAATGAACCCTCTTTCTGCTCCTATGGCAAAGATAAAAAGCAGGGGGAAAATTCACCCATTAGTGAACATGCTGCCTTTGCCTATGGCACCGCTCTCAATCAGCTGCTTGCCGATCAACGACATACGCAGGTCATCGGAGACACGACCATCGTATACTGGTCAGAGCATGGTATTTCTGCCTGTCAGGATTTCATGATGTCTTTTTTAGGGAATCATGCAGGCATTGATGATCATACGCTGGATACGATCGTTACTCATATGAGAAATGGGCTTCCCGTAGATTTGGAAGGCGTCGAGATCTCACCGGATGAGCCCTTTTACATCTTGGGCTTGTCGCCCAATGCAGGCAGAATTTCTGTCAGGCTGTTTTTAAGGAACACATTCAGCAAGCTGGTGACGAATCTGTCGCTTCATCAGGAGAGGATGAAACTCGAAGGGTCATCCTGGGAAAAACAAAATATCCCATTGTGGAAGACACTCAAAGCGACAGTGAATCCGAATGGCAAAGAACAGGCAGCCTCGCCTCTGCTCTCGGGCAGTTTATTCAGAGCTGTGCTGCAGGACACAAAATATCCTGCGTCCACATTTCAAAATATCCTGCTCCGTATATTTGCGGATCAGGACAAAGCGGCAGAGGGCGGACGACCGGCCGTCAAGAAAATTAGCCATACCAAGGCAGCTTTCATCAAGGCGTACCTTTTAAAAAATAGTAAAGAACACTGGGAGGGAAAATTACAAATGGCATTAAATGAGAATTGCAATGATGTTTCTTATGTATTGGGGCGGATGTTTTCTTTGCTGGAAAATATTCAGCAGGGTGCGAATCCAGGCATCAATACCACCATCAAGGAGCGATATTTTAATTCTGCCTGTGCTACACCGGCTTCCGTATTTCCCATCCTGCTAAAGCTGGCGAATACGCATCTCTCTAAGCTCGATGGCGGAAAGGCTGTCTATTTTAAAAAGAAAATGGGCGCTTTAATGGATAAGATCATGATGCCGGATGAAGGCATTCCGTTTCCGGCCAGATTGACATTGGAAGAACAAGGCGCATTTATCCTTGGTTATTATCAGGAAACTCAGGCAAGATATAAAGGTAAAGAGGAGGAATAAGCAAATGGCAGAAGTAATTCATAACAGATACGATTTCGTGGTTCTTTTCGATGTGACGAACGGTAATCCCAATGGAGATCCGGATGCGGGGAATATGCCGCGCGTGGATCCGGAAACGGGTCTTGGCCTTGTGACCGATGTCTGTCTGAAACGTAAAATCAGAAACTATGTGGAAGCAGCCAAGGAAGATGAGCCTGGGTATCGGATCTACATCAAAGAAAACGTACCGCTGGAACAGAGCGATAAAGAAGCTTTGACGTATGTAGGCATCGATGATATCAAAACGGCCAAAAAGAAGAATCCGGATGCAGACAGCCGGCTGCGGGACTTCATGTGTTCCAATTTCTTTGATATTCGTACGTTCGGGGCTGTCATGACCACCTTTATGAAAGGCGCTTTAAACTGTGGACAGGTGCGCGGTCCCGTCCAGCTTGGATTTGGAAGAAGCATCGATCCGATCGCTCCCCAGGAGGTTACGTTGACGCGCGTAGCGATCACGACAGAAGAAGATGCGCTGAAAAAAAAGACCGAAATGGGACGCAAGTTCATTGTTCCTTATGCGCTCTATCGGGCCGAAGGTTACATTTCAGCCAATTTAGCAAGAAAAGTCACACACTTTAGTGAAGACGATCTGAATCTTTTGTGGCAGGCGATCATCAATATGTTCGAAAATGATCATTCGGCTGCGAGAGGAAATATGGCGGTGCGCGAACTCATTGTTTTCAAGCACGACAGTGAGCTGGGAAATGCTCCTTCGTACAAGCTGTTTGAACGAGTACATGTAGCAAGAAAGGATCCACATAGTCCGGCTCGCTCCTACAGTGACTATGAAGTACATGTCGACACAGAAAATATGCCGCAGGGAGTCACCTTGGAACGTAAAATATGAGCTATGCAGAAGATGACTACCTGCTGATTTCCGGCATCCAGCATTTTATGTTTTGCCGGAGGCAATGGGCCTTGATTCACATCGAGCAGCAATGGCAGGAGAACCGTCTGACCGTGGAAGGTGAAGTCATTCATCGGAATGCGCATAAGGATGATTTCATAGAAAAGCGTCCGGGTATACTGGTGACGAGAGGTCTTCGCGTATCTTCTCCCACGCTGAAAATCACAGGGCAGTGTGATGTAGTAGAGTTTTTGTCTTCTGAAGAGGGCGTGCCACTTCATGGACACAGAGGGCTTTGGCAAGCGGTACCGGTGGAGTACAAAAGGGTCAAAGATAAAACAGATGATTCAGATATTTTTCAGCTCTGTGCCGAAGCCCTGTGCCTGGAAGACATGCTGCAATGCAGGATTCCATACGGATTTCTTTACTACCACGAGATACGGAGACGGCGAAAGATCGACCTTGATGAGAATATCAGGAACAGAGTGAAGTCGGCTTTGAGAGAAATGCACGAACTGTTTCACAGAGGGTACACGCCAAAAGTCAAAACTTCCAAGAAGTGCCAGTCCTGCTCCCTGAAGGGACTTTGCTTACCGAAGCTGTGTCGCACTCAGTCGGTGGCAGACTATATGGCAAAATCTCTGGGGGAGGAACGGTCATGAGAAAACTGCTCAACACGCTTTTTGTCAATTCAGAAGATTTGTACCTGTCTTTGGACAATGAAAATGTGGCAGCATGGAAAGGAAACGAAATCCTTCAGCGAATACCGCTGATGAACTTGGAAAACATTCTGTACTTTGGATACAAAGGTGCGAGTCCTGCGCTTCTTGGTGCCTGCGTGAAGCGGCATATCGGATTTTGCTTTCTGATACCGCAGGGAAAGTTTCTGGCGCGCGCTCAGGGACTGACCGCTGGAAATGTGCTTCTCAGAAAAGAACAGTATCGTATATCCGAAGAAGAGCCTTGTGGTCTTGTCATTGCGCGTACCATGATCGCAGGAAAAATTCTCAATAGCCGTACCGTGCTTATGCGCTTCCTGCGGGACCATCCGCTGTCAGTCGATGCGACTTCTTTTCAAGCAGTCATTCAGGATCTGCAAGACTCTGCCCGGGAGGCTGTCAAAGCAGATTCGCTAGATCATCTGCGCGGAATAGAAGGAAATGCTGCCGTGTCCTACTTTTCTCTTTTTGATGCGCTCATTTTGAATGACAAGACGCACTTCTATTTCCATGGCAGGAATAAACGGCCGCCGCTCGATCGAGTGAATGCATTGCTTTCCTTTGCCTATACACTCCTTGCACATGACTGTGCTTCTGCCATAGAAGCGGCCGGCATGGACTCCTACATCGGCATCCTGCATAGAGACCGCCCCGGGCGGCAGTCATTGGCATTGGATCTCATGGAAGAGCTTCGAAGTGTATATGCCGATCGATTCGTCTTATCACTGGTCAATAACAGGGTCCTTCCTGCGCAGTGTTTCAAACTGATGGAGGATGGCATCGCTTTGCTGAATGCAGTGGGGCGTAAGACTTTTCTTAGCAAATGGCAGGAGCGGAAGAAGGAAACATTGACACATCCATTCCTCGGCGAGAAAATATATTGGGGACTGATTCCTTATGTACAGGCATTGCTGCTGGCCCGTTACATTCGTGGAGACCTGGATGGGTATCCGCCTTTTCTATGGAAGTGATGGATATGCTTCTCGTAATTACCTATGATGTAAATACCACGACACCCGCAGGACAGAAACGCCTTCGGAAAGTAGCCAAATGCTGCGAAGCTCATGGCCAGCGGGTACAGAATTCCGTCTTCGAATGTCAGGTGGATGAGGCGCAGGCTGTCTCACTTCGTGCCACACTGGAAATGCTGATGGACAAGGAGTCTGACAGCATACGGTTCTATAATCTAGGGAACCGATACCAGTCTAAGGTGAAACACGTAGGTGCCAAGCCGGGATATGATCCGAATGAAACTCTGATTCTTTGATTTTTTTGTGCGCGAAGTAGCAGCACACATGGAGACAATGGGCGAAAAACACGCATTCTTTGAAAATAGAAAATGCGGTTCGCGCAAAGTACTCCGTTTTATACGGTCATTGCTGCATGCTTTGACTGTACAGTCGCCCCCCCCACGGGGAGCGTGGATTGAAATACCACCACTATGCTGATGCCCGTAAATGGTCGTGGTCGCTCCCCCCACGGGGAGCGTGGATTGAAATCAAAGTTCCTCGGCGGTGCTGCCTTTGATGAGCTGTCGCTCCCCCCACGGGGAGCGTGGATTGAAATAATCACAATCGAGACATTGTGATTGGGAAAATCGTCGCCCCCCCCACGGGGAGCGTGGATTGAAATATTCCAGTCAGAACGAGAATTGGACACACCGACGTCGCTCCCCCTGCGGGGAGCGTGGATTGAAATAACCATCAGGATGAAATGGGACAGCTCCGCGGAGGTCGCTCCCCATGCGGGGAGCGTGGGTTGAAATATAATGTAATACAACGCATAATAGGGAGGACGATTGTCGCTCCCCTGCGGGGAGCGTGGATTGAAATATAGCTTATACCGGCCTCTATAGTCCGGGTAAGGTGTCGCTCCCTATGTGGGGAGCGTGGATTTAAAATACGCGGAAGCTGTCAAGCGACCATCACAGGGAATGTATCGGGATGGCAGATGGTGCATCTCTGGTGTTATTCCTTATCTGACTGCGATTGGCGGAAGGTATGCGGTTCAATATTCAAGAAAACGCGATGACTGAAATCGCGCTTTTTTATTGCACAAACCCGCTCTAAGACGGTATAATAATAAATAACTGTAGGCTGAGAGAGTATGGCTTTGTGGTATCCGGGACGCTATGTCAGAGAAGATTTTGAGAGAGTGTCTGGTACTCGCAGTTCAACTTCTGTAGTGAAACTGATTTCCTATAAGGAGGGCATGATGATGAAAATGAAAAGACTGGTGGTCTGTGCACTGGCGGCGGCGATGATCGGTGCAGGCGCATTGACGCAGGTATCGGCTTTCAATCTGGGCAGTGTCCTTGGCGGTGTGGTCAAGGTCGGCGGTATTGCGATACTGGTCGATAAATATGGCGCTTCTATCAATAGCGCGATCAATTCGGTCATGATGAAGGAAGGCGCCGGCACGAATTACGCCACGAAGGTGGTGCCGATCGTCAGCATTGGAAATAAAGGATATATCGGAGCCGCGCAGGTCATTGGCGATGCCGATCAGGTAGAGAAGGTGAAGGCGGTCGGGCAGCTGGAGATCAGCTGGAATGACAAGCTGTTCCGTATCAAGGGGCTCATCCCGATGGATAGTGTGAATCCGACCTCGTTCTCCCGTGTGCAGGGCGTTGGCGTGTCGGCAGTGATCGATGTTCGGGTGTGATGGGCGCTGGAAAAGACCGGGAGACCAAGCGGCTTATGGATGGGAGGACCTGTTTTTCCATAGTCCTTCGGATATAGCCCTGCCTTCATGAGAAGAAGCGGTCACCTGAACCATGAACTTTTACTATTTGATTATTTTCGGAGGAATATATGAGAAAAGCATTACTGGCAGCAGGATTGGCTGCATTGATGGCGATGCCTGTCATGGCAGAGGATGTGGCAACGCTGGCGGAAAAGATCGACCGTGTAGATGAAGTCCTCTATGGTTCGGTGCAGAGCGGGTCTCTCATCGGCCGTGCGGATCAGGCGGATAATGTGATCTACGGCGTGGGGAATACATCGGCCAGCGGACTTGATCATCGTATCGACAATCTGTATGCGGATGTGGTGAGAAATGACAACGATCGCACTCCGGCGATTTCGAACCGTATGAATGCGATGGAATACTATCTGACGGATGAGATCAGCACGGATAATCTGACGGTCCGCATGGATAATCTGGAAAAAGCGGTGCTGGGCGAAGCGAAGAAGGGGGCTTTGGATGAACGTATGCAGAGCCTGGAGCAGGCAGTCTATGGAGACCAGCACTATGAAATGAAGACGGTCCAGCTGCCGGCGGATACGGTCTTCAAAGTGGCACTGAATGATGATGTGGGCAGCAAGACGAGCCAGGTCGGAGATCCGGTCTCCTTCACGGTACAGGAAGATGTTCTGGTCGGTGATGTGCTGGTGCTGCCTCGCGGCACACAGGGCAGTGGCGTGGTGACGGAAGTCAGCCGCCCGAAAAGCTTTGGCCGCAGCGGCAAGGTCGATGTCTCCTTCGATCAGGTATTCTCTGTGGATGACGAAGCGATCCCGACTGTGCTGGGACCGGAAGCCAAGGAAAAGCTGAAAATGGAAGCAGCGGCTGTCGGTGCCTCCGCCATCGGTGCGCTGGCTCTGGGGCCGATCGGTCTTGTGGGCGGGCTTTTTGTCAAAGGTAAGGATGCGGTGCTCCCCGCTGGCAGCGAGCTCTATATCCAGACGGCACAGCCTGTCACGACGAAGGGGCTGGTGCTCCGTGAAGGCGCGCCGCACATCGTCCTTAGAAAGCATGTCGCGCGCACAGCTTCTGCGGTTGCGGCAACTGCGGCTGAGGATAATCAGGTGACAGCGACGGCTGCGCCGGAGACCGCAGCTCCTGCGCCAAAGACAGAAATCAGTGACAGTGCCAAAGCGGAACTGGAAGCAGCCCGTGAAAAGGATTCTACAGTAAAGGAAACGGCAGACTCCGCCAAGACCGATAATGAGGCAGCTTCTGTCGTGATCATGAGAAATGAATAATCATAACTGGGAAAAGGCGGTGCTTCTTTCTGCCCTTCTGCTGCCTTCGCTGGCTGCTGAAGCGGCGGAGGCACCTGTTTCCCCAAAGCTGCCGCCAGAGGATACCTCCCATGTGGAGTATTCCGTCAGCGACGGTGTACTGCGGCCTTCCTATGACGGGGAGGAGACACGGGAAACGGCCAAAAAGGATAAAGACAGGAAAAAGAATAAGGAAACGGCGGATACCGGGATTTCCAAAGAGCATCCGGCTACGGTCGTGGCTGATAAAATGCGCTACAATGATACAACGGGAGAGGTGGCAGCTTTCGGGCGCGTAGAGATCAAGCACATGATGGATACCTACCAGACCGAGTATGTCTATGGAAATACGATCTCTCAAAAGTATGTCGTCCCGGGGGAGCTTGTCTGGAAGAATCCGACGACGGATCTCAAGGCGGCGCGCGCTGACTATGACGCGAAGGCCGCTGTCGGACATTTTGAAAAGGTGTCCGGCTGGGACAGTGGGACGTACTATTTTCAGGGCGAAAGCGGTACATATGACAAGAATGCCAATCACATAGTGATCGAGCATGGCTATTTCACGACGAAGCATGCGGTGGCAAAGGTACCGGACTATCGCATTGAGGCTGACTCCATCGATATTTATCCGGGGGATAAGTATATCGCGCATAATGTGAGACTCATGGCGAAGAATACGGTGCTTGTGACGCTTTCGACGTACAAGGGTTCCCTTCAGAAGAAGCGGGTCAGCCCGTTCACACTGATCCCACGTCCGATGTTTGACAGTGACAATGGTTTCGGACTGCATAACCGGATCGAAATCCCGCTCGATGCGGATATGAATCTGACGGCGTATATGGAAAACCGCTGGTACACGAAGGCAGGATACAAACCGGATGTAGGTGTGCGCTATCAGACGCCGGTTGGCGGCTTGAATTTCCACTATGCCGAAGAGGAAAGCAGCACGAATGATGATGGCGGTATCTGGGTCAAGAAACGGCCGTCGCTGGAATTTAACTCGAAGCATTTTTACCTTGGTGGCTCTCGCTTCTACGTGGGCGCGAAGGGGGAAATCGGTTACTGGGAAGAAGACGGGGTCAAAGGAAAGCATAAGAGCTACGATGCTTATATTTCCAGTGATCCATGGAAGCTCGGGAAATTCATGCGTTTTTCATGGCGCGCCGGCTATATGAGAGACTACTACAGCTATAACGGCGGGAACATCCGTAAAAACACCTATTACAGCATGGGGCTTTCCGGCGGCTACCGCAGTGTGCAGGGCTGGATCTATTATACGGATCGTGAAATCAATGGCTTTACGCCGTATCGCTACGACTCGTACACCAGTGATAAGCCGCTCGACTTTGGCGTGCGCGTGCAGCCGACGAAGAATGATGCCTTCAGTCTGGCATGGACGGTCGATACCAAGTATGGCCGCCTGAACCATCGCTACTGGACCTACTACCGCGACCTGCATTCCTTCTATGCATGGATCCGCTATGATGATATCGAAAGGGAAACCCAGTTCATGCTGATGCCGAAAGATTTTAGATTCTAGGAAAATGCTGATTCGCTCGGACAATGATCGGATCCGCATTTTCCTGCCGGCGGGTGAGCCTGTATCGGTCACTTTTTTCGGAGGTGCTCCATGGATAAAAAATGGGCACTGCCGCTCGGGCTTGCCCTTGTGGCTCTTCTTCTTCTGATCCTCTGGGGATCGCTGGGCATGGGGACAGCGTCGAAGCTGTTTCCTGAAAAACCAAAGGCGATGCCTCCCGTGACTGCATCGGAAGGGGCTTCTTCCTCTTCGATGCTTCCGCAGGAAGAGAGCCGCCGCGTCTATGATGCATCATCCTATATCAGGGGAAGCCGCTTGCTGACCCCTTCCATATGGAGGCGATGACGGAAAAGACGATGCCTGTGGAAACGGCAGGCGTCTCTTTGCCTTCTTTTGCGCCTCGCACGGCGAACTCCTCTGCCGGATTGGCAAAAGAGAAAAGGTCGTACGCATCTGATGTGCCGCGTCTCATGGGTGTCATGTCATTTGGCAGTGAGAAGCGAGCGGTCATAGAGGTCCATGGGGTGACGTACACGGTCAAAGAAGGAGAGCAGGCAGGACTATGGAATGTTTCCAGCATACAGGGGAAAACGGTCACACTCGCCGGTGCTTCCGGTGTTTTCACACTCAGCACCCGCTGATAAGAACGGCGGGGGCTGTTTTTTGCTGTGCCTTTTTGCTTTGCACAGGTATTTCTGCCCGGGCGCTTGATCTGGATACCAGCGCACATGAGACGATGGCCGAAGAGCTTTCCTCCCGCGATCTCCGGATGCCGGAGAAAAAGCCGGATGAGGCCATTGTACAGATGGCGGCAGCCCCGGAGGAGAAGAAGGTCAGCCTGCATGTGAGCGACGCTCCTGTGGCAGAGGTACTGCGGGGACTCGCGGAGATGACGGGAGAGAATGTCATTTTCTCTTCTCACGTAAAGGAGCGGGTCACGGCCAGTCTGGATGATGTGATACCGGAAGAAGCGATGACATCCATCATGGCGGCCTGTGGACTTGCCGGGCGGAAAGAGGGAAGTACGCTTATTATTTTTTCCGCCGTAACGGAGAAAGAGTCCGGCATCTTTGCGAAGTCATACCGCCTTTCCTATGCGAATGCCAAGGAAGCTGCCGAAAGCCTGACGGACATGGTATCCAAAGGCAAGGTATCTTATAACCAGTCGGCCAATACCGTGCTTGTGAGTGGGACGCCGGCCGAGCTGATGCAGGTGGATGCGCTCCTTCGCGGTATGGATATCCCTGAAAAGCAGGTGAAGGTGGAGGCGGAAGTCATCGCAGTCAATAAAAGCTCGGCCAAAGAGCTGGGGCTGGACTGGAATTTCAAAAGCCTCACCGGCAGTGCGGACTATGACCGTGACAGCTGGACGGAGCAGCACTATGTACTGGGGGAAGATGGAAATATCAAGTACGACAGTGATGAAAATCCCAAGATCCGAAACATTGAAAAAAGCGGCTGGGACGTCACGATCCCTGATGGCTATGCCGGGATCTCCTATGGACGTGCGCCGGGCGGGCATCCCTACACCTTCTTCTTTCAGGCAAATCTCAATGCACTAGTCACTAAAGGCAAGGCAAAAGTACTGGCAAAGCCGCACGTCGTCACGATGAATGGCAGGAAAGCCGACATCCTGATCGGGAGCCGCATCCCGGTCATCGTAGAGCATATGGAAAATGGCGTGAAGACCACGACGACAGAGTACAAGGACGCCGGCATCAAGCTCACATATACCCCCATTATCAGTGCGGACAATGAGATCACCGCGGATGTGGAAGCAGAAGTCTCGACGCCCTACCTCGTCCCTGAGATGAAAGCGTACCGCATCATCACGCGCTCGGCGAATACGATGGTGCGTCTGGCATCCGGGCAGCTCCTGGCTATCGGCGGTCTCATCGATAAAGAGGAAGGGAAGACCTTCCGCAAAGTACCTATTTTAGGAGACATCCCGATTCTGGGAAAACTCTTCCAAAGTCATGGGAAAAGTCTGGAGGAGTCGGAAATCATTATACTTATCAGGGCGGATGTGATCGAATAAAGAAGGTTAGTAGATAGTGACTAGTGACTGGGGACTAGGAGGCATCAGATTCCCGTATCGTCATTTCGAGCGAAGCGAGAAATCTTCCTTGCAGAGCGATAAACGAAGGATGTGTGAACGAAGAAATACGTAGCACCAAGGCGTCGTTTCCCTGTATGTGCTTATGTGATATTGAACGCAGTGCAAGAAAGATCCCTCGGCTGCGCTCGGGGTGACGATATGGGGAAGGAATATCACCACAAGTTTGAACGCCGGGATGGGCGGCTGGTGACTAGGAATTAGTGGCTAGGGATTAGGCTGGCGATACGAGAAAACCGCTAGTTTCAAACCTCCGCGGCGCTTAGATCCTTCGACTCAGTTCTCCTGCTTCAGATAAGCCATTTCCTAACACACGACGTTTTTCTCTGCTCAGGATGACGAAATGCGCCGCACCAACCCCTTTGAACCCGTAGAACCCGCGCCCCCTCTTTCATACGCAATCGAGGGTTAGCACGTTCCACGGGCTAACCCTGAACCCTGAACCCATAAACTATTTTTATAGACCGACATGCTACATGCCGGCCACGGAGTATTACTATGGCAATTCTACGTATCAACGGTCTGTCGAAATCCTTCGGCATCAAGACTGTCTTTGAAAATGTTTCCTTTGACATCCGAAGCGGGGAACGCATCGGTCTGGTCGGTGCGAATGGCGCGGGCAAGACGACGCTCCTGAAATGCATTCGCGGTGACGAGGAATATGATAAAGGCTCCGTCAAGGCGAGCGACGGTGCCATCATCGGCTACCTCCGTCAGGATTTCAATTACACCTCCCATACCATCCGCGAGGAAATGGAGGAGGCGTGGCGGGATGTCCTCTTTTATAAAGATCGCATCGAAGCGCTGACGAAAGAGCTCGAGCAGCACA
>ULWE01005091.1_pt1 | contig 16633 bp, 35 predicted proteins | sample 1960071 | NCBI WGS metagenome assembly ULWE01 (sample SAMEA4835804, study PRJEB28245) | human gut metagenome | biome: gut microbiome; material: fecal sample | place: Denmark | collected 2008 | reverse complement strand
CTTGTAAGTAGATATGGTGTCAATGTGGCTAAAGTATTTCCATATTGGAAAGTCAGAGAGGGTGACAAGTATATCCCACCGAGACATAAAGGTGTGGAAATCACGCCGCCGGAATGGGAAGAATCCGGAATTGGAAAAGTAGTTCGCGTCGTATATCCGATTCAGTATAAGGACGGACATATTGAATATCTTTCTTGTGAAAGAGCAGATGTATTGAAGAATCTTGCAGCACATATCAAGAATAATCTTCAGAATGAAACGTTTGGGATTTGTACAGACAGATATAAAGCTACAGATGCACAGAAAGCTCAGATTGAAGCAAAGAAAAAAGAAGTTATGAAAAAGGTTGCTGATATTGGGGAACTGGAAGCAATTATTGATTGCGAAGAATTAAGACCGTACATTTCCCCGTCGTACTACGAAACACAGTCCAGAGAATCCATGATTATTCGTAAAATGCGTAACAACATTATGAAGTCTATTCCTAAGAAATGGGATAATCCGGTGCAGGCATATGAATATAACACGATGGACGCTACATACAGGGAAGTACAGGAAGAGATCGAACAGAACGCCAACAAAGAGGAATTCATTCCAGAACCAATGGCAATCGAGGAACAGACGAAGCAGCCGACAGTTGCAGAAGCCGTAAAGACTGCCGAGAAAGAACCAGTTCCGGCAGCAGTTGCTGAACCAGAGATTCCAGATTTTATGAAACAGGAGGAAATGTGATATGAACAATAAAGAAATTTTACAGAAAGCAAAGGAGCTTGTTGAACTGCTGGAAAAACAGGAAAAAACCGGAAAGGTTGAGTTGTCAACACTGAAACGTGGAGATGTTTTTCGGACCACTGGAAAGCGTAAATACAAGGTTCTGGAACAGTATGGAGATACAACGAAAATTATTTCGCTTGATCTGGTGAAAGAAAATGTAGAGTTTGGTGATACCTCAGATTACAAAACATCAAATGTAAAGGAACTGTGTGACACTGAAATTCTGAAAGACTTCGAAAAAGAATTCGGGGCAGAAAATGTCGAAACACACACAGCAGATATTATCACTGCGGATGGACAGAAATTGGGGACTGTTGATTGTAAAATCCGTCCGATTACATTTGACGAAGCGCGGGAATATACTGATATTACACCGAATAAAGATTTGTGTGATTGGTATTGGACATTATCACCGTGGTCAACGGAAGAACGTGGATGGAAGAACAGTGTTGCCGTTGTTTCCCCTTCAGGCAATTTCGGCATCAGCAATTACTACAGTGAAAATGGTGTTCGCCCAGTTTGTATCTTAAAATCTAATATCTTTGTATCTAAGGTGGAGGAATGATTATGAATAAAAATCTGAAATATTTTGAGGATGAATTATCCAGATTAAGTAAAGAGTTCGCAGAATTCAAGAAAAAGCACATCGGAAAGCCGGAAATCGGAAAAGCTATTGAACTTGCTGGTATGGAATGGCTGATTCTGGATAAGACAGAAAAAGGATATTTTGCCATTTTGAATGGATTTGACGGAAAAGAAAGAGCATTTGCTTCAGCTTCAAATAACTGGATTTCAAGTAAACTGAGAAATGAGTTAAATACTCGTTTTCTTAAAAAAATTACGGACGAGCTTGGAGAAGATGCAGTTATTGAGTTTGATCGAGATTTGCTTTCTTTGGACGGCCAGACAGAATACGGACATTGTAAAGATAAGATTTCGATTTTGACGGTGGATGAATACCGAAAATACAGAAAATTCCTTCCAAATATGGATGAATGGTGGTGGCTGCTTACTCCATGGAGTACACCAGTAAATGATTGCAGTACAACAATTACCGTTGTTTCCCCTTCGGGCTATGTCTTCAACTACGATTACGGCAGCGTTAATGGTGTTCGCCCAGTTTGTATCTTTTCTTCTTCAATCTTTGAATCAGGAAATGATGATTGATGGCGAATGAAGATTTAAAGGTAATAACAAAGGCCAAGCAACTTGCAAAGCATACATTAATAGTTACCAGCAATTGCAGACGATATCCAAAGAAATACAGGTTTTCGTTGGTAAATAAGAAGGGAAGGAGATAATGGGAAATAGATATAATAAAAAACATGGACATTCCAATTCAAGATTATATCGAATATATAATAATATGAAGAGCCGCTGTTACAGAAAATATGCAAAGGAATTTGAAAATTACGGTGGCCGTGGAATAAGAGTCTGCAATGAATGGCTGGGCGAAGATGGCTTTATTAATTTTTATAATTGGGCTTATTCACATGGATATTCAGAAGAATTAACTATTGATCGCATAAATAATGACGGAAATTATGAACCCGATAATTGCCGCTGGGTAACAATGATGGTGCAGAATAGTAATAGCCGTCATACGCATATGTTGGAATACAAAGGAACCAAAAAGAATATCTCTGAATGGGCTAGAGAAAAAGGAATGTCCAGAGACACACTGATAAAACGATTAAGAAGCGGATGGGAACTTGAAAGAGCGTTAAATGAACCGGTTAATAAAAGTTTCTCAAGAAAAAGTGTTGAAAGGAGAATGAAATGAGATTAGTAAGTCAGAATGGGGAATTTGATGTTCCTTATGAAAACGCAGCATTAAGTAGAACTGGAAATATTATAAGGGTATATGTTCCGATTGCCGGTGAAAAAGGAACAGTCATGGCGACATACTCCACAGAAGAAAAGGCTGAAAAAGCTATGGAAATGTTGCGTAACACATATACAGGAGCGTTCTTTGCACAGAATATAGAAGTTCCAGAAGATGTCGAAAAGGAATTCATGAAGATGGCGTCAACAAAAGGTTTTGGAATCATCAAAACAATGGTTAACAGCCCAGATATAAAATTCGAACCGGCAAACATTGTGTTTAGATTTCCAAAGGACGATGAAGTATGAGAGAAATAAAAGAAACAGACTTAAACCAAAGCATCAGAATTGAGATGACTTTAAAGGAATTATATATTGTTAGATTATGCTTGGCAATAGCAGACAGTGATGATTTGAAATCAGGTTTTAGAGAAGCCGGAATAAAATTCGAGTCATCTGAAAAATATTTATTGATTAAGAGTTGCCAAGATATTTTACGAAGTTATGGGGTTCTAGGAAATGGTGATGAAGTATGAAGAGAGTAGACAGCAAGAAGGACTGGGAACAGATAATAACCATTGAACTTCCATTAAAGCAACTCAAATTAATGCGAGATAGCATGTGCAAAGTAAGTTATGCGGAATTAGAGAGCCTAAATAGAGGAAAGACATTCCATATGCCTATTCCGATTTAGAGAAAACCATAGATGAAGCTGAGAATATCTTACAAGCATAAATGCAATACACGGAAAGCGAGGTGATGCCATTTGTTCATGCGAGTAATTTCAACAGGAAGTACCAAAGGAAATTGTTACGCTTTGCAGTCAAGTACAGGCGAGATTGTTCTTCTTGACTGTGGTTGCAACTACAAGAAAATCCTCAGAGGGATTGACTACCAGATAGGCAATGTTTCTGGCGTACTTCTCTCCCATGAACACGGAGATCACACTGGCAATCACAACAAAACTGTTCGTGAAATCATGAACGCTGGAATCACGGTCTATACCGGAGCAGAAACAATCAAAAATTTAGGCATAACGGACGGAACCATAAAAGCTGTCACTAAAAAGAGGTATTTTAAAGTCGGTTCCTTCAGCGCAGTTCCGTTCAATCTGCCACATACATCCGCAAATAAAGAACCGTGTCCGAACTTCGGGTATCTGGTGGAACATGAAGAAATGGGGAAGCTTCTTTATCTGACAGATTTTGAACATTGCCGGTACAAATTCAAATCAATGGAACCCGATCACCTGGTTATTAGCTGTAATTACTGTGAGGAACTGATAGATAGAAACAACCCGAAGTGGGAACACCAGATCACCGGGCATTGTTCTTTGTCAACTTGTAAGCAATTCATTAAGAAAAATCGTACAGAATCGCTTCGAACGGTAACACTGGTACATTTAAGTGCTCAAGCATCAGATGCTCGTAAAATACAAAAAGAAATACAGGAAGTCACAGGAAACAATGTTCTGGTTCAGATTGGACGGGCTGGACTAGAAGTTAACTTGAATTTATGTCCGTTCTGAAAGGAGAATTTTCATGGAAATGACAGATTGTAGCAAATGCAGGTTTCGTAACTGCTGTACGTTAGCATGGGATTACGGTTCCCTGTATTGCAATGATTATGAGGAGGAAGATACATGGAACATTTCTTAGAATCACTTAAAAAATTAAAGAAGCCATTAACTCACAGCGATCCAGAAGACATTGACCCGTTGTTTTGTCGATACAACAAGGGCTGGAATGATGCAATCGAAAAAGTTGAGAAGTTGTTTACAACGATTTCTAAGGAGAACAAACATGAATAAAGTAATTTTGATTGGACGTTTAATCAAAGATCCAGATGTCCGAATAGGAACAAACAATATAACAATCTCCAGATACACACTTGCAGTTGAGCGCCAGTATCGCAAAAACAATGAACGCACATCAGATTTCATAAATTGCGTTGCACTTGGAAAGAATGGCGAGTTTGCCGAAAAATATCTGTATAAAGGAATGAAGATTGCAGTTATCGGAACTTGGAAGACTGGAAATTACACTGATAAGGACGGAAAGAAAGTCTACACAAATGATTGTCTTGTGGAAACACATGAGTTTGTGGAGAGCAAGAAGAGCCAGCCAGAAGAACAGTCGCAGCCACCAGTTCCAAGCCCAGAACAGGACACAAGCGGATTTATGGATATGCCGTCAATTATGGATGACGAACTTCCGTTTAATTAAGGAGTGATTAAATGAAACCAGTTTTAGAAACAAAATCTACATATAAAGGTTATCAATATGTGGTTCTGTTTATGCCGGGGGCATACAGATGTGGATACGTTGGAGTACCTTACAGCCACAAGTTAGCAAAGAAAAGAGTTGTCGATTTAGGCTATCTTAACTGTCATGGCGGAGTTACTTATGCAGAACCATCACTATATGATTGCAACGATGATAATACATGGTGGATTGGATTTGATTGTGCTCATTGCTTTGATGGATATGATGTTGATGCAGCAAAACAGTATTTTGGAGATGACCCAGACTTTAAAAGGCTTCTTCATACAATGGAAGACTTCTGGAGAGAGTCGAGCAAAGATTTCGGCTTCGAAACGGATTTCAAAATCTGTTCACTTGCTTATGTCAAAGATGAGTGCAAGAAACTTATTGACCAGATTGAAAAGGAGTGATGCCGGGTGGATTATAAAAAGCTTCGTCAGGTTAAGGCTATCGAAGCAAGCAATAAGAAAAGGCTTTTAAAAGTCAATCCCAAATTGGATAACAAAAGTGGTATTTATTTCTTAACCAGAGTAGATGAAAACGGAATCCCATTTTTTTATATCGGGCAGGCAGTACATATAATTCAGAGGATGTGTTCACATCTCACTGGATATCAGCACATCGACTTATCCATAAAGAAAAGAGGGTTCTACAGTGAAGATAATCCTTTTGGATGGAAAATTAATTTCATTCATTATCCGGTAGAACAGCTTGACAAAATGGAGCAGTTCTGGATTCTGGAATATACCAAGAAAGGTTATCAATGCAGATACAACAAGACATCTGGAAGCCAAGGCGAAGGAAAAGAAAAGATTAATGAATTCAAACCAACTAAAGGCTATAGAGATGGAATTAAGCAAGGCAAAATTGCCCTTGCAAGAGAATTAAAGCATATCATTGATACTCACTTAGAAGTATCAATCAGATCAGAAAAGTCAAACAACAAGGTGTCTATAAAGGCACTTGAAAAATTCAATAATCTTCTTGATGAAGAATCTTACAAATGATAAAGCTGCCGGTTCTGGCAGACAAAATCCCAAATAATTAAAACTAAATATGCGCACGCCCTCTGGGTTTGGATTGATTCATGCAACTTCCTTGGCATATCAAAAGCAACTGTACAACGACATATGAGGCAGCTTGAACTTGATGGATTGATTGTTACTGCGCATCCGAATACTCCGCGAGCGTTCCGCCTTGTTGGATATGAATATCAGAAGGTGACAGAAATATGAGAATATACAGTGTTTTCGAGAATGAACAATGGATTGGCGATATGACCGCTGATGATATTTCACAAATGCTGAAATGCTCCAGACAAGAAGTTTTGAATGCGGTTTCATCCGCAAGACTGATTAACGAAAAATATGCAGTTGTCTATGATGGCGATAATACCGTGACCGGAAATACGCCATTAGACAGAAAACTCTTGAAAGAATTTGTCTTAATCACAAGCCAACTGAAAGGATTGGTGAGAGCATGAACAGGGCAGAACGCAGAAGACAGCAGAAAGCGGCTGAAAAGTCACGGAATTCAATTCCATACAATTTTAGTAATTACAGTTTGGAACAGATTTCCAAAACGACAGGCGCAAGAGTTGAAACACTAAAACTGTACTTGAAGCAACGCGAAGATGAAATACGCAAAGAAATATCAGAAGAACTGATTTCAGAATCACAAAAAAAGTTGTGGAAAGCAGAGGACTATATCGCAGTTGCAAATGTTCTTATCAGTTTGTTTGCAATTAAGAAAACATGGGGATTTACAAAATCCAATCAGAGATTCTTAGAAAACCTAAACCCTGCTAAAGAGCACATTGAAGAAGTTGGAATTGAAAAAGCATACCAGGAAGCAAAAGAAACAATGGGAATTAAACTTGAATTTGATTCTATAAACATAAATAAAGAATTTGGATTTGGAGAAAGTGAGGACTAATCATGTCAGAAAATTGTAATGAAAACTGTATTGAATGGATCAAAGGAAGCGAGTTTGCAGGAGTTACCGCTTCTGAAATCGCATTTAAAAATCAAGTTTTTGAACTTGCAAAAAAGAGACCAGAGGACGTTAAGATTATTGCCACGAACAATGATGGATCCATATATGCTTATGTTCCAAGAAAATATGTAAAATTACATGCACCACGGATTCTGACAGAAGAGCAGAGAGCGGAACTGATCGAACGTGGAAAGAATATGTCCAGAAATAAATCAACTGATTGTGAAGAAACGTCAGATTTCGATTCTGGTGATGATAACGAGGAAATGTTCGATGTTTAATGAAAGAATGGGAATTAATGTTGAAAATGATAAAAGTAGGATTTGCCCTAAATGTGGGAATCGTTTTCAAGTTTTCGCAGATTATAACCGGCATTATGGAGGAGATTTATATTGGTGTGAATGCACAGAATGTAAAACCATAACAAAAATACATCACAGTAAGGAAACTGCAATAGTGGCTTTTAAGGAAGGATTGGTGCACAAAAATGAGCAAAGTGAACATATATGGGCTTAAAGCATATATATCCAATGCATTTGATTTGCATGTTGGTAAAAGAATTAAATACACAGAGCGTGGTGAGGACGGAATAGAACATATATACGAAGTAAAACAGTTGTTTCCATTTTGCGTTTTGTTGGAAGATATTTTCGATCACACAAGAATTTGCCCTTGTTACAGTAAATTAAGCATGATGATAAGAGGGATTGAATAAGAATCTGGTTAAGAAGATGGGAGTTTAACAAGGAGGTGAATTAAATGAATATTCATGGAACCTTGTATTTCAACAAAAACATAAAGAATATTCATCCCGACTTCATTGAAAACGTTCTTGGCGCACCAATTCCCCGTATACCCGGCAACGAGATCAATGTCTTTTCAGATTTTATTATGGACAATTTCGAAGGAAATACAACATTCAATTTCGCGGAAAGTCTGGTTGAATCTTTGCAGGAAGTAAGAGAACAGAAGAAAGACAGCCCGGAGATGGTAACCGTGTCATGTGATGAAATGGAACAGATTTTTGGATATTGCGGAGCTCCAGACGAGAAGTTGTCGGATTTCAAAGAAAACTGGGAAATGTATTTCAGCAATGAACCCGTTGCTCTTGACAATATTCATAATTCAAAAACTGCAAAAATTGTAACACCAGATGCAACAATCTGCATCCAGCCAGATAAAATTGCTCTGATTGAACTGAAAGAAATAAACGGTGTTCCATCTCTTGTAATTCCGGTAAATGGAGAACTGAAAATCAATGGAATGGAAGTTGAATTAAAATAAACACTTTTGAAAAACCAGGAATTGGAGAAAGGAATTTTAGAATTGGCACAGAAACGAATGTTTACGATGAAAATTGTTGACAGTGACGCATTTTTGGATATGCCGGCAACAACGCAATGCTTATATTTCCATTTGAATATGAGGGCTGACGATGATGGATTTATTGGAAACCCAAAAAGGATAATGAAAATCACAGGAGCAAGCGAAGATGATCTGCGATTATTGATTGCAAAAAGGTTTGTTCTTACGTTTGAAGACGGTGTAATAGTAATCAAACACTGGCGAATGCATAACACATTGTCAAGAGATAGATACACGGAAACTTCATATATTGACGAAAAGAGGATGTTGCTTTTAAAAGAGAATGGAAGCTATTCATTAGCAAGCGGAAATGTTATTGACGATACCAAATTAATAGAGCGTTCAAACCGTCAGACGCACAATAGACGCACAATAGACGCAACAAAGACGCACGCAGAGAAAGATATAGGTTTAGATAAAGATATAGATATAGATAAAGAGAAAGATAATAAATTAATAGTATCTAAAGATACTATTTGTCAGACTGATGTCCGACGCGTCATCGAAGAATGGAACAAATTACAGGAAGTTGGCATCAATCCAATACGCGATATTAAACCATCATCAAAAAGATGTCAGTTACTCAAAGGGCGAATCCGTGAATACGGAATTGATGAAGTCCTTAGTGCAATCAACAACGTTCGCTACAGTGATTTTCTGCGAGGAGAGAATAACCGCGGATGGATGATAACATTTGACTGGTTCGTAAAGCCGAATAATTTTACAAAAGTTTTGGAAGGAAACTACAACAAGGAGGGGCAACATGGAACCACTAGAACAGCTCAAAGACATGTCAAACCGCTTATCCCATTCGACCAGTGGGACGGAGGAGAAGCTTCAGACACCCCATTCGTCTGAATGTCCGAAATGTTATGGGACTGGATATTATATAGAATTTGAAGGTGACGTTCAGTATGCTGTGGAGTGTCAATGTGGAATCAGAAAGAAAACTATTTTGCAGAACCAGTTGCAATTTGCTGAAATGCCGGATATGTACAAAGAATGCAGATTTTCAAATATGAAAAGCAGCGTGTATCAACTTCCAGAAAGTAAGGAAATATTCATACAGGCGGCAAAAGCTGTTAAATATTGGCTCGAAAATATCCAACAGATGCAGGAACAGGGAATTGGGCTGTACATATATTCAAATACTAAAGGTTCTGGAAAGACAAGACTTGTATGTAGCATGGCAAATGAGATGATAGAAAAGCATCAGAAATCGGTAAAATTCACAACATCCCTAAAAATTCTCGATGAGATAAAGTCAACATGGGGAGAACGAGGAAAAAACGAAGAGAATAAGCTGATTAGTGATTTGACTTACGCGGATATTTTGATTATTGACGATTTTGGTGCGGAATCTGGGAAAGATTGGATTAATGAAAAATTCTACGGAATCATCAATGGTCGGTATGTGGACAAGAAAACCACAATTTTCACCAGTAATTATCCTATTTCCCGATTGAAATATGATGACCGCATTACAAACAGAATTTTAGAGCGATCATTGGAAATCCCCTTTCCTGAAGAATCAGTCAGGGAACACATAGCGGATGCAATGAAACAGGAACTTATCAAAAAGATTCAAGGCGGTGAAAATGGAAAACAAGCGTAAACCGTGGATAAAATTGACGCCACAAGAAATTCAGAATTTGACTAATCGTCAATGCACAGACTGCAAGTTCTATCCGAAATCAAACGGCACATCAGGGAAAATGCAACCGTGCGATTATATTTTTATGGTCGGCCATAGTCGAGGATGTGACCCAAGAGATTGCGTAAAAGAAGGCAAATTTGAATATGCAGCAACAAAGAAAAGGAGAAAAGCATGGAGGGCAAAGACGAAAAGTTAGATATCACGCCAGAACTGGTGCTTATATGTAGGAAAGTAATACGACAATACGCAAAGCAAATTGGTAGGCATGATTGCCACAAATGCGTCATATATGCAGAATGCGAGCATGACTTTGTCAGATGCCCGGAATTATGGAAGGACATCGGCCTATGAGAAGAATCAGCGAAATGTACAAGCGTTCGGGCGGTACGAACTATGAACATCAATGCTTTGAATGTAGGATGTTTAAAAACGTTAAAAGATGCAAATGCTTAAATTACGAACTGGATGCTGACTGGAATCCGAATTGGACAGCCTGCAAATTTTTTACAAAAGATGAAATAGAAGAAATACAAGGACAGATGAATATTTTTGATTTTGTGAAATGAGAGGTGAGCATATGGCAATTGTTACGATTGATGGAAAAGAAATTGACATCGAACAAATTGAACTGCCAGAAGAAATTATTAAAATCATAATTGAATGCTTAGGTTGACCGCAAAAATATTGTAGTGTAAAATGTGTCGTAACATGATATGTGCGGCACATTTCTACACAAAGGAGGAATAGTCATGGAATGTGTTGCGTATTTACGTGTGTCGACAGAAAAACAGGCCGAAGAGGGAAATGGATTAGACAGTCAGAAAAGAGATATTGAAAATTATTGTAGAAAAAATCAATTGATTATATCTGATTGGTACGAGGATGATGGCTTCACAGGTTCGAATATGAATCGTCCAGCATTGCAACGCTTAATTAATGATTGCTCAAAGAAAAAATTAAAATGTGTTGTAGCGTTTAAACTAGATCGATTATCAAGAAGCATGGTCGATGGAATATACTTAATTGAACGTGTATTCATACCTAATGGGGTGGATTTTAGATGCGTGCATGATAGTGTAAGCTACGACAGCCCAATGGAGCAAGCATACACTCAGATGATGGCAGTGTTTGCGCAACTTGACAAAAATACTATGCTGCTTAGAATGCGTGGCGGTATGCTGGAGCGAGTGAAACAGGGATATTGGATGGGAGGTGGCAACACCCCTTATTGCTATAGATATAGCAAAGAAGACGGAATCTTAGTTCCCATACCAGAACGCAAAGAAATGGCTTTGCGAGCTATGAATTTGTATATATCCGGTTATTCTGATGTTCGAATACAGAAATTGATAGGATTTAAAAGCGAGTTTGTTACACGACAGGTTCTTACCAGTCCTGTAAATATTGGCATGATTCCGTATAAAGGGAAACTATATAAGGGAAGACATGAACCAATTTTCGATATTAAAGTATTCGAATTAGCCCAGGAATTAAGAAAAACTCGTAAGCAAAGTAAAAGCTTCTGCGTTAATCACGAGAATCAGCTCTTGACGGGGCTGTGCTATTGCGGAGTGTGCGGATGCAAGATGAGATATCAGAAGTGGACTCATGGGAAGCATAAAATTTATTGCTATTCAAGGGATAACGGCATGTCGTACTTGCCAAATTACAATCCGAATTGCAGCAATTCGCTTGAGTGGGCAGAAGATATTGAAAAGCAGGTTGAAGATGAGATTTTAAAGATTTCCCTCAATTTATCATCGCATAAGCCAAAAGAAAGAGAAAGCTGTCTGGACATTTTGAGTAAACAATTCCAAAAAGAGAAAACGAAGCTAAAACGTCTATATACTCTTTATGCTGAAGGAAATGATACGGTTCTGGAGATGATAAAAGAAACGGAATCCGGTATAGATGAACTAAAATTAAAAATACAGAACGAGATGAAGAACCCGGATAACTCACAGAAGAAAGAATTTGTATACGATAATATAAAAAAGCTTGCCGATGTGTGGGAACACATTGACAAGCAAAACAAAAATCGTATATTAAAAACTATAATATCAAAAATAATTATAGTCAATGGAAATATTGAAATACAGTTGAAGAAATTTTAGCACAAACTATATGCCATAGGAGTCGCATTATGTAAGTGCTAATAACAAATGCGCCGTACATATCATGAAATTGACATAAAATAGAATATTTGATAGTATATATTGTATACTAACGATGACACCGATCCGAGAATAAGGATTCTGTGTCTTTTTTGTTTTCAGGAGGAATTTTCATGATTGCACAGGGAATCAGTCATACCGCATACGATACCATGAAAGAATATATGCTCACAGGAGCGGAACTGGACGGCAGATACCAGATTCCAATGATGGACAGATATGTGGACGAAACACCACAAGACACAGTAGATTTTAAAGACAGCTTCAGCCGAAAGATAAAGAATCATCGAGAATTAAGCATCAACTTTTATATCCATGACTGCGAATTCGAAAAGTTATGGAATAATCCAGACAGATACCTGGAACACATGAAATGCTTCCAGAGCGTGATCGCGCCAGACTTCTCAATGGCAGTCGGTGAAAATGGTATGCCATTTGCCATGAATATCTGGAACAAGTACAGAAATCATGCCATGGCTCATTATCTCAGTATGAACGGGATAAAGGTGATTCCTAACGTGAGCATACCACCAGAATATTGTTACGACTGGATATTTGACGGGATTCCACAAAGAAGTGTAGTGGCCTGCTGCACCAATGGACGCATCAAAGCAAAAGTATCTAGGATTGAATTTTGCCAAGGATTCCACGAGATGGTCCGGAGAGTGAATCCAATTAAGGTTATCATAGTCGGATTAGCGCCAGAAGAACTACAGACAGATGTGCAAATCGTGAATTTCAAGACTCGCAGTCAGAAGATTAGAGACAAGGAGGGAAAGTATGGGATTTAATACAGGAAATACATTGAGAAAGAAATCGAAGACTAGAAAACAGGAAGAACGAGAACAGAGGATGAAAAGTGGAACTGCAATAAAGAAGAGAAGAAGCACTGGTAAAGTAGATCAATTAAACAAATTGAAATAGTTTTACATTTTCCATAATCCCAAAATAGATGCTATAAAAATATTTGTACAAAATTACAAATAAATAAAAATCATAAAACGACCCGTATCCATGGAAAAATGATTTTTTTCGTTCAAAATCCATGCTTCAGGTCTTTTTGAATGTCTGTGAAAATTGGTACTCGTGAGACTTCATAGTAAAGTGATTATGCATCAAGGAATATGCCCGCAGCAAAACGTGCCGCCATCCGATGCACATGATCATACTAAAAATGTTGTAATTAATTGCATAATTGCGTCTAAAATCAATTCGAACGGCATAAGCCTATACTTTATCGAGCAACGATATAAAACGACTTAAAAGTCAAAATACAGCGTTGAAACATTACAAGGCAAGCGACCGAAATACAATATAATAACTTGATGCCATTATAAAGCCCGTAAATGCGCCTAGAATCAATTCAATAATTACAACCGATAAAATACACATGTAAACATATAAACAGCCGTAAAACGTCAAATAAGCGCTTACAAGGATAATAAACCGGCAACAGCTGCATAAGCTGGACAGACTGCCAGAAAAACAGCTTGTAAAAATGGTTCACAAATAAGACCGCCCGAAGCGATCCGGAATAGATGCAGCCGTAGACCTGGACAGAATCCAAGCCGACATTTATCCACATTGACATATATAAACATAATACGCCCATTATAATTTTCCGTCAATCCTTTTAATTGATTGCGTAAAACAGCCTAGAATCAACTTTACAGCCGTATACAGTAAAATATACTATAATTCAATTGGAAGCCGTTAAAAAGGCAAATAAAAGGCACTACAGGAAAAAGCCCGGCACAGGTCACGAACCAACACCACCCGAAGAGGATGCAGGGCACGAGAAAAAGAGCAGCTTTTTACTGCTCTAAATAATTAATATTTGTAATTCCTGGCAAGTCCCGGAAGAATTCCAGGAACCCGGAGCCGTCAAGAATATTATATTGTCGGTCAGAAGTTGGAATTATACGACCATCCTTGATCTCCATGCAGGAAAGCTGCAAATGATCCGCTTTTTGGGGTGATCTATGCAACGCATACCGCATCACAGACACCGCCCCAGACTGGCAACGCACTGGCGGCAAGTCGTACCAGATCAGTGAGACAGCACCAGAAGAAACGGCATTAAATACTTGTCTAGCGTCCTTTTTTGCGGCTGCCTTAATCTTATCAACAACGGAAAAATCACCGCTTAAAATTGCGTCAACGGTCTGCTTGGACGTTGGTTTTATAATTCTGTCTATCATATAATCCCCTTTCTGATTGAAAAACAGGCGGGAAAGCCCCGCCCGAAATTATTTTATTTAGTTCAAACAAGCGTTTATTTTTTCTTTCAGATGTGGGAACGCTTCACAAATTTCTTGCACGCTGTCGGCGTAATAATCGCCGACTATTTTATTAAAAATTGTGATATTCCCAGAGTAAAAACACCCAAGATCATTAAACCAAATATCGAGCCCGGTTGCCTGTTCTTTTTTATCGTTGTACCACATGTCTATTTTGATCATTGTATAGCCCTCCTTTTTATGCTGCCATTAAAATAATTTTTATAACATTTTCTTCCCAATCGTAGAAAGTGAAATAATTGTGATCGTAATAATATTTTTCTTTTTCCAGATCGTTTTTTGAATCTGGGAACATATTTACAAGTGTTTTTGTCATTTCTGCGACTTTCTGGCGTTCTGACATTGTTAGCACCTCCCCGTTAATATCCAACTAAAATATAATGAGCAATCAACAAAAATGGGAAAGAAGCAACCGCAAAGCCTAACAAGTAGGCTTTTACGGCATGAATAACTTTTCTTCGGTGGATTGCTTTCCACTGCTTATAAGTATATCTTTTTTCGTTCATTGCTTTCCCTCCTGTTATTTTGTTGCGTTCTTTTCTAGCTCTCTATACAGAAGATAAACGGATCTTTTTTCTGCCTGTTCGTCTGTAAAACGCTGCTTTTCTTCTTCGGTTTCGTCCAGAAGATCGCCCAGGAAGTCAACGGCACTATGAAGAAAAATATCATCAGCAACCGGGAAAGCCGTTGGGAGTCCTTGCATCCAGTCCATAAATAAATCTGATTTGCTAATACGTCCGGCTTTATATCTGTTATCAAGATGCAACTTTTCAATGTAGAACATGTTTAAAATATCTTTGCAGATTTCGTTGTATTCTGTTTTCATTGTTGCACCTTCATATGTATAATATTCCTCGGCTGCTTCGTAGCTGTCCATGATAATTTTTTTAATTCTGTTCATAACTTCCTTTGAGTTTGTTTTTAACATTGCTTTTTACCCTTGCCCCTGTTATAATAGGGCTACCTTTCGTTTTTTGTTGGGTGCCGGTTGTCTGTCTTGGTAGGATGCAACCGGCTTTTTTATTTAGTTGTTAGGAACTAGAATTTTTCAATTAATCAGATCCGGTTCCCTATGTCCTCATTGGTTTGAGTGGTTCGGGCGGTTCTGGTTGTTTGTTTCTTTTGTTCCCTTCGTTGATATTATAATAGCACATATAATGCACTTATACAATATGGAATAATCAACAATAATGCACTTATATTATAGACCTGAATTGTACAAAATATATAATGCACTTATAATATTGACAATATAATGCACTTATGATATTATTTCTATAAAAAGGAGGGCTTATACATGGAAGAATTAAAGACAACCGAAGCACAAAGAAAAGCCGTAAGAGAATATGAAAAAAAGAATGATCGTATAAACATAATATTCCCAGCAGGCACAAAAGACAAAATGAAAAAACTTGGAATTAAAAAGCCGAATACTTTCATTAAAGAAGTAGTTGCAGCAGAACTTGACAGAATGGAAAAATATAAAAAATAATGCACTTATAATATTGACAATATAATGCACTTATATTATAATTATAGTTGTAAGGAAGTAAACCTTATAGGCTATAGAAAGGGGAAAATATGGAAGATATGAAAGAATTTGTTGCATATGCAAGAAAACTTTTAAGAGTCATTAACAAGATCGAAAAATATCTTGAAAATGGCGAGTCCGAAAAAGCTCTTGAGTTAGTCAGAGAGTTAAAAGAGGACACACAAAAAGACATCGAAGCATAAAACAAACGGGGCGAGCAATCGCCCCAAATAATAAATGGAGGGTAAACAATGAAAAAGTATGAATTTAATAAAAGCGAATTAACAGAAAAGGCATTCGAAGTATATAGCGACAGTAGCTTTGCATTCTGGACAGATGCAACCGGAACATTTTACAGAAGCGACAACCCGAACAGTGAAAAAGTAGAAATCGGAACTATCGAAAATGTAAACGATTTTTTGGAAATGTTCGCCTGATAAAAATAAGCCCTTTGGAATTCACCAAGGGGCTTTTATCATGCTTTTTGTGGCGGCTTTTAGGACAGGTGCAGAACTGCCGCCGAAGTCCTGACATAATTATTCATAGCACAATTAAAAGCAAAAGTCAACGACAATTTTTTGCTTGACTTTTAAAAACCGTTCTGCTATGCTCGATACAACGAAGACGACGGAACTCAGGAAGGGGCAGGGCTGACAAAGCGGAGTCGTAACTGAATACGGAAAAAATTATAGCCAGATCATGCCGGATCAGATGCCGGAAGGTCTGGCTTTTTGTGTGTTCAAAATGCC
>ULWE01027810.1_pt1 | contig 16984 bp, 12 predicted proteins | sample 1960071 | NCBI WGS metagenome assembly ULWE01 (sample SAMEA4835804, study PRJEB28245) | human gut metagenome | biome: gut microbiome; material: fecal sample | place: Denmark | collected 2008 | reverse complement strand
GAGGCTATGGCGTCTCGCCGTAGCCACGCACCCACGGACAGTTTATAGAGTGTGAGCTGATTGGCGTCAGGCAATGGAAGAATGCGTATGCAGATTGAGCGTTATGCTATTGGAGGCTGCGTGGCTACGGCGAGACGCCATAGCCTCCTATGTTAGCCTTGTAAGCTTGTAAATTGCTGTTTGCACATTTATTAAAACAAAGAAAGCGGGCTGTAAACCCAATAACCAATATAGCTTGTGCTATGCGATTATTGGGCTTACAGCCCGCCTTGTGTATGTCGTTAGCCGACTTTTTAGAACTCTGCGCTCTTCGGTGTACGCGGGAAGGGGATGACATCGCGGATGTTCTGCATACCGGTTACGAAGAGGATGAGGCGCTCGAAGCCGAGACCGAATCCGCCGTGGGGGCATGATCCGTACTTGCGGGTGTCGAGATACCATGTCATATCCTTCATCGGGATGTGGCGCTCCTCAATCTCGTTCATCAGCTTGTCGTAGCTCTCCTCACGGACAGAGCCACCGATAATCTCGCCAATCTGCGGGAACAGCACGTCGGTGCCCTGAACGGTCTTGCCGCTCTTGCCGCCGAAGCCAGACTCCTCTGCGTCTATCTTCATATAGAATGCCTTGATGGCCTTCGGATAGTTGGTCATGATAACCGGCTTCTTGAAGTGCTCCTCCACGAGGAAACGCTCGTGCTCTGAAGCGAGGTCGTCACCCCACTCGCACGGGAACTCGAACTTCTTGCCTTTCTGGATGGCCTCCTGCAGGATGCGGATGCCCTCGGTGTAAGGCAGACGTACGAATTCTGAGTTGAGCACACTCTCAAGGCGTGCGATAAGACCTTTGTCAATCATCTTGTTGAGGAACTCCAGGTCGTCCTTGCAGTTCTCGAGTGCCCAGCGGACGCAGTACTTGATGAAGTCCTCTTCGAGGTCCATAAGTCCGTCAAGGTCGATGAAAGCCACCTCAGGCTCCACCATCCAGAACTCTGCCAAGTGGCGCGGAGTGTTTGAGTTCTCAGCGCGGAATGTAGGTCCGAAGGTGTAGATGGCGCCGAGAGCTGTTGCTCCGAGCTCGCCTTCGAGCTGTCCTGATACGGTCAGCGAAGTCTGCTTTCCGAAGAAATCGTCAGAATAGTCAATCTTTCCGTCCTCAGTCTTCTTGAGGTTGTAGAGGTTCTTTGTGGTAACCTGGAACATCTGACCGGCTCCCTCACAGTCGCTTGCTGTGATAAGCGGAGAGTTGAAGTAGAAGTAGCCGTGCTCATGGAAGTATGTGTGGATGGCCATTGCCATGTTGTGGCGGATGCGCATCACTGCACCGAATGTGTTGGTGCGGAGACGGAGGTGAGCATACTGGCGCATATACTCGAATGACTGACCCTTCTTCTGCATCGGGTAGTCGTTGCCGCAGAGACCGTAAATCTCAAGGCTCTCGCACTGTATCTCTGATGTCTGGCCCTTGCCCTGGCTCTCCACGAGAGTACCAACGGCGCAGATGCAGGCACCAGTAGTGATCTGCTTGAGCATTTCAGCGTCCTCCTTTGTCGGGTCGACAACAATCTGAATGTTATTGATGGTTGAACCGTCGTTGAGTGCGATGAAGTCAACAGCCTTAGAGCTGCGGTGGGTACGCACCCATCCCTTTACGCACACGGTCTGTCCGAAGTCGGTGCGCTTGAGGGCGTCGACGACCTTTGTTCGCTTTATTGTTTCCATTTAATTAAAACATTACTCGTTTTCTGTTATTATTCAAAAGCTCCCATACGCAGCATCTCCACTTCCTTCTCAGTGAGGAAGCGCCAGTCGCCGCGACGGAGGTTCTTCTTTGTGAGTCCTGCGAACTGCACGCGGTCGAGCTTAACAACGCGATAACCGAGGTGTTCGAATATACGGCGCACGATACGGTTCTTGCCGCTGTGGATTTCGATGCCCACCTGGCTCTTGTCAGTGTCGCTTGCATACTCGATGGCGTCTGCATGCACCTCTCCGTCCTCAAGCTCGATGCCGTCAGCAATCTGCTGGAGGTCGTGAGCTGTTACGTTCTTGTCCAGATATACGTGATATACCTTCTTCTTGAGGAACTTCGGGTGTGTGAGCTTAGAAGCGAGGTCGCCGTCGTTGGTCAGGAGGAGCACACCGGTGGTGTTGCGGTCGAGACGTCCAACGGGATAGATACGCTCAGGGCAAACGTCCTTCACGAGATCCATGACAGTCTTGCGCTGCTGGGGATCGTCGCTTGTAGTTACGCAGTCCTTCGGCTTGTTGAGGAGCACGTAAACCTTCTTCTCCAGTGACACGGGCTGGTCATGGAACTTAATCTCGTCGGTGCGAACCACCTTTGTTCCGAGTTCGGTTACCACCTCGCCGTTAACAGTCACTACGCCAGCCTGGATAAACTCATCAGCCTCACGGCGTGAGCAGATGCCTGCGTTGGCAAGGAACTTGTTAAGACGGATCGGCTCGTTCGGGTCGATATGCTCTTCCTTATACTCGATGCGCTTCTTCATGCTATACTTAGCGTTGGGGTCGTATCCATGCGTGCGCTGACGGTTGTTGTAACCGCCCTGCTGGCCGTAGCCACCGCGCTGATAACCGCCCTGCTGGCCGTAGCCACCGCGCTGATAACCGCCCTGCTGGCCGTAGCCACCGCGCTGATAACCGCCCTGCTGGCCGTAGCCACCGCGCTGATATCCGCCCTGCTGTCCGTAGCCGCCGCGCTGCTGATAACCGCCACGCTGCTGTCCGTAACCGCCGCGTTGCTGATAGCCGCCACGCTGCTGACCGTAACCGCCGCGCTGCTGATAGCCACCACGCTGCTGATAGCCGCTCTGCTGCTGGTCGCCGTCCTGATTAAAGTGCTGCTGCTGGTCGTTGTTCTGCTGGTCGCCTTCCTGGTTGTTGTTATAGCGGGGACGATAACCTCCCTGCTGACGTGACTGATAGCCCTGCTGGTCGCCGTCCTGATTGTAGCGGGGACGATAGCCGCCCTGCTGACGCGGCTGGTATCCGCCCTGCTCGCCGTCCTGGTTGTAGCGGGGACGATAGCCACCCTGCTGGCGCTGCTGATAACCGCCGCGCTGGTATCCGCCCTGCTGGCGCTGCTGATAGCTGTTATTGCCTGACGCTCCCTGAAGACCTGCTCCGAAGCCTTCGGGAAGGAATCCTCCTCCCTGGCTGTCGTTAGAAGCCTGCTGGCGCTCGGCGTTATAAGGACGCTGTGTGTGAATGCGCGGACGCTGCGGGCGACCGGTCACACTGCGATACTCTCTCTGATAGTTGCCTGCAGCACGGCCGTAGCTCTCGCTATTGCCAGTAGTCTGATCTGCTGCTTTCTGTTCCTGATTCTTTTCCAATTCTGAATCCATAATTCTTTTCTTTCTTTTTAAATTGTAATGTTATTGGCCTCTCGGCAAGTCACACCCATGGGATTTTTTGCATAGATGCGCTTCTTCTTAACTAACTATATATTGATAAAACTCTAATCTTGTTTTGTTGTCTGCTTTTCTTTTATGCCGTGTTTCAAACTTGGCTTAGATACCGGTGTAGTTGAGCGGAGTAATAGCCATAAGCTCTGCCTTTACTGCGTCGCTGACGTTAAGTGTCTTGACGAACTCGTGTATGCTCTCCTCTGTCATGTGCTTGTTGGTACGTGTGAGTGCCTTGAGAGCCTCGTACGGATGCGGATAAGCCTCGCGACGGAGAATGGTCTGGATGGCTTCAGCCACGACAGCCCATGTGTTGTTGAGGTCTTCCTCCAGCTTCTCCTCGTTGAGGATGAGCTTGCGCAGACCCTTCAATGTGCTCTGGATGGCAATGATGCCGTGTCCGAAAGGCACGCCTACGTTGCGGAGAACGGTAGAGTCAGTAAGGTCGCGCTGCAGACGGCTTACCGGGAGCTTCTGGGCGAGGAACTGCAGCACGGCGTTAGCGATGCCGAGGTTGCCCTCTGAATTCTCGAAGTCGATGGGGTTCACCTTGTGCGGCATGGCGCTTGAGCCTACCTCACCAGCCTTGATCTTCTGCTTGAAGTACTCCATAGAGATGTACATCCAGAAGTCGCGGTCGAGGTCGATGATGATGGTGTTGATGCGGCGCATAGCGTCAAATACGCTTCCGAGGCAGTCATAGTTGCTGATCTGTGTGGTGTACTGCTCTCTCTGCAGACCGAGCTTCTCGCTTACGAAGCTGTTGCCGAAAGCCTTCCAGTCATACTCAGGATAAGCCACGTGATGAGCGTTGTAGTTGCCGGTGGCACCACCGAACTTGGCTGTCATCTTGCAAGCCTTGAGTTCTTCAAGCTGCTGTGTGAGACGATATACGAATACCATGATCTCCTTGCCGAGGCGTGTGGGCGATGCGGGCTGACCGTGTGTCTTTGCGAGCATAGGCACGTCCTTCCATTCGTCGGCATACTGCTGGAGCTGAGCGATAAGCTCCTCCACCATAGGATAATACACCTCTTCGAGTGCCTCCTTGATAGAGAGGGGCACGCTGGTGTTGTTGATGTCCTGTGATGTCAGTCCGAAGTGTATGAACTCCTTGAATGCGTCAAGTCCTCCAATCTTGTCGAACTCTTCCTTAATGAAGTACTCCACAGCCTTCACGTCGTGATTGGTCACCTTCTCGATGTCCTTCACGCGCTGTGCCTTCTCCTCGTTAAAGTCCTGGTAGATGGCGCGCAGGGTGGGGAAGAGGTTATGGTCGAAGTCCTTGAGCTGCGGGAGCGGAAGCTCGCACAGCGTGATGAAATACTCTATTTCCACGCGTACTCTGTAGCGTATGAGTGCATACTCTGAGAAATAGTCAGCAAGGGGCTCTGTTTTGCCACGATAACGTCCGTCTATAGGCGAAATGGCTGTAAGCAAATCAAGTTTCATGTGCTTTGTATAGCTTTACTATAAAAAATATATATATTATGGTGCAAAATTACAAATTAAAATGATACCATCCTATATATTTCACATTAATTATAATCAAAAAATATTTTGAGAGACAAAATATTTTAGTTGAGAGTTCAGAGTTGATAGTTGAGAGTTATGATTAGCTTATGTTTTAATTCTTAAAAGCTATGCGGAGTAATCATAACTTTCAACCCTCAACTCTCAACTAGATATTACTCCTCCAGCGCTTGCGTAAACTCGCGGTGGAATGTTGAGAAGAAGTGGAGGTTTTCGCGGCGTGCTTCCTCATCGAGGCTCCACAGCGACTCTTCTCCTGCTCTGTGAGCCAGCACTCGGCGGACGCAGCGGGCAATCTTTCGCTTGTTGTTTCGTGCCTGCAGCTGGTCGCCCTGGATGTTGTTGTGTGTGGCGTATGAGAAAGCGCAGAGTCGGCGCATGAAAGTTTCGTAGCGGTTGAAGAGCAATGCCTGTCGCATCATCTTCTCCGGGTCGGCGTCCAGTCCTTCCATGTCCATCAGTCCCTCCATGTTCTCATGGCTCCAGTCAGCCTCGTCCACCCAGAACCACTGGAATCCGAGTCGCTGTTCCATGTGCATGAGTCGCTGTGCGATGCTGTCCTCGTCCACGTTCTCCTCGGCTGTGAACAGTCCGAAGGCGAATCTTGCGAGTGACACGCCGTTCAGCTCCAGGTCGTCAGCGCCTTCCACCTCGTCGCCGACAAGCTCCACGCGCCAACGTGCCGACTTGTTCTTGATGAGTGCTGAGTGTGCTCCCATGAGCAGCTCGTCCAGCGTGCCCTGAAGCGGCAGCTCGGTTACGAGCGAGAGATTGTCGTGTATGTTGCGGACAGAGAGCGTGCCCTCGTCGTTAGCCACACACATATAGCTCAGTCGTCCTCCGTCGAGCGACAACTGGAAACGGTCGTTAGTGTCGTTGCCAACAAACATGTAGGCATAAGACGCTGCGTCTTTGTGGTTCACCTCGATGTCGCCCTGCACGTTATTGTCTGTGGTGTCCTTCAGAGAGAATCCTATGTAGGGAATGCAGAGTCTTATGGTGAACGGTTCGCCCTTGCGCGGTGTGAGTCGGCAGAGGATGCCGTCTTCGCCGATAAGGTCTTTCTTTACCAGCCATCCCTCGTCGGTCTCCTGCGCCTGCTCCACGCTCACGTCGCCGTACGACCAGTAGAGGTCGAAGACTATCTCGTTGTCGTCCTCGCGGACCACGGTCACGAAGTCTTCAGGGTCGTCGCCGAGGTATACTGCTTCCACGGGCTTCACCTCTTCGTCGCCGTCGCCAAGGACGCAGACCTCAAGGTTGCCCACCATCGGATCGTCTTCCCACTCGTCCTCACCGGCTCCTACAGCGCGGAACACCACGAAGGTCAGTCTGCTCTGCTGGCGCGTGCCGTCCGGACGGCATAGATAATATGTCGTCTCCTTAGGCAAGTAAATAGGTGTTGTGATGTACGGGCTCTGGCAGCGAGCCGAATATTCCACCTCTGTCCAGGCGGTTAAGTTTGCTTCAGTGTTACTGCTGTTCATTTCTTAAAGCTACAATGTTATCCTTGTATGATTTTATTTTGGGACTGCAAAATTACTGAAAAAATATGAGATAGTCAAATCTTGCCGCATACAATGTTTGCATTTCTGATGCTCAATACTATGAGTCTGGCGCACAACAAAATCTTTGGTGCGAAATTCTTGAGTTTTGAGCGTGCAGCGATAGCGTATTGACGCACAGATGATTATGCTGACAGGGGAAGAAATGTGCAATGAATAAGGGGTATGAACAAGCATCATTGGTTGCAATAGCGCCACTTTTACACCCCAATAGTGCCACTTTTATCATACAATAAAGCCTCTTTTACACTCTGATAGTGGCACTATCGGACTGTAAAAGAGGCTTTATCGTTAAACGTGGGTGCCGTTTGCACAGCAAAACACCCCAAAAACAGCAAAATAAAACTCTAGAATCAATTTTTATTTTGTAACATGTTTTTACTCTTTGTACAATATTTGCATAGTGGTGCGCTGCACCGCCGCCCGCCTACTTCTTCTGTGTCTTTGAGAACGAGTAAGGTGCGTCTGTGTCTGCTGTTCCGCGCTGCTTGTTGGGCGTCGGCGCGAGGTCGTAGACGAACTGCGCTCCGTTCATAAGGTCGGTGCGTGTGATGTAGTTGTGTGAGTAAGGCTTGCCGTTGAGAGTCAGGGCCTTCACGTAGCAGTTCTCCTCAGAGTTGTTGTTGGCCTTGATGCTTACGGTCTTGCCGTTCTCGAGGTGGAGCTTCATCTCGTCGAAGTAAGGAGTGCCGAGGACGTACTCGCCCGAACCCGGGCAGACAGGATAGAATCCCATGGCTGAGAATACGTACCAAGCCGAAGTCTGACCGTTGTCCTCATCACCGCAATATCCGTCGGGCGCTGCCGTATACATGCGGTCCATCACCTGACGAATCCAGTACTGTGTCTTCCAAGGCTCACCTGAGTAGCCATAGAGGTAAATCATGTGCTGTACGGGCTGGTTGCCGTGAGCATAGTTGCCCATGTTCATGATCTGCATCTCGCGAATCTCGTGGATTACGGCTCCGTAATAGCTGTCGTCGAAGAGTGGCGGCACGTTGAATATGGAGTCGAGCATGTTGTTGAACACTTCCTTGCCACCCATAAGGTCGATAAGTCCCTGCGGGTCGTGGAATACTGACCATGTGTAGTGCCAAGCGTTACCCTCGGTGAAGGCGTCGCCCCACTTCAGCGGAGAGAAAGGAGCCTGGAACTTGCCGTTCTGCAGACGGCCGCGCATGAGGTTGGTCTCCTTGTCGAAAACGTTGCGATAGTTGAATGCGCGGCGGCGGAAAGGCTCAAGCTCCTTCTTCGACTTGCCGAGAGACTTGCCGAACTGATAGATGCACCAGTCGTTGTATGCGTATTCCAGTGTGCGTGCCACGTTCTCGTTTATCTTGACGTCGTAAGGCACGTAGCCCAGTTTGTTGTAGTATTCATGGCCCAGACGACCCGTTGACGATACCTTCGGGTGTACGTTGTTGGCACCGTGAACCACAGCCTTCCAAAGCGTTTCGGCGTCATATCCCTTCAGACCGCAGAGGTAAGCGTCAGCCACGATGGACGCTGAGTTGTTGCCCACCATACATTCGCGATGACCCGGCGAAGCCCATTCGGGAAGGAAACCGCTCTCCTTGTATGCGTTAACCAGACCTTCCTGCATCTTCACGTTCATCGACGGATACATCACGTTAAGCAGCGGGAAGAGGCAGCGGAATGTGTCCCAGAAGCCGGTGTCGGTGAACATATATCCAGGCAGCACCTTGCCGTTGTACGGCGAGTAGTGTACTATCTCGCCTGCGGCTGTCTTCTCATAGAATGATCGCGGGAAGAGCACCGAGCGATAGAGGCAGGAATAGAAAGTGCGGAGATGGTCGATGTTGTCCGACTTCACCTCAATGCGACCCAGAACGTCGTTCCATGTCTTGCGACCCTGAGCCTTCACCTCGTCAAACGAAGCACCAGCCAGCTCCTTGAGGTTCTCCATAGCCTGCTCCTCAGAGATGAAGGAAGAGGCGATGCGCACGTTCACCTGCTCGCCGCGGCGAGTCTTGAATCCCACGATGGCACCTGCATGCTTGCAGTCGGCCTCTAATGCCTTGCTGTCCATCTTGCCGTTATTCACGGCTGTGGTGTAGGTGAAGTCGTGGTCGAACTTCAGCACGAAGTAGTTCTTGAAGTTGTCGGGCACGCCACCGTTGTTCTTCGTGGTGTAGCCTACAATCATTCTCTGCTCCGGCATGATCTTCACGTACGATCCCTCGTCGAAAGCGTCCACCACTACGTATGAGTCGCTCTCCGGGAAAGTGATGCGCATGATGGCAGCACGCTCCGTGGGCGCAATCTCCGTCACCACGTCATAGTCAGCCAGATAAGCGCGATAATAGTAAGGTGTGGCCACCTCTGCCTTGTGCGAGAACCATGAGGCACGCTGGTCTTCATCGAAGACGGGCTTGCCGGTCTCCGGCATGATGCTGAACTGTCCGTAGTCGTTAATCCACGGGCTTGGCTGATGGGTCTGCTTGAAGCCGCGCAGCTTGTCAGCCGAATAGACATAAGCCCATCCGTCGCCCATCTTGCCGGTCTGCGGAGTCCAGAAGTTCATGCCCCAAGGGAGGCAGACAGCAGGATAAGTGTTGCCCGTTGACAGCGAGTGCTTCGACTCTGTGCCTACAAGCGTGCTGACATAGTCGACAGGCTGGTAGACCTTTGCCATGCCGACAATGGCGAATGTCAGCATGAGCAATGTGGTTAACAAGTGTTTTTTGTTCATTTTTGTTCTGTAGTTTTTATTGTTTGTGATATATTCAGTCGTTTCGGCAGAGCATAGCATAATAACCGATGCGATAAACCGAAAATGCCGTCAGCGATGGCTTGCGTCCCGTAAGATTTCGGAGCAGCATTCTTCGCGTGATACGGAATGCCAAGCGCAGCAATGGCGCCAAGCCTAAGCACGAAAGACGTTCCATGAGCGTCTGCACACCCGAATAGCCGCGCAGCGCGTCTCGCATGTCATGTAGCGTCTGCAGTCCCTCTTCCGTCTTCTGAAGAAAGTGGGCGTTGTCGTCAAACCGTGAGAATCCCACAGGATTGTCCGTGTGAGCCACACGTATGCCGTTGTCTTTCAGTTCGCGTCCGAGCAGCACGTCCTCATATCCGTAGCGCGTGATAGAGACGTCGAAGGGGTGTGCCGTCAACACATCGCGCCGTATGAGGATGTTGCTGACGTGGAAAGCGGCGTAGGGATTGCGCTTACGCCAAGACAGCGGATGGCTTTGTGTGGCGCGAAGCTCGTACAGATAGCGTAGGCAAGATCTTGGCTCGGTGTCCGTCGGCGCATGAATCTTCAGTCCGCCCACAACGGCTTCCGCTCCAAGCGAGTCTGCCTCGGCATACACGGCAAGGAAGTCTGCGGGGAGAGGTGAGAGGTCGCTGTCGATAAAGACGAGCCATTCGTATTGCGCAAGCTCCACCAGCCGGTTGCGTGCCGCCGACCTTCCCACGTTATGATTGCCCCTTACGAAGCGGCAATGTGTAAGGCTTTCACACAGCTGTCGGTTGGCTTCCGCCTTTGCCGTGTCCGTGGAGCAGTCGTCATACACCACAATCTCGCACCTTAAAAGGTTGTCGCCCAAGGCTTCCGCCTGACTGTGAAGGGCAGAGATGAGCGGTCGGCAGTCGTTGTTGTATGAAGGCAGCAGGATGGAAAGTGATTTCAGCATGCTTAATGGTTTAGGAAGTTACTCGTTGTCCACCCTTGCCTCCTTCAGCAGCTGCGTCTTTCCTTCAGCCACCAGCTTGAGTATCAGCTCGCCGAAGAGCGTGTTCTGCCATGCAAACCAAGGGCGCGTAAAGTGGGATGCGTCGTTCACGTCGAACGATTCGTGGATGAATCCTGTGCCGGCATCCGTGCGCTGGAGCATCTTCAGGCATTCCTTTATCTCGCCGTCGTCCTTGCTGGTAAAGGCACGCATCATTATGGACATCGGCCATGCCATGCCCAGTCCTACGTGCGGTCCGCCGATTCCCTCGCCCGCCTTGCCTCGGAAGAAGTAGGGATTGTCCTCGCTCCACACGAAGCGGCGCGTGTTCTGATATACGGGATCGTCCTCCGGCACGTCACCGAGATAAGGCATTGCGAGCAGACTCGGCACGTTGGCGTCGTCCATGAGGAAGTGATTGCCGAAGCCGTCCACCTCGTAAGCGTAAATCTTGCCATACTTGGGATGGTCCACTACGGCGTATTTACTTAGTGCTTCGCTCACCTCGTCGGCAAGCTGTCGGCATTCTTTGGCTGTGGCAGCATCACCGTTGACCTTGTCCAGAATCTCAGCCGCCTTGCGCAGGGACGATACAGCCATGAAGTTGGATGGCACGATGAAGAGGAACGTCGCGGCGTCGTCGCTCGGACGGAACACCGAGGCAATAAGTCCGACGGGCTTCACGGGATTGCCCCATCCGTGATTGCATACCGTGTCGAGTTGGTCTTCAGTCTCGCGCTGAAAGTGGTAGGTGCCCAGCCCCGTCTTGCGCTGCTGCTCATGGAAGACGCGCAGGACGTTCTTCACCGCCTTCTGCCATTCAGCGTCGAAGACGGAGGCGTCGCCCGTGGTCTGCCAGTAATGGTAAGCCAGTCGGATGGGGTAGCAGAGCGAGTCAATCTCGTACTTGCGCTCGTGCAGTTCGGGCTTCATGTCCGTAATGTCGTTCATCCATCCTCCCTCGGGTTGAGGCTCCTTGTTGAATGCGTTGGCGTAGGGATCGATGTTGATACACTTCAGCTGTCGTCTTATCACGCCGCGTATCATCTTCTTCACCTTCGGGTCTGCCTTGGCAAACTGTACGTAGGGCCACACCTGTGCTGCCGAATCGCGCAGCCACATGGCATGTATGTCGCCCGTATATACGAACGTGTCCTCATTGCCGTCGCCCTCGCCGGCGTCGTAATGCACGGTGGTGTCGAGCGTATTGGGGAAGCAGTTCTCGAACATCCATGCCAGTCGGGCGTTCTCACGGATAAGACGCTTCACCTCACGAATCTTCTTCTCTATGGCGTCCGAGACGAAGAGGCGGTCAGCTTCCTTCGGTCGCTGGCAGGTGTAGCGTGTGTTGTCCGCAGGAGCAGCCTCCGCATTGCTGGCTGAGAGCGCCATTCCGGTAGCTGCATCGTAGGAAGCGGCATGAGCTGTAGAGGCGGTGCACGCAGACATGGCTATGGCTGTTATGAATGTGGATATGATGAATTGTTTCATTGTTATGGTCTTGATGATAAAGTTCGGTGTTTTAGTATACCTACAAAAGTAGTAAAAAAATGGTATTTGTTAATACAAATTGCAATACAAAATGTCCAAAAATTGCGTTTCCTATAAAAGAATGTATAAGTATTTAGTGTTTTGCCCGCTTTTTTTGTAACTTTGTACGGAATAAGGATAATTAGAAAGAGCAGAAACAATAAGATGAGTGTAACAGAAATACTTAACAGCCAGGATGGCGCCAAGCACTTCTCCTTTGAGGTGCTCCCGCCACTCAAAGGAGCTGGCACAGACAGATTGTTTTCCACAATAGAGAAGTTCAGGGATTTCGATCCTGCCTATATAAACATAACTACCCATCACAGCGAGTACGTCTATCGCGAACTCGACAATGGGCAGTTTGAGCGTCTGCGTGTGCGCCGCCGTCCTGGAACGGTTGCCATCGCAGCCACCATACAGAAGAATTTCGGCATACCCGTCATTCCGCATATTATCTGTAGCGGAGCGACAGCCGAAGACATCGAATACGAACTCATCGACATGCAGTTTCTTGAGATAGAGAATCTGCTGCTTCTCCGTGGCGACAAGGCCAAGGAGGACCGTATGTACACCGCCACACCGGGCGGACATACACATACGACTGACCTCATCCAGCAGGTGAACGACTTCAACCGCGGCTTCTTCGTGGACGGAACGCAGATGAAGCATCCCGGACAGCCGTTCAGCTTCGGCGTGGCGTGCTATCCCGAGAAACACGAAGAGGCGCCCAACCTGGAGATGGACATACAGTACCTGAAGATGAAGCAGGACATGGGAGCGGAGTATGCCGTCACGCAGCTCTTCTACGACAATGCGAAGTATTTCGATTTCGTGGAGAAGTGTCGCGAGGCAGGTGTCACGATGCCTCTCATACCGGGCATCAAGCCCTTCGCCAAGCTGTCGCAGCTGACCGTCGTGCCTAAGACATTCCATTGCGACCTCCCGCTGGAACTGGCTGAGGAGGTGGTGAAATGCAAGACCGACGAGGACGCCAAGCAGCTGGGCATAGAGTGGTCGACGGAGCAATGCCGCCAACTTTACCGTGCCGGCATCCGCAACATCCACTTCTATACGGTGTCTGCCGTCGACTCCGTACGTGAGGTGGCGAAGCGACTGCTGTAACTTTCAGTAAGACAAACCAAATAAAAAAACATAACATCGAATGCAATTCAATGAAGTAATAGGACAGTCAGGCGCCAAGCTACAGATGCAAAAGCTGGTGGCTGAGGGACGTGTGCCACACGCCATGCTCTTCTGCGGACCTTCGGGATGCGGAAAGATGGCTATGGCTATGGCGGTGGCTTCGGAGCTGCTGCGCCACAGTCGTCTGCTCGACAACTGGGGACATCCTGACCTCCACTTCACATTCCCGACCATAAAGCTCCCGAGCATGGGTTCGGAACACCAGCCCGTCAGCGACGACTTCTTCAGTGAGTGGCACGAGATGATAATGTCAGGCCCTTACTTCACGCTGGAGCAATGGCTCGCGTCCATTAACGTGGCAGGAGCGGAGAACAAGCAGGCACTCATCACAGGAGCCGAAAGCGACGCCCTCTCAAGGAAGCTGAGCCTGAAGTCGAGTCAGGGCGGATATAAGGTGGCGATAATCTGGCTGCCGGAGCGCATGAATCTGACGAGCGCCAACAAGCTGCTCAAGCTGCTTGAGGAGCCGCCTTCGCAGACCGTGTTCATCCTCGTCAGCGAGGAACCGGAGAAGCTGCTCGACACCATACGCAGCCGCACGCAGCGCTTCGACTTCAAGCGCATAGCGGATGCGGACATAGAAGAGGCGCTCGTGGAGAAGCGTGGGCTGGAGCATGCCGACGCGCGAAGTCTGGCAAGACTTGCCAACGGATCGTGGACCAACGCACTCGCTGCCCTCAGTACGGGCAACGAGAACCGCATGTTCTTCGACCTCTTCACCATGCTCATGCGCCTCGCCTACACCAAGCGCGTGAAGGAACTTAAGAAATGGAGCGAGAGCATCGCGGCCTTTGGACGAGAGAAGCAGAAGCGCTTCCTCAACTACATGCACCGCATGGTTCGCGAAAGCTTCGTCTATAACTTCCATGAGCCGGAGCTTAACTATATGACGGCGGAGGAAGAACAGTTTGCGCAGAAGTTTGCGCCGTTCATACACGAGCGCAACATCATCGAACTCTCAGAGATGATAGGTAAGGCGGTGCGCGACATATCGCAGAACGCCAACTCCAAGATGGTGTTCTTCGACATTGCCATGCAGACCATCATCTTCATAAAAAGGAAAAAATAAGCTTACACATACACATAATATATACATATATATCACACTATACTACACCCATATACACATATATAATATATGAAGGACTTTAAGGACATGCAATTCGAGATATCCCGCGATACCGACCGCGGACTCTGCCATTGCGCCTGCGGCAGGCAGGACAAGCAGCTCAATACCTACGACTATCTGTATGATGTGCCGGGTAATGAGGAGGACACGGACCTCGTGGAGGTGCAGTTCAAGAATACGCGCAAGGGATATTATCATAACGTCAACCACCTGGACCTCTGTAAGGGCGACATCGTAGCAGTGGAGGCAAGCCCGGGTCACGACATCGGAGTGGTTTCGCTCACAGGCAGACTCGTGAAGCTGCAGGTGAAGAAGGCCAACCTCAAGTCGGCTGACGACATCAAGCGCATCTATCGCATCGCCAAGCCGGTGGACATGGACAAGTATTATGAGGCTAAGGACCGCGAACACGCCACGATGATTCAGAGTCGTGAAATAGCCAAGAACCTCGGACTGCAGATGAAGATTGGTGACGTGGAATATCAGGGAGACGGCAACAAGGCCATCTTCTATTATATCGCCGACGAGCGTGTGGACTTCCGCCAGCTCATCAAGGTGCTTGCCGACACCTTCCACGTGCGCATCGAGATGAAGCAGATCGGTGCACGTCAGGAGGCAGGACGCATCGGTGGAACCGGACCTTGCGGACGCGAGCTTTGCTGCGCCACATGGATGAAGAACTTTGTAAGCGTCAGCACCAATGCAGCCCGCATTCAGGACATCTCGCTCAATCCGCAGAAGCTTGCCGGAATGTGCGCAAAGCTGAAGTGCTGCCTCAATTACGAGGTGGACGACTATGTGGAGGCAGGACGCAAGATGCCGGCACGCGACGTGGTGCTCGAGACATTGGACAGCGACTACTATCTGTTTAAGTCGGACATCCTCGCTGGGCTTGTCACTTACTCGACGGGTAAGGGCGTGGCTGCCAACCTTGTGACCATCACGGCAGAACGTGCACGTGCCATCATCGAGATGAACAAGCGTGGCGAAAAGCCGGAGTCGTTGGCAGAGGACGGAAAGCAGAGAGAAGGCAATCAGCACTCGGATCTCCTTGCCGATGCCGATCTCAGCCGCTTCGACAAGAGCAAGAAGAACAAGAAGAAAAAGAACAAGAAGCCGCGTCAGCAGGCTAACGAAGTCGCACGCCCTGCCAACGAGAACGCTCAGCAGCCGACAGCAGAGGGCAATGCTCAGCCAAAGGCGGAAAACGTACAGCAGCCAAAGGGCGACAACGCTCAGCCAAAGGCAGAGAATGGTCAGCAACCTAAGGGCGAGAACGGTCAGCAGCCGAGACGCGACAATAACCGTAACAACCGCAACAACAACCGTCAGCGCCCAAGACAGGAAGGTCAGCGCCGCAACAATAACGGACCGCGCGGTGAGAACGGACCTCGTAATGAGAATGGTCAGCGCAGCGAGAACGGTCAGCGCAGCGAGAATGGCGCTCGTGGTGAGAACCGCCAGCCGCGAAACAATGCTGAGGCTAAGCCGTCTGCTCCCCAGCAACCTAAGCAACAGCCTGCTCCACAGCAGCCGAAGCAGCAAAACACAACCGGCAATGAAGGTTAAGATAACACGACTTTTAGCATATATGGCAGCCATGACAGCAGTAGTTGTCATGGCTGCCTGCAATGGTGGAATGGTGTATGACCGTTACACCAACACTCCCGTGTCAGGGTGGGAGAAGAATGACACGCTCTATTACAGCGTTCCTGCGGTAAAGTCAGGTGGCACATACGCAGCCAACCTTGGTCTGCGCACCACCGACTCTTATCCCTTTACGTCGCTGACGCTCATTGTGGAACAGCGTAAGGTGGCTGCCGACAAGGCTGTGACCGTCGTTACGGATACCGTAGCGTGCCAGTTGACCGACAGAAAAGGCAATGCGGCAGGAAAGGGAATCAGCTATCACCAGTATCAGTTTCCCATCACACAGCTTGCACTCCAAGACGGCGATTCGCTCTTTGTCAGCATTCGCCACGACATGAAGCGCGAGATACTACCCGGAATAAGCGACGTAGGATTCTCGCTCACTCGCACCAAGTAAGCCACTTCACAACCCATCCATACATCTTAATATGCAAGAACAGGAAACCATACAGCAGAAGGACGAGCGCTTCATGCGCCGTGCACTTCAGGAAGCAGAGGCGGCAAGAGACGCCGGAGAGATACCCGTGGGAGCCGTTATCGTGGCTGGCGACCGCATCATTGCACGTGCTCATAACCTTACGGAGACGCTTTCGGACGTTACGGCGCATGCCGAAATGCAGGCCATCACCTCCGCTGCCAACCAGCTCGGAGGCAAATACCTCACCGACTGCACGCTTTACGTGACGCTGGAGCCTTGCGTGATGTGTGCAGGAGCGATAGGATGGTCGCAGCTGAGGCGCGTGGTGTATGGCGCTTCTGACGAGAAACGGGGCTTCATGAAGTTCGCCCCCAAAGCGCTCCATCCCAAGTGCACGGTTACTACGGGAGTGCTGGAGGAAGAGTGCCGTCAGCTTATGACTGACTTCTTCCGCTCTCGCCGCTGTTAAGGCACACCATGAAAGCAACTGCAAAATAATATTAAATCCATGAGAATAAAACGGTTGAACGTTTGTTTTAACCGTTTTAAAACATTAACTTTGCAACATATTTACACACAGAACACAAAAACGACATGCTCATGACTAGGCAACATTCGTAAGAAGAGCATAAATATACATTCAGAACAATTCAGATAACGTCATAAAACCCCGTCTGCTAAAGCGGATTGGGCACTGTCGGCATTCCCGTCGTCAGCGATGGCAATATACACAATATCATCAAGCCCCTCAATAATCTACCATATAAGAACCTATTAATTATCATTAAGTAGATGTTGAAAATTAGTTTATATCGAGAATTTTGC
>ULWE01033866.1_pt1 | contig 17028 bp, 17 predicted proteins | sample 1960071 | NCBI WGS metagenome assembly ULWE01 (sample SAMEA4835804, study PRJEB28245) | human gut metagenome | biome: gut microbiome; material: fecal sample | place: Denmark | collected 2008 | reverse complement strand
CCATGGTCAAGCCACAACACTCTGCTTATGCCGAATACCTTTTCCAAGTACGCTTGTATTTCCTCTTTGGATGATTGGCCATTTCTATTCTTGGAAAGCAGGCATTCGCGTGTGGTGAGCAGCGTTCCTTTGCCGTCGCTCTCGATGGAGCCTCCCTCAAGGACAAAATTCAAGTTGTTTGAATATTCCCCCTTAAACATTCCGGAATCGAAAAGACGGGATGTTATAAGATTGTCTTTGTCGGCGGCAAATTTCAGACCCCAACCGTTGAACTTGAAATCGTTGACCACGGGGCGGTTTCCGCGAAGCGTGGTTATGGAACAAGTGTCGCGTGCCCAAGTGTCATTTGTCGGACATTTGACCACGGATATCAACTCGTTGCTGAATGATATGTCGCTGCTGTCGTCAGGGTCTGCTATGACGATGACTCTTTCGCCTTGGTCAGCAATGGCGTTGACTATCTCTTTGTAGCAAGAGACAACTTCTTCCAGCATATATGACCAATCTGTTCCGGCATGTGGCCACGCAAGCATTATGGCGTCTTGTTCTGCCCATTCAGCGGGAAGGATTGCGCGTTCGTTGTTATTCGTCATATTCTGTAAGGGAATCAAATGCAGATTCGTGATTGTCCAAGTATTCGTGACAATAATCAACAAACGCTGTGCGCTCGCGGTATCCCATATCGTCACACCATTCCTTAAAATAAGCCTTAAGCGCCTCGTCCTCAAAAATCAGACGTTTAAACTCGCTCTCGGCAATGTCTATACTCCCAAACCTGACCAGTAGTTCCTGAATCATTGATGAAATATCAGTCATAGTTTCAATAGTTTTATACGTTTCCCAAAAATAGCCATATTTCCTCTAACTTCCAAACTTTATAAAAAAATAAGCACACGTAATTGAGCGTGCGCTTATTTTTATTTTGATGTAAGTTGTGTCTTATTCAGAAACCACCTCGAAAGGAATTTCTACAGAAACTTCTTTGTGGAGTTTCAAGAGAGCCTTGTAGCTTCCAACTTCCTTCACAGCCTCTTTGAGAACGATAAGTTTGCGGTCTACGTTGAAACCCAACTTCTCGAGAGCCTCTGCGATTTGAATATTGTTTACTGAACCAAAGATTGTGCCGGTAGAGCTTGTCTTTGCTCCGATAGTCAAAGCAACGTCCTTCAAAGACTCTGCCAATGCCTCAGCGTCGGCTTTGATTTTAGCCAGCTTGTGGGCTCTTTGCTTCTGGTTTTCTGCCAAAACTTTAAGTGCCGATTCGGTAGCGATAACAGCTTTGCACATCGGGATAAGGTAGTTTCGACCGTAACCGCTCTTAACTTCTACAACATCGTCCTTGTAGCCAAGATTTGCGATATCTTCTTTTAATATGATCTTCATAATTGTAATCCTTCTTTTAATGTTATTTCATCAAGTCAGTCACGTAAGGAAGAAGTGCAAGATGACGGGCGCGTTTTACGGCCTGTGCCACTCTTCTCTGGAATTTGAGTGAAGTTCCCGTGATGCGACGAGGAAGGATTTTGCCTTGCTCGTTCAAGAATTTCTTGAGGAATTCAGGATCTTTGTAGTCGATATACTTAATGCCACTCTTTTTGAAACGGCAATATTTTTTCTTTTTGACATCTACTGAAAGCGGAGTCAAGTATCTGATTTCTGATTGTGGTTGTGCCATGATTAATCCTCCTTTGTTTCGTTGTTGTTAGACTTAGCTGCGCGAAGACTTCTGCGTTTTTCAGCGTATTCTGCAGCATACTTGTCAAGACGGAATGTCAAGAAACGGATAACTTTCTCGTCGCGACGATAAGCTGTCTCAAGTTTCTTCACAACCTGCGGTTCTGCATTGAACTCAACAAGGCAATAGAAGCCTGTGCTTTTTTTCTGAATAGGGTATGCCAACTTGCGGAGGCCCCAGTTCTCTTCATTTACTATTTCTGCACCATTTTTAGTGAGAACAGCAGTGAATTTTTCTACCGCTTCCTTCATCTGAGCATCAGACAAAACGGGAGTTAAAATGAAAACGGTTTCGTACTTGTTCATAATTAATTGATTAGTTTTTAAAATTTGCGGCACAAAGGTATGAATTTTTCGCTGTTTACGCAAACACTTTTTGTGAAGATGCAATAAAAAAATGAAAATTTAACAATAAATGGTCGTTTTGATGGATTTTGAGCTACATGTCACTGATTTCCGCATGAAGTTTTGACGGGATTCTAAAAAAATAACTAAATTTGCACATTTGTAAAGCGAAAAATCTATCAAATGGGAATAACAGCAACGCAATTAGCGACTATTATAAGAGGTGAAATCGAGGGCGACGGCTCTGTGAAGATATCCTCTTATTCTAAAATCGAGGAGGCTCAAGAGGGTTCTTTGTCATTCTTGGCCAATCCTAAATACACGCATTTTGTATATACGACAAAGGCATCTGTTTTGTTGGTGCGCAAAGATTTTGTACCTGAGCAGCCTATAAAAGCGACACTGATAAAGGTGGACGACCCGTATGCCACTTTGGCGGAGTTGCTCAATTTGGTGCAAGCATCGGCTCCTGTGAAATCCGGAGTGGAGCAGCCCGTATATGTTTCGGATGGCATTGATTTGCCAAAATCAATTTATCTTGGTGCATTCTCTTATATCGGCAAAGATGCCAAAATAGGAGAGAACGTAAAAATATACCCTCAGTGCTATATTGGCGACGGTGTTGTTATCGGAAACAACACGACTCTTTACGCAGGTGTTAAAATATACCAGGGGTGCGTTGTCGGCGAGAATTGCATTCTCCATTCGGGAGTTGTTGTGGGAAGCGACGGCTTTGGATTTGCCCCTGAAAAGGACGGCAGTTATCTGAAGATTGCCCAGATCGGCAATGTGGTAATTGAAGACAATGTAGAAATAGGCGCCAACACCACTGTCGACAGGGCTACGATGGGCTCGACAAAAATCCATAAAGGCGTGAAGTTGGACAATCTTATACAAGTTGCGCATAATGTTGAAATCGGCGACAACACAGTTATTGCTGCGCAGACAGGCATTGCGGGTTCGGCTAAGATTGGCAAACAAAATATGATTGGAGGCCAAGTTGGCATCGCCGGTCACATCACAATCGGTGACCGGAACCAAATTGGGGCACAGTCTGGCATCCATACAAGAACAGGCGACGACAAGGTGCTGCTGGGGTATCCTGCGGTTGACGCAAGAGATTTTATGCGCGAAGCTGCATATCGTCGCCGGTTGGGCGACATAATCGCCGACTTGAACACTATAAAAAAAGACTTAAACAAAAAAGACAACAAATAAAAAAGATAATATGAAACAATGTACGTTGAAATCTGCTTTTACCATAAAAGGTAAGGGCTTGCATACGGGCAGGGAAATTGAAGCGACATTCAAGCCTGCTCCAGACAATTTTGGGCGGAAATTCCTTCGCATTGATGTTGAAGGAGCAGCGCCTATCGAAGCTGTGGCTGAGAATGTCGTGGAGACATGCCGCGGAACGGTTATTGCTTCTGGCGACTTGAAAATCTCCACTATTGAGCACGCCATGGCTGCGTTGTATGCTTCCAATGTCGACAACTGCCTCGTGGAGCTGAATGGCCCTGAAGTGCCAATCCTTGACGGCAGTGCAAAAATATTTATGGACAAGATTGAGGAAGTCGGAGTTGTTGAGCAGACGGAAGACGCAGCGGTGTATGTTGTAAGAAACCGCACAACGGTTAAGGACAGCGAGACCGAAGCCTCAATTTGCGTTATTCCCGACAGCGATTTTTGCGTGGATGTAATGATTGAGTTCAACTCGGTTGTACTCTCCAATCAGTTCGCCACTCTTGACTCTTTGGATGATTTCAAGACACAGATTGCTGCAAGCCGTACATTCGTTTTCGTAAGAGAAATTGAAGAGTTGGTCAAACACGACTTGATAAAAGGCGGCGACCTGGACAATGCCATCGTTATTTACGACACTCCGGTGGCGCAGTCGGAGCTTGACAGAATCGCCGATATGATGAACGTGCCAAGAAAGAAAGTGTCAGAATTCGGATTCATCAACAACGACGAGCTGGTGTTTAAAAACGAGCCGGCACGCCACAAACTTCTTGATGTGGTTGGCGACGTGGCTTTGATTGGCAGACGTGTGCAGGGCCGTATTATCGCCACTTGCCCAGGTCATACAATCAACACTACATTTGCGAAAAAGGTGAGACGCGAATTAAAGCGTCAGGAGGTTCAGGCCCCGGTCTACAATCCAAACGAGACCCCGATTATGGACGTAAACCGTATCAGAGAGTTGCTTCCACACAGATATCCGTTCTTGTTGGTTGACAAGATTATCGACAAATCCGACAAATATATTGTTGGAGTAAAGAACGTGTCGGGCAACGAACCATTCTTCCAAGGCCACTTCCCTACAGAGCCAGTGATGCCTGGTGTGCTTCAAGTTGAAGCCATGGCTCAAACTGCCGGATTGCTTGTCTTAGACTCTGTTGATAATCCAGAAAGCTATTCTACTTATTTTATGAAGATCGACAACGTAAAATTCCGACAGAAAGTAGTCCCTGGCGACACTTTAGTTTTCCACGTGTCATTTTTGACTGAATTGAGAAGAGGTTATGCCAATATGAAGGGCTATGCTTTTGTTGGCGATAAAATCGTTTCCGAGGCTGAATTCATAGCGCAAATAATCAAAAATAAATAATATGAAGCAACCATTAGCATACATACATCCGGATGCCAAGATAGACCCAAGCGTGGTCATCGACCCGTTTGTGACAATTGACAGAAACGTGGAAATCGGAGCGGGAACACGCATTGCCAGCAACGTTACAATCATGGATGGTACAAGGATTGGCAAGAACTGCACGATTTACCCGGGCGCTGTTATTGGTGCGATTCCTCAAGATCTTAAATTTATGGGAGAAAACACGTTGGCTATCGTTGGCGACAACACAACCATTCGTGAATGCGTGACCATAAACAGGGGCACCGCGTCGAAGGGCAAGACTGTTGTTGGCAGCAATTGCCTTATTATGGCTTATTCTCACATCGCCCATGACTGCGTGATTGGGGACAATATCATTATTGCAAACGCTTCGCAGATTGCTGGAGAGGTACAAATCGACAATTTTGCGGTAGTTGGAGGAGGAACATTGATCCATCAATTTTGCCATATAGGTTCTCATGTGATGATACAAGGCGGGGCTTTGGTCAACAAAGACATTCCCCCATATGTAAAAGCTGCCCGTGAACCGATATCGTATGCTGGCGTGAACTCAATAGGCTTGCGTAGACGCGGTTTCACAAATGAGCAGATTCGTGACATCCAGGACATATATCGTTATCTATATCTTTCTGGATACAACAATAGCGATGCTGTGGAGCATATCGAGGCGGAACTTCCTGCCACGAAAGAGCGTGACGAAATCATCTTGTTTGTGCGCAACTCGAAGCGAGGCATTATCAAAGGCTACGTATAGCAATAAGCCTTAACCGAAGACTTTCGAGAGGGTCGATCTGACAATGTGTTGGGTCGACCCTTTCGCATTGGTATTTTTTCGAGGCGCAGAGAAGAGGCTGAAGGCGGCAATGGCACTGAAGAGACGCCGGAAGAGTTGTTGCAATCGATAAAAGAGAACGAGAAGGCGGAGGAAAAAAGGAAAGCCGCTGAGGAGCGTGAACGTGCTGAGAAAGAGGAGAAGGCTCGCATTGAGGCAGAGAAGAAAGAGGCGGAGAGGATTGCTGCAGAAAAGGCGGAGGAAGAAGCTCGTGTTGAAGCAGAAAGGAAGGCAGAAGAGGAGCGCATTGCTAAGCAGAAGTCTGAGGAGAAGACTGCGGAGGCGGAATCCGACAAGGAGGAAGCGGAGAAGCGAATGGACGATGAAGAACCAAAGCCCGTAGGGAGTGGTGTGTTTGGAAACATCTACAACCAATTCAAGGGCAAGGTGAAGGAAGCCTTCGATTTCTTGATGAAGCATAAAGGCGGCGACTTGCTCGGTGTGTTCCACAGGAAAGATGTCGGTGACATTGATTTGGTGTGGGGTGACCACGGAGGGGGATTGGCGCATATTATTCGCCGACACATCATTGAACAAAATGACTTCAAAAATGTGGATGAGATACAAAAAGTCATTGAGGATGTTATACGTAATGGTTTGATTGTTCGAAAAAACAAAGACAAAATCAACATCGAATATAATGGATATAGGGTTAGCATAAAAAAGACGATTCGTGATTCAAAAGGGAATGTCGTTGAAAACAAGAACTGGATTGTTACAGTGTTTGATAAAAGCAAGCCTAAACACGAAAAAGGAATCCATCGTCAAGCGAAACCTTAACAACTCCTTCCGCAAACCAAAAGGCTGATGGTGTGACTTTACCATCAAACGAGGATTCCATCGACAAAGGTAGTAAAAAGGCAGAGAAGAAGCAAAAGAAGCAGAGCGTTTTTGACAAGGCTAAGGAGATTGCCGACAAGGAGGAGAAGAAACGCAAGGCTGAGGCTGACAAGCCAAAGCAAAAACCGCTGACTGAGGCGGAGCGCAAGGACGCCAAGGAGGTCGCAGGTGCGTTGGGCTATCGTGTGGAATGGGTGGACACGATAGAGGAGAACGGAACGATAGACGCGGACAAGAAAGTGATTCGTATCGCAAAGGATGCCGAGAATCCGTTGGTGCAGGTGCTGGGACACGAGGTGGCGCACGGAGTGAAGCGGATGGACGGTGGCAAGTTCAAGGCTTTGCAAAAGGCGGCTATGGAGGTCGTCGGCGAGAAGGAATGGAATGAACGCATCGAGAAGAAGCGCAAGTTGAATGCTTATGCCGAGGGGAAACTTGCCGAGGAGGTGACGTGCGACATCGTTGGAGAGGCGTTGAACGACAAGGAAGCGTTGAAGCGTCTTGCCGAGTCGCTGAGAGGAGAGAACGGCATTCTTGCCCGTCTGCGTGACGCGGTGGCGAGGATGGTCGAGTATTAATGCCACTGCCATTTCAAGTGCTGACGGAGCAAAGATAAAGAACAATCTTGGAACACTTGCACCAAATTATGAGAATAATGAGAGCGAGAGAATAAGCATTGTTATTTCAAACCACAAAAACAAAGGCTTGCACAATGACGGCAACGCCCATATCATAGAATATTTCTACCCAAAACGTGCGCTTGAAAACGCAGAAGGCAAGCCTTTGGCAGAGATGATCCGTTCGGTATCTGACGCATTGCCGGTGAAGAGTTCAAAGACACGACAGGCTTGGCCGAGCGCGAGGAGGTTAACGGCAGTTCAGTCCGTGAGCATCGTGTGTACCACAGCAGCGGAGCGGACTTCGATGCTTTTGACCACTCGCATATGGGCGAGGGAGAAGGTGCGCAGGCTTACGGCTGGGGTACTTATGTGACCGAGGTGGAAGGTATCGGCAGGACGTATGCGGAACAGAATGCGACAACGCACAATGATGCTTTACGTGCATTGCAACACGATGTAGATGCCATATCTGACCAACTTAACAGACACCGGGGATGATTTGAAGTATGACGAAGAACAGCTAAAACGTGCTAATGAATGGAGAGCTGAGGCTGAACTTGCCTATGATTACCGACAATGACAAGTTCTTCCAAAAACATTATATAACCCGCACACTATTTATCATAATACAAATTATAGGAAAAACAAAAAGCTGAAAAAATACACCTTTTTTAGAACAAATGAGACATATTCAACATGCCAGCATGTAGCCATTGCGACTTCTAAACACCAATGGTTTTATAACACATCAAACTGGAGCGGCTATATCTGCCTCGTAAAAAACTTGAATACAAACTCTGCGGCATAAGCTGCCTCTCGGCTTATGCCAAATAAGCCGAGAGGGCATTGAACCTCATCCGAGCCATATCGCACATGGCAAGATTTACAAATGGAAGCGTTAAAGCAAATACCAATCTAAGAGATTCCGCCTTCAAAACACAGCCATGCGCGTGAAGGATAAAAACAGAGACGTTTTAAGCTATTTTTTCAGATAATACTCCTCAAAACTGTTATCTGTAAAAAACACGACAATCTTTGAAATCTTCTTTTCTTGTGGCAACTGGTTGACAATAGGCATATTCTGAGCAATTGACCTGGACTCTACACCCTTGAGAATCTCATTTTCCACAGGATTTGGACTGTCATGCGGGAATAATAGATTCTCACACGCTTGATCAGACGCGCAAAACTTAGGTTTTTCGCCTTCGCCAAACAAAAGCCACATCATTGGAATTTCCGGATATGTTTTATGAATAACAGAAATCACATCGTCACCAATTTTTTTGTTTTTTCCACTCAACATTTGTGAAATTGTAGGACGTGGTATGCCACAGGCATCCGCAAATTGAGATCGAGTCAAATTGCTTTCTTCTATAAATGAATTTATCCGGTCGATTATGTTGTCTGATTCGTTCATTATTGTTCAATTTTCTAAATACAAAGGTAGAAAAAACTGTTTTAAAATCCAAACTCAGGATTCAGTTTCTTAAATTCAGGAACACAAATCCAACTATTCCAATATACAAATCGGTGCGACAGCATAATCAGCGCGACATAAACAAATACTTCATATTTATATTATTTATTTATTGCAAACCAAATTATTACATATGGATATTCTTGATAACAATTATCTGATGGCAATCTTTCCATATGCTAAATCTTTACTTTTGGTTTTGCTCTACACATATTCTGATTTATAACATATTATGACAATAGCTAAAATTTGTTTCCACGTTATTGTATATCCATTTCATCTTCCCAAATCATGCACATTATCCATCTGCTCCCAATTGGCTTTTGAATATCGCTGCTATGTTTTTTCAAATTTTAATTTAAGAAATGAAATCATCAGGATGCAACAACACATCAAATCGCCTCAAATTATCCCCTATCCTATTCCCTCTCAGTTTTGGCTCCACAGATTCTCCCCTACCACATTTCAAAAACTTTTAATTTCCAAGCACTTAACCTTTCTCAGTCAAATGTTAGAGGCCTTCAGATTTTAAAATTCTGTAGGTCCTTTAATAATTACTCAGAATCCGACAACCTAATTTGCATTAACTGAATGGTTGTTTAGTTTGATATTCTTCATCCTAAATTTTGGAATCTCAAAATCTTTCATTTTCTTTGCGCACACTGGACCACCTCTAAATCTGTCGCGCTCCCACTAAAATGTTCTGCCAGTTCTCTGGATGCGACTCTGTGTGTGATATCTCCAATGGGCTGAATTCAGCCAATGGCAACAGTAGCTTATCAGAATGCAAAAAGGAACAGTACCGTGTTCCGACGACTATACACTGCTTACTCATTTTGGACAGCAGGCGATATGGCAACGCACCCAATTCCGTTTCAAGATGCCAACCAAATGGCTGGGTTCGTCTACCATCACGCTGATATGTCGCTCTACAAATGGCACATTACACAACAAAGAAAGGGACAGTCTTCTTCCTGTATTCGTAAACATTACCGATGGCAAATGCGGTGGCAATAGGGGCGCTTTGGATATCCCCGTTTCACCTCATTCTGTAGTCATTGCAGATCGTGGCTATTGCGATTTTTCCCTTCTTGACGATTGAGACAACAGGAATGTGTTTTTTTGTTGTCAGACACAGGGACAACCTGCACTCACAAATAGGAGAACGTTTATTGCCCGAAACGAGGGCGCAAAATGTGCTCATCGACGAGATTATTGAGCCGACAGGTGAACAGACAAAGAAAAAATACATCAAACCGCTCAGACGCATAGCTATCTGGAATGACGAACATGGCTATGTGGTACAGTTGCTCACTAACAACTTCAAGTTGTCTGCTCCCACAATCGCGCAACTCTACAAGGAAAGATGGATGATTGAGATATTCTTCAGAAACATCAAGCAGTTGTTGAAAATAAAGAGTTTCATTGGAACATCGCGCAATGCTGTTGAGACGCAGATATGGACTGCTTTGTCAACGATGCTACTACCCTGCTGGCTAAAGCACGTTGTAAAGTACAAATGGTGGCTTGCCAATCTTGTCGTATCACTTAGATTGAACATATTCACAAATATTGAACTCAACAAGTGTTGAACGAGCCATTTACACCTCCGCCAGAGCTGGCAGAAGAGGAATAAATAGGGCCAAAAGCTTTGAAAGGGTTGTTATCTATAACAACTTCATATTCATCGTACCTAAAAATCGTTTAGGACAATATTGCGATTGTGGATAAAAAATATTGCCGCAATTGAAGAATGCCGAGTTTTTTATGCTAAATTTGCAATAAATTTTTAAACTATAATGACAATATAGGAATAATGAATCGATTATCATTAATGGTACTGGCTTTGACCATGTCGAGCCCTACTTTATTGGCAGGAGTTGTTGAAAACTACGACTTCAAGGAAAATCACACTGGATATACGCTTTACTTTAAGCAAATTAATACAGATGAAGCGCGTTTGATGCAATTGAACATAGACAAATACGATACTGAGATTGTAATCCCATCGGTAGTAAAGGACACTTATGGATATGAATTTAAAGTCACTGCAATTGGTCAATTGTATGACGAGAAATACAATGACAAAAACATCGACTTTAGCGATACGAATCTATATCCCAGCATTTTTGGAGAAGTCAGCGATTGTCCCAACTACATAAAAAGTCTAACTATACCTGAATCTGTTAAAACAATCTGGCCTTCAGCGTTTTCCGGTAGTCTCAAAAATGGATATGGATTGGGGTGTAAATCCTTGACAATTCCCGGCAACGTAACGGAGATTGGTGCAGGTGCATTTAAGTATGCCAAGTTTGAGCAGGTTGCAATCCCTGACGCTGTCAAAAATATCTATATAGAAACGTTTAATCATTGTGTAAATTTAAAAAGCATTAATTTGGGCAATGGTGTGATTGAGATTTGGAATGACGCATTCCACGACATTGCGAACAATGCTGAAATACATATCGATGCGGTAACTCCTCCCAAAATTAGTAATTATGCCTTCTCTTCTAATGGCTATACGGCAAAGGTATTTGTCCCATATGGCACGTCGGATGACTATAAGAGTAAATGGAGTGAGTTCAGTAACTTGGATTTTGTTGAGATGGAGCCTGGACAGACATCAGGAGTGACGGTTGGCAAAGCGCCGGCAGAGCTTCACGTTGAGTGCAATCACAGTAATCTTTATGCCACAGCGGCATCGGTTATTCGCATTCATTCAATATCCGGCACTTTGGTGCATTCAGGATCAGGCGTTGTCAATGTCTCACTGCCGGCAGGAGTATATTTAGTGAAATCCGGAACAGAAGTTGTGAAAATATTGGTGCAATAAATAGAAATGATTAAAACTCATCTCCTTTGAAAAAGAAGCTTATATGAATGGTCAGAATCTTAGTTATTTACATAATAGGAAACATTTCCATCAATGGAGATAACGCTAGATCTTTATAAATCTTAAATAGAGATACGTAATTCATAAGAAAACGAACTGGTCAGGCAATCAATTTTAGTTGCCTGGCCAGTCTTATCCCTAACTCGCGTTAATAAGAAAAAAGGCAACGAGGAAATCGCTCATGATTTCCTCGTTGCCTTTTAGTTCTGTCCTTTTCTTAAGGAAAAAATAGGTTGCCTTCTGAATTAGAAAGCAACCATATTCTTTGTCTTGGAATTTATTTCCTGTTTGTACTATTCTTGCTCACGCAAAATATCCAATGCCATATCATATATTGTGGTGTCGTCCAAAACAACGATTCCCCCATCAGGACCTGGCTCAATGTGAAGCCCACAGTTCTTTCCGAAGGAATAATTAGTGCCACCAAAATAGTTTCTCACTGTTTGCACGTTGATGTTCAGACGGTCTGCAATTTTGTGCATAGAACCGTCTGGCAAGCAATCTTTGATTTTTCTCAACTCGTTAAAAGAAATAGTCTTCGTCATGATACTATAATTTTTAATGTTAAAAATTCTGTTGTTTAATTCGATGTCATAAATTTAGGCATTATTTGTAGTCTCGCCAAATTTTATGCCATTTATTTTATATGCTTTACAACATACTTTTACTGAGATTTTTTTATATCAGTGAAATTCACCATATTAAGCAAAATTTATGCTTGGTGTGCAGGTCGAAGCAAATCGTTTACAGTTTTCACCGGATTAAATGTTTCTACCGGGACCTCTACAAAAACGGTGTTCCAGTCACTCATCGCTCCGTTCCACAATCCAGGCAGCTCCAACGCCTTTATCTCGTGTCCGGATTTTGACTTTTCGGAGATGAACCCAGTATTGTGGTCCACGAATTTTGTCAAGTCAAACTTATTCCCTTTATAGTCTCTTATAAAGCAAACAAGATCTACCGGGTTGAAATGCGTAGCGCCTCTCATCAGTTCCATAGATTCTGAATTATTAGTGTCTATTTGTGAGCTTTCGAGAATCTGCGGAGCCGTTGTGCCATCTTGGCTGAATGCGATATAAGGGCCGCCGCCTGGCTCTCCTTCGTTTTTAACCACACCGCAAACGCGGATAGGTCTGTTTAATTTGTGCTTCAAATACACGACCAGTTCAGAGTCTTCAAGGTGTTTCACGTTTTCATATCTGACACACAATCTGCGCTGTAGGAATCTTACAATCTCAAGCACTTGCTCCATTGTGTATTTTCCGCTGTCAAGGAGTTCAAGATATTCAGCAATTTTTTTCTGCACTTCAACAAGAACACCTCCAATAATTTTCTTATATCTAATTGTCGCTTTCCTCGAAGTGCTTGGCACCACATTGTCAATATTCTTAATAAATACGACATCTGTGTCTACATCGTTAAGATTTTCTATCAATGCACCATGCCCTCCTGGACGGAACAATAATTCTCCGTTCTCTCGGAAAGGTGTATTGTCTTTGTTGACGGCAATCGTGTCGGTGGAAGGTTTTTGTGTTGACAAAGTCACGTTGTACTCACATCCGAATTTTGATGCCATCACAGGCATAGCTTCTTTCAGTTTATCGTTGAAAAGTGATTTGTGCTCCTCCGATACAGTAAAATGCAGATTCACCTCGTTTGAGGAATTTTTAGCATATTGAGCGCCTTCCTCAAGATGCTCTTCCATGGCAGTATGCACTTCCGAGCCGACCTTGTGAAAATCGAGCATCGCTTTTGGAAGGCTTCCGTAGTTCAAACCTTTCGGCATCAAAAGACAAGAAACGATGGTTTTGTATTTTCCGTCTTTCATCAATTGATCGATTGTCGCGCCCTCGGTTTCCTCCAGTTTTGCATTCAGCCTGTCATAGAAAGCAAATTTATGAATCTCATCGAAGAAATTCTTCATAAAACTGTCGGTTGGGACATCTCTGTCACCATCAACAAAGGAGAAAAGATTCTTAAACATTCTACTTGCCGCACCCGATGCCGGCACAAATTTCAAGATATGTCCGCCCGCAGCCAAGTAACTCTCCCATTCGTTAATGAATTTTTCCTCCTCGGCCGCGCCTAAGCGCAAAATTCCATTACCCACCGTCGCTGCTGCCGACAATTTAAGGAAAGGGAACCCTTTTTTGAATGCATCTAACTGCCTTTCAATTTGTTCCACACTCAAGCTATGGTCTTTAATTTGTTGTAAATCGTGTTCTGTAAACATAGTTTTGAATAAATTGTTATATTAGGCACTCAAACTTACTAATTTTTACCGTAACAAAGGCTATAAATTGACAAAAAATTCGTAAGTTTGGAAAACTTTATGGAAATAAAGATGATGGAAACATATTATACAGACAAAGAGCGGAAATTTGTAATCAGTGCCTTTCGAGAGTTAAGAATCGCGCTTGCCGATGATTTATCGTATCCAGAGATCCGAAGAATTGAAGACATTATAAAGGGCGGGATTGCGGCAGGCAAAGCCCACCGTGACAAATATGGGATAAATCCGTCGGTCAGACACTTGAACACAGCACTGCTCCTATCCCGATATGTGGGAGCCGACAGGAATATGATTATAGCCACATTGCTTTATCAAATATGTTCCGACGACTACTTTTCCCTTGAGGATGTCAAGGCGGAATTCGGAGATGACGTCCGCTCGATTATACATGGACTGAAGAACGTTGCTGATCTTTACAAGAAACAGACAACACAACGCGATGAGAATTTCAGCAAACTTATGATGGCATTTGCTGAAAATATCCGTGTGATTATAATAATGATTGTCGACCGTCTTGCGTTGATGAAAGCAATCAACCACCATCCCAATCAGAAGTTCGTGTTTGACATCGCATCGGAGTCTCTCTATCTTTATGCCCCATTGGCACACCGCTTGGGCCTTTATAAAATCAAGTCGGAATTAGAAGACATGTCTCTGAAATACACAAACAGAGATTTATATACACAAATCGCCCATAAGCTCAATGAGTCAAAGCAGGAACGAGACAAATATATTGCCGAATTTATCGCTCCGATTAAAAAGAAGCTTGAGGATGACGGCTTCAAATTTGAGATAAAAGGGCGCACCAAGTCCATCTATTCCATTTGGAACAAGATGAGGAAACAGAATGCGGAACTCAAAGACATCTATGATCTGTTTGCCATACGAATCATTATCGACACGCCTCTTAAAAACGAGAGAAGCGACTGTTGGAAAGCCTTTGCCATTGTGACAGACATGTTCAAGCCGAACCCTTCGAGATTGAAGGATTGGATATCCATTCCAAAATCGAACGGATACGAATCGCTGCATACTACGGTAACCGGTCCAGGCCAACGCTGGGTGGAGGTTCAAATACGCACGCAGCGTATGGATGAAATTGCAGAGAAGGGTTTGGCTGCCCATTTCAAGTATAAAGGTGTGAAGAGCGAGAAAAGTCTCGATGATTGGATGGCAAACGTTCGCGATCTTCTTGAAACATCGGGAAAAGACACTCCCGAAATAATGAAAAAGATGAATATGGACGTCTACGATAAGGAAGTATTTATATTTACTCCTAAGGGCGACTTGTTCAGACTGCCTCTTGGAGCCACAATTCTTGACTTTGCATTCGCCATACATTCAAAGATTGGCTGCACCTGCATTGGCGGGAAAGTCAACGGCAAAACACATAAGATTAATTATGAATTGAAAAACGGCGACACCGTCGAAGTCCTGACATCATCCACACAGCAGCCAAAGCAGCAATGGCTTTCCATAGTGACGACCTCCAAGGCAAAAAATAAAATCCGCCAATCGCTTAACGAAATAAGCAACCGTTCAGCGGAGTTTGCCAAGGAATTGCTCCAACGACGTTTCAAGAATCGGAAAATCGAAATAGAAGAAGCCATTCTGACAAAAGTAATAAAACGGCTTGGATACAAAACCGCCACAGACTTCTATAACGAGATATCAAGTGAAAAACTTGACATCGGGCAAATTGTGGACAGTTATGTCGCTTTAAAAGAAAAAGAAGACGAGACCCAACAGATTGCATCCAGTCGCTCCGCGCAAGAATTTGTTATGCAACCGCCTGCACTGTCAAGCTCCGAATCCAGCGACGTGGTGATTATTGGAGAAGGCATAAAGGGAATAAATTTCAAGCTTTCAAAATGCTGTATGCCTATTCAAGGTGACGATATTATGGGATTTATAGCAAGCGACGGCGCCATAAAAATCCATAAGCGCGGCTGCCCTAATGCACGCCATCTGATGAACCGCTATCCATACCGCACCATCAAGGCAGCATGGAGTGAAATTGTCGGCGGCAACCAATTTGCAGTGCCGTTAAGCATCATTGGCAATGATGACATTGGCATTGTTAACAACATAACGTCTTTAATAACTAAAGAAAAAAGTGTATCTTTGCGTAGCATTGCCATCGACTCGAACGACGGATTGTTTCAAGGGCGTCTTGTCGTCGGAGTCAACGACACTGTTTCACTCAATAATCTGATAAAGAAAATAACAGCAATAAAAGGAGTAAAAGATGTTAGACGCAACAATTAAACATATATTTCAATATACGCTACTTTCAGCATGCCTGTTTTGTTCGTTTTCCTGTGGCAACAGCAAGCAGGCAGAGGATTCGGAGAAAGCAGAACAAATAATGTCGGAAATAAAAAGTATGTATGCCGGAAAGGACTACGACAATGCGATGTTGATGATTGATTCTTTGATGAAAACATATCCTGGTTTGATCGATGTGCAACGTAAAGCAATGCATATACAAACTATGATTACAGAAAAGAGGACTTTGGCAGACAGCATTGCAAACGAGAAAGTCCTTGAGCAAAGTATGGCTGCGGCAGACTCTATAAAGCACAATCTTAAGTTTGTAAAGAGTGCAGATATGGTAGAAGGATATTTTGTTGACAAAACTATGCCCGACGATGGAATCCCTTCTGTAACAGGAATCGTTGCCAGGGTTGCAGAACACGGAGACATTTCCCTCCTGTCTTCATTGAGAGGACATCGCATCAGACATACGCGGATTTGCGCCATAGCCGACACCGCCAACGTCGCCACCGGCAACGTACTACCCTCAAACTCAAGAAACTACCGTTATAACGACAATGGACAGAATGTTGAGCTTGTCACGTTCAACGCTCAGAAATGTGGGGATTTTCTTTCTTTCATCGCTCAGAATACCGCACTTCCAATAACTATTAAATTTGTCAACGGTTCAAAGAGTTACAAACAAGTGCTTTCACAGAAGGAAAAGAGCGCTATTAAGAATGTTGTCAATTATGCAACCGCAATAACGGCAGCCCATGACGCCGCTAATATGAGACTTAAATTTGCTCGCAAACTGCAATTGGCACGTAAGCAAATAAAGCAGACAGCAACAAACATACAGGGCGGCCGCTAATATAATCTGAATAAAAAACGTAATATATATGGGATTTTTTAATTTCTTCAGCAAGGAAAAGAAAGGAACGTTGGACAAAGGCTTGGAAAAGACCAAGCAAGGTTTGTTTGACAAACTTAAGCGGGCGGTTGCCGGCAGGTCCAAAATCGATGACGATTTTCTGGACAATCTGGAAGAGGTGTTTATAACATCTGATGTTGGTGTGGAAACGACTCTCAAGATTATAGAC
>ULWE01003286.1_pt1 | contig 17260 bp, 10 predicted proteins | sample 1960071 | NCBI WGS metagenome assembly ULWE01 (sample SAMEA4835804, study PRJEB28245) | human gut metagenome | biome: gut microbiome; material: fecal sample | place: Denmark | collected 2008 | reverse complement strand
GTGTATAATACTGATAATCAACTAATAATAGATACGTAGGTTGTTCTTCCTTAGCAAACATCACAATTCCGTCATCTGTGTTAGGATTGAGTGAATATTGTTTTTCTGGTTGTTCTTCCTTAGTAAGCTTCATCGTCCCATCATCAGTGGAATTTTTGGGTTGTGGATGTTTTTCTGGTTGTTCTTCCTTAATAAGTATTACTGTTCCGTCAGATGTTTCAATTGATACTTCTAGAGGAGTAGAAACTATTTTTGAAGATTGCAAAAAGTTGGAGAAAGTAATATTTAAGGGAGAACTTTCATCAGATTCTGATACGAATTTTTGGGGTCTATCAAAAACTTGTAATATTTTCGTTCCTGAAGAATATCTACAAGAATATAAGAATGCATTTAAGGGCTATCCTAATATATATCCCTCAAGAGAATAAGCGAAGAGAAGATAGTTAGTAAATCTATTACACCCTAATAATAAAAAGTGGAAATGGAAGAAATGGTTGGAATGCCTTTCTTGCATTTCCATTTTTATTTCGTACCTTTGCCCTCGATGATTAGAAAAACTCATATAGCTCACGCCGTATAAACTATTGGACTTCTTATGAAATTAAAATAAAAAATAGTTTTAAAAAAGTTTGGTAGTGTGGATATTTTTCTATATTTTTGCGGTATGTTAAGATAAAATTGAAAATATGACATAAACAAATAAAGACATATAGGGAAATGAAGCGTTAGCTTTTTGTTCTTGCTTCCTGAAAATCGCCAAATTTAAAAGAAGCCACAAAGAGTAAAGGTTTGACGCTCACGCCTCGCAATACGGCGTGGGCTTTTACTCGTATTATGTGGCTAATGGTGTTTGGCGATACCTCAGGAGGCGTAGACGAAGTAAATGGTCCACGCCATTTTTCTGTCTATACTTTTCGAACTTTAGGACCTATAGAGTAAAAGTATAATTCTGTAATTACCTATATATTTGTTATGAGAACGAAATGTCAACATTGCAACACTACACTTCAATTTGATGAACGGAAATATGTAAGAAACAACTGGGTTGAATATACATGCCCTATTTGTGGAAATCAGGTTAGATTTCAGTATTTTGGGGCTGATCAACAATTTGGTACGGCAAATTTGGGTGGCTCTGTACCACAGCCTGCTAACACAAATTTTCAAAGTCAACCCATGCCAGCCTCTCATCAGAATTTTGCTCCTCCCGTATATGAAGAAGAGCAAAGACATCGTTCGCCACTTATTTGGCTTATCCCTGTATTCGTATTGTTGTTTTGTGCTGTTATAGGCGGGTATTTTTACTACTATAAGGTTTATCTTCCTGATAAAATTGACCGTGAGGCGCCTCGTTTTTACACAATTTCAAATATGACAAACCTTCGTTCTTCAAAGTCGTCGGGGGCAGAATACAATAAGATAGGATCACTGCCTTTCGGTAGCGAATTGATAACATACAGTCATGATTCAGATTGGAGTGATGTGAAGGATGCAGCAGGTAAGCGTGGATTCATAGCTTCAAACTATATTGTAGATAAATCAGATTTCAATCGACTCAACAGTATTTTTGGTGATGCATCATCGCGAGAAATCATCCAGAAGGTCAAATGCCGTAGAGCTCTACTGAATTATTTTAAAGAACACAATTTTATAGGAAACAGTTCGCAGTGTGAATTAGATTCTATCAAACCAAAGGTTGTTCCTAATTCAGATAATCAGTGGCAAGTGTTTACCCGAGCCAAAGGAGTGAAACCTAACAGTGTATGGTTTGGACGTGCAACAGATAGCAATTCTAAATATACAGACTTTGCAGTTATTATCACGAATGTGAAAACAGATGATCGCCGTTTCCTTCTGTTCAGTTTTGATGAAGCAGAAAACCCTACATTGGTATATGAGGAGAAAACAACAGCAAAATACATTGAAGATGTATATAGTTATGGTGGTTCTGATATTATGGTAGAATATTATTATGCAATATAAATCTAAATCGAATAAAGCCAGGAACTTTGGATTGTTTTTGTTGTACACAATCACACTCCTTGTACCTATCGGCGGCTTGGCAGGCTTATACTGTTATTACCAGAAGCAACTGGATGATATTCCGCAAGCACGTATCATCGTCGTCTCGAAACAGGATATGAGATTGCGTGTATATGATTTCAAAGGTACAAAACTGATGGATTATGGTATTGCTTGCGGCCGAAATATGGGACAGAAGCACAAAATAGGAGATTTGAAGACACCAGAAGGAATGTTTTTCGTGCAGACTATTGAAGATGCTTCTGATCGAACACATGATTTCGGGGATGGTAGAGGAGAAATACAGGGAGCCTATGGACCCTACTTTATCCGTTTGGATACTCCGGGAAGCAAAGGCATTGGAATCCATGGAACGCATGATCCTCTGTCTATCGGTACACGAGCTACAGAGGGTTGTATTCGCTTGAATAATAACGATCTTGCCGAACTTGTCAGTATCGTAAAACCTGGAATGATGGTACTTGTTACCCCTTCATTTCAAGATTATGAACAGGAACAAAGATATATTGGAAATAAACGCGATAGCGTGACAAATCAATAACCCAAATACGTTAAGAGAAATGGAATATTCAATCATAGCTAATTCTGGTATTCAATTATTTACCTTTCCTCTTGAAATAGATCTCAAGCAGAATTTTAAGAGATGGTTTCATGAGTGGTATGATAAAGAAGAAGGTATTCACAAACTTGACCTTGTCGAGTGTGTGCACACTGATGATGGTGATACTTTCTATTACAACAAGAAGGAACTTATCGATAAGGGCTATCTTACCGCTTTTGAGACCCGGCATCAAGTAAATCCTGATGAGGTCCGTGAAGACGGTCTGGTTCATCCGTTAGCTGCTAATGCTGAAGGAGATGATTATTTGTTGGATGAAATCTTTTCTATGTCATTCGATGATAGTCAAAACAAATTGTCCTTTTATGAAAATAAGTGGATTCCATTACCTTATTTCCGTCGTCGTGTACCAGCACTTCAGTTTGATTTCGGAGCATTCAACTGGGCTCGTGTTAAATTTGTTCCAAAGGATGAAAAAGATGGCAAGCGATACTATCATGTGTTGCTTGCACTTGACACACGTACAAATTATCAGCCATCTACCTTGCAGGAGACTCCCGTCTTTCCTGATAATTTTCAGAATGAACTTACCTTTCAATTATGCTCTGACGAGATGTTGCTGATGGACTATTGCTCAGAAGGAACAGAAGAATGCAGTTATGTCAATGAGTACTTGCGTAGATTAGTTCATCCCGAAGCTCGTTCTGTTTCTAAGATTAAAGGTGAGAAGCATAAAATGTCATATATCGCCACTTACTTCCTGCTGATGAACTATCTTTCACTAAAAGACCTGATGCCAGTATTAAAACTGTATAAGGACGAAAGTGTAGTGGTGAAGGATGTTGATATGTTTATCGATATAGGTAATTCCCGTACAACAGCATTGCTCGTTGAAGATCCTCAAAATGGTGATTTTACAAAGGTTCCACTATTAAGTTTAACAGATCTGACAGATAGCATTACCGAAAAGACTGATGGTCCACAAGTTCGTCGTAATACTGAGCCTTTTGATATGCGCTTGGTGTTCAGAAAAGCTGATTTTGGAAACTTTGGTCCACGTGACAGTCATCAGTTTGTTTATCCAAGTTTGGTTCGCTTAGGGAAGGAAGCAGAGAATCTCATTCATGTAGCCTCAGAAGAGCAATCTTCTCAGAACTTATATACTTATTCAAGTCCAAAACGTTATCTATGGGACAAGGAAAGTGTAAAAGAAGAATGGCAATTCTTGGTGCTCGATGGAGAGGAAAAGAGTCACATTCTGGAACTTAAGGGTATTACAAATCAACTGAATAGCAATGGTACTGTGGACAAAGAAGGGTATGGAGGGAGTAAGCATACTTACTCTCGCTGTTCACTAATGACTTTTGCTTTCTTGGAGATTTTCTCTCAGGCACGTATGCAGATCAATAGTGAAGACTATCGTAAGTTTCATGGTGATGTAAATACACCACGACGTATCAAACGAGTAGTAGTCACTTGTCCGACAACTATGTCTGAATGTGAGAGAAAATCTCTGGTTCGTTGCGCTAAAGATGCTGTTACTCTACTTACAAACTTCGAGAAAAAATCCATGGCAGACCTCTTGCCGAGCAAGAAGTTTGATATAGAGATTGTTCCGGCTTATCCAAATGACGGAAGGGGAGTTTGGTATTATGATGAAGCCACCTGTTCACAAATGGTTTATCTGTATGGAGAAATCGCTCATAAATTCAAAGGGCGATTAGCAGATTTTTTTGAACTCTATGGTAAAAAGGATGAGCGAGGTTCGTACACATTTACATTAGGTTCTCTCGATATCGGTGCAGGTACGTCAGACTTGATGATTAATGAATATAGCAAGGGCGATCAAAATGAATCTACCGTCTGTCCGAAACCTCTTTACTATGACAGCTACTATTATGCAGGCGACGATATGCTTCAGGAACTTATCCGCGAGATTTTTCTTACGGATAAGGATTCTGCGCTTGTTGCGCGCCTGGAACAAACGGCTGAAGGAATACAGAAAATAAAAGATTTCTTTGGACACAACTATAATGGGCAGTCTATATCTCAGCGCATCTTGCGTAAGAACTTTAATATCCAAGTTCTCATACCTTTGGCATGCTATTATCTGGAATTGTTGAAGAATCAAAATCACGATTGTGTAGTACATTTTGATGACGTTTTCAAAGATAGTTTGCCTAACCATCTCGTTATGAGTGGTTTCTATGATTTCTTCGGTTTTGAATTTAATGAGTTGGAATGGCATTATTCCTGTGAGAATGTATATCGTATTGTTGCCAAATCTTTCGATTCCTTAGTAAAGAAGATTTCGGCGATTATGTACACTTACCATTGCGATATTATCGTTCTCTCTGGTCGCCCAGCAACATTGCCTCCTTTACGTGATCTTTTTATAAAGTATTATGCAGTGGCACCCAATCGCCTTGTTCAACTCTCCAGTTATTACATAGGCGATTGGTATCCGTTTGGAAATAATACGGGTTATATCAGAAATCCCAAGACGGTAGTTGCTGTTGGAGCCATGATAGGTTTTTATTCATCAGACCTCATACAGTTCTCTAATTTTAGGCTTGACAAGCAGGCATTGAGTAATTTGAAATCAACCATCAACTATGTTGAGACACCAGAATCCATGTTGCTCAATACGCATTACTGTCTTACTCCAACCACGAATCGTGGCGAGATTACCGTCAAGCAATTGCCTGTTTCGCTCAAGATCAGACAGGAAAATTTTGACAGCTATATGAGTCGTCCGCTTTATGTTGTGGACTATGATTTTATAAGAATTTGTAAACGTATCAGGCATCAGATGGAAAATATTAATCCAAATATGCCAGAGGAGGCACTTATCAATCTGACAAATGAGGAAATCAATCGGTTGAAGCGCCTTCTTCCTTACCGAATTGTTCTTTCACGTGAAAGTGATAATAAAGAAGATATTAAAATAGAACAGATATTAGATAATTCTGGTAATGAGATTAATTTACAAAACATTCGTATTAATATCCAAAGTCTTGGAACATCTGAATGTTATTGGCTGGATTCTGGTATTTTTGACTTTTAAACATTATCATTATGCAAAAAGAGATTACAATACAAGATATAGATCATTTGCTTCATGTCATCGGGGACTCTATAAAATGGGCCTCTGAGCATGAAGAACGTGCCTTCCCTTTGTCTGCGTTCAGAGAATATCGTAGAAACTTGAAGAAAATTCGTTTTGCACTTGAGGAAAATTGTTCTGCTGCAGCTTATGGAGAGAGTCAGAATGGAAAGTCATACCTTATAAGTAGCCTTCTTTCAGATCAAGGTGAGGAACTGGCAATTAAAGGAGGAAGAAATGGTAAAATATATAGTTTTATAGATGATATTAACCCAAGTGGTGGCAATACATCTAAGAAGGAATCTACAGGTATCATTACACGTTTTACGATTTGTCCAGATATGGCTCCTGCAGCTGAAGACAAGGTTAAGGTAAGACTGCTCAGTATTGCAGATATTGTAAAACTGCTTGCTGATACTTATTATAAAGATGTGAAAATCAATGCTGACACTTTGTTGCTGGCTGATGATATTAACTGTAAATTAGAGACATTTCTTCCGCAAATCATTGATAAGAATGTCAAACAGAGTTATATAGATGAAGATGATATATTTACCATTCAGCAGTATCTTAATGCTTCTTTGGGTGGTAGTGCTTCTCATGTGTATAGTTCCAAGTTCTGTGTGCTTGTATCTCAAAAGATTCAGCATATTGCCCCAGAACAATGGGGAAAAGTATTTAGTCTGCTGTGGAATGAAAACGATTATATCACTTCGCTTTTTGAAAGGTTGGTTGCAGAATATCGTAAACTGCATTTCAATTCTGTAGTCTATGTTCCTTTTGATGCTATTCTTAGACAGAAAGGTACCATTCTTGACATTTCATGGCTCGATAATCTGTTTAATGATAATGCGGCAGATAATAATCCAAACTATGAGTTACTCTGTGATATCTATGATAGCCAGAACAACTTGTTGGTTCATGGATTTCCAAAAACATCGTTTACGGCTCTTATATCAGAACTTACGTTGGTCTTACCTCCGTCAGCAGCTGATAAGCGTGCTTTCCTTCGTGACTTTGACCTTCTCGACTTTCCTGGAGCCCGTCATCGAATGAAGTTGCCGGAAAATAGTATTCAAACAGAGTTACCGATGATGCTTCGCAGAGGAAAGGTGTCTTATTTGTTCGATAAGTATTCTGATTCATGGCGAATCAATGCAATACTTTTCTGTAAGAATATGGACAAACCTGAGAGTGAATTGGGTGAGGTTCTCAACAGTTGGATTAGCAACAATATTGGTGCAACTCCAGAACAGCGAGCAAAATATATTAGCAGCACTAATTTTACTTCTCCTTTCTTTATTATATCTACGTTTTTCAATTGCGACTTACAACGTACAAAGGAGACTCCTCTGTTCATACAGACTGTGCCTTTAGAGGAACGTTGGAAGACTCGTTTTGAAAATCATTTATGTGATGAGGTAATTAAGCCAAGTGTCTATTCATGGTTTGAGCATTGGGTTCCACAAAGTGCCGGTTTTGCTTCAGAGGCATTTCAGAATATCTATATGCTTCGTGATTACTTCTGGTCGTCAAATCAGCAGATATTTGCCGGCTATCAGGCAGGTGTTAGTGGAGAGAACCGTGTTGTTGAACATCCTGAATTTCCAGAATTCTTGGATGCTCTCCGTAACTCATTTGTGTCTTTCCCATTTGTGAAGAAGCATTTCGCTCATCCGGATCAGGCTTGGGAGGATGCGGCAACAATCAATCATGATGGTTCGCAGGCTATCATTTCTTCTCTGGAGAAGATTGCTACTGTTATCGATGATGCGCGTAAACAGAAATACCATGATGAGGTAAAGAGTATGCGTGATGAAATGCTTACTGCACTTCAGCACTTCTATATCTCGGGAGAAGAGAATGATAAGCGTGAGGAGATTAGACGTACTGCTGGCGAAATGAAGTTTGGACTCGATATGCTTTCGCCATCTTCTTTCGGAATGCTGATCAATAATTTTATGGTTTCTTCGCACGATCTTCGCTATCTGGCTACAGATATTGTACTTCATAAAAAGGAATTACCACAGGATTTTACACTGATTAATGTCTTGAGACTTAATGCAGGTATTAATCCGAATGATGGTAAGGAAGTTAATCTTAAGAAACTTTGCGACTATTATCATACTAATGAGCAGATGCTTCGTGATGGATTAAAAATGCAAAATATCAATCTTGAAGATGTGATTTGCGGACAGAACAACACGATGACTACTGATGCGGATATTCTGGCCAAAAATATTTCTGAGTACTGGGCTGATTATATAGAGTCTGCTGCACATAAACTTAATAAGCAGTTGATTCATTCGGACAGAATAGCATTTATGTATAATGTGCTTTTCAAGAAGTTTAATATCAGACAGATTATTGCAAACAAAATTCAGGACTATGCAAATACTATTGAAGATAGAGATGTGCTGTCAAACATCATTGCAGATTCTATTAGTCTGATGCTTAATGATTTTGTAACTTCAGTGGGGCGTAAGTTTATGACAGATGAGGATATTTTACATGTTAAGACTATTGCTGAAGATATGCATGTTCAGGTTGATATTCAAGAAGACAGTCAGGTAGAACAACCTAACTTACGTGATACGATGGAGGCTTTTGAACAGTCTGTAGAGACACTTCGCTTCCAAGTTTTCGATGAACATTGTCGTAACATGCTTCGTCGTTTACCATTGTGGGATAATTTCAAACGCTGGGAGAATCTGCTTGTTATTGGTCTCATGTTTACAAGTGATGTTACTGAGATAGATGAGCAGGCTAATGAGCAGATGAAAAATATAATAGAAGAATGTCGAATGGTATTAAATAATCAGATATGACGATATTTATAGATAAAAAAGCTCTGTGCTCCACACCTTTAAAAGATTTCTGTGAAATACAGGGCATTGGTAATGATCCGATGTATATGCGTCCTGGTAGCGTTCAGAGCATAGTAGGACGATATATTCCTAAAGATATGCAGGATTTTCTGGCTGTTCCAGAATATTCTGCAGAGGATGATGCTATCGTTTGGTTTGCTCCTAATTGGACAGATACTCCACGGCGCATCAACGACCTTTATGGGGAAGAAAAGGAAAAATACGATAGAATATACCGCAATACGTTAAACGTTTATAATGATGTGAAGCGCAAACTCCATGGTGAGTCTCTTGGCATACTGGATTCTGCACTTAAGTTTGTCAATGAGAATTTCTTGTTCTGCTATGATAATAAAGTAGTGCTGGTGGCATGGGGAATGAATCTTCGTGATAGTGTATATGATGCCAAAGGTAGTATTGTCTTCAACTTCTCGCAAACAAAGGGTTATACTATTATTTTTGATCCGGGTGAAGGTGCGGAGCTGGCTAATCCTAATGACCGTATTATAAGAAGAAAAGAGAAAGCGGAGTTGGTAACAGCTGATGTGCCTCGTCTTATATGCAAACCTGGTTTTCATTTTATAGATTGGAAACCACAGGTACAGGGTACTATAGTTACGTCTGATATGGTATTTCATGCGCAATATCAAAAAGATCCCAAAACTTCCTCTGTAGCCGAAGAGCCGGTTGTTAGTAATGTTCAGGACCTTCCTGTTATGCATACCATACGTTTTGTAACGGATGGTAGTTGCCAACTTGACGGAATGGAACAGTTGCAGGTTGAAGATGGATATGAACTCACAGAGAATGATTTTCCTAAAATGATTCCTCTGGAAGGTTTTAGTAACCCATATTGGGATCCTGCATATTTAGGTTCTGTTCATTCTGATTTGGTCTTTAAAGCCAAGGCTTCACGGAACAATTATACAGTGACCTTCCTGCCGGGAAAATATGGAGAGTTGAAAGGTATTTCTACATTTACGGTTCCGTATGGCTCCCGTATAACACAAGTGCAGATTCCGCAAGTAGTTCCTTTCAGTGGTTATACTTTTGCTGGTTGGAACATTACTCCATTGGATTATAGTGTGGCCAATAATTGCTCTTTTCAGGCACAATACAGGAGTATTCCATGGTTGACACGGCTTTGGATGTGGTTCACGAGTTTCGGATGCCTGAAATGGTTGCTTCTTTTGCTGGCATTGCTGCTCCTGTTAGGACTGTTCAGTTGGCTATTCCCTGGTTGTAACGAATATAGGTGGAATCGTTATTATCATGATGTAGTAGTTACTGATGGAAATCAATATCATGTTGGAGAATCTTCTGGTAAGATACATTATCTGCGTTCTGGAGAAGGACAGGATGTTGATTATATCTTCCCTCAAGATACAATACTTGAGCACTCCGAAATTAGTGATGAGGTACTGGAACATGGTGGAAATATCAATGCTTTCTTGCGTTTCTCAATCATTTGGAATCAGCAAGGTGGGGATATGGTAGATCTGGACGCACATGCAATTCAGCCTGATAATGAAGAAATTTATTATTGTACACACATGAATAATCCGACATCAATGTCTGGTGTATTAGATGTTGATGACATCCGTCCGCAAGGTACTGGTGTAGAAAATATCATTTGGACAGATCCGGAAAAGATGTCTGATGGTACATACACACTTTTTATCAGGAATTATGATGGCGGTAGAAATCATGGGGCCAAAGCTGAGGTGGCTTTTAATGGTAAGACATGGCACTACACGATTGATCAGCCTATCAGAAGAGAAGAAGATATTCCAATAGCACAAATTAAAATATCTAACAATAATCAAAATTTTTCTATCCGACACTCTAAATATTTAGATAGGACAGAATAGTAATAAGGAAAAATAATTATGCCAAAGAAATCAGCTATATTGAATAATGTAACAGAATATTCTCCAGAAGATTTAGCAAGTTATATCCAGCAGGGTATTGTGACGTTTGAAGAACTCCGAAACAATACCGAAGGAGAGTTTACTGCTAAGATGCAACTTGATGTGGAGAAGTTACTTGCAGGGAATGAAGACGGAGACTTTCAGACAGTAATGGAGTCAAACTCTATAGCAGACTTGCAGGATTTTCTTAATAAGTATCCAATGGGAACTGCTGCGCATTTGGATGCTGTCCGTCAGCGTAAGCACGAACTGGAGGCAACACTGGTTGCAGAGCCTGTAATGCAGGTAGATGATATTGAGGAAGAAGAGTGGCAGGAAATCAAGGATTCCTGTAATGTACAACTTTTAGAATCTTTCAAGGAAAAATATCCTAAAACTTCTCATCTTTTTGAAATTAACAGACTCATTACTGAAGAGAAAAACAAGGAGCGTAATCGTGAAAAATCTCCTGTTGTTCTCAAGACTATGATTAATAATGCAAATAGTGTAGAAGAGGTCTGCAAAATCATTCAGGAGTTACTTGAAAACGAAATGATTTCAGTTAGTACCCTCCTTGAGGTGATAGAGCAAGACCATAATCTATTATCTTCTTCGGTTTGCAATGATATCATTTCAAAAGGTATTCTCAATCGGAATGACTTGAGTAAGTGTGGCGTTTCCGATGAGTTTATCAACAAGATGTTGGTCAATACAGGTATTCAAAACTTTGAGCCTGCACGCCCTTTGCAGACAATCAAAGAACCCTGTACAGAGGTGTATTTCTGGGGGATTCCTTCTTCTGGAAAAACATGTGCGTTGGGTGCTATACTCAGTGCTGCAAAGAATGGATTGGTTGCTCGTAGCATGATTCCTGATAATAACTGTCAGGGATTTGGCTATATGAACAGACTTTCTTCTATTTTCTTTCCTGGACGTGTCTGTCGCCTTCCTGGTGGGACTCCAGTGACTTCTACCTATGAAATGCGTTTTGAACTTGAAGACCAAGAACACCAGATCCATCATGTAGCATGTATTGATATGGCGGGAGAATTGTTTACTTGTATGTTCATGCAAGATGCAGGAGAACAACTACGTGACGATCAGCAACAAGCGTTGGAAACTTTGCATAATATTCTGCTCAGCAATAGATCGAATAATAATAAAATTCATTTCTTTGTTGTTGAATATGGTGCAGAAAAACGTCTCTTCAATGGTCTTCCGCAGGCAGAGTACCTCAATTCGGCAGCTGCTCACCTTAATAATATGGGACTCTTTGATAGTAATACAGATGCTATCTATGTCCTTATATCCAAGGTGGATAATGCTTCCTATAAAGGATCGCTGGATGATCATTTGTTGAAATATATGACAAAGAATTATTTGGGCTTTTATAATAATCTTCTTCGTATCTGCAAAGAGCATAACATAAATAACGGGCGTGTCAACATTGTTCCTTTTTCTATAGGAGAAGTATGCTTCAAAGATTACTGTCTGTTTGACGCAACCTCTGCGGCTAAAGTTGTGGATTTGTTTATACGTTATTCTTATTATGAGGAAAAGAGTTGGTTACAAAAATTGATAAACATGTTTAAAAGTTAAGAGATATGAGCAAAATAGAATTATTAATACAAAAAGCCCATGGTGGCTTGACTGATGTGTTCGTGACAAATAAGGGAGCATGGTATGGAAAGACATACGATATGCGAAACTATATTTCTCACTTGCATCTCAGCAGACTTTTCTATGTCTTGAATTATCATGCGACTGGAATTTATTTTTCAATAGTCAAACCATTGAATGTGGGAAGAACTGGCGATTACATGGCAGCTTGGATTTATATTCCAAATTCCATAACTGTTGCTTCAGAGGATTTATTGAAATTGGTTTCACTTGTACAGGAAAAAATTGTAAGTGGAGTAGAGCAATATGATAATCTTAGACCGCTTTTGGACAGCTCTTATCCTGATTTGCAGTATATTGACTGTATGCCAGTTCGTCAGACCGAAGCTCTTGCCTATAGAATGTATGGTCAGAATACTGATTTTGTCTATTTAGGAAACCTCTTGGCGCAAGGATTAGATCAGTCTTATTATAAGAAATATAAGGCTGTATTCTTTTTGGATATTCCTGCTCGTAATGAAGTACCACCATCTGTTTTACAGCAGATGTATGATTTGTCGAGAAATAGCTTTGAACAGCCTGCTTATCTGTTCCCTCCTCAAACTTTGCCAGTAGCAGGCATGGAACTTTTCGTCAATCAAGTTCCTTTTCGTGATAAGCCTTTGAAGACCATATTAGGTTCAAAGTTAAATATACTTCTTCGTAGGACGGGTTATAAAGACGTGGTTTTAGCTGTAAATATCTGTAAACCTCGTCAGTCTTTTTTGCTTCAAAATGAAATACTTTGGGACAAAGAAATCAATGCCCAAATGTTTCACGTAATGTTCAAGGGGCGTCTTGCAATGCAATACCAACTTTTTGTGAATGGTAATCTTGTGTCGAGTGATCACTCAATTAGTATTCGTGAACAAGAGGCAAGGAATGCACGAGTGGAGGTGATGAAACCTGGATGTGCTAACTATCAGGGATACTTGAATCTCACCCAGCCGCTTACTCATACAATTGTACTACAGGAACTTCCTATTAGGAGTGCTTCGCATACATCTAAGTCAAATAGCTCAGTGTTTGCTAGCAAGAAATTCTTGTTAGGAATGATTGTATATACTGTGATAGTTTTCTTTGCAGGTATCTGTTTGGGAGATTTGATCAATAAAAACGATATTCAAGAAAATCCAGAAATGGCAACTCCTATTGAGAATGAAGTATCTCCAGAGTCTGAAAATAATTTTGATTCTGAATCTTCAGAATCTTCTGAATTGGAATCTGAAGGCAAGCGAAATACAGATCGTAAGGCTTCCCGAAAGCAACAGACAGATCAACCAGAGAAACAAAAAGACAAGGCGAAGTCACAGGGAAAAGAAACTGAAGAACCTAAAGAAAAAGCAGGTGCAGAGGCTGCCGCTTCGGGTAAATCTGTTTCTCAATCCGCAGACAAGCATGCTTCTCCGACTAATAGAAATAAGGATAATGAATCTGCAAATGTATCCACACATAGTTCTGAGGATAGTCCGAAAAGTAATAAAGAAAAATAACTATAAATTATCGTATTATGAGATTTGAGTATATTTGCCATCATTGTAATAATCGTTTTACAACGGTTTTAAATGCGACTAAAGAACGTGTTGCCTGTCCATATTGCCAACAGATAATGACCGCTTCAAATATTAATGTTGTGGTTGATGATAGTGTAAATCAGGTGAGAAATCAGCAACCTGTCATTAATCAACCACAACAGGCTCGGGTTCAAGCTCGCCCTGTTCAGGGGCGTCCAGTCCAAGCTCGTCCAGTTCAGGCTCGTCCAATTCAAGCTCGGCCAGTTCAAGCTCAGCCAATTCAAGCTCAGCCAGTTCAAGTTCAACCTGTTCAGGCTGAGGCTCTGGATCCTATAGTTCTGGCACCTCATGCAGAACCTGCTGCAATGGTGAACGATATGGATAAGCCTGATGAGTCGAATGTAGAACCGTCTAATATAGGCGGGGCTAAGCCAGAGAACTCTGCTGAAGAAGTCTCAAATTCAGAATCTGAGAAAGCTTCATTACAGGAGAGTTTTAACAAGGCTCTTTTAGAAAGTGTCGAAGAGGACAAAGAAGATGATGAGAATGTAGAGATTGCCGATGAACTGAAGGAGGCTATGAATGACACTTACGAAGGTGTTTCGAAAAAGAAGTTTAATCCAGTATTGATGATAGTATTGGTGGTAGCCGCTGTGCTGTTTACTGGAATCTATTTCTTATTTATAAAAAAGGATAAGCAGGCAGAGAAAACAGAGATGCTTGTTAAAAATGAAAAAGCAGCAGTACAAGCACTCAAAGATTATGCAAATAATTATCCTGATATGAAGATTACTCAGTATTTTATGCTCGATTTGGATCAGGATGGACAGAGAGAGGTTATTGCAAACAATGACAAAAACCTGATTGTCTTTGGTGCTGAGGAAGGAACTGCGTATTTGATTCATAAAAAGCCAGTTTTTGAGTGGGTATATCTTCGTGGAAAAGGGGTTTTTGTGGTAAATTCTGATGAGGCTCAGACTGAAGGAAGTGCTGTATGGCTTATTAAAAAACAGAAAAAACTTGTAGAGGATGCTCATCAGGAGAATTATCATTTTGTCGATGGTAATTATATCAAGACTTTGGATGGTAAAGAAACGAAGGTTTCTGAAGATGATTATTATGGTTTTGTCAATACGATTATTAAAAACTATACCAAACTAACTCCTGTAAAATTGTAAGCTATGAGAAAGATATGTTTGTTTATTTTGCTCCAAGTCTATACTGTTATGGGATGGGCGCAAGAGACATATACTCTTGCGCCTCATCGCGAATATATTGATAAGGTAATTGATGATGCAATAACATATGCCAATCAAATAAAGATCGTGGATAGCAAACTAAGTCCATTGATGAGGTTTGCGAAAAATAATATTGCAAGTGATGTTAAGTTTGCTAATTTTGATGGGTCAGACTCTTTTGTAGGATTGTGCCCTCCGAATAAGACATGGCGTATTGAAAATCGTAATTATCGTCTTCCAACACAAGATGAAATGATTTATATAGCTCCATTCTTTACTTCGCTAAAGGATATGCCCCTTTTTACGAAATCAGGAAAGTTGTATAATAATGTGGAGACTCTGAGTTTAGAAAAAGCGGGAAAGACTACGGTTTACTCAGACTATATGAGTAAGGAAAATGTAATCTATGGATTGCGTTTTAAGAAAAGAGCAGATAACGAACCGACAGATAATCCATATCGAACGGCTTATCGTTATGCTTTGGCTGGCGGTTCGCTCTTTATTGGGGTCAAGCATATAGGTTCGTCAGTTAGTGTAAAGAAAGTAAAGGATATTGCTAATCCTAAATGGTGGGCAGCACAGAATGATATTCAACTTTTAAATTTTCCAATGAAGGGAGAAAGAGTTGCCTATTGTTCAAGCGATCCTGTCCTTCTTCTGATAGACAAAGAGAGTGTACGTATGTCCACTGAAAGTAATACGAGTAACTATCTGACAAGACCTTATATTGATATTGACAAGACGTATGAAACAAACAGGACAGTTATGCACTATAATATTTCTGGCACAAATATTAAAGTGAATAAGACAATGGATCCTACACTTGTCGAACATATCGGAAAAGAACTGCCAACTGCAGATGTTTATGTGCGTTCCAATCCTTCTTCTTCCTATTTAGCATATAAGGATGGTAAGTTCCCTTATGGTGAAATTGTATCTCAACCTATGGGTGGAGGTGCATTTAATTATCATATCACGTTAAAAAAGAACTTTAGTGATGAATTGAGGATTATGGAGTTTAATATTAAAAATGCAACTGATATTTCCGAACTTGAGGGTAAGTTCACTATGACTCAGATGCCAATTGAAATCAATCATGTTCCTGACTCAATTCCTGCAGACTATCTCGCTAATAATTATCTCACTCAAAGTGGTTCAATGGGAAGTAATTCAAATTCTGAGATGGGATCCTTCTGCTGGGATTCTGCTAAATCTTATGCAAACTTCTCTGTTGAGGATGAAGAAAGAATGAAACAGGTGTTGTCTTTTGATGATTTAGACAACGTCCCATTGAAATACTATCATTTGCCTTCTCTGAATAATCTGAGTTGTATCTTGCCTTCTCACACGAAGTCTTTCACTGAAAAATATGACTTAGAGGAGATTGATTCTATGGCTTATGGCATCTATGATCAGTACCCTAATGTCGTAAGCTCTTCTTATTATTCAAAAGGGGATGGCATTATCTATGCGATTCGCCCAATTAAAAGTTGGTCAAGTGCTGCGTTTCGTTATCAGTACAAACCCAATGAGGGTCTTGTTGTAGATATGGTTCCATTGGGTTCTGCAGCATTTAAAGTGAAGAGCGCACAGGAAATTAGTGATGGAGAGATATTTTCAAGATCTGATGTGCGTACTCGCATATTTCGCTCTAATGAAAAACAGTCAAGTGGAGGAATATGGACAAGTACAGAATCTCCTTATGACCCAGATGAAGCTATGGCTTATGAATACAACAAGAATGGAATATATTTGAGATCAGAATCTAAAAGTAAGATATTGCCAGTCATACCTTTTCTTGGTGAAGAGAAAACTACAGAGGAAGAGTCTGATGAAGAATCTGATGAGCCTGTAAGTCGTAAACCAAAACGTGTACGACGTTTGCCTCGAAAAACTCGAACACGTCGTCCCGCCGCACCTGTGAATAAATCGGCTAAATCTCCATCTAAGGGAAATAATCATATCATAGTTGTAGATAAAACAAAATAATTTAGAATTTGGAAATATGGTGCGCCAAGAATGTACTATCCTCTTATAATACTTGATAATGGTTATGTTAAAAATGTCAAAGATGCAGTAAGCGAGGGATATTGCATACCTGGTGGACATTCTTTCAAGATTAATACACCATTAGAATTTACTTATGGTAGTTACTATAACTATTCTCTTAATATATACTTCCACGAAGAGGATTATTAAGCGATATGGTAGTTTGGCTTAAAATAGTAAGGATGTCTATGTTGCAATAATTGCAAGCTTTTTAAAGATGAAGTTGACTCTGGTGGCAGGCGGAGTCTGCTTCATCTTTTTTTGAATATGTCATGTGACGATAGCGCTGTATCGGTACCAAGCGTAGCGGTGTAA
>ULWE01010245.1_pt1 | contig 17400 bp, 10 predicted proteins | sample 1960071 | NCBI WGS metagenome assembly ULWE01 (sample SAMEA4835804, study PRJEB28245) | human gut metagenome | biome: gut microbiome; material: fecal sample | place: Denmark | collected 2008 | reverse complement strand
CAGCCAACCAATTGAACCGCCGCGGCTACGACGTCACCGTGTTCGAACGCCGCGAGGCTGTTGGAGGGCTGCTCCGCTTCGGCATTCCCAATTTCAAGCTCAACAAAGCCATCATAGACCGCCGCGTCGATGTGATGAAGGCAGAAGGCATAACTTTTGAGGTGAATGCCGACATCGACATCCTCAATCTTCCCAAAGGATTCGATGCCTATGCCGTCTGCACAGGCACCCCCCAGGCGCGCGACCTCAACATTCCCGGACGCGACCTCAACGGTGTGCATTTCGCGCTCGACCTGCTGAGCCAACAAAACCGGGTGCTTGCCGGACAGACATTCTCAGCCGACGAGCGGGTGACGGCAAAAGGCAAGCGAGTGCTGGTAATCGGCGGAGGCGACACCGGCAGCGACTGCATAGGCACGAGCATCCGTCAAGGCGCCGTGGCTGTGACGCAGATTGAAATCATGCCGAAGCCTCCGGTAGGCAACAACCCAGCCACCCCATGGCCACAGTGGCCGCAAGTGCTGCGCACAAGTTCGAGCCATGAGGAAGGCTGCGAGCGAAGGTGGTGTCTGTCGTCGACCAGATTCATCGGCAAGGACAACAATGTCATCGGAGTGGAGGTGGAGGAAGTGGAATGGACGCCAAACCCCGAAGGCGGACGCCCGCTGATGAAACCCACCGGCAAAAAGGAAGTCATCGACGCTGACCTTGTGTTGCTCGCCATGGGATTTCTTAAGCCTCAGCAACCCGAATTGCCCGACAACGTGTTTGTGGCAGGCGACGCAGCCACAGGGGCAAGTCTTGTGGTGCGGTGCATTGCCGCCGGACGCCAAGCGGCAGCCGACATCGACAAATATCTTAAAACCAAACAAGTCTAAAAAAAACGATACTATCATGTGTGGTATAGCAGCAATCTTCAACATCAAGAGCGACGTTTCGGCATTGCGTCCCAAGGCATTGGCAATGTCAAAAAAAATACGCCACCGCGGTCCTGACTGGAGCGGCATCTATTGCGGCAAGTCGGCCATTCTCGCCCACGAACGTCTTTCAATCGTCGACCCCGAAAGCGGCGGCCAACCATTGTTCTCCCCCGACCGCAAGCAGATTCTTGCAGTCAACGGCGAGATTTACAACCACCGTGACATCCGCCAGCGCTACGAAGGCAAATACGACTTTGCCACAGGGTCTGACTGCGAGGTGATCCTTGCGCTCTACCGCGACAAAGGCATCGACTTTCTCGAAGACCTCAACGGCATCTTCGCCTTCGCACTGTATGATGAGGAAACCGATGATTTCCTCATTGCCCGCGACCCCATAGGCGTGATTCCGCTCTACATAGGCCATGACAACGAAGGGCGCGTGTACTGCGCCAGCGAGCTCAAAGCCCTTGAAGGCTTCTGCGACGAGTATGAGCCATTTTTGCCAGGACATTACTACCGCGGCAGCGAAGGCAAGATAGTCCGCTGGTACAAACGCGACTGGATGAGCTACGACGCCGTCAAAGACAACACCGCCGATGTAAAAGCCCTGCACGACGCCCTTGAAGACGCCGTCAGACGGCAGCTGATGAGCGACGTGCCCTACGGTGTGCTGCTTTCCGGAGGACTCGACAGTTCGGTAATTTCCGCCATTGCCAAAAAATTTGCCGCACGCCGCATCGAGACCGACGACAAGAAAGAGGCATGGTGGCCTCAACTCCACTCTTTTGCCGTAGGATTGAAAGGTGCGCCCGATTTGGCAAAAGCCCGTGAAGTGGCAGACTATATAGGCACTGTGCACCACGAAATCAACTACACTATCCAGGAGGGTCTCGACGCCGTGCGTGATGCGATATATTTCATCGAGACCTACGATGTCACCACCGTTCGCGCCTCCACGCCGATGTATCTGCTCGCCCGCGTAATCAAGAGCATGGGCATAAAGATGGTGCTCAGCGGCGAAGGCGCCGACGAGGTGTTTGGAGGCTACCTTTACTTCCACAAAGCACCCGACGCACGCGCATTTCATGAAGAGACCGTGCGCAAGCTGTCGAAGCTGCACCTCTACGACTGCCTACGCGCCAACAAGTCGCTGTCGGCATGGGGCGTTGAAGGACGCGTGCCGTTTCTCGACAAAGAATTTCTTGACGTTGCGATGCGGCTCAATCCGGAATCCAAGATGTGTCCCGGCAAAACCATCGAGAAACGCATAGTCCGCGAAGCCTTTGCCGACATGCTCCCAGAGAGCGTCGCTTGGCGACAGAAAGAGCAATTTTCCGACGGAGTGGGCTACAGCTGGATCGACACCCTCAAAGAAGTGACTGCGGCAGCCGTCACCGACGAGCAGATGGCGCATGCGGCAGAACGATTCCCCATCAACCCGCCGCAGAACAAGGAAGAATATTACTACCGCACCATATTTGAAGGATATTTCCCGTCCGACAGTGCGGCTCGCAGCGTGCCGAGCGTGGCATGCTCCACCGCCGAAGCCCTCGCCTGGGACGCCTCGTTCCGCGGCGTCAACGACCCCAGCGGCCGTGCCGTGGCGGGTGTTCACGATGATGCCTACACAAAAGAGCACACTGAAAAAGCCAACACCATATAGGCGTGGAAAGCCATCGGCCGCCGTAGCCACTGGAATGACTCGTTTTATAGGTAAATACAAAAACCAGCATTCAAGATTCGTCAACGTCAGGGAATAGTTTTGACGATTGCCCTGCGGCAATACTTTTATAGACAAAAGGACCGACACCCCGTGCCAGTCCTTTTGTTTATATATGCTCAACGTAAAAAAGACGGAATACGCGAGCTATGCGGCTATTCTACCACTATCTTCCGTGTCTTGCCTGCCACGGTGACCTCAACTCCAGAAAAGCCCCTTATGTTGCTGAATTCATTCCAGACTTCCGCCTGCTTATAGGCAGTGACAGATATAACTGGAACAATCAATTCGCAGTTAGTTTTATTGACTCTGTCAAACACTCCGGAGCCACACACTGGCGGAATTTCAGCCAACGATGTTATCTTCGACAAGCCGCTACAACCATAGAAAGCATAATCCACGATGCTCGTCACGCTGTTCGGCAATGTCAGCTCGTTTAGGATTACCTCCACAAGTCTTTTTCTGATAAACTCATCTTTAAAGGCGGCACGTCGTTGAGTAAGGTTTGGCATCAGATAGAACGCTTTTCCGAGGATATAGACTTGGCTGTTGACCGCTCCCTATTCGGAATGGAATGAGATTTGACCAAGAAACAAATAAAGGAACTCCACAAGGTGTCCTCTCTGTTTATCAGTGAAGAGTTCTGTCCTGCTCTCCAAAAGGGAATAGAGCAATATGGATTATCACCCGAAGAAAGAAGACTAACCCGGAATCCAATATCCGTCTGTTGGATGTTCCCAGAAAGATAATAGAGAAATACAGGGGCTTGGCGAGGGATAACAAAGTTTCCCCATCCCGAGCAATACCACCTGCAACAAGATACTCAAAGAAATCGGCAGTCAGTGCGGATTCAAAACGCGGTTAAGTACAGTTGAAGACACACGAACGCCACGACCGTGCTGCTATCCAATGGTGTACCGATTGAAACGGTCAGCCGCCTGTTGGGACACACCAATATAAAGGCCACGCAGATATACGCAAAAATCACCAATCAGAAGATAAGTAAGGATATGGAATTCCTGTCGCACAAATTGGCGGATATGGAGAAGGATATTTGCAGTAACATTTGACAACCTTAAAACGAATAGTAATGAAAAGAGACGAGCAGCCCGGAAAGCCTTGCCGTCCGTACGGACAATCTCTTCTCCAAAGTCGGGAGATTAAATTTTGTCTTTCTGTCGGTTTCTCGGCAGAACAGACACGAAACCTTGTGGCATGGATAGAGATACATATATTCCGAAGAACGCAGGCAGAGTTTTATCGCAAAAGATATCACTACGCAGGTCCTGCGAAATCCGACATCTAAACAACTTGCGCTACATATAGACGGAACACTATCGGAGAGTCAAGGAACAGTTCAACAAGCTAAGGTGTACTGCAAGATTAAGAAACAGGTTGTGAATGAATGTTTTAGCAAGTTAACAATTAAATAGTTGCTCAAAATAGCGTTTAGTATTTGGAAAATTACTAATTTTGTAGTATAAATGGAGGTTTTATGGACATAAAGAAACACATAACAACATTAGGTTTTCTTCCTAAGAATGGAACAAGTGATATATACCACAAGGTATATTCATACCATGATAACTATGTCATATCCATTGATTTCAACACTGAACATATTGAATATGGTGATAAAATTATCGCTGAAAGCAAGACTACACAAAATTTTTCACAGCCTGAAAATTTTGTGGTACTTGAATGTGTTGACAAATTACTTACTAAAGGGTATAAACCTCAAAACATAGTTCTTGAAAAGACTTGGCCATCTGGACATGGAACATCTGGGCGATTGGATATTTGTGTTAATCGCGAAGATGGTACACCATATATGCTTATCGAATGTAAGACATTTGGCAAGGAATACAACAAGGAGTTAGCAAGAACTCGTAAGGATGGTGGTCAATTATTCACGTATTTCCAATTATCTGGTGGTAAGGCTGATGTGCTAATGTTGTATGCATCAGAATTGAAAGGAAATAAGTTTGTCTATGTTAACGAGATTATCAAGATTGAAGATGATTATCGCAATGGTGATGTTAAAGACATTTATGAAAAATGGAATAAACTCACCAAAGACAACGGCATCTTCGATTCTTGGGTGCAACCATATAATTTTCAGAGTAAGGCTTTAACAAAAGAGCAGTTGAAGGAGATAAAAGCAGAGGATTCAAGCTTTATCTTCAATCGTTTTCTTGAAATTCTGCGTCACAATGTAGTATCTGACAAGGGTAATGCTTTTAACAAGATATTTACACTATTTTTGTGTAAGGTTTATGACGAAACAACCACAGGTGAGGGAGAAGAGTTAAAGTTCCAATGGCTTGAGGGTCGAGATAACCACGTAGATTTCCAACTTCGCTTGACAGACCTTTATAGTAAAGGTATGAAAAAGTTCTTGGATAGAACTGTTAGTGACTTCAACAATGAGGATTTCGACAAGCGTTGTGCAAATCTAACACCAGAGACAAAACAATATCTTCTTAAAGAGGTAAATAAACTCCGTCTTGAAAAGAATAACGAGTTTGCAATCAAGGAAGTATATGACAATGCCTCATTTGAGGAAAATGCAAAGGTTGTAAAAGAGGTTGTAGAGTTGATTCAGGGATACAGAATCAGATACAACAAGCGACAACAATATTTGTCAGACTTCTTTGAATTACTTCTTACTACTGGTCTCAAGCAGGAGGCTGGCCAGTATTTTACACCCGTACCTATTGCACAATTTATCATAAAGAGTCTTCCTTTGGATTCTATTATGGCAGAAAAATTATCTCGCAAAGATGGAGAAATTCTGCCATATATGATTGACTATGCAGCCGGTAGTGGTCACTTTATCACAGAGTTTATGCACGAAATACAAGACATCATAAATGTTTGTGACACCTCTAAATATATTGAAGAAACAAGGAAACACCTCATCAATTGGCAGAATTGTCATTTTGACTGGGCTACAGATTATGTGTATGGTATCGAAAAAGATTACCGGCTTGTAAAAGTTGGTAAAGTTGGTTGTTATTTACATGGTGATGGCTTGGCCAATGTTATCCTTAGTGATGGACTTGCCAATTTCTGCAATAACAAAGAGTATAAAGGTAAGTTGCGCAAGTTGGTAAATGATGGACAAAAGGATAATCAACAGTTTGATATAGTACTGAGTAACCCTCCATATTCAGTATCCTCATTCCGTCAAACTACTCGTGACTACTATACAGAACAAGATTTTGATTTGTATAATTCATTAACAGACAACAGTTCTGAAATAGAGTGCCTATTTATTGAGCGTACAAAGCAGTTGCTTAAAGACGGTGGTGTAGCAGGAATTATTCTACCAAGCTCTATATTGAGTAATTCAGGTGTATACACTAAGGCTCGTGAGATTATATTGCAATACTTTGATATTATCGCAATAGCTGAATTGGGTAGTAATACTTTCATGGCAACAAATACAAATACTGTTGTCTTGTTCCTTCGCCGTAGAGATAATTATTTTGCATCCAACACGAAGAGTGCAGTTGAGACTTACTTCCGTACACTAAATGATGTTACTATTAACGGTGTAGAGGTTCCTGTTTCAAAATATGTTACCCATGTTTGGGAGGGACTTGATTATGCCGACTATGTTACATTATTACAGAAATCACCTAATGATAAGGTAAAGGCACACGAAATTTATTTAGAGTATAGGAAGAAACTTTCTTCCAAGAGTGATGCAAAGATTTTTGAGGAGATATTAAGTATTGAAGCAGAAAAGCTTTTGTACTTTATTTTGGCATATCCTCAAAAGGTTGTTATTGTTAAGAGTGGAGAGAAGGACGTTGAAAAGCGGTTTTTAGGCTACGAATTCTCAAATCGCAGAGGGAACGAGGGAATACATGCTATTCAAAAAGGGAAAAACATTGATGAATGTACCCAACTTTTTGATGCGAGCAGTTATGACAACCCTTTACGGGCAAATACTTATATATATAGAGCCTTCAAGGGAGATTTTACATCGCCAATAGCAGAGGGTATGCAATCACATATTAGTCGTATGTCTTTAATCAATATGTTATCTTTTGATAGGGATACTTTTGAGAAGTTTATTTCAACTACGGCAAAAAAAAAAGTGAAATTCAGCGATAAGTGGGATCATGAGCGTATTCTGAATTCTATTGATAAAATCAATGGTTCAATGGCAAAAATTCCAGAATCAGAGATTCTGAATACGGGTAAATATCCTGTATATACTCAAGATATACAGCAGAATTGTTGTGCCGGATTTTCAAATAATACAAATCCCATAACCGATGTGCCTGTAATTTTATTTGGAGATCACTCTTGCGCTGTAAAGTTTATTGACCAGCCATTCTTTAGAGGAGCTGATGGTACGGTTTTATTAAAGCCCAAAAAGAAATATAGTCCGAAATACTACTTTTATGTTATTGAATATATTGTAAATAATTTTTTGGATAAAACGAAATATGAACGACATAATAAGTATTTGCAAGAGCTATATATTCCGATTCCTCCTCCTGATATACAGCAACAAATTATATTAGAAATGGAACGGGTCGTTAATACCATAACACTATTAACGCAACAAATAGACCAGAAAGAAAATGATATAGAAAATTTGTTGTCTTCAATTACATATGAAGAGGACAAACTAAAAACTATTGCCCCATTAGTTAATAAGTCTGTTAAGTATAATGATATAGCATCTGAAACATATATCACAACAGATAATATGCTTCAGAACAAATTGGGAGTTGTTCCCTTTGCTGGCGAGGCGAATATATCATCCATCACGGAGTATAAGAAAGATGATATATTGATTTCTAATATTCGTCCATATCTTAAAAAGATTTGGTTTGCGGATAAAGAGGGTGGATGTTCAAAAGATGTTTTGGTGTTAAGGTCTGCTGATACAAGTAAATATCTTCCTAAGTATATCTTCTATATGCTTCGTAGAGATGCTTTCTTTGACTATGTAATGGAAGGCAAAAAGGGTATCAAGATGCCACGAGGCAATAAGGATGATATAATGAAATACGAAATTCCAATGCCTAATATTGATGAACAAAAACGCATCGTAGCCCAGATAGAGGTATTAGAATCTGAGATTACCCAAGCTCGCACTTTAATAGAAAATGCAGCGAGCGAGAAACAAGCGATACTTGATAAATATTTGTAATTATGGAAACAGCTGGTGCTATACAGAAAACATATGATATATGGAATTGGTTGTTACCACTCATCAGTGGAGCTATAGGTGCTTTAATCGGTACTTATGGAGGCTCTTATTTTTTACATTGGAAGCAAGAAAAGAAGATTAAAAATGTGCGTTCAATGGCCGTTAAAGCACTATATATTTTCAAGGAATATGCTCAGCACAAGAAGAGTTATGCTGATTCGGCTAATGAATTTAATACAAAACTTAATGTCTCTGAAAAGAGAGCCGTTGTTGTAGCATTACATAAAATTGGAATCCCTTTTGAAATATCCACTAAAGATGATTTCGACATTAAAAATCTTCGCCTTAAAGATATTATAATTGACAGAGATGAAATTGATGCTATGATTCTGCAAATAGAGAAGGGGAATTGTGATAATTTATTCTTCATCGATATTGAATCATATTTCACTTCCAATTTGAGACTCAATGCAGTACGGAATGTTGGCAAAAAATATGTAGAAGAGGTACAATCTAAAAGCCGAGTTGAAAAAGATGCCCCAAATACAATCGTTAGCCAACCAGATTGGCACAAAGTATTTTCTCCGGGTGAATTGCAAATTATTTTTGTTTTGAGAATTCAATTAGCAAATACTGCTTATTTTCTGCCTGATGGAAATGCGGATCCAGTTAAAATGAAAACTCTTATTAGAGAGATTGAGATTGGTTTATGGGATAATTATCTATTCTGGGAGTATGAATCTTACCAAAATATTCGAGCTCAACACAATTTGGCTAATATTATCCAGAATGCTGTAATGGGGCAACAGATGATGAATATTGGGACACAGATGAACAACGAAAAAGGCAGTAGCGACAATTCTTCAACAAATAATTAATATCAGAATTTGAAATTTGGAGATGTTATCGTACTTTTGTTCTGAAAAGAGTATTTGACAGTACAGCACCGCAAAACGCTGAAAACCGCGCGGTTGCCAATTCGTTACTGTTATTTCTCAAATACTCCGTTAAATGTTTATTCCTCAAAATGGTTGTATCAAACCATTGAAAATCTAAAATATGTTTAAATTTTATGCCGCTCTGTAAAAAGCTTTACCAAACAGCAATATTCTGTTATGGGAATAAAAAGCGGAGGCTGCGCGTATTCACTACGGGCAGCCTCCTTAATTGAAGTAAACGTCAATGTTATTATATTTAATCTTATGCGTAACTGTGCATACCTGTCAAGAAAAAGTTTACACCGAAATATGTGAACAGCACACTGAAAAAAGCCAACACCATATAGGCATGGAAAGCCATCGGCCTCCGCAGCCACGGGAATGACTCGCGGTGGAATGCGAAAGCATAGACAATCATCGTGATCAAAGCCCACACTTCTTTCGGATCCCATCCCCAATAGCGTCCCCACGACACGTTTGCCCAAACGGCACCAAGAAAGATGCCTATGGTGAGCAGCATCACCGCCGGATACAGCAACAGTTCGCTGTGCTCTTTCAGCACCGTTATCTCATCGGTGGCAGCGCGGTTGCGCATACGCATCACGAAAGCGGCGATGCCGTTCATTGCCATAAACGCAAGCAGCGCATAGGCAACCATAATCACCGCCACATGCGCACTCAGCAACGGCGACTGCAGCACCGGCATCAGCTGCGACATCCTCGGGTTGGAGAAGCCCATCATCGCTACCATCGTAGTCATTCCGCAGAGCAGCACGCCCATTGGCAGAGCCAACGGCATGCGACGCTCGGCAAGCATCGCTATCGGCACTGCGCACCAAGCCAGAAACAGCATCGTCTCATAGCCGTTTGACATCGGGATATGACCGCTCACAAACCATAGCAGAACGATAATAACGGATATATACAGCCACGCCGCCACCGCGATTGCGCGCAGTGTCAACACCGCCCACCGCCGAGGGCGGCCACCGCGTGCCGACAACAGGCAAAACGAGAAGAAAGCCACCAGCCCCACGCACATCAATGTTATGGCAAGCGGACGGGCGTTGCTGACGGTGTTGTAAGTCTTCTCCGCCTTGAAACGAGTGTCGGAAGGCAATGTCTCTCCTCCGTTTTTCCGCTGATATTTGCGCACTTTCGTGTAGAAGTCAGACAAGTCGGCCCATCGTCCGGTCTGCACCAGCTCGTTGGCGTAACTAAGACTCATCTTCACAAACATCCATTCCTGTGTGTCGGTTTCGACAGGGATATTGTCATCGCCCTGCGAGAACCATCCAATTTTGCCTTCAGCATCCTTCAGCGGAAATATTTTCAACGACTTGCCGGTTGTAAGACGGTTTATAATGTCGAATTTCTCGGCAGCCTCGCGCAGACCCTGAGGATCGGCGAAGCGGTCAATGCCACGGAGCGGTTTCTCGAGCTTATACTCGTTGACATCAGAAAAGAAATCGCGCACAGAAGCATATTTGCCATCAATGCCAAGCAAGCGTCGCACCTCGGCGCTCTTGATTTTGATCATCGGCACCTTGCTCCAATCAGTTGGATAGTACAGCCAGCCAGAAAGCACCTGCTCCGCCGACAATCCGTCGAACGTAGCGTTGCCGCAAAGTTTCTCTGTGAACTCTTTCGCCATAGTCTGCAACGGACAGATGCGGTCGCCGTAAAGCACGTACAGATTGCCCATCTCCTCCGCCTGCTGTTGAGGCAAAGCCGGCAAATCAGAAGCCTGCGCCGACATTGCCAGCATCAGTGCTCCCACAACCGCCAACGGCTTTGCCGACAACTTTCTCAACAAACTGCGGAAACGCGATTTTCCCGACATCATGAACCAACAGATGCTTGCAAGCAGCAGAGCATATCCTGCATAGGTCACACCGATGCCCATCGGGTCGTGAGCCACGGTAAACACCGATCCGCCCTCGCTGTCATAGCCCGACTGATAGAAACGGTAGCCGCGATGAGAAAACACATTGTTCATCGACGCGGTGCCATTCACCCCATCAGCCGACAGATGGCTGACAAAGTCCATCGGCGCCTCCGTTCCGGCATAATATTCAATCTCAAACCGTTGCAGCTTAAGGCTGAACGGCATTTTCGCAACAGAGCCGTCGTCGAGCGTAAACGCGCTTGCCTCCGCACCATCCTTCAGGCGCAGCGTGCCGTGTTCGCTTGTGAGCCACGACGTCAGCGCCCCGGCAAGAATGACGGCAAACGATGCATGAACAGCAAAAGCCGGCAGCCGGCGATAGAGCCTGCTGCGCAGCATATATGCGACAGCCGACACCGCCATCACCGTCCACAACGCCACGAACCACGGGCTTGTGTAGGCGGCAACGGCAGAGCTGTCGATTTTCTGTAAAATCGTGCCGACGGCAAGCACCACAAGGATGATTGCCATCAGCCCGAATGACGTTTTCTTCAGTACCCTCATCAAAATTATTAGATAGCGTTGATGAATTCAACAACAGCGTCGCGGTCAGCCTTGCTCAGCTTGCGGAATTTCTCCACCGTCCAACGGGCATCGCTACCCGGGCATCCATGCCACATAATCGCCTCCAGCACGTTGCGGGCGCGGCAATCATGCATACGGTCCTGATGACCAGAGCAAACGAGAGCCAGACCACGTCCCCACAGCGGAGTTGTGCGGCACCAACCAGTGCGGATGTCGTTAGGCATCATCAAGCGATGCTGCACCATGTCGGTGTACGGCCAAATCTTCTGGTGCGGATAGCGAGGCAGACGAGCGTCGGCATTCTTGAAGAACCCGTTTGGATCGGTGAAATTGTCGTCGCCCGTAGTCCATGACGGACGGTGGCACGAAGTGCATCCAAGTTCGGTAAACAATTCCTTTCCGCGTTTCACTACCGGGTCGTCGAGATTGCGCGCCGCAGGCACAGCCAGACCACGATGCCAGATGTAGAAGTTAACATAGTCATCGTCGGTCATCTCAACAGGGAGTTCCTTGTTCATAAGATAGTTGTAGATGTCGTTGGCAACGTTTCCCGTCTTGTTCCAGTCAGGGAAATACTCATAGAACTTATCCTGCACGTCCTTGTCGTTCATCGCCTTCTTGGCATAAGCCTCCGTCATATAGTGAGAACGGCGGTCGCTGCGCGTCACGTTGGTGATGTTCCAGATAGCGTTGGCGCCAGGGCCGTCCTGCAACGGGCCGCGGGTAAGAGCGTAGGTGTAGCGCAGCACGTGTCCGTCCTTATATTTCTTCACGAAGTCGCCGTTTGCAAAGATAGCAGGATTCAGCTTCACACCCTTCGCCTCCTCAGCCTTGTATTGCGCAAGGATGTCGGCATCGTCGATAGCATCGAGCAGACCAGTTCCGTAAATACCGATTGTCGACTCAAGGCGCACCTCAACATCGGCATAAGGCAACGGCTTGTTGTTGCATTCGATAGGCACATAGAACGCACTCTCAGGAATCTTGACTTCCGGATATATCAATTCGTAAGTCTCACCGTCGTCAAACTTGTTTCCCCACTCGTCGGTGTAGGTAGGCCATGTGATTTGTATTTTCTCCTCGTCGAGCGGAGCCTTGAACGGTTCCACCGCCTTTGTCTGCGGCATACCGGTGAGCGACGACAAGTAGGCATTCGTGTTGCGGTCGTAGACCACAAGCAGGTAGCCGTTTCCCCAGTCGTTTGCACGATAGCGGTCCATGCGGCGACCGTGGCCGTAGCCAGGGTGGCATGAGATACAAGAGTTGCGAACGTAGAGCGGTCCGAGGCCATTGAACGGCTTGTTGCCCTGGTTGAACGCACGCTCAAAGAAATATTCGCCATACTTGAACCGGTCGCTCATACCGCCTTCCTCAACAGGGACAGTCGGGTCCTCATAGGCACTCGCCGACTGGTTGAATGTTGTACCGAGTTTTCCACCGGCATAATACTCTTCACTTAGTTCCTTCTCGTCGCCGGTTCCCGGCTTTGGATTGTCGTCGCTACAAGCGGCAAATGAGCATACCAAGATGCTCATTGCCATATAACGACTTACGATTGTAAGTTGTCTTTTCATTTTGTTGTATATGGGATTGATTTTTTATTTTGCAAGTTCTTCTTTCACAGTAGCCAAAACCTTGTTCAAAGCATCGCATGCATCCATAGCCTCCTGGCAGGAAGCGTCGGTGTAGTTCTTCACGAACGGAGCCTTCATACCCTTGATTTTGGCAAGAGCATTGTCGATGGCAGCCACCACTTTGGAGTCAAGATCAGCGTTCACGCTCTTGACATAAGCATGAAGCGATTTAGCCTCGTCGCGTTTGCCCTCAATTCCGCCCATGTAAGAATTCTGGATGCTGAGGATGTTGTCGTAGAAGTCGGTGATTGAGTTCTCGCTGTAAGGCGACTCAATGTAGTTTTTGTCTTCACCAGTGTGAGGCTTGCCGATTTTTGAAGTTCCGACCTCGTCGCTGATGTCCATACAACCATCGATTATCTGCTGCATGGCTGCGGTCCAAGTCACATACGTGCTTCCAGCCTTTCCAGAGTTCAGCATATTCTCGTTGTAAGAGAACCCTCCGGTTGTAGTCGTGTTCCACTCAAGCTCCTCCAATTTTGCGACACGGTTTTTAGGACAAGCGTCTGCGCCAGCCCAAGAAACTTGAAGCTGATAGCATTTGTTGCGCAAGTCGCCTGCAACAGCGATAGCGTAGACCAAATCCTTGTCGGTGATTTCAGAGGCAGGCTTTGCAACGCCGTCCTTGAAGATTATATATTCGATTCCATGGAAACCGAGCAGTTCGGCACCGAGTTTGTTGCCAGCATAAGCATCACCGTCTTCAGAATCCATCGCAGCAATCTGAGCGTCGTTTTTCAACGCCACGAGAAGACCGTCAAGGTCCAAAGGCCAAGAGTCGATGTGCGGGTCGATGCCGAAATCACCGGCAGCTCCAAAAAGGAAAGCCTCGCTCTTCTCCCACCAAGCGCGAGCCTCGAGGAATGTTTTGCATGCAGTCCGCACGTTTGCATCAGTCTTGTCGGTGCGGATAGCCTTGAGCTGTTCAACGAGAAGCTCAGTCTTATCGGCAAGGTTCTGATAAGTAATGTTGACAGTGTTTGTCAGATATTGCTTGGCGATAGCCTCGAATTGGGCGTCTTTAGCCGAAGAGTCATCGGGAGTTGGGTCGTTGTTGTCGCTACAAGAAGCGAAACCAAGAGTCATTGCTGCCGCAGTAAGGGCAAGCATCGGGAATTTAATGATTTTGTTCATTGTAATTATTATTTGTAGTAGTTGTTGTTGATTTTCGAGTTAAAGGAAGTCGCCGGTGTAGGTTACGCCCAAAGAGATTGACGGCTCATCGTTGTACTGACTTTTCAAGAACCGTTTTGAATACTCCGCCTTGATGACGATTTGCTTCATCGGCATATAATTCAAGCCAACAGCCATACGTTTGATTTCCGTCCACGGATAGTCGCGGTAGTTTCCGTTGGCAGGCTTGTAGGCATCGTAAGCCTCATATCTGCCGAACACATACAGCTTGTCGTACTTTATGCTTGAGAACGGGCGCAGGATATTGTAACCAGCCTCTATGCCATAAGAATAAGCCTCCTTTCCCACGAGCGTGCGCTTGTAGGGCGACGTTTTCATCTGAAGTCGGTTATAGTCTGAAATTTTATCGGCGTCGCCGAGATGACCGTAAGTAGCGTTTCCTCTGACAATCAAACCATAGCCTTTATACTCCATGTCGAACGAACCGATAGTGACAGCTCCCTTCACGTCCTTGTACTTGCCGTTGAAGTCAGCCTGCAACGTGTTGTTGAACGAGTTGCCGAAATATCCGCTTGCCGACAGTCTCAGCCCCTGCACCGGGAAGAAATCAAGGCGTGCTGCAACGGCGATATTGTTTGCGGGAGTGAATTCGAAAGGAGAAGTTGCGCCATAATGCACCCACGCGTCTTTAGAGAAGAAGCAAGAGTTGAGCGCCGGCAAAGCCATCACCTCATAGCGCATCCACTTGTAATTTCCCCACACGCTGATGCCCGTCTGATGCCAAGTGCTCGGCAGAATCGTAGCCTCACCCTCCGGACGGTAGACCGTGAAAAACTCATTTGGGAGGTGGTTGCTGTTGAGCGAGCCCACAGGCACCACCATATGTCCGGCGCGCACCTGAATCCAAGGGCGGAACTCCTTGTTTATCCACAGTTGCTCAAGAGCGACCTCACCGCCGCGCTCAATCTCCTTCTCCCATTCGCCTGTTTCTTCCGCCTCCATCTCGACAGCACTCTCCGTGCCGCCATGTTCAAACTCAATTTCCGAGCCGAAAGTCCAGCCACGCCCGAAGTCGAATCCAAGCATGATAACAGCGTGAGGCAGATCGAAACGGTTGTGACCTTTCGCATCCTTATAGTCCTCCGCCTTAGAGTATCGGTTCACATTGTCGCTATAGAAATTTCGAGTCATCACAGCCTCGCCATATCCTCCAAGAGAAAGGCGCGACTTAAACGAGCGTTTGCCAGGCTGGCTTTCCTGCTCAGCCGGCGTCGATGTTACAGTTGTAGTAGTGATTGTTGTGTCGCCGCGCACCACCGTTGTGGTCGTAGTAACCGTTTTTTCAACTTCTTTGTTATTGCGTCGCGCATTGGCTGGAATAATCGAAGCAACCAAGCAAGCCGACAGTAATAATACAGTTTTGTTCATTGCAGATTGTTGTGATATTTTTTCAACCGCAAAGTTATTTTCACTTTTTTCCTGCTACAATCGCAAAAAAATGGTAAAGAGAATGGGGCGTATCACAACAAATAGGTATGCGCAACCCGAAAACGACGCATAATGGCATAAAAAAACCTCCGGGCCTATCAACAGGTTAGGAGGTAAAATATAAGATTATGAAAAAGATTTGTGGTCTTGTTATAGACGGAAGGCAATCGGAATTATGCATCTTACAGGCACATCCTCACCTCCCAACCGGCCAGGTTTCCACGCCGGCATATTCTTGACTATTCTCATCGCTTCCCTGTCGAGCGAAGGGTGGACACCCTTTATCACCGACACGTTGCAGACTGAGCCGTCTGTGTTTACGATAAAACTGCAAACCACACGCCCTTGTATATGACTGCGGTATGCATCACAAGGATATTTGCGCTCATGGTTGATGTAGTTCATCAAGCCTCTGTCGTCGCCCGGGAATTGCGGTTGAACGTCGACGAAATCATATTCGTAGACATTCACATAGTTCTCATGCTGGCAGTGTCTTGTTTCCAAGGCAATGCGCGACACCTGAGCCGACGCCGACGGCGCTGCAACAAAGGCAAGCATGGCAAATATCGAACAACTTAAAATTTTCATTTCATCTATTTTCAGATGCTTTTTGCATCTTGATGGTGCAAAATTATCGTTGAAACTTGAAAGGAGCAAATATTCAGAGCCGGAATTGTGGTTATTTGAATATGTTTTACGAATATTAGCAATTATCGGACTGTTTTGGGTCAACAAAAGGAGCCTTGATGCATTTGTTTGTCTCCTTAATGCGAAAAGTTTCGCAGAAAAAATGTAACTTTGGGGCATAAAAACATAACTGTAATGAGAAAACTGCTTTATATACTCGTGATGCTCGCCGGAGTGCTGTATGCCTGCGGCGATAAGAATAGTTTTGAGATTAAAGGAACAATCGACGGCGCCGCAAACAAGAAAATGGTTGTGCAGCGCACCGACAACGGCGTGTGGGTGAACATCGACTCAATCGAGACCGATGGCGACGGCAAGTTTGCCTACCATGGCGCCGCCCCGGCATTCCCTGAAATCTACCGATTGGAATACAATGGCAGATATGCCTACTTCCCCATCGACAGTCTCGACCATATCGAGCTGAAAGCCGACACGGCTAATTTCGACACCGGCTACACCCTGACCGGCTCAGACAACGCCATCTGGCTCACCGAGGTGAACCGCAAAGTCCAGGCATTGTCGGGCAAGGCTGCCGACAGCCAGGATTATGTCAGGACAAAGCGTGAACTCACGGAGCGACTTCTGAAAGACCCGTCGAGCATCGTGGCTTATTATACAGTGGAGAAAATCGTTGACGGACATCGCCTGTTTGACCCATCCAACGCCGCCGACCTTAAGATTATCGGAGCTGTTGCCACGGGCTACGGCACATTCCGCGAGGGCAATCCTTTGACAAAATATATGGAGGCCGAATACATGGCAGGCATGCGCATGCAGCCACGCAATGCCTCACCTTCCGACACAATCCACGCCAACCAGATCGGCTATTTCGACATTGCCCTTAAAGACGCCGGCGGCAAGGTGCGCAAACTGAGTGACGTTGCAGTGAGCGGCAAGGTGGTGCTTCTCAATTTCACCACTTACGCAGCCAAAGAGTCGCCGGAGTTCAACCGCATCCTCGCCGACATCAACAAGAAATATTCCTCACGCGGATTCAGCATCTATCAGGTGGGTTATGACGCTTCTGAATTTTCATGGAGAGACGCAGCCAAGAACTTGCCGTGGACCGCAGTGTTTGACCCCGCCGGAGCGCAGTCGAAGAATCTCGTGAACTACAACGTAGGCTCTCTTCCAGCAATATTCATCATTGACCGCAACGGCACCATAGCCGAACGCGTCATGGACCTCAACGAGCTTGAAATCTCAGTGGCCCGCCATATTTAAAAGACAACG
>ULWE01010413.1_pt1 | contig 17493 bp, 9 predicted proteins | sample 1960071 | NCBI WGS metagenome assembly ULWE01 (sample SAMEA4835804, study PRJEB28245) | human gut metagenome | biome: gut microbiome; material: fecal sample | place: Denmark | collected 2008 | reverse complement strand
GACATCTCGATACGTCGCCTCGCGTATCTTGCGGATGTTATGCCCAAGAACATCAAGACGCTAATGAGCAATGAATACAATATCCGTCAGGAGCTTGCCGACGCCGATCTTGTTATCGGATCAGTGCTTATCCCAGGCGCCAAAGCGCCTAAACTCGTCACCCGCGATATGCTGAAGCTGATGAAGAAAGGCACAGTGCTTGTAGACGTGGCTATCGACCAGGGCGGCTGCTTCGAGACCTCGCATCCTACCACCCATCAGGATCCAGTGTATGAGATTGACGGCATAGTTCACTATGCTGTGGCAAATATCCCGGGAGCCGTGGCACGCACATCGACGTTCGCGCTCACCAACGCCACAATTCCTTATGCGCTGAAACTTGCCGACAAGGGCTGGAAACAGGCATGCAAGGAAAATCACGACCTTCTTGAGGGCTTGAACATTGTTGACGGCAAGGTGGTGTATAAGGGCGTTGCCGACGCATGGGGCTTGCCTTACACACCGGTTGAGGAAGTGTTGTAGGAACACTCACATAAATAGATAAGAAAAGCAGGCGCGTTTCGGAAATGCGCCTGTCTTTTTTTTGAGATGTTGAAGTGGCGTACCTCCGGCACGCTGATGGCGGATGCTGGCAGAGATCCCGGCACGCTGCGCTGCGCTCCGCGTACCGGGTTACTGCAGAGTTTCGTCGCTCCGCGACGGCATGCGCAGTTGTTGGTCAGTAGCGCATCTTCGAAGCGCGAGAGCAGCGACGAGCGTCTGTCTTCATGCGCCCTCCGCTGACGCGTCGTGCGAATGGGGTTACTATTGAGTAATGCGCCGCTGGCGCAAATCTGCTGACACAAAACGGCTTACTGCGCTCCGCGGCGAAGGGAATGTCGCTGTTGTCGGCCAGCAAAACTGCCGTATAATCAGCTAAATCTATCAAAAAAAGCCACATTTAGCTGAATAAAGCGTAGTTTTTCGGGGGAGTGGCGTACCTCCGGCACGCTGATGTCGGATGCTGGCAGAGACCCCGGCACGCTGCGCTGCGCTCTGCGTACCGGGTTACTGCAGAGTGTCGTCGCTCCGCGACGAAGGGGGGATAAAAAAAACAGGCGTGGTTTAGAAGCACGCCTGTTCTTATTGATATGGGGTCTGTTTTATTTCACTTCCCAAGTTTCACCAGCCATAATCATGTCGCGCAGCGAACCGAAATGTTTGCGCTCCTCGACATTGTGAGTCTGTTTGTCGACCTCTTCCTCATAGACCGGTGCTTCGACGTCGCGTATAACGCCGATTGCCAAAGGCAACGACTTTCCGTCCATCATAGCAAGCTGCTGATGGAGGAAGTTGGACTGGCAGTGAGCATCGTGAGTAAGCACGTCGTCGATAGTGTATCCGTCCTCACCGATTGTCACCGCCTTCAAAAGGAATCCATCTTGAACCAACCCCTTGTTCATCTCCTTGCCGAAGAGCATTTTCTCGCCGTGGCGCAAGTGGATGGTGTGGTCAGGGCGCAATTCGCGGTCGCTGACAAAGCTGTAGATGCCTTGATTGAAGATTACGCAGTTTTGGAGCATTTCAACAACCGACGCGCCGCGATGGCGTGCGGCTGCAACCAAGACCTCTTGCGACGTTTTCAGCTCAACGTCGAGGCTTCTGCCGAAGAAAGTGCCTCTCGCTCCAAACACGAGTTCAGCCGGGATGAACGGATCCTCCGTAGTGCCGTAAGGCGAAGACTTAGATACGAATCCTCGTTCAGACGTAGGCGAATACTGACCCTTTGTCAAACCGTAGATACGGTTGTTGAGCAGAATCATATTCATGTTTACGTTTCGTCTGACAGCATGGATGAAGTGGTTTCCGCCGATAGCAAGTCCGTCGCCATCGCCGGAGATTTGCCAAACGGTCATGTCGGGGCGTGCCACTTTGAAACCAGTGGCGATAGCCGCCGCACGTCCGTGGATGGTGTGGAAACCGTAAGTGTTCATATAGTAAGGCAGACGCGAGCTGCAGCCGATACCAGAAATCACGGCAGTTTTTTCAGGAGCAACGCCGAGTTCCGCCATTGCTTTGTGCAGCACGTTCAGGATGGCGTGGTCGCCGCAACCGGGACACCAGCGCACGTATTGGTCGCTCTTGAAATCAGAGGCTTGATATTTCTTTTCTTCCATGATTCTTATTCCTCCATAATTTTAGTTACACCATCGACAAGCTCCTGCACAAGGAACGGTTGTCCCTGCACCTTGTTGATGCGTCTGATCAGAACGTTCGGGAATTTTGCCTGCAGGAAGTCGGCAAACTGTCCGAGGTTGAGTTCGGCAACGACAACGTGTTTGTATCTGGCGAGCACCTCCCCGGTGTTTTTAGGCAGTGGGTTGATGTAGCGGAAATGAGCCATAGCCACTTTTTTGCCGGCAGCCCTCAGATCGTCGACAGCCTCATGGATATGACCGAACGTGCCGCCCCATCCGATGACAAGTGTATCAGCGTCAGCATCGCCGTAAGGCTCTACGTCGGGGATGTCGAAAGCCACGCGGTCTACTTTCTCCTGTCGCAGGAGCACCATTTTCTCGTGGTTTGCCGGGTCGGTAGAGATGGCGCCCGTTTTAGAGTCCTTCTCCAAACCACCGAGGCGGTGAGTCAGACCAGGAGTTCCCGGAATAGCCCAGTAGCGCGCTTTGGTATTCTCGTCGCGGTCGTAAGGATGCCAGTCGGATTTGCCTTCCGGCACGAAACGCGGTTTGATTTCAGGATATTCACCCTCTTCCGGCAGTCTGAACGCCGACGAACCGTTTCCGATGAAAGCGTCGGATAGAAGCACAACCGGCGTCATGTGCTCGATTGCAATTCTTGCGGCTTCGAAAGCCATGTGGAAGCAGTCGACAGGAGAAGCGGCAGCCAAAACCACGATAGGGCATTCGCCGTTGCGGCCGTAGATAGCCTGACGAAGGTCGGTCTGTTCGGTTTTTGTAGGCAGACCCGTAGACGGGCCACCACGCTGCACGTCGACGATTACAAGCGGAAGTTCAGCCATCACAGCCAGACCTATACCCTCGCTCTTCAGCGCCAAACCCGGTCCAGATGTTGTCGTCACCGCCAAATCGCCGGCAAAAGCCGCGCCGATAGCAGAGCAGACGCCAGCAATCTCGTCCTCCATCTGGCAAGCCTTCACCCCGAGGTCCTTGCGTTTTGCAAGTTCGTGAAGGATGTCGGTAGCAGGAGTGATAGGGTAGCTTCCGAGATACAATGGTCGTCCCGACTTTTCAGAAGCGTATATAAGTCCCCAAGCAGTGGCCGTGTTTCCGTTTACATCGGTGTATGTTCCAGGACGAGTGTCGCCGGTTTCGATACGGTATGTTGAAACAGAAGCATGGATATTGTGTCCATAGTCGTATCCAGCGTTGAGCACTTTAGCGTTAGCCTCGTAAACAGCAGGCTTTTTTGCGAATTTGTTTTTCAGGAGGTGCAAAGCGGATTCAAGCGGGCGGTCGAACAGCCAGCAAACCAATCCGAGCGCGAAGATGTTGCGGCATCGCAGCATTGACTTCAGGTCGAGACCAGAGTCGGCGAGCGCGTTTTTCACCATCGAAGTCACCGGCACTTCAACGATTTGTGCAGTGTTGTCGATTCCGATTTCGTGGAAAGGATCGTTGGTTTCGTAGAGCGCTTTTTTGAGGTCCGACTCCTTGAATGAGTCGATGTCGACAATTGCGACACCTCCTTTTTTCAGGAAGCAGGCATGGCGTTTCAGCGCCGCAGGGTTCATAGCCACCAGGACGTCGGCGAGGTCGCCCGGCGTATGCACGCCCTTGCCAATGTGCACTTGAAATCCAGAGACACCGCTCAGAGTGCCTTGCGGAGCGCGGATTTCAGCAGGATAGTCGGGGAAAGTGGAGATTTGGTCGCCCACGCCCGCCGACACGTTAGAGAAAATGTTGCCGGCGAGCTGCATACCGTCGCCAGAGTCGCCCGAAAAGCGGACCACTACATTCTCCAAGGTCTTAACGTTTGTCTTTTCTAACATTTTTATTTAGGTTTGTTTTGCTAACAGCAAATTATGTTGTTTTCACGTCACAAATGTAGTGTTTTTTCCAAACTTAACGCCTCTGCCAATCAAAAAAATACTAAAAAATTGAATATAACATTCAAATCGTTGGGTTTCTTCGTAGCGGAGTCAAAATCCGGCAGACTCAATACTTCGGAAACGGGCCAATCTCTTTAATCACGTCGATGGTTTGGCTGTCGGAAGTGTAGCATCCGACGATGCCAACTCCGCCGTCGACGTTGCTGAATATTTTGACAGGGTCTGCCAATCCGAGGTCAAAGAGTCCGCCTTGTATGCCTTTGTCGTCGGTGCGGTTTATTATAGAGCTGACAAGATAGTCGTAGTATGGCTTTGAAATAGTATATAGCCAGAACTTGCGCGCCATCCGTTTTTGCCGCCAAGTGCCTGCCGACAGTTGTATAATCTCCCTTACTTCAATGGTGCGCTTTTGCCCGTCGAAACCTTTGTCGGAGAATGGCAGGCCGTATGGCGAATATGGCTCCCAACCAGGCAGTGTCGAATGAACTTGGTTGGCGAGTTGCTGGAACACGTATTCGTGCGTGAAGTTGCGTTCGCCCATTGAAAAGCCTCTTAACCCATCGGCGTTGTCCCATTGCAGAAAGTAGTAGCTGTCGCCGGGCTTGTCGGTGAACGTCAGATTGTAGTAGACCACGCAGTCGGCGTCGGTGTAGATTTGCATCGGACCTTGTCGGCTTACAGTGATTCCTTCGATGACGACAGGCTCCGGCATCACGTCGGTTGCCTTGACTGTCTTGTCGCGGTAGCGGGTGCTGACGGTGACGCTCTCGCCGGGAAGCACTTTCGTGTTGGAGACGTAGAGGTGTCGGTCGGCGTCATACGTCATGTGCTCTTTTCCCTCGCCGTTTATGCTTACGGCAATGTCGAGGTCGGTCACGAACGTGCGGCCTTTATGCACGTCGGAGAAGAAGTAGGGCTTTGTGGCAGCCACCTGCACTGTCGAATCCGCACTGACCAACGAGTTGAGCGTGAGCATGTTCGACAGCTCGTAGGTTCTGTATTGGTCGAGGTCCTGCTCCCGATAGCATGAGGCGAGGACAAAGATTAGGAGCGTTGCCAGAATGTATTTTCGGAGATGCATAAGCTTAGAAATAATAAGTGTAAGAAAAAGAAGGAATAATAGGAATGAAACTCAGCGTTTTGAATGCCCGGTGCCAATTCTCTTTATCAGGATTGAAGAACACATCGTTGATGTTATCCTTCTTTATCGTGATGGCGTTCATATGGCAGTAAGCATTGTAAATGCTGATGTTCCACATCCCGGCATGCCCGTTCTTGTGGCGGACGTGTATCGTCATTCCGAGATCGAGTCTATGGTTTGCGGGTAGGCGTACGTTGTTGCGTGACGAGTATAAATCCACGCCTTCCACTTCGTCGTCGTCTCCCCACCCTGGAGGTCCAGGCGACGGTGCGTCGGGAAACATTGTGCCCGGCACGTCGTAGTTGTAGGTCGAGAGGGTCATGCGGTTGCCGGTGGTGAATGTCCATCCGGCGTTGAACTCTATCTTTTCGTTGAGCTTGTAGGATGCGTTGATGTTGATTTTATGGCGGTTGTCGAATTTAGCCGGGAATTTCACTCCCTGGTTGAGGTCGTCGAATTTGCGCCAGTTCCACAGCAAGCCGTAGCCGATCGTTCCCGTGATTTTGCCTACTTCGCGAGTGACGCTCAGGTCCACACCGTAGGACCATCCTTTGCCCGATGTGAGTTTGTCCTCCCATGCGAGGTCGGGATTGAGCACGGAGACGCCCTCGCGGTACTCCAACAGGTTATCCATATCCTTATACCATCCTTCAACAGAGAAGTACATATTCCATGGCAGATTGCCATAAACGCCAATTGAATATAGGTCGCTTTGCAGAGGCTTGAATCTGGCGGAAACAGGTTGCCAAAGGTCGGTTGGCAGGTCGATGTAGTTGGTTGATACTTGCTGTACGTACTGATGGATTCTTGCATACCCGGCCTTGACGCTGAAGTTGTCGCCCAAAGCGACTTTCAGCGACGCGCGCGGTTCAATGTCGGCAAACGTAGTGCCCTGCACTCTGTTGACCACGCCTCTGACGCCTACGCTGAAGGCAACTTTGTCGTTGAAGTTAAGAGTGTTGTCGACGTAGGCTGCAACCTCGTTCGACGTGACGTGGGGGCTGTTGTTGTTCTCGACAGTTTCGATGCCGTCGGTGAGAAAACTGTTTACAAGCCCCTCCGGCAGGTAGTTGTGGTTTGCGTAGTCGACTCCGGCACGCAGCGTGTAGACATTGCTGAAGTCGGCCATATAGCTCACCTTCGCACCGATGTCTGCTATCGAATTTGACGTATGGCTTTTGCTGTATTCGTAGGTTGATGGGTCGCTCGTGTCGGTTTGATATTCCCGTTCTTGCCGATAATTGGAGGAATATTTTGAATAGTAGACCGCGGCACGAAGCATACCGCGATTCAGTCTATAATCGTAGTTGCCAATCACGCCCCAATTTCCCCAAGCCAAACGGTTTGAGTTCTCGTCGAAGAAGTGCGTATCCGATTCTGTCGTAGAGCCGTAGCTTTTGGCATCAAATTCGCGAAGTCCTAATTTAAGACGGTCGTAGCCATAATATCCCACAATCTGGAGCGACATGTCACGATTGATTTTATGGTCGAGCCTCAAGTTCATGTCAGTGAAACTGTATCCAAGTATATGCTTTTTGCCATTCTTTTTGGTGATGGCGTTTACGATGGCAAGCGTAGGTGCCGACAGCAAGTCGATCCACGAGCGGCGCAGGCCGGCAGAAAATGCCGTGCGTCCTTTGATGATAGGCCCTGTCACGTAGACGTTGGCGTTGAGAAGCCCGACCGACACTTTCCCGCCAAACTTGTTGAAGTCAGGCTCGCGCATTGCAATGTCGGTGATTGACGATATTCTGCCGCCATATCTTGCTGGAAACGATGCTTTGTAGAAGTCAACATGGCTCACTGTCTCAACGTTGAACGACGAGAATATGCCTCCAAGATGGCTTACGTGGTAGAGCGGTAGTCCTTGATACAGAAAGAGATTCTGGTCGTTGTCGCCGCCTCTGACGTATAGCCCAGTGAAGCCCTCCATTCCTTGCGATACGCCTGGAAGAGTCTGTAAAGCCTTAACGATGTCAGGCTCGCCAAACATCACGGGCAGGTTGGCGATCATATTGCTGCTTAGGCTCACTCTGCCCATTTCCGGGGCTTTAAGATTTCGCTCGGCACCATATCCTCTCACCACAACCTCCTTCAGCCGGTTTACCGTCTTGAGAGTGTCGCTTTGCGCAGAGGCATTCTGTCCGAGCAAAATGGCGGGAGAAAATGTTACCTCCGCCATTATTAGTAATGTCTTTAAATTCATCGAGAAATCAGTTGGAGTTCTAACCCTTGAAATTCGTGACGGTCAAGAGGACTGCCAGTAAACTTTCCCAAGCAATCATAATACTCGGGATATATATTAATACATCCTCTCAATTTATCTACACTGGAAATTGCGGGTATGGTGAGGCGGTCTTTCTTACCTGGAAAACCTTTGATTATAACGTTGGTGACATAAATCGGATTTAAGTAGTGTTTCTTTAGATTGTCCGAGTAAAGGGTGTCATTGCCAACTTGGCGAGAGCTAATCGTAACAGAATTTACCGTGCGGGGTTCTCCATCTACTGTAAATGTCAGATTGTCGCCTGAGTATACACCATCGCGATAATTTGGGGTGTAGTCAGAGGTTAATTCTTCAAATTCTTCATTGCATGACACAAGAATCGCTGTAGCAACAACAATGAAATAAAAAATTAATTTCTTCATAGTTATATGTTTTTTAGAGAAAATATTCAAAGAGACTAAGATTGCCATAAGTTCTGCAAAGATACTAATTATTTAACGAATTAAATTTGTACTATTATTTTATAAAAGGCTTTCGCTAAACTGCTATATACGAGCATGGTGACGACTTGCCAACCCTCCATTGGCCGCGGTCTGAATAGCCTATACACTTAGACCGTGTCAATGGCATTCTTAGGCGCATAGCGCCGACCACAAGTGGGAACCGCATGCGAAGCCTGCGGCCGCACTCTATATCCGCAGGCCGTAGTGGCGTACCTCCGGCACGCATATGGTGTTGACCGGTATAATCCCATCACGCTCCGCAGGCTCCGCGTAATGGGTTAGGAGTAAGTCTCGTGCCTCCGGCACGAAAGCCTCGCCTGCCGATGCTGTGGATTCCGCCACCCATGCAGCGAGCAACCGCTATGCGGCTGTCTGCTCTGCCCGCGCTACGCTGCAGGCCAAGGCCAGCAGTTCCGACTTGTTGCCGGCGCTATGCGCCTCATTCACCACGGCAGATTGTCGCGTATTTCCGTGGCGTCCAGGGGTACGCCACACTATTACGCTGCCGATATTCCGCCATCCAGTCGGTGCTTACACGATAGCTGCGGTTAAATCTACATCAGGAATGATTACGTCCGTAAGTTTGTCCTGTATCAGAAATCCCATATAGAGCGGGACTGTTAGTACGTCTCCATCGCGCCCTACGTTATATTGGCCAAGTTTGATGGCGTTGTTGACATGATATATCGCTTTGTTCTTTAGAATCGTATTCATGCTTTTTGCCTTGCCGGTTTTTGATTTGACTTCAATGACGACACATTCCCCTTTGAATCTAACCAAAAAATCGAGTTCAAGCCCACTTTCTTTATGAAAATAGTATAGCCGTTGCCCTGACTTGCATAAAAAGTCTGCCATTATGTTTTCGAATATAGCGCCTTTGTAGCCTAAAAGGTTTCCTTTAAGGATGTCGGCCTGTGTGCCATAGTCCAACATTGCCATAAGAAGACCTATGTCGGTGGTATACAGCTTGAAGCAATCAGTAATGGCGTTGCCGTCCAACGGCAATTCTGTTATTGTCGTGTTGTAGCATCTTTGGGCTATTCCTGCGTCTTCCAGCCATTGGATGCATCCCAAATATTGCGAGGCACGCCCACCCTTTTTGACCACCGAATACTGGAATTTTTTGTTTTCTTTTGCCAGTTGCTTGGGGATAGATTCAAAGCATTCGCGAATATGTGGCTTGTCGGTATCAGCGGCATATTTAACCATATCTTCTTCATATTCAGATATAAGATTGCGTTGCTTATTGTATATGAGTTCGATGTTCTTAGTCTCAATGAAGCAGTTGACCACCTCTGGCAGACCTCCGACAATGATGTATCTATAAAGCAGTTCCATCATCGCGCGATGGATGCCTTCGGCAACGGCCTGTTCGTTGTCAAAACATGTCTTGACGTTGTCAATCACGGAGTCATTGATGCCGTTTGCCCATAAAAATTCTTCAAAATCCAAAGGAAACATCTCGATTACCGTCTCATATCCGACAGGTACGGAATCTTGTCCTCCATCGATGTCTTTCTTTGGTGTTTTGCCGTAACCTTTCACTCCAAACAGCGATCCAGTGGCAATGATATCGAATCGACCATCGATGCAAAACGATTTTAAGGAGGTTCTCGCTTCTTTGCACTCCTGAATCTCGTCAAGGATGATGCATGTTTTCCCATTGATGAAACGTGAACCGGGAATCAAGGCGGACAGGTTGAGGATGATGGTGTCGACATCGATATTGCCGTGAAACGCTGACTTCTTGTCGGGCTCGAGAATGAAGTTTATATAGACAACACTTTCATAATTCTCGGTCGCAAATTTCTGTACAATATATGTCTTTCCACACTGCCGTATGCCCTTTATCACAAGTGGCTTCCTGTCGGCGGCTTCTTTCCACTGGCCTAAATATTTCTCTATCTTTCTTTTAAGCATATCTTCTCCCGTTATTCTTTAATGCGAAATTACACTTTTCCAAGCGAATGTGCAAGGCTTCATTACACTTTTCCAAGCGAATTATGGGTGTTTTGTTACACTTTTCGGAACGAATCGCAGGCGGTTTGCTACACTTTTCCAAGCGAATTGGAGTTATTGGGTGGGCTTGGCGGCAGGCTTTTTGAGCTCGGGATATGAAATTCGGGTGTGGTACATTGTACGCAGTCGAGAAATAAACACCTTTTTCACCACCTCCACATCACGGAAACTCAGAGGCGAGTCTTTCATCAGCCCTTGTGCGATTTGCCCGTCGATAATCTTGTTGACAAGATTTGAAATAGTCTCGTCGTTGTATTCCTTCAGGCTTCTCGAAGCCGCCTCGGTGGCATCTGCCATCATGAGCAACGACGTCTCCTTGCTGCGCGGGTTCGGGCCAGGGTATGTGAAAGGCGTCGGGTCGACCGGGTTTCCACCGTTGTTGTTGCAAGCAGTTGTATAGAAATATTTGGCAAGGTTTCTGCCGTGGTGCTCAAGGATGAAATTTCTGATTTCCATAGGCAGTTTTTCCTTTTCGGCACGTTTCAGACCATCGGTCACGTGGCGGATTACGATTTTCGCGCTTTGCTCCGGAGTCAGCACCTCGTGAGGGTTCACATCGTGCTGGTTTTCGGTGAAGAAAGCCGGGTTGTCCATTTTTCCGATATCGTGGTACAGCGCTCCGGCACGCGCCAACTGCGAGTTCGCCCCGATTTCGCGCGCCGCCTCCGCCACGAGGTTTGACAATTGCACGGAGTGCTGGAACGTTCCCGGGCATTTTTCCGACAGTTCCTGCAGGAGAGGATTGTTGATGTCGGCCAGCTCAACGAGCGTTACTTTCGACACAAAACCGAACACCCGTTCGAACACGAAAATAATCACATATGCAAACGACAGCATCACCGCGTTGATTGCGAAGCATGCAAACGTGTGCGGGTCGATTGCGGTAATGTTTCCCTCCTCGATTATTGTCAAAGCAGCATACATGATTGAGTATGACAGGAACACGCAGATGGCAGTGCGTATCAGCTGCGAGCGTTTTGTGAGTTCCTGCAGAGTGTCGATGGCAACGATGCAAGCCACCGTGTGCATAATGATGAAGTTGCCTTGCGCCGCCCCCTCTTCGATCAGGCTGCAAAGGAGCACCTGCACCATCGACAAGAAGAAGGCAGTGCGCGAGTCGAAGAACGTGACCACGATGACAGGAATCAGCGTGATAGGCATCAGCATCGGGCCGTAGACCACGCGGTGCATCAGCGTGTAGGATGCGATGGTCACGGCAGTCAGCAGCGACAGCACGAAACTCAGTTTCCTCTTGTTTTCGAGAATTGCCTGCCGGCGGTAGATTAAGAAATAGAGGAAAAGGAGGAAGAACAGCATCAGCACCACAATCGTGTTTCCAACGATAGGATAGTGCGACTTTCCAGTCGTCTCGCTTTCAAGGATTTTCTCGCACGCCTCGATGGCCAGCGCGTTTTGCGGCGTCACTTTGGCACCGCGGGCAATTATCAGCTCACCCTTTTCGATAGGCGCCCGAATGCTTGCGCGGGCATATTCGCCCTGCAGGTATTCCTTGTTTCTCTGCGAGTCTTCCGCGTAATTCGGCTTTAGTAGTTCGGCGAGGTTCAGTGTCGACATCGACAGCACACCATGCACCTGCTTGTCGATATATTCATAAGCCGCTTTTGCCGACCTCATTTTTGCGGTCGACAGGGTTTGCGCCCTGTTTTCATTGTCGACCACCTTCAGGCTTGGGAGTTTGTTGCTCTGAATAGAATCGTAGACTCTGTTGTCGACGATTCCGTCGGCATACACTTGGCGCACGGCATTGCTGATTTCGCGATGCATCAGCATAGGCGTCCGGCTGATTTTCGATTGGATCTCCGCCTCGATGTTCGTGTTGTGTTTGAAAAACGGTATGAAAGAATTGATTATGCTGTCCTTTATCGCCTTTTCCGAAGCCGCGTCGAGTCCAACGACCAGCTGGGCAGGAGCGTAGAGAGCCGGCGCCGTCCAGGGCTTTCCTACTTCGTAAACGAATTTCTTATGGGCGCGTCCGGGCACGAAATATAGGATAACCGCCACGGCAGCGACAAAGAACGCTACGTGAATCCAGAATTTTTTGGCGAAAACTTTTTTCAGTTCTTTCATAGACTCGTTTTTTTATTAACTGGTTCTTACAGCTGATTTCACACCGCCGATTTTCTTTATTTGGCGGCACATCCTCACAACAATGGCAGCGTCTGACACGCGCACCACAAGGTTGCACGTGAACACGCCCTGGTTTGCCTCGATGTTGAGGTTGCGGATGTTGATAGACATATTTATTGAAATCTCATGTATCAGCTCCTGCAGGATGCCCATCCTGTCGATTCCCTCGATGTGGATTGTAGCCATGAATGATGTGATTTGCGGCGACTCCTCCCATTGGGTAGCCACCAGACGGTTTCCGAAACTGCTCTTTAGTCTTGTCGCCGTCTCGCAGTCCATTTTGTGAACCACCACGTTGTTGTCGTCGTCGATGTATCCCACCACGTCGTCGCCCGGAATCGGGTTGCAGCATTGAGCAATCTTGTAGTTATGCACACCGTTCACAGATCGCAGCACGTATACTTTTTTCGTGTCGATTTCTTTCTGATGGGAATGGTCGGCAGCGTGTTGGGCAGAGTCGTCGGCAGGCTTTTTGCCGAAAGGCCACAGGCGGTTCAGCAACTTCAGATTCTGCTTTTTGCACAGCGACTTCACGATGCCCTCGTTGATTTCGATGTGTTCGCATCCGATAGCGAGATACATACCGTCGCGTGTAGTGATGTGGAAATGCGCCATCAGTTTTGATATAAACTGCGCATAGTCTTCCGGCGACACACCCTCGACCGCTTTTCTCGCCATTTTTTCGCCTTTCTCAATCAGCATCTTCCGTTCCTTTCTTAGCGCCGCCTCCAGTCTTGTTTTCGCTTTGGCAGTGCAAATGAACGACTGCCATTCCGGGACAGGTTTCTGAGTTTTTGACGTCAGCACCTCCACCTGGTCACCGCTTTGCAGTTTGTAAGAGATAGGCACCAGCCTGTGGTTCACCTTACCCGCAATGGCGTGCGAACCGATTTCGGAGTGCAGGTTGTATGCAAGGTCGAGCACCGTAGCGTCTTTAGGCAGCGTCACGAGGTCGCCCTTAGGCGTGAACACGATAATCTCGGTTGCAAACAGGTTCAGTTTTATAGTGTCGAGGAAGTCGACCGCGTTCGGCCCCGGCTCCTTCAGCAGGTCGGTAATCGTTTTCAGCCACGTTTCGAGTTCCGACTCCTCGTCGCTTTCACCGATTTTGTATTTCCAGTGGGCTGCAAAACCGCGTTCAGCGATGTCGTCCATCTTTTGGCTTCTGATCTGCACCTCCACCCAGTTTCCGTCGTTGCCCATCACCGTCAGGTGCAACGCACGGTATCCGTTGGCCTTCGGCGTGCTTACCCAGTCGCGTGTTCTGGTAGGGTGCAGCTTGTAAATATCGGTAATTGCAGAGTATATGCTCCAGCAAATCGTCTTCTCGTTGTCGGTTTCGCAGCAGTCAAACACGATTCTCACAGCGTATAAGTCGTAGACCTCCTCAAACGGCACGTGTTTGGTTTCCATTTTGTTCCAGATAGAGAAAGCCGACTTCACGCGGGTTGACAGCGAGTATTTGAGCCCCATAGCGTCAAGTTTCTTTCGGATTGGCGCGGCGAAGTTTTCAAACACCATCTGCCTGTCTTTGTCGGTTTTTTTGATTTTCGCGACGATTTCCTTGTATTGTTCAGGGTGCTGGTATTTGAAACTCAGGTCCTCAAGTTCGGTTTTTATGGCAAACAAACCGAGTCGGTGAGCGAGCGGCGCGTAGATGTAGAGCGTTTCGCCAGCAATCTTATACTGCTTGCTCGGCAGCATCGAACCGAGAGTTCGCATGTTGTGCAGACGGTCAGCCATTTTGATAAGAATCACGCGTATGTCCTCCGCCATTGTCAGCAGCAGTTTTCTGAAATTCTCCGCCTGAGCCGAAGCCCTGTCGCCGAAAATACCGCCTGAAATCTTTGTCAGCCCGTCGACAATCAGAGCAATCTTTTTGCCGAAGTTCATCTCGATATCCTCGACAGTGTATTCCGTGTCCTCCACCACGTCATGCAGCAGAGCAGCGCATATCGACGTAGATCCGAGACCGATTTCCTGGCTCACGATTTTCGCCACGGCGATAGGGTGTAGGATGTAAGGCTCGCCCGACCGCCGGCGTATGCCCTTGTGCGCCTCCTTGGCGAATGAATATGCGCGCTTTATTATTTCCACCTTTTTGCGGTGGTTGCTGTGCAGGTATCCGTCGAGCACGTCCTGAAAGGCGGCTTCAATGTTCTGGTCCTCCTGTTCCGGAGTCAGATGTAAGGATTTATAGTCAATATTTTCCACGAGCAGTTTTTCAGTTTAGTTTGCCATGTAATACAAAGATATGTAAAATTTCTGATTTTTTCAAATCACCCCTTTTTGCCAGTAATTATTGCCTTTATGTCGTTCAGTTTGTTGAGCGCCGCCATTGGTGTAAGGTTGTTGATGTCGGTGTTCAGGATTTCGTCGCGCACCTGGCTCAGGACAGGGTCGTCGAGCTGGAAGAACGACAGCTGCACACCCTTTCCACCGCCCTCGTCCATCTCCGAGAGGCATTGCGCCGCGGCCTCCTTCGAGTTTGCCGACTCAAGCTGGTGAAGCACCTCGTTTGCGCGGGTGACGATTGCCGGCGGCAGTCCGGCGAGTTTCGCCACGTGTATACCGAAGCTGTGCTCGCTGCCTCCCTCCACGAGTTTTCGGAGGAACACAACCTTTCCGTCGATTTCGCGCACCGACACATTGAAGTTTGCGATGCGTTTGAACGTTTTAGCCATCTCGTTGAGTTCGTGATAGTGAGTGGCGAAGAGAGTTTTTGCGTGAAACCGAGGGTTCTCGTGGATATACTCCACAATCGACCACGCTATAGATATTCCGTCGTATGTGCTCGTGCCCCGTCCCAGCTCGTCGAACAGCACAAGACTTCGTTCGCTCAGATTGTTGAGGATTGAAGCCGCCTCGTTCATTTCCACCATAAACGTCGACTCCCCGAGCGAAATGTTGTCGGAAGCGCCGACGCGGGTGAATATTTTGTCGACGATGCCGATTTTCGCGGCGTCGGCAGGCACGAAGCATCCAATCTGTGCCATCAGCACGATGAGAGCCGTTTGTCGCAGGAGCGCCGACTTACCCGCCATGTTGGGACCGGTGATCATCATGATCTGCTGCGACTCGTTTCCGAGAGTCACGTTGTTGGCGATGTATGACTCGCCCGGCGGCAGTTGCTTTTCGATAACAGGGTGTCGTCCCTCGACGATGTCGATGTCGAGCGACTCGTTGACATCCGGTCGGTTGTATCGGTTTTCTATAGAAACCCTTGTAAACGACATCAGACAGTCAAGCCGGGCAACGAGCGACGCATTCAATTGGATTGCAGGGATGTATGTCGCCACGGCAGCCACCAGGTCGTTGAACAGTCGAGTCTCCAGCGAAAGGATTTTCTCCTCAGCGCCGAGGATTTTCTCCTCATATTCCTTCAGCTCCTGAGTGACGTAGCGTTCGGCATTGACAAGAGTCTGCTTCCGGATCCATTCCGGCGGCACCTTGTCCTTGTGCGTGTTGCGCACCTCGATGTAGTATCCGAACACGTTGTTGTAAGCCACCTTCAGGCTTGGGATACCCGTCAGCTCGCTCTCACGTTGTTGTATTTTCAGCAGATAGTCCTTTCCTGAATAAGAAATCTCGCGCAGCGAGTCGAGTTCGTCGTTGACGCCGGTTCTGATCACGTTGCCCCTGTTGGTTGCGTTTGGCGCGTCGGGGTTCAGTTCCCGTTCAATGCGGTCGCGTATGGAGGCGCATGCATTCAGTTGCTCGCCGAACGACCGCAGCACGGCATTGTCGGCATCTTCGCAATAAGCCTTTATCGGCGCCACCGCGTTGAGCGCATTTTTCATCTGCACCATCTCCCGTGGCGAGATTCTTCCCACCGCCACTTTCGACACCAGCCTCTCCATGTCGCCGACCAGTTCCAGTTGGCGTTGAATCAGTTCTCGTCCCTCGCGGTCTTTGAAGAAATGCTCCACCACGTCGAGCCGGTCGTTGATTTGCTTCACCGACTTCAGTGGGAACAAAGTCCATCGTCGCAGCAGGCGCGCGCCCATAGGGCATACGGTGCGGTCAATCACGTTGAGCAGGCTTTTGCCGTCCTCGCACATTGGTTCCACCAGCTCGAGGTTGCGCACCGTAAAGCGGTCGAGACGCACGAATTTCTCCTCCTCGATGCGAGCGAGCGACGTGATGTGTGAAATCTGAGTGTGTTGAGTCAGGTCGAGGTAGAACAGAATTGCTCCCGAAGCAACAATTGCATTATGCATCTTGTCGACACCGAAACCTTTCAGATTTTTTGTCTCAAACTGCTTCAGCAGCCTGTCGTGAGCAGCCTCGCCGGTCATCATCCAGTCGTCGAGTTCAAACGTCAGATATTTAGCCGTAAACGACTGGTCGAAGCGTTTTTTGCACGACCGCTCCACCAGCACCTCCTTCGGAGAGAAGTTGGCGAGCAGTTTGTCAATATAGTCGATTGTGCCCTCGGCGGTAAGAAACTCACCTGTGCTGATGTCGAGAAACGCCACTCCGCAGGCGTTTTTTCCGAAATGCACCGCACCGAGGAAGTTGTTCTCGCGGTAGTCGAGCATATTTCCGTTGATGGCTACTCCCGGAGTCACCAGTTCGGTGATGCCACGCTTCACGAGTTTTTTTGTCAGTTTAGGGTCTTCAAGTTGCTCGCAGATTGCAACGCGCTTTCCCGCGCGCACCAGTTTTGGCAGATATGTGTCGAGCGCATGGTGGGGAAACCCGGCAAGTTCGATGTGCTGTCCCGGGCCGTTGGCACGTTTTGTGAGCGTTATGCCCAATATTTCCGAAGCCGTGACGGCATCGGTTGAAAATGTTTCGTAAAAGTCGCCCACACGATACAGCATGATTGCATCGGGATGTTTTTTCTTCATCTCGAAAAACTGCTTCATCAGCGGAGTCTCAACAATTTTTTTTTCTGCCACAACAATAAATTTTAATAACACAAAGTTAATATATTTCTTTTTATCGGCGAAATCACTAACTTTGTATGTATCTATGGACATTGCGAAAACAGACATACGGCTCTCGGTTGTCGTTCCATTCTACAATGCGGAGCGGCATATCGGAGATTGTGTGCATTCGCTGATGCGTCAGTCGCTGTCGGGCGGCATAGAGTTTATTTTTGTCAACGACAGCAGCACCGATGCTTCCGAGGCGGTGCTGCAGGCGGTGGGTTCGAGCTATCCGCAGCGGCGCGACCAGGTGACGGTGCTTCGCAACGACATCAACCGAGGCAGCGCATATTCACGGCAGCGCGGTGTTGACGCGGCGAGCGGAGAATTCGTAATCCATTGCGACGCAGACGACTGGGTTGATGCCGAGATGTATGGCACGATGCTGCGCGTGGCTGATTCCACAGGCGCCGACGTGGTGTGCACCCCGTATTATTTGGAGAAGGGCAAGG
>ULWE01021636.1_pt1 | contig 17756 bp, 19 predicted proteins | sample 1960071 | NCBI WGS metagenome assembly ULWE01 (sample SAMEA4835804, study PRJEB28245) | human gut metagenome | biome: gut microbiome; material: fecal sample | place: Denmark | collected 2008 | reverse complement strand
AAAATTCTCGATATAAACTAATTTTCAACATCTACTTATGAAAAATTAGCTTTACACTCAGCGATTTCATTTCCTAAGTCGATTTTTAACAATGCCATATTATATCTTTTAATTTCATTTATGAGTAGCTCTATATAGACAGAATCTATTTTTACTATTTATCAACTTCTACGTAAAATACAAGTTTTATATACCAAATCCAACAGCGTAGTGACTTGTAACTAACCTTAACTTCCATGTCACATACAAATATATTGTCATCGGATGAACCAGATGAACCCTTGTAACTACCCTTCATTTTCATATCACATACAAGGCAGGTGTGCTTTGAATTTTACAAACGATGCTTGTAACTACCCTTCATTTTCATATCACATACAAGGAGCTGACGTCACGGTGAGCGATGTCACACTTGTAACTACCCTTCATTTTCATATCACATACAAGGTATAAAAGGTATGTAATTGTGACACAGAGTAAAAGGCTAGGATATATTTACTTTAAAAGAGTTTCTGATATCGTTCGAAAAGACTCTTACGAATGTTTTCTACATGATCTCATTCTGCTTTCTTTCAATACATCTTTGTTTTAGCAATGACACTATATGTCAATTAGCGCTAATGTTGGCTTACAATACCATTATTTCTTATACTGAGAGGAGATAACGCTCCATTACACAAAACTCATTGTATGATGCTTTCATTTTTACGATGTCAAAGAACTCTTTTGATTTTGTGACTTTCTTCTTTTTAGTAGAAGTATCATTAACTATAGCATTCTTTATATTGAACGCAGCAAGTGTGTCGCGATTATGTTGAATACCATCAGAAGTAACAATTCTTCTTTCTGATATTTTATGTTCTGTAAAACTCTCATTAGTAAAGTCAAACTGTGTACATGCATACGATGAAGGTACATCATAGTATTTGCCTTTAGGATAATAAAGCAACTTGTTTTTCAATATTACCAAGAACTCCGAAGGTGCTCTGTTATTTATAGACTTTCCATATCGCTTTTTAGACCGTATCCTTCCTGACTTTGTCATACTTGTAGCTTTTGCCCTTGCCTGCATAGACTTATATGAATTTGCTTCGACCTTGAAAGTATCACCATATTCAAGTAAAGTATTGGCAAGCTCATTATGCGCAATCTTTCGTTTGGCAGCTAATTTACGTTGAGCATCAGCCAACTGCTTTCTTGTTTCGTTGTACACTTTAGAAAAATATGTTTGACGCTGACCTTTAATAATTGTGCCATCCTCTTTATACATGTGAGGATTAGTAGCTCTGCGACTTCTATCAAGCTTTCTTCTTAGTCGAGCTGTTTTCCTCTCGTCTTCTTCTATACCAGGAGCAAGTTTTGCTATTTCTACCTTTTCGTCACTAACTATGGCAATTTTGCTCGAACCTGGATCTATGCCTACTATTCCAGTTCCAATATTCCTTCCCTTATTATAAGGAACTCCGTCAAAAGTAAACTGGACATAATACTTGTATTTGCTTCTTATCAATTTTCGTACTATTCCAATCCTACATATTTTTTGAGACAGCGCATATAATTCATATTCACTATTCTTATTTACCACAAAAGGTATTGTACATATAATCTTCTTTGTACATGTAGATTTTATTCTTATTGTGAAAGTACTGAGGTCATAATCAAAACCACAAAACCTTCCTTTCATATTCCTACTGCAGAATATATTTACGACCTTGTCTGTTTTCACAAAATCTCCCTTTCCAAAGAGTTTCTTATCCCAAGCACTCCAAGCACATTGTGAAAGGTATTGCAAAAACATAGAGTTTAATCCACATTGGTATAAAGCCCCCTTTGTGTCTGCTTTAAAGAATGCATCCAAACCATATTGTGAGAATCCATTTTCCTTCATATAGTTTTTAAAGGCAACAACACCTTTGCCTTTCGCTTCCTTGTATGCCTTAGAATGCGAAAGGTAAATGTAACGACGAACAAGTTTTCTTTGTCTGTCATTATAGAAAGTAGTAAGCATCCTCATCATCTTGTCAATCCTATCCTCCTGCCATTTCTCGGTATGAAGTGGAAATGTAACGACAAATGCCTTTTGATTTTCTTTGTGTGCCATATGCGTTCGTTATAAAACTTGTTGCAAATATAACGATTTTATTTCAAACAGTCAAATATCAATTTGTAAGTTTTTTGCTCAAGATTACAAGCACATCACAACCCAAACATAATAAAATGCGCATTAATTAGTAATAAAAAGCCACTGAATTATCTTTTATAAATACAAGAGGACAACATTGCACTATATTTAGCACAAGAAAAATCTAAAACCTTAAATACTATTAACTTTAAATTAACAATACAAAACACTTTTTCTTATATGGAGGCTCTATAGATAAAATCTACATCCCAATAATGCAATCTCTGTCTTTTTTGTAACAATGTAGTGAATTAATATGTATCTTTGCACCCATGATTCGCCTAACATAAACCAAGAACGTATGACATCACTTCAAGAAAGACTGTTCGCCATGCAGGATAAGCAGTATGCTGCTTTCCAAGCCAAACTGACACCGGGAATGCCTGTGGGGAGCTTCATAGGCATTCGTGTGCCTGTGCTTCGCAAGTTTGCAAAAGAATTTACAAAGGAGGCTGAATGCGAGGAATTTCCTTCATCAGCTTCCTCACGAATACTACGATGAGAACATGCTTCACGGTCTCCTCATTTCCGAGGTGAAAGACTACGAGGAATGCATCCGTCTTACAGATAAATTCCTGCCATTCGTGGACAACTGGGCTGTTTGCGACATCATGTCTCCGAAGGTATTTGCCAGACACAAGGAGGAGCTATTGGCGAAAATCAAGACTTGGAGTAAATCGTCACACGTTTATACTTGTCGCTTTGGAATAGGAATGCTTATGTCTCATTATCTGGACAAAGACTTCAAGGCAGAATATCTTGAAATTCCTGCCCCTGTAAGGAGCGAAGAGTATTACGTAAAGATGATGGTTGCCTGGTTCTTTGCCACCGCCCTTGCCAAGCAATGGGACGCAACGACACCCTACATCGAGCAACGCCGCCTTGCTCCCTGGACGCACAACAAGACCATCCAGAAGGCCATCGAGAGCTACAGAATCACGCCCGAGCAGAAGGAATATCTGCGGACATTTAAGATAAAATAATTATGACACAAGATACTTCTACATATATAAATTTTTAATTTTTAGCTTATGAAAAGAATTTTTCGAAAGTTGATGATTGCCATTTGCTGCATGGTTTCATGCAATATGGTGGCGAATGCGGGCAACGACAAGCCTATCGCCGTTAATGCACTCCCGGTAAAGGCTCAAACCTTACTCAGCAACCATTTCAACAATCAGAAGGTGATGCTTGCAACGATTGAATCAGGAGTTGTCAGCAAAAGCTATGATGTGGTTCTGCAGAATGGCACGAAGCTGGAGTTCGACAAAAAAGGAAATCTTAAAGAGATAGACTGCAAGCAGGGAATCGTGCCTGCTCTGTTGATTCCGCAAGCCATCAAGAACTTCTTGAAGGATAATTATGCAGGACAATCGGTGAAAAAGATTGAAATGAACAAGAATGAATACGAGGTGGAACTGACAAACGGATTGGATTTGACCTTCAACAAGCATTTCCAATTAATAGATATTGACTGATCTGCATTTTGTAAATAGATCTTCCTGCATAGGGTGAAAACAACAGATAAATTATATGATTGTTTTAAGTAAAAAGTTACGGAGAATATGAATCATTGGAAGGGCATCAAGCGCCGGATAGGGAAATTCTTTGAGAAGGTGCACGAATGTATACTTATCTTTACCGACTGGCTGGGGTAAGTGCACATAGTAAAAAGACTGCAAAACATTGATATAATCTGATGGAAACAGAAAGATTTTTACTTCGCCATTGGCAAGAATCGGATGCTGAGGCGCTCTTCAAGTACGCCTCAGACCCTAACGTAGGACCTCGTGCTGGATGGCCGGCACATAAGTCTGTAGAGGAAAGTCGGGAGATTATCCGGACATACTTCCATAATGACACGACATGGGCGATTGTGTTGAAAGAGACTGGCGAGGCTATCGGCTGCATCGGCTACTACACCCATGAAACCAGCAACATCCCTATCGGAGAAAACGACTGCGAGGTGGGCTATTGGGTAGGAAAGCCTTATTGGAACAGAGGAATCTGCACCGAAGCCTTAAAGCTGATGCTCGACTACTGCATCCACGAGAAGCTTTTCGAGAACATCTGGGCAGACCATTTCACCGGAAATCCTGCATCGGGAAGAGTCATGGAGAAATGCGGTTTCTCAGACACCGGAATGCTGAACAGATGCAGCCAGCTTGTGGGTGGCGACAAGGATATGGTTAAAGTGTTTAAGTACAGCTGTCTGCAATCATATTCAGGCTGTTTTTCAAGTAAAAAGAGGCTGTACAGGAAAAACGAATCTTCCAATATTCCAAATCTTCCAGATTCCAATAAGGACACGCACATACCAACCCTCTCTTTATAGATTATATAATTAATTGATTATTAAGTAGTTATATATATATAAAGAAGCAAAGCGCAACCCATTGAAAATTAATTGGAAGAACTGGAATTGGAAGAATCGTCACACCCTCTTTCCTCTAAAAGGCTCATTATCAACGGTTTAATCTTTAAATGACAAGATGAACATGAAGTACGATATCAGTAAAACCATCGTCCCAATGCTTTTCCCTATCCTTGGCGCACACTTAATGTGCATATTGTGTATATATATATATCGCTAAAAGCTGGTTATTTCGAAATAAATGGTGTATTTTTGCACAAAAAACACAAGCAAAACACAAAGGCTTTGAATACGCTCCGCTATTAGGCTATGCAAGCAATCCGCATTTCGTAAGAGAATTTATCAAGTAAAAATATTATGAAACTTAACAAAATACATCATGTAGCCGTGATTTGCTCTGACTATGAGCAATCTAAGCAGTTCTATACAGAAGTGCTGGGCTTGAAGATCGTGAGCGAACATTATCGTGAGAAACGCCAATCATGGAAGGCAGACTGCTGGATGGGCGACACATACGTAGTGGAGCTGTTCTCCTTTCCCAATCCTCCTGCACGTCCTTCCTATCCCGAAGCAGCCGGTCTGCGTCACCTCGCTTTCGAGGTGGACAATCTTGCGGTAGCCGTCAGCGAGCTTGACAGCAAGGGCGTAAAGCACGAGCCGATACGTACGGACGAATATACCGGCAAACAGTTTGTGTTCTTCAGCGACCCCGACGGACTGCCGATAGAACTGTACGAAAAGTAAAGAAACATCACTTATAGGTATTGCCCGACTCACAACTAAATTGTATCTTTGCATCGTAACTAACAGATAAAAAACTATGACAGAAATGACAACAACTATAATCATTGGACTTCTGATTCCGCTATTGGGAACGATGCTTGGTTCGGCTTTCGTATTCATAATGAAAGACGAGATGTCTGCGCGATTGCAAAAGTCGTTATTGGGCTTTGCTTCTGGAGTGATGGTAGCAGCGTCCGTATGGTCTTTGCTCATTCCCGCTATGGAGATGAAAGCTGACAGCGGCGCATGGTCGGTAGTGCCGGCAGCTGTAGGATTCATGATGGGCATAGGTTTCCTGCTGCTTATTGACGAGCTGACGCCCCACCTCCATATCGGAACCGACAAGCCTGAGGGCATACGCTCGCACCTGTCAAAGACGGCTATGCTTGCCCTTGCCGTAACCATCCACAACCTACCCGAAGGAATGGCTGTAGGCGTGGTGTTTGCGGGATCCGAAAACGGCGCTTCGCACATCTCCTTAGCCGGAGCCATTTCCGTTTCGTTGGGCATAGCCATTCAGAACATTCCCGAAGGCGCCATTATCTCCATGCCTATGCGTGCGGCAGGCAACAGCCGATGGAAATCCTTCGTGTTAGGATCGTTGAGCGGAGTGGTAGAGCCTATAGGAGCCATAGCCGTTCTGCTGCTTGCCTCACTCATTATGCCCGCCCTCCCCTACATGCTCGCCTTTGCAGCAGGAGCCATGTTCTACGTAGTGGTGGAAGAGCTAATCCCTGAAGCCTCAAGCGGCCAGCACAGCAATCTCAGCACTATCGGCTTCGCCATAGGTTTCGTACTGATGATGGTGCTCGATGTGATAATGGGTTAACAAAAATAGCCCGCAGCTCCTACTATTAGCCTTTTTGCATCAATCGTTTAATCTGCGACAACTGACTGTATTTTAGGAGCGAACCGGTCGGGCAGACGAAGCGGCAGTAAGGGCGCATGATGACCGTGGAGAGAGCCACGAAGGCGAGAGCGATGGCTATGACCACCCATGATGCTGACTGGAAGACAAAGGCTGAGAAGGGTTCGTAATCAATCCAGTCGAACCATACACCTGTCCACAAACATAGCATGAGCATTGCCCAGAGTATCTGGCGGAACTTATCCAGCCGCTTAGCAGTAGCGGGTTTCATTCTGAGTTTATATCCTACGCACTTCCCTGCAAGTTCCTGCAAAGAACCGAAGGGACACACATGCGTGCAATAATATGATTTCTTGCCCAAAAGCGGATAAACGAATGCCGTGACCAGCATGATGACCGGCACTATCAACGCCATTGCGTTCATGCCATTCGACATGTAGCTGATGATAGACGTGTAGTTGAGGAATGAGCCGCACCAGAATCCAAGTACTATGACATTCAGGATTTGCTGACATATACGATATCGTCTGTCTTTAACGAAAAGCGGCAAGATGGCTGCCAAAAGCACAACGACGAGTCCGGCTATAGCCTTGGCAGAGAAATCGAAGTCAGACCATACCGAAGTTTTTACGGGATTCTTTGCTGCATACTGAAGTCCACGTTGCACGTTTCCAATAATGGCCTTCGATGAGAACGTCGCACCTGACACGGCGTCCACATTCATCTTCTGTGCGTCTTCTATGGTCTGACCATTCCATTTGGTAAGAAGCGCAGAAGCCAGCCCGAAGAAATCGGGAGTCTCCGAATTGGCAAGTGCCCGGATATTCTCCACCCTACCATCACGTAAGGTAATCTCTAATGGCACATTGCCTCCATAGCCTACGATGTCTTTTCCAAGCTCTGAGGTATTCAGTAGCGCAGAACCATCATCAAGCACAACCATTGGATCTGCCTTTTGCGAGACTGTCTGCTGATTCTTCACATTCCATCCTGCCACCTTGCCGTCTCTTCGGATGCTGACAGCCACAACCATCAGCACACACGTCAGCAAGCATAGCAGCTGTTGTAGTTTTCCTAAATAATTGCTCATAAATTTTTTCTTTGTTTCTATCAAAACCTTTTCTTTGATTTATAATCCTTAATAAGGTTTATTGTATTAACGGTATTTAACTTGTTTCATATAAGCATCTACCGTTAATATTTCTTAATCAGCCGATTTTTCGTTCTCCGTGACGTCTTTTTGTTTGGATGTCCGAAGCATAGTGAGTAACTTTGTGAAAAGAAATAAGTAATAAGAAAACTATATGGAACCAAAGAAATACGACATCAACATAGAACAGCTGTTTCGCGACGACCTCCATCAATATCTGCTGTCCATCGGAATGGTGGACGAAAGGCTGCCGGAAGCGCAGGACATCGAGGAACTTTGGCAGAAGATCGGTGAGAGCTATCTGCCCGACGGCATGAGAGAGTTCCGCGACTACCCTACCGTCTCGCTCGGGTGGATGATGTTCGTGGGAATGGCGATAGCGAAATACTGGGATACGGACTGGGAGCTTTACAGCAAGGTGGATGACCTGTATAAATACCTGCGTGACCAGCGCGACTTCGACCATATGGACGAATATGTCTGCGAGAAGGTGCTTCTGCTGGACGAGGAGCAACAGGCGACAATGGCAAAGACGGTGGGCGAATGTGCCTCACGTACGTACAACCTGCTATATCATCGCCACCTTGAGCCTGGCACTTCCGAAGCCTTCCGCGCATACGTGGCTGCCCTCCACCAGATGTATCTGATGGGAATGGCTATGGAGCTGAAACGTCTCGGCTATCACATGACTAAGCTGAACTAAAAAAACATACTAACCTAAATAAAGAACTATGAACTGGAAAAAATTACAGAACGGATCTGACATTAGAGGCGTGGCTCTCGAAGGTATCGAGGGCGAAAACGTCAACCTTACTGAAGATGTGATCATGACAATCGGCAAGTCGTTTGTCTGCTGGTTGAGAAAGACAATGGGCGTGAAGAATCCTACGATTGCCGTAGGTATGGACTGCCGCCTCTCTGGTAACGCCATCAAGGGTGCCTTCATCAAGGGTGCTGTTGAGGCTGGTGCCAACGTCGTGGATTGCGGCTTGGCTTCGACTCCTGCCATGTTTATGACCACCATCAGCGACACGGTAAAGGCTACGGCTTCGGTTATGGTGACGGCAAGCCACCTGCCGTTTAATCGTAACGGTCTTAAGTTCTTCACTCCCAAGGGTGGACTTGACAGCAAGGACATCGCTGCCATCCTTGAGATTGCCGAGAACGGCGAGTATGCTTACGACGGCGCAAAGGGCAACGCCACGGTCATGGACTTCATGTCAGTATATTCACGCCACATTGCCGACTATATCCGTGAGGGCGTGAAAGCCGATGACTATGACCATCCTCTAAAGGGCATGCACATCATCGTGGACGCAGGCAACGGCAACGGAGGCTTCTTCGAGAAGATTCTGCGTTCGCTCGGAGCCAATACGAAAGGCAGCCAGTTTCTTGAGCCGGACGGTCACTTCCCCAACCATATCCCCAATCCTGAGAATGCTGAGGCTATGGCTTCGGTATGCAATGCCGTGGAGACCACCAATGCTGACCTCGGCGTGATTTTCGATACCGACGTTGACCGCTCTGCCATCATCGGACGTAAGGGCGAACCCATAAACCGCAACTCGCTCATAGCGCTCATCTCTGCCGTAATTCTGGAAGAGCATCCGGGAAGCACCATCGTTACAGACTCTGTAACGTCTGACGGTCTGGCAGAATATATCAGCAGCAAGGGAGGCAAGCACCATCGCTTCCGCCGTGGATATAAGAATGTCATCAACGAGGGCATCCGCCTTAACGAGAACGGCGAAGAGTGCTGGCTTGCCATCGAGACTTCAGGACACGCTGCCCTTCGTGAGAACCACTTCCTCGACGACGGCGCATATCTCGCAGCAAAGCTCATCGTTCATGCAGCAAAGATGAACAGAGAGGGCAAGCAGGTGCACGAAATAATCGCTTCGCTCAAGCAGCCTAAGGAGAGCAAGGAGATAAGAATAAAGCTGACCGATCCGGACTTCAAGGCTTACGGAGCAAAGGTTCTGGAGGACATGAAGGCGAAGGCAGAGGAAATGTCTAGATGGACAATCGTACAGCCCAACTATGAGGGTCTGCGTGTCAGCTGCACAAATGCCGACGAAGACGGTTGGTGGCTGCTGCGTATGTCACTCCACGATCCCGTAATGCCTCTCAACATCGAGAGCAACGTGGAAGGTGGCGTAGAGGCTATAGAAAGAAAACTCAAAGCAATGGGACTGCTTTAAGAAAGTTGACAGTTGAGATTTGAGGATTGAGAGTTGTGATTACATAACATCGACCGGCTTTGCCGCTTGCCTTAGCAAAGGCTCTCAATTCTCAACTCTCAATTCTCAACTGTTATATTACTTGAACATTCCGTACAACGCAGAATCAATCTTGTCCGTAATTTTTCGGAATGCCTCAGGATCCGACTCGAACTTCTGGGTGTCGCCGTCCACTATTATCAGCCTTCCCTTATAGTCCTTAATCCATTCCTCATATCTTTCGTTCAGACCTGTGAGATAGTCGATGCGTATGGTCTGCTCGCACTCACGTCCTCGCTTGCCAATCTGATTCACCAGATTCGATACCGTGGAGCGGATGTATATCATGAGGTCAGGAAGCTTCACGAGAGTCATCATCGTATCGAAGAGATCTGAATAGTTGTTGAAGTCGCGGTCTGACATATATCCCTGTCCGTGAAGGTTGGGCGCGAAGATGCAGGCATCCTCAAAGATGGTGCGGTCCTGAATGATGTCCTTGTCGCTCTGGCTGATCTCCACCACCTCCTTGAAGCGCTTGTTAAGAAAATAGATCTGGAGATTGAACGACCAGCGCGACATGTCCTTATAGAAGTCGTCAAGTTAGGGATTGTGTTCAACGGGTTCGAAACGAGGCGACCAGTTATATCTTTTTGCCAACATCTTGGTTAGTGTGGTCTTGCCACTACCGATGTTTCCGGCTATTGCTATGTGCATTTATTCTTTTGTTTTTTATTGTATTGGGTAAGATTAAATGGATAATACGGAGTCAATCTGGTCCGTTATCAGCTTCAGGTCTTCGGGGCGCGTCTTATAGTCGAGTTTGTCCACATCGATGACCAGCACCTTACCCTTATATTTGTTGCGGATGAAGTCATCGTATCTGTCGTTCAGTCCTTGCAGATACTCGATGGGGATTTTCTGCTCATACACACGTCCTCGCTTCTGGATGTTCTCCACAAGGTGCGGCACGGAAGACCTCAGATAAATCATGAGGTCAGGCAGCTTCACCTTCTCCACCATAATCTCGTAAAGCTCCATGTAAGTCTCGAAGTCGCGGTCGCTGATGTTGCCCTGCGCGTAATTGTTGGCGGCAAATACGAAGACGCCTTCATGAAGCGTACGGTCCTGGATGATGTTGTTCTCCGATTCTGAAATCTGAAGAACATCCTTGAAGCGCTCCTTCAGGAAGAACACCTCCAAGGCAAACGACCATCGATGTAAGTCCTTGTAATAGTCGTTCATATAAGGATTGTCGACAACTTTCTCGTAGCGCGGTTCCCATTGGTAATGCTCGGCAAGCATCTCCGTAAGCGTGGTCTTACCACTACCGATATTTCCTGCTATTCCTATATACACTTGTCTGAAAAATTGTATTTTTTAGTGATTTCCTTTGTTTACTTTATCTTGCTATACTTATACTTGCCGCCTGTTATCTCTTTCAGAGTGAGGTTGCGATAGAAGATGCTATACATCTCCGTTGACTGGCTTCCGAGTCGGAAACGCACGCCGTCGTCCTCATAGATGAAGCAGATGTTGCCCTTGTCTCCGATTGCCATAGACGAGTAAGCCGAATAGCCGTCGGTTATCTCATATCGTTCCCATCCGTCTTTCCAGTTTTCGGGAGAAGCCCAGTCGGCTGCAGAACGGAATGCTTTCCAGTATACCGACACGTGGCTGCGGCGCTCAAGGTTGGAAGGATGATTGCCGGGGGTGCCGCGTGGTACGGACTGAAGGGCTACGTACACACGACTGCCGTCCTTTGCCTTAGCCGGCACAAGGAGAATCTCGCCGTTGCAGTTATTGTTGATGGTGGCTGTTCCTCCGTCAGGATTCTCTGAAGCCACCGGCTGTGCCCAGCTGCCCTGACCATAACTGTTGTCCCCATAGCTGAAGACATTAAACCATCTGCCGTCCTTTCCGCTACGACGGCAGCTCAGCAGCACACGGCCGTCAGGAAGTTCCTCCAGCTTCGCCTCGTCGCCCTCAGGAGCAGGACATGCGTCTGCACCACCAAGCGGAGTCCAAGTATCGCCGAAGTCATCCGAATAGACCACCAAGCTACCCTCATTGGTCACCACAGCCGAATAGATGCGATAATATTCTCCACGCTTTATCATGCGGCTCTGACAGATGCGACCGCTTGTGAAGAAAAGGCGGAAAATGTTGCCATGACCACGATAGAGGTCGTAAATCTGAGAGGTCACCTCTCCTCCGTTCCATATGTTTCCGTTGTCATCGCTATAGTAGCGTCCCACCTTCAGGGCTTCGCTATAGTCGCCCGGAACGGTAATCTTCGACCGTCCGTAGCCCACATCGCCCGAACCCGTCATTATGAGCATGCGTCCTGTCTCGCGGTCACGCACCACGGCAGCATCACCATGACTCTGGTCGTAGCCTCCGTTGCCGAATCCCTTGACGGCACACTTAGGCGAAGTCCATGTACGTCCTCCGTCCTTGCTGTGGCGCACCTCTATGCTGATGTTGCCCACGGATCCCACGTCGCCCCAACTGGTGGCGTCCGTAACACCCGAACGGTTGTCAACAAAGGCTATGACGTTTTTGCCGTTAGCAACGATGGCAGGTATACGATAATATTGGTGGCGCGTGGTGTCGGTCTGCCAGAGCATGGTCTGTGCCCAAGAAGCCGAGCAGGCAAGCGCCAATCCAAGAGTAAGAGAGAGCTTCTTCATTTGTTTTAGTGTAATGTTATAAAGTTGAAAAAGCTCTATTTATTGATATAGTCCAGAATCTGCTCTGCATGAATCTTCGTCTTGATTTCCTTCGGAGTGAATATCTTCTGGATGATGCCGTTTTCGTCAACGAGGTAAGTGGTGCGAAGAATGCCTATGGTCTTTCTGCCGCACGCCACCTTCTCTCCCCAGCAGCCAAGCTCCTGCAAGAGCGTAGTCTCCGTATCAGCGATGAGCGGGAACTCCAGTACCTTCGCTTCAGCAAACTTCTTCTGCGCAGTCTGCTTGTCCTTGCTGACGCCGATGATGTCGTATCCTACCGCAGCCAGTTCATCCTTATGTGCCTGCAATGAGCATGCCTCTGCCGAGCATCCGCTTGTATTGGCTTTTGGATAACTGTAAAGCACTATCTTGCGTCCACGATAATCACTTGCCTTAATCTCACGTCCGTCCTGGTCAACACCCAGAACCTCAGGTATTTTATCTCCGATTGTCATAATATTAAAATATGATGTCTGTAAAGTTAACAATACTGAACTTTCAGTAAATAATTATGCAAAGTTATAATAATTCCTGTGCATTTGCAAGCCTCAAACCACTCTTTTGCAATCCAATAGTTGGTTAAATAGTATTTAAAGGCCGAAATGTGACATTTTTTTTGTAACTTTGCACCTGCTTTGTACTATGCGTATACAAATCGCAGCGCGGCACAGCACTTAAATCAAACAGTATGGCACAGAAAATTTTATTTGTCAATCAGGAGATTTCTCCGTACGTACCCGAAACCGTATTGTCCGTAATGGGACGCGACCTTCCGAGCAAGATGCAGGAAGAGGGTCTTGAGATAAGAACATTCATGCCCAAATGGGGCAATATCAACGAACGCCGAGGACAGCTCCATGAGGTTATCCGCCTTTCTGGCATGAACCTCGTGATTGATGACACAGACCACCCACTTATCATTAAGGTGGCATCAATCCCCCAGAGCAGACTTCAGGTCTACTTCATCGACAACGACGACTACTTCATGAAGCGCAAGATGACATGCGACGAAAACGGCGAGGAATATGAAGACAACGGCGAAAGAGCCATCTTCTTTGCACGCGGCGTACTCGAGACAGTCAAGAAGCTCAGATGGTCGCCGGAGGTAATTCATTGCCAGGGTTGGATGTCTTACGTCGTGCCCCTCTTCACAAAGGCTGTCTATAGCGCAGAACCCATCTTCGCACAGTCAAAGATTGTTACTTCTGTATTTAAGGAAGGTCTCACAAAGGGATTCGGCGACAACTTCAAGAACTGCCTCGAATTTAAGGACGTCACCGTGGACAGCCTCGCTGCCTACAAGGACGACTTCGACTTCATGGAGTTCAGCAAGCTTGCCATTGACAACAGCGATGCCGTAGTGGAGGCAGAAGCCGACGCTTGCCCCGAGCTTATCGAGTACGCCAAGAGCAAAGGCATACCCGTACTGGCTTATCCTGGAGAGGACTACACCTCTGCATATAAGGAATTCTACGCAGCTCTCTAACTAAGAGCCTGATGCATAGATGTATATAATATATTGTAACAGGTTAACTTATGAACATCAAGTATATGGCAGGCATTGCGCTTGCCGCTTTAACGCTCTTCTCATGCGACGACACCACCGACACCATCGGCGGTTCGCTGACTGACAATGTGGACAAGCTTGAGATTTCCACAGACACATTCCAGGTGGAGACACGCTCCATTCTGGCTGACTCGGTTCTCTCACGTTCCGTCACAGGATATCTCGGCAAGGTGCGCGATCCCGAAACGGGAGCTTACATGACTGGCGACTTTATGACGCAGTTCTATACGCCTGAAGGATTCAGCTTTCCTGAAAAGGACAGCATCGTGAGCAAAAAGGACGGACTGATAGTGGCTGACTCGTGCGACCTCCGTCTTTACTATACCGGATTCTACGGCGACTCACTGGCGACGATGAAGGTTACGGCAATGGAGCTCAACAAGCCCGTGGACGAGCAGAAGTTCTTCTATTCCAACTACGACCCCGAGAAAGAAGGCTACGTGAAGAGCGACTCTAAGGCAGGCAGCCGAATCTATACTCTCGCTGACCTCAATGTGGACGAGAGCACAAGAAAGAAAAGCGACTATATGCCTAACATCCGCATTGCGCTGGACAAGTCCTATAAGGGCTATGACAATTTTGGTTCGTACATCATTAATATGTATTATGAGCATCCTGAATACTTCAAGAACTCATATTCGTTTATCCACAATCTTGTGCCGGGCTTCTTCTTCAAGACGCAGAGCGGACTGGGATCGATGGCGTACGTGACGCTCTCACAGCTGAACGTATACTTCCGCAACAAGACCACCTACACCAGTAGCGACGGCACAAAGCGCGATACCATCATCAATGCCATGGCTTCGTTCCCCGGAACTGAGGAGGTGCTGCAGACCACTACCATCAACAACGATATGTCTACGCTCCGTCGACTTGTAGATGAGGATCGTTCATGCACATACCTCAAGTCGCCCGCCGGCATCTTCACGGAGATGACGCTCCCCGTTAACGAGATTGTGGCAGGACATGAGAACGACACCATCAACACGGCTAAGATAACGCTGACACGCATCAACGACGGCGTACAGCAGAAAGCTTACCGTCTTGGCATCCCGCAGACCCTGCTGCTCCTGCCGAAGGCTGATATGTATAGCTTCTTCGAGAAGAACCAGATAGCCGACTACAAGACGTCTTATCTGGCTTCCTACAACAGTTCAAGCAACACATACACCTTCAACAACATCGGAGGTCTGATAAAGCACCTCAACGAGACGGCAGACAAGACAAAGGCTGACTGGAACAAAGTGGTCATCATCCCCGTAACCGCCACCTACACCACCATCGACCAAAGATCGGTTCTCACAAAGGTGACGCACGACATGTCGCTCACGTCCACAAAGCTGGTTGGAGGCCCCAACACAAAGAACCAGATTACTGTCATATACAGTAAGTTCAAGTAACGGAATCTATGGCAGACAATTTCTTGGAACGTCAAAGACGCGACTATGAAGAGAAAAAGGCTGGTACGGCCCGACGCCCTCAGATAAGGAGCGTTAAAGAAATCCTTCAAAGAGCAAGACAGAACTTTAACAACGACTGATCACTCAGTCTGCATACAACAAGAAAGCAGGAGGAAGAATCCATATAACCCCGGATTCTTCCCCCTGCTTTCTTTATATTATCAATCGATTCACTCCGAAGGCATCATATTCCACGTTTCCTTCTCATTCACAGACATACCCAGATGCTTGCGTATTTCCTTTACGAATATCGTGCCGAGCATTGCTTGCTTATGCGCACCAACACCCGAGACAGTTCCGAACGCCAATCTCGTCTTGGGCTTTGTGGTGGCAAGCTGATGCAGCGTGCGGTCACCGAAGATTACGTATGGCGGCACTCCCCTCTCTGCAGCCAACTTCACACGCAGCTTACGCAACTTCTCGAACAACTCCATGTCCTCCGTTGCACCGCCAAGGTCCAACCCCACAAGCGGCTGCTCACGGAGCTTCTGCTTCCTACCCTTCACAGTCAGGTCCTCATGCACCACCACAGCCAGCTGCGCCTGCTTACGACCGAAGAGCACATCCTCACCCTGCGGAGTCACCTTTATGTGCGAATTGTCCTTATAGTCAATTTCGATGTAGCCCAGATGCAGCATCTGCAGCAGATAGTCCTGCCAGTCCTTGAACGGCACATCCCTGCCACAGCCGTATGTCTTCAGCATATTATATCCCTTCTGATAAAGCTCCTGATTGGACGTGCCACGCAAGATATCGATTAGGAGGCGGAAACCTATCTGCTGTTGCGTCCTCATAACCGCCGACAGAGCCTTCTGCACCAATATAGTGCCGTCAAACCTCCGTGGCGGATTCTTACAAACGTCGCAGTTATCACAGTCATGATCCATCGTCTCGCCGAAATAGTTGAGCAGGATACGTCGACGACACACCTGACTCTCCGCATACTCCTGCATACGCTCCAGTTTCTCGTTGTTGATGTCCTGCTGTCCACTCTCCTCCGCAAACTTTCTGAGCGTGATGATGTCGCCCACCTGATAGAAGAGCACCGTCTCGCACGGCAGACCGTCACGTCCGCCACGACCAATCTCCTGATAATAGCTCTCAATGCTCTTCGGCAGATTATAGTGCACCACGAAGCGCACATTACTCTTATCGATGCCCATGCCGAAAGCAATGGTGGCACACACCACATCTATTTCGTCGTTGATGAAAGCCTCCTGCACCCTATCACGTCCCGACGCAGACAGTCCGGCATGATAAGCCATCGCTCTCACTCCCTTCTCCTGCAACTTGGCAGCAACACTCTCCGTGGTCTTACGACTCATACAATATATGATGCCGCTCTCGCCCGGATGACGAGCTATGAGTGCCATGATGAAGCGTTGCTTGTCCTTGGCGGAATATCCCCTGCGAACGTCCAACGAGAGATTAGGACGGTCAAAGGACGACACGAAGACCGTAGCCTCTCCCCTATCGTCCTTCGTCAGTCCAAGTTGCTGCACAATGTCCTCCCTCGTTATCTTGTCCGCCGTAGCAGTAAACGCAGCTACGGGTACACCAGGGAAAAACTCCTTCAGCTTGCCCAGCTGCGTATATTCAGGACGGAAGTCATGTCCCCATTGCGAGATGCAATGAGCCTCGTCCACAGCGAACATGCTCACCTTCAGCTTTCCCGTAGGCGACGTGCCCGACGAGTGATGTAGCACACCGAACTGAATCTCCGACAACAGACGTTCAGGCGAGACATACAGCAACTTATATTCGCCCCTGTAAGCCCTCTCCGCTATTACCCTGTTCTCCTCCTCCGAAGCATTGCTGTTAAGCGCAGCCGCCTCGATTCCGTTGGCACGCAGATTCTCCACCTGGTCTTTCATGAGCGAGATAAGTGGCGACACCACCACAGCCGTACCCTCCATCATCAGAGCCGGAATCTGATAGCAGATGCTCTTGCCGCCGCCTGTAGGCATCAGCACCAAGCAATCTTTCCTCTCAAGTATATGCCTTATGATATTCTCCTGCAAAGGACGAAACCGTTCATATCCAAAATATTCTTTAAGCGTAGCACGCATTGATAATTCATTCATAAGGCAAAGTTACGCAATAATGACGGAATAATAAAAAAGAAAAGCCCTTTATCCACAACAAATAATTTGTCAAGGATAAAGGGCTGCTCATTTATTGGTTAAGGATATTATCTATCCTTATACATATTCTCATAATACTTCTGGTAATCGCCAGAAGTTACGTTGTCCATCCAGTCCTGGTTCTCGAGATACCACTTCACGGTCTTCTCGATACCTTCCTCAAACTGAAGCGACGGCTCCCAACCGAGTTCCTTCTGGAGCTTTCGAGAGTCGATAGCATAACGGGCATCATGTCCCAAGCGGTCAGTTACGTGGGTGATAAGATCCATGTCCTCAC
>ULWE01010229.1_pt1 | contig 18049 bp, 14 predicted proteins | sample 1960071 | NCBI WGS metagenome assembly ULWE01 (sample SAMEA4835804, study PRJEB28245) | human gut metagenome | biome: gut microbiome; material: fecal sample | place: Denmark | collected 2008 | reverse complement strand
ATGCAAAGATAATAAAAAAAAGTAATATACAATGAAAAAGGCTAGCGTGCGTTTGTGCATGCTAGCCTTTTTTAGTGCTGAGTTTTTTCGTTATTGGCTAAATGTACCGCTCATTATAGCCAATAATACTTAAAAATAGGTGCTATTGGCTAAAAGTTATATAAGAATTAGCCAATAATTGCTTTTTTCTTGCTATTTTTGCAGATGGTTAGAAATTAAAGCAGGAGAATAAGAAGATGAAGAATAATATCATAGGCAGAAAGAGTGAACAAGATACCTTGGCGCGTATTTACGAGTCAAGGCAGTCGGAATTTGTGGCTGTATGCGGACGCCGCAGAGTGGGGAAAACGTTTCTTGTGCGCGAATATTTTGAGCAGGAAATGGTGTTTCAGACATCAGGATTGGCGGGAGGAACCACACTGGAGCAGTTGAAAAATTTCTTTTATACGCTTCGACGTTACGACAGGAATGTAACCTCTGTTCCCCACGACTGGCTCGATGCTTTCGAAATGCTTATCACTTATCTTGATTCTTTAAACGGGATAGAACGCAAGGTGGTTTTTCTCGACGAACTGCCTTGGATGGATACTGCGGGTTCTAATTTTATTTCAGCCTTGGAGCATTTCTGGAATGGATGGGCTTCGGCACGTCGCGACATCGTTCTCATTGTCTGTGGCTCTGCCACTTCCTGGATGATGGATAAACTCATCAATAACCATGGTGGACTTTATGGTCGCCTTACCCATCGCCTTTTCCTGCAGCCTTTTTCTCTTGGGGAGTCGGAAGCTTTCCTGAAGACTAAGGGGATGATGTTGTCCAGATATGAACTGGCAGAACTTTATATGATATTGGGAGGAATCCCATATTATCTGAACCTTTTTGATGAGCGATTAAGTTTGGCTCAGAATATAGACCGTTTGCTGTTCAATCCCAATGGTCAGTTGTACAATGAGTTTACGATTCTCTATCGCTCTCTGTTTAAGGATTCTGAGGCATACGTCAAGGTGGTAGAATGCCTGAACGAACGTGGCTATGGTATGATGCGCTCGGAAATAGCCGATGCCACCGGGATGAAGTCGGGCAAATCGTTGACCACGATTCTCGACAATCTGGAATCCTGTGGTTTCATCAGAAAGTATGTCAACTATGGCTGCTCCACCCGAAAGTCTCTCTATCAGTTGGTAGATTTCTTCACCTTGTTCTATTTCCGTTTCCTGCGCGATAGTTCATTCCGTAATCTTCTGTATTGGAGTAAGTTGCAGCGCACGCCCCGTTTTTATGCCTGGGCTGGAGTCTCTTTCGAGATATTGGCGATGAATCATATCGACCGGGTGAAGCAGCGGTTGGGAATTTCTGGTGTGGCTACCCAGTTGTATTCCTGGCGAAGCAAGAGTGATGCCGGATCGACGGAGCGGGCAGCCCAGATAGACATGGTGATAGAGCGTGGTGACAATACCATCAATCTTTGCGAAATGAAGTTTTCGGAAAGTGAGTTTGCCATCAATAAGGATTACGAGAAGATTCTGAGAAACAAAATCGTCCGTTTTATGGAGGAAACGAAGACCCGAAAGTCGATACAGCTGACATTTATCAGCAGTTATGGTCTTCAGCGGAATATGTATTCGGGCATTGCCCAGAATGAAGTGGTGCTCAATGATTTGTTTTGAGCTCCACTTCCTCCACATATTTCACTAATGAATCCTTGCCGTTGAGCAGGTAGTAATCTACGCGGACCACGTGGTTGATATCGGCATTACCCTTTACCTTGATGTGGCGGGTCTTGCTGTATATCATTGTATCGCGGCGGGATGGATAGGAGACGAGCTGGATGATGTCCTTGGTGGAACCACTGCCTATGTAGTAGATGCCCACACTATCCTTGCCTGCCTTGACAGCCGCCATCTTTGCCATCTTCTTGGCATGAATGGCAGCGGTATCTTCCGGATAGAATTCGCTGGCAGCTACTGTGTCGCCGTCGTGCTGATCGGGTGCAAACTTGCAGCTTGTACCCATTGTAGTGATAAAGGATGTGGCAGCCAAGGCTGCCACAAAGTATAATATCTTTTTCATTTATCTCTTTTTTTTGTTATTTCTTTCTTTTTTAAAACTATTTTTTTTACCGCCAGATGCGTTATCGGCTGCAAAAGTACAAAAAAAACTCGAAAAGCGCAATGATTGATGAATTTTTACTGCTTTTTGATGAATTTTGCGCATTCCTATTCCTTTATTTGTATTACCTTTGCAGAAGATAAGCTGCACTCGGCAATTTGTAAGCAAGCTTACATTGCGCTCGTTTGCATTATCTTTGCAGATGAAAATACAAATAACCTTTAAATGATGGATATAAATGGGATATAAAAAGATGTTATTCGCAGGTCTGACCGCATGGATGAGCCTATCATCATTTGCCTTCGACCTCAAGACTGAAAGTCCGGTGGTTATAAAAGGTGATACCACGCAGATGGCACCTGTGGCTAAGACTGCATTGAAAATGTTGCAGGGCGACATCAAGAAGGTGCTTGGAAGTGAGATGAAATTTCAGATGGCCTCTGATAAGAATGAATCATCTAAGGTAAGTTCTGATAAAAAATCTAAGGTAAGTTCTGATAAAAACATCATCATTTTTTCCAAGGATGCTGCAGCCTTCGCCTACAAGAAGGAGGCGTTTCAGATAAAAGCAGAGAATGGCAATCTATATATAAAAGGTAGCGACGACCACGGACTCGCCTATGGCATCCTGAAAGTTTCCTGATTGCTGGGCGTGTCGCCTTGGGAATGGTGGGCGGATGCCAAACCGAAGCATCTGGACGGCTTCTGCCTGAAGGATGGCTATCGCAACGAGCAGGCGCCATCGGTGGAGTTCCGCGGCATCTTCATCAACGATGAGGATTGGGGACTGATGCCCTGGTCGGGCAAGACCTACGAGCCATCGGATATCAAGGGACATATCGGCCCGAAGACCAATGCCCGCATCTTCGAGCTGCTGCTCCGTCTTCGTGCCAACACCTATTGGCCAGCGATGCACGAATGCACCAAGCCTTTCTTCCTGACTCAGGGCAACAGAGAGGTGGCTCAGCAGTATGGCATCTACATCGGCGGCTCCCATTGCGAGCCGATGGCTTCGAGCACGGCTGGCGAATGGCCGGCAAGAGGCAAGGGACAGTATGACTTTGTGCATAACAGGGAAAACGTGCTCCTGTTCTGGGAAGACAGAGTGAAGGAGGTGGCCAAGCAGCCTATCCTCTACACCATCGGTATGCGTGGAGTTCATGATGGAGCGATGCAGGGAGCCAAGACCGTAAGAGAGCAAAAAACATATTAGATAGCGTCTTGAAGGCGCAGAGAGAGTTATTGGGAAAATATGTAGATAAGGATGTGACGCAGGTGCCTCAGTTGTTCGTGCCTTACAAGGAGGTGCTCGACGTGTATCATGCAGGCTTGCAGGTGCCGGAGGATGTATGTCTGGTATGGTGTGATGACAACTATGGTATGGTGCGCCACTTCCCGACTGCCGCAGAGCGTGCCCGCAAGGGTGGTAACGGTATCTACTATCACGTGAGCTATTGGGGTCGTCCTCACGACTATCTCTGGCTCGGTACCTTCTCGCCATCGCTCCTGTATCAGCAGATGTCGATGGCTTGGCACAAGGGCATCCAGAAGTTTTGGATTCTGAACGTGGGCGACATCAAGCCTGCTGAGTATCAGATAGAACTCTTCCTGGATATGGCGTGGAACATGAACAGAATCTATCCGGGCGATAGTGCCGACAAGGATCTGCTGCCTAATAATGATTGGCTGGCTCAGCACGAGATGAACTTCTGAACCCGCGAGTTCGGCAAGCAGTTGGCAGAGAAGATGCTGCCTGTGATGCAGGAGAGCTATCGTCTGGCATACATCCGCAAGCCGGAGTTCCTGGGCAACACGAGATGCGAGGAAAGAGACAAGAAATACAGCATTATCAGCGACCTGCCTTGGAGTGAGCTGTATATCAACGCCCGCCTGGCAGATTACAAGGAGCTGGCAGATGAATCTGAGAGAATTGAAAAGATGCTCAACAAGGCGATAGCCAAAGGCAATCTGCCTAAGGAGCGAAAGGATGAGTTTTATCAACTATTCAAATATCCCGTGCAGGCAGTTGCCCAGATGAACAATAAGTTACTGTATGGGCAGCTGGCTCGCCACGGAAAGAAAATCTCCAAGGACGGGGGCGCAGGATATTGGGCCAAGAGCGATGCGGCATACGACAGCATCGTGAGCCTGACCAAGATCTACAACGAAGGGTATTACAATCACGGCAAGTGGAACAGAATGATGGATTTCCAGCCAAGAAAGCAGTCGGTATTCAACCGGGTACCTCATACCGAGGCTACTGCAGCAATGGTGAAGGATCCTCAGTATATAGCAAGATGGAACGCCACAGATGCCACCGTGGGCCATCCTGCCGCATGGTATGGATTGGGCTACGAAGGCAAGGCGGCTGGCATAGTCAGAAATCAGGAAATAGGTTTTGGTTTCGAAGGTAAGAAGGTGAAGGGTGATTCGGTTACCATCGAAGTTCGTTGGGTTCCGACTCATCCTGTGGATAACAAGTTACGGTTCGCCCTTTCGCTGGATGGTGGAAATCCTGTCGTCAAGGAGTATCAGACTAAGGGAAGAAGCGAGCAGTGGAAGGTGAACACCCTGCAATGCCAGGCTCGTGTGCGCATCCAGCTGCCTATCGCCAAACTGAAGAAACATCTCCTCAGCATCAAGGCTCTGGATGATGGTATGGTCTTAGACCAAGTATATCTGTATTGAAATTAGGTTAGATTTTAGGTTATAAATACAAAAAACTCCCATGGCTCGCAGCTGAAGCTTGTCATGGGAGTTTTTTCCATCACTGATAATGAATCACTATTCACGAATCACTATTTATTATTCTTACATTTCAACCACCACTTCGTGCTTGCCTTCCAGGCAAGGAACGATGGTGCCTGCGATGGCATTGCCATCCACTGTAATCTGCTTTACACCTTTCTCCCTTCCTTCTGGGTTCTTTACCACGATGTGATATTCGCCACCACGGAACTTGCGGGTTACCTCGTATTCATGGGCGGTGCTTGGCAGACATGGGTCGATGTTCAATCCCTCGTAATCCGGTTTGATGCCGAGGATGAACTCCGACACGGTGTACCACATCCAGGCGGCTGTACCGGTTAACCAGGAGTTCTTGCCCTCGCCAGGCTTGGCAGCATCCTTGCCGGCTACCATCTGGCAGTTGACGTATGGCTCCACCTTGTGCAGGGTCTGGTATTTCTCCTCTACATAGCTTGGCAGAATCTTGGTATAATGGTTCCAGGCATCATTGCCACGTCCGGCAACGGTTTCGCCGATGATGACCCAAGGATTGTTGTGGCAGAAGATGCCGGCATTCTCCTTGTAACCTTCAGGATAGGATGAAATCTCGCCCATCTCTACATGATAGGTGGTGTAGGCTGGGTTGTTCAGCACCATTCCGTGCTCGCATTCCAGGCGCTCCTTGGCGCTATCCAGTGCCTTGGCGCAGAGGCCTTCTTCCAGTCCGATGCCAGCCATGGTACACCAGCCCTGACTCTCGATGAAGATCTTGCCTTCCTCGTTCTCGTTGCTGCCTATCTTGTTGCCGAAGAAATCGTAGGCACGCAAGAACCATTCGCCGTCCCAGCCATGCTGCTTCACGGCATCGTTCATCGCATCTACTGCCTGCTGCATGCGCTCGGCTTCTACCAGGTAATCTTCCTCGGCAAGTCCGGCTATCTCTCCTTCGCGGCAGTTGGATGCCTCCTTGGCGAGTTGTTTGCAGAGGGCGATGTAATCCTTGCCGGTAACAACAAACAGTCCGGCAATCATCAGGCTCTCTGCCTTGCTGCCTTCGCCCTTGTTCTCGGTGGTCTGGAAGCTCTCGTTAGGGTCCCAGGAGAAGCAGTTCAGGTTCAGACAATCGTTCCAGTCGGCTCTGCCGATGAGTGGAAGCTTATGCGGACCCAGGTTGTTGATGACGTGGTTCATCGAAATCTTCAAGTGTTCGAAGAGACTCACCTCGCTGCCTGGCTGGTTATCGAATGGTACCTGCTCGGAGAGGATGGAGAAGTCGCCCGTCTCCTTGATGTAGGCTACGGTTCCGAAAATGAGCCAGCAAGGGTCATCGTTGAAACCGCCACCGATATCGTTATTGCCACGCTTGGTAAGTGGCTGGTACTGGTGATAGCAGCCGCCGTCTGGGAACTGGGTGCTGGCGATGTCGATGATGCGCTGGCGGGCACGGGTAGGAATCTGATGAACGAAACCTACGAGGTCCTGGTTGGAATCACGGAAGCCCATGCCTCTGCCGATACCGCTCTCGAAGAAGCTTGCAGAACGCGACATGCAGAAGGTAATCATGCACTGATACTGGTTCCAGATGTTCACCATGCGGTCGAGCTTATCGTTTCCGCTCTTCACGGTGAAGATGTTCAGCAGGTTATCCCAGTACTGGTTGAGTTCAGCAAAGGCTGCATCCACCTTTTCGGTGGTATCGAACTGCTTGATGAGCTGATGTGCCTTCTCCTTGTTGATCACCTTCTTGGCAGAGAACTTCTTGTCCTGTTCGTTTTCTACGTATCCCAGAAGGAAGATGAGGTCGCGGCTTTCGCCCGGCTGCAGGGTTACCTCTATATAATGTGATGCGATAGGGCTCCAGCCATGTGCAAAACTGTTGCGTGGCTTGCCTTCCATCACGGCTTCAGGCTCGGCAAACTCGTTGTAGAGTCCGATGAAGCTCTCACGGTCGGTATCGTAGCCCTGAATCTCTGTGTTTACAGTATAGAAAGCGTAGTGGTTGCGGCGCTCACGATACTCCGTCTTGTGATAGAGGGTAGATCCTTCTACCTCCACTTCGCCTGTAGAGAAGTTGCGCTGGAAGTTCTCCATATCGGTAGCGGCATTCCAGAGGCACCATTCGGCAAAGGAGAACACCTTGAGGGTCTTTACTTCCTTAGTCTGATTCTTGAGCGTCATCTTCTGGACTTCAGCCCAGGTATGGAGCGGAACGAAGAAGAGAACGCTTGCCTCTACGCCGTTCTTGCTGCCCGTGATGCGGGTATAGTTCATGCCGTGGCGGCACTCATAGCTGTCGAGTGGCGTCTTGCATGGTTTCCAGCCTGGATTCCAGACGGTATCGCCATCCTTGATGTAGAAGTAGCGACCACCGTTGTCCATAGGTACCCCGTTGTAGCGATAGCGGGTGAGACGACGGAACTTGGCATCCTTGTAGAAAGAATACCCACCTGCTGTGTTGGAGATAAGCGAGAAGAAATCCTCGTTACCCAAATAGTTGATCCAAGGCCATGGAGTCTTTGGATCTGTAATCACGTACTCGCGATTGGCGTCATCAAAATGACCATACTTTTTCTCTGCCATTGTTTTTTTAATGTGTATTTTTAGAATTTTGCATGAATTTGGTGCAAAGATACTAAAAAGTTTCAGTTTATAGGTTAGAAAACAGATATTTTTTGTATTTTTGCATTGAAAAGTTAGATGTTTAACAATTTGCGATTAACATAACATACAATTGGCTTATGAAAAGAAACATTATAACACTCCTTATAACCGTGTTTGCCATGCTGCAAGCAACGGCTCAAACCTACGACAACTTGTGGAAACAAGCTGATATCATCGCTCAGAAGGACCAGCCTAAGAGCGAGATAGGGGTGATGAAGAAAATCATCTCCAAGGCTACGGTGGCTAAAGACTACGGCCAGCTGCTGGCGGCTGAGATAAGGCAGGCGATACTCTGGAGAGAGATTTCGCCCGACTCGCTGACGCCCAATGTGAAGCGGATGGAAGCGGAAGCACTGAAAGCGAAAGATCCCGTGCTGAAGGCTGTGAGATATGCCGTGCTCGGCAAGGTGTATAGGGAGGTGAATGGGAAGAAGAGCGAGGAGTTCTTCAAGAAAGCCCTGGAGCAGCCTGAACTTCTTGCCAGAAATGCTTCTGCCGGGTATGTGCCGCTGACGCTGAAGGGGGTGGATGGCAGTTCGTTCAAGAACGATCTGCTGCATCTCATCGGTTTCGAGGCTGACAGCAAGGAGGCGTATCTGCTGATGTACACCTATTATAATAAGGTGGAAAATCGGGGTGCAGCCTGTCTCTGTGCCTACAAGCTTATCGAGAAATACCGCCAGGATGACGTAAGAGAGGTCAGGAAGTCGAAGTATCTGAATACCATCGACTCGCTCATCCACGTCTATCAGGATATTCCTGAGGCAGGCGAACTTGCCGTGGAGCACTTCCGCTTCATGGAAGGTGCTACCGATGCCAAACCGCTGGATAAGCTCAACTATATCAACTATGCACTGAATAGATGGGGCGGATGGTCGAGAATGAATGTGCTGAGGAATGCACAGAAGCGCCTCACCGAACCGATGTTCCAGGTGAAGGATATGCCACAGGTGTTGCGACCAGGAGAGAAGGCGTGGGTGCATCTGAACGTGCGCAATCTCCAGAACCTGAAAATCAGCATCTCCCGTATCAACATCACTGCGGATAATGAATATGATGCCCAGAATGAGGCTACCTATAAGATGCTCCTGAAGAAGACCACGAAGCTGCATCAGAAGGATTTCAGCCGCAACTACTATGGTCGTCCGGATTACGAAGAGGTGAAGGATTCCATCGAAATCGGTGGCAATCTGCCGCTGGGTGCCTATCTGATGGAGGTGACTTCGGATAATACCGGCATCGCTCCGCAGCGAGAACTCTTCTATGTCAGCAATCTGGCGGTGATGATTCAGCAGTTGCCTGATGACAGGCATCGCTATGTGGTGGTGAATGCTACCGACGGTCAACCTGTTCCAGGTGCGAAGATAGTGCTCTACGACAGAAACTATGACGACAAGACGGGCAAGTTCAAGAGAGTCATTCATGCCCGAATGACGACAGATGACCAGGGCGAGGCTTACTTCAAGAATGTGGATGGAAATGTATTGATTTCCACCAATAGCGATAAGTTTGCGCCTGCCAAGGATATCTACCTCTCCCGTGCCCGCTATTACGAGAAGAAGGATGATGAGGTGAAATATCAGTTGTTTACCGACCGTGCCATCTATCGCCCGGGACAGAAGGTGCATGCCTCTGCCGTTTCCTACATCGTGAAGAAGGGCTTGGATGCCAGTGTGCCTGGCAAGAGCAGGGAACTGAAGTTTATCCTGAGAGACGCCAACTGGAAGCAGATGGCTGAGCAGAAGGCTACGACCGACGAGTATGGTACGGCTTCGGTGGATTTCGAATTGCCGAAGGAGGGACAGACGGGACAGTATTCCATCTCCGTGAACGGTACGGCAACAGAATATATCAGAGTAGAGGAATATAAGCGTCCAACCTTCGAGATTACCTTCCCGAAGGTGAACGAGAAATATAACTGGGGCGATACTGTAGTGGTGAAGGCTTCGGCAAAGACCTATGCTGGTGTGCCTGTGCAGGGTGCCAAGGTGGAGTATCAGGTGACCCGCAGAAACCAACTCTGGTGGTGGGGCGCAGGATCTGCCGGACAGTTGGTGAAGACCGACAGTTGCGTGACTCGTGAGGACGGAACCTTCGACGTAGAGATTCCGCTGGAGGCTTCCTTGTCAGGAAAAGACGAGACCGATATGAGCAACTTCATGCGCATCGCCCGTTTCTTCAACTTCGAGGTCTCAGCCATCGTTACCGACATCAGCGGCGAGAGCCACGAGGGCGTGATGAGTCTGCCTCTGGGCACCAAGCCAACCATCCTCACGGTGAATCTTCCTAAGCGTATCGAAACAGACAGTCTGAAGACGGTGACCTTTGCTTATCGCAATGCCAGTGGAATGCCGATTGCCAGCAATTTGAAATATCGTATTGATGGTGGTGAATGGAAGGTGGCTGAGGCGAATGCGCCGGTTGCAATCAGGGAATATGCTGCTTCTTCAGCATCATCTTCTATCCAGGTTTGGAAATCTGGCGTTCATCAGTTGGAGGCAATCTGCGGACAGGATACCCTGCAGCAGAAGTTCACGCTCTTCAGTATGAAGGATACCCATCCGGTGGAGCCAACCACCGAATGGTATTACCAGACGGCGAAGACCTTCCCTCGTGATGGAAAGCCGGTATATGTGCAGGTGGGTTCTTCTGAAAACGGAGCGCACATCGTATATTCCATCATCGCCGGCAATAAACTGCTGGAGAAAGGCGCCTGGGAATTGGGCGACAGTATCGTTACCCTGCCATTCGCCTACAGAGAGGAATATGCTTCGGGTGTGGTAATCAACTATAGTTTCGTGAAGAACGGCGAATGCTATGCCAGAAAAATCAGCATCGCCCGTCCTTTGCCGGAAAAGAAATTGAATATCACCTGGAAGACTTTCCGCGACCGTCTCACTCCGGGACAGAAGGAGAAGTGGACCTTGCATGTTACGACTCCTGACGGCAAGCCAGCCAAGGCACAGCTGATGAGTGTGCTTTATGATAAGTCGCTCGACCAGTTGGCTGAACATACCTGGGAAATGTCGCTGGGATTCAGCCAGTGGTTGCCAGATTGCTATTGGAAGAGCAATCTGAAGTATTATGAGATGGGATTGTCGGGTACTTATCCTACCAAGTATTATGATGAAAAGGAGCTGGATGTGGATCAGTTTGATGGCAAATACTTTAGCTTTTATGCTTATATGCAAGCGATGCAACTGAGCAAGTTGGAACGTTCTTCTGGCGGAACTGTTGAGGCTGTTCGTATAGAAAAGCATTCTTCGGTGAAAGACGAGCTGGTTCGAGATGAAGCGAAAGTCATGAGATCTCGTGGAAATCAGATGGCCCGTGTCGGAGCTGCTGCTCCATCTGCCAACAAGGTTTTTGATGTAGTAGAAGAGATGCCGCAGTTTGTTGGTGGTTCTGGCTCAGACGCAGGACCGTTCCTCGACAAGGTGCAGGTGCGTGAAAACCTGAACGAGACCGCCTTCTTCTATCCTGCCTTGGAAAGCGACAATCAGGGCAATGTGGCTATCAATTTCACTCTGCCGGAGAGCGTGACAACCTGGAAGTTCATGGGATTGGCCCATGATAAGGAGATGAGAAACGGCTATCTGGTAGATGAGGCTGTGGCTCAGAAGACCGTGATGGTGCAGCCTAACATGCCTCGCTTCCTGCGTGAAGGCGACAAGAGTACCATCGTGGTGAAACTCTTCAATACTTCCGACAAGAAGGTGAACGGCAATGCCCGTATGCAGATTCTGGATGCCGAAACCCAGAAGGTGGTTTGGCAGAAGACCCAGGGCTATCGCATCGATGCCGAGGGTTCTGCTACCGTCTCCTTCGATGTTCAAGGTCTGAAAGAAGGTGTATATATTAATAAGGTGGTGGCAGCCGGCAATGGCTACAGCGATGGCGAGCAGCACTATCTGCCTGTATTGAGCAACCGTGAACTTGTGGTGAATACCCTGCCTATCACCCTTCACCAACAGGGCGAGCAGAGTTTCGACCTGAGCAGGCTTTTCCTGAACAAGGAGGGTAAGCAGGCGAAGGGAGCAGAGAATGCAAAGGTGACCGTGGAATATACCAACAATCCAAGTTGGCTCATGGTGAAGGCGCTGCCGTCTATCAGCAATCCGGATGAGGAGGATGCCATCTCGCTGATGTCTGCCATCTACGCCAATACCATCACCACCCATATCCAAAAGCATCTCTCGCTGGAAAAACAGCCTGAGCAGAATCTCTCTCAGGAGACCATCCGCTTGCAGAATCAGGTGGAGAAACTGAAGAAGTTGCAGAATACTGACGGTTCCTTCTCCTGGTGGAAGGGAATGAAGGGCAGCAGATACATGACAACGTCGGTAGCCGAAATGATGGTTCGTCTGAATGCCGTTGCCGGCGTTCAGAAATCTACCGCCAAGATGCTGACTTCCGCCATCAATTATCTCTCCTGGCAGACAGCCCAGGAAGTAAGAGAAATGAAGAAGATGGAGGAGAAGAAGGAGAAGAAGCACAAGGTGAGTCCTAGCGAGCAGGCGCTGCATTATCTCTACATCCTCTCGATGGATGGCAGAAAGATGAAGCAGAACCAGGAAGCTGACAAGGCTTATCTCCTGGAAAAAATGTCGAAGCTGACCGGTGATTTCACCATCTATGGCAAGGCGCGTGCTGCCGTGGTGCTCGCCAAGAACAGCCAGCAGAATGCTGCCTATCGTGAGAAGGCAGACGAATATCTGCAGAGCGTGAACGAATATGCCGTTTATCGCGAGGAGATGGGTCGCTACTATGATACCCGCAAGGCATTGTACAGCTGGAGAAACTATAAGATACCAACCCAGGTATCCGTGATAGAGGCGATGCAGATGCTGAAGCCGAACGACAAGCAGACCATCGAGGAACTGCAGCACTGGCTCCTGATGTCGAAGCGTACCCAGTCTTGGGATACGCCGGTGAACACGGTAGATGCCGTCTATGCCTTTATGAAAGGTAATGAGAGCAACTGGAACAGAAAGGCTGAGAATGCCGTGCTGAAACTGGATGGCAAGCTGTTGCCAATGCCGCAGGATTCTGCTACGCTGGGTTATGTCAGAACAGAAAAGGCGGGTAAGGCATCTACCCTGAGCATCAACAAGAAAAGCGATTATACCAGTTGGGGTGCCGTGTATGCAGAGTTCAAGCAGCCGCTTAGCGAAATAGCCTCTGCCGAATCGGGCATCAAGGTGCGCCGTGTCATCGTTCCTGCTGAATCGCAGGGCAGGGGCAAGGCGCAGGCGAAGGTGGGAGAGAAGGTGAAGGTAACACTCATCATCACCGCCGACCGTGACTACGATTTCGTGAAGATTGTGGACAAGCGGGCAGCCTGTCTGGAGCCTGTCAATCAGCTGAGTGGTTACCAGTGGGGTATGGAATGTTATGTTTCTCCTAAGGATAATACAACAAATTTCTATTTTGATCGTTTATCTAAAGGTAAGCATTTCGTAGAAATGGAATATTATGTTGACCGTAAGGGCGACTACCAGTCGGGATCCTGCACGGCAGAGTGTACCTACAGTCCGGAGTTTGGGGGGCGTACGGAGGCATATAAGATGACAGTTAATAATTAATATAAGGATTGATAATTACGGATAGAATAGTATGAAACGAATGAATATATTGATGCTTTCATCGCTGTTGGCGGTGTCTGCGTCGGCACAGAAGATAAGTACTCAGAACGAGATCGTGGATTGTGGACAGGTAGTATTCCGCAAGCCGGTGACCGCTGAGTTCCTGATGAAGAATGAGGGCAGCAGACCGCTGATCATCCATCAGGTGTATAAGAGTTGCGGATGTACAGAAGTGGTGTATCCGAAGAACAGTGTGGCTCCTGGCGACAGCTTCTTGGTCAAGGCGGTGTATGATGCGAAGCAGATGGGTACCTTCCACAAGCAGATATGCCTCTATAGCAATGCATCGGAGGAACCTTTTATCCTCTCTATGCGTGGTAGGGTAGTGAGCAATGTGGTAGATTTCGCAGGTCCATATAATGAACAGCTTGGCGAACTCAAGTCGGATGCCCAGGAGGTGGAGTTTGATGACGTAAACCGTGGCGACCGTCCGGTACAGCGCATCCATATCTTCAATCCTACAGAGGAGATGATGGAACCAGTGGTCATGCATCTTCCTAACTATCTCCAGGCGACGGTTTCGCCATCCAGGGTGGCTCCTCACCGTTCTGCAGAGATTACCTTCGTGCTGGATTCGAAGAAGCTGCGTGATTTCGGCTTGAATCAGACTTCTGTTTATCTGGGTGAGCGTCCTGGTGACAAGATTGCTCCAGAGAAGGAAATCGTGGTTTCTGCCGTTCTCCTGCCAAGTTTCGACAAGTTGACTGCCGAGCAGAAGGAACAGGCTCCGAAGGTTGAACTCTCTACTACCGATCTGAATCTGGGAAGCTTCAACGGCAAGAAGAAGCTGAAGGGAGAAATCCTGGTTAGCAACCAGGGTAAGTCGGTTTTGGATATCCGAAGCATGCAGATGTTTACCATGGGCTTGCAGGTACAGTTGAAGAAGAGCAAGATTCAGCCGGGAGAGACCGTGAAGATGAAGGTGACAGCCGTGGCTGCCGATCTGAAGAAGTCGCGTGCCAAGCATCCTCGTATTCTCATGATTACCAATGATCCGGAGAATGCCAAAGTTGTAATTAGAATAAATGTAAAGTAATGCAGATAGAAATAGATCATGGTAGTGGTTTCTGCTTCGGCGTAACCACTGCCATCAAGAAAGCTGAAGAAGAGTTGGAAAAGGGCAGTACACTCTACTGCCTGGGTGATATTGTGCATAATGGCATGGAGGTGGAGCGCCTGCATGAGGCAGGGCTCATCACCATCGACCATGAGGAGATGAAGGAGCTTCATGGTGTGAAGGTGCTGCTTCGTGCCCATGGTGAACCCCCTGAGACTTATGCGCTGGCAGAGAAGAATAATATTGAGATTATTGATGCCACCTGTCCGGTAGTACTCCAGTTGCAGCGCCGCATCAAGAAGCAGTATGTGAGCAATCCGGAGGCGCAGATTGTCATCTTCGGAAAGAAGGGACATGCCGAGGTGCTGGGACTGGTAGGACAGACCGAGAGTCATGCCCTCGTGGTAGAGAAGTTTGAGGATGTAGAGCATCTGAAGGAAGTAGGTAAGTTGGATTTCAACCGTGATATCTATCTCTATTCCCAGACCACCAAGAGTCTGGATGAGTTCCATCGCATCATCGAGTATTGCCAGGAGCATATCGTAGAGGGCGCAACCTTCAAGAGCTTTGATACCATCTGCCGCCAGGTGGCTAACAGAATGCCAAACATCGCATCCTTTGCCAGCAAGCATGATGTCATCCTCTTTGTCAGTGGCAGAAAGAGCAGCAATGGAAAGGTGCTCTTCAAGGAGTGCAAGAGCGTGAATCCTAACAGCTATCAGATAGAGAGTGCCGAAGAAATCAATATGGATTGGCTGAAGGGGGTGAATACCGTAGGCATCTGTGGTGCTACCAGTACTCCTAAATGGCTGATGGAAGAATGCAAGGAGAAAATCATCAAGGATACTTTATCATAAAGAGAAACAGGTAGTCTGATGATTCATCTCATCAAATAAAAACAGGTGATAAATCTTCTCACGAGGACTTATCACCTTCAAAAAACAGTAATTAACTCAAAATTTATAATCTATATCATTACTACCTTGTCATTATGTCTGCAAAGATAAATAAAACGACGTTTTTTTGCAAAGCCAATTCTTTAAAATGGCAGTTTTTTTTATATTAAACTGAAATTTTAATATATTTTTGCAATCGCCTTTGGGCATTCTACGACAAAGTAGCTTTTTGTTACTTTTCTGCGGCTTTTTGATACTGTTTCATCAACCATTCCTTCTGTTCCGGAATTGTCATCTCACTGTTGTCGAGTGTGATGGCATCATCAGCCTTGCGCAAAGGAGAGGTCTCACGATGGGTGTCAATGTAGTCACGCTCCTCTACGTTCTTCAGAATAGCCTCGAAATCGGCAGGCATTCCTTTCTCCTTGAGTTCATCGAAACGGCGCTGTGCTCTTACCTGAGAGCTTGCCGTAACGAAGATCTTCAGTTCTGCGTTAGGGAAGACGGTGGTACCGATGTCACGGCCATCCATCACGATGCCCTTGTCTTCGCCCATCTTCTGCTGCTGGGCTACCAATGCCTCTCTTACGAATGGGATGGCTGCCACTGGACTTACGTGATTGGAAACCTCCAGCGAGCGGATTTCCTTTTCTACCAACTCTCCGTTGAGATAGCAGTCTGGGCGACCGGTTTCGGCGTTGAACTTGAAAGAGATGTGGATGTTTGGCATCTCAGCCTCTAATTCTGCTACCTTTACCTTGCCATCCTCATCGAAGAGCTGGTGGCGCAGGGCGTAGAGCGTAACTGAGCGATACATGGCACCTGTATCTACATACACATATCCGATTTCCTTGGCAAGATCCTTTGCCATGGTACTCTTTCCACAAGAAGAGTAACCGTCAATTGCTATTGTAATCTTCTTCATGTCTTTAAATCTGAAAAGTTTATCTGTTCTATAAATCTGTATTCAATAATCAGTATTCTATAATCTGTAGTCGATATTCAGCAGCAGACTGTTGCTGCTGACATGATATTTGCCGTAGGCGATGTTGAGATGAAAGCGCTCCAGAACGATACCGCCACCCAACGACCATCCGGCTCCATGACTGCTGGTTTCATCTTCTCCGTTTACGATTTTCATTTCATCGTGGCGTCGGAAATTGTAGCCGGCTCCCACCCAGAGGCTTTCGCCCAACAGCAGATCGGCACCTAATACCGCATGGTTTCTGATTCCCTTATCCCAATGGTTCAGGTTCACCAAGGTGGCTGAAACGCGGAAGGGAGTATTGATGAAGTGCTTGCTGACACCCACCTGTAGGTCGATCGGCATCTTCTCGTATTCTTCATCATAAGCCTTGAGCTGTCCACCCAGATTTCTGGCTACTGCGGAAACCGACCACTCTTCTTCCGAATCGTAGTAGTTGAGTCCCAGATCCACTCCCATGGCGATGGAGTTGTAGTCACCGATATACGAGGTGATGAATTTGGCGGTGATGCCACCCACGATGCGTTCGCTGAGCAAGTAGGAAAAAGTACCCGCCAGACAGATATCCTTAGCCGAGAATTCACCCATCTGGATGTTGTTCTCATCGGTCTGCTTCATCTTGCCATAATCCACATATTGGGCCGATACCGCCCACGAAGCCTTCTCTCCGGCGATGCGGTTGAATGAAGCTGATGCCATATTCACCCCCTTCATATAGTTCATGTAGTTGAAGTTGAGGGTACGGTCGTTCACCGACGCCAGCAGGGCTGGGTTATGGAAAGCAAGTGCCGCATCATCTTCTATCAAGGTGATGTTATCGCCTCCCAAGGCTGCTGCATGGGCACTGACGGGGAGTCGGAGGAAGTTATACCCCGTCTGACTCTCTTGAGCCCCCATTTTTGTTGCGAAAAGCGTCAATATAATGGAAAAAACAACTTTTTTCATTTAAAATATCTAATTCTTTGGCAAAGATACGGCTTTTTTGAGAAATAAGACGTAAATTTGCAATGTTTTCGTAGAAAATAACGAAAGAGAATGTAAAATATTGCAGTTTGGACCCCAAAAACGGGCGAAAAAGTCTGCAAATAATAGTAGATAATAGATATTGTGGAAATAAGATAATAGATATTGTGGAAATAAAGAAATCAGATCGTGCACAGTTGGAGGACAAGCGGGTAACCTTTTTCCTGCTGGGACTCCTTATTGCCTTTACGCTTCTTTTTGTAGGATTGCAGTATTCCAGAAATCCGCAGGGAGATGACGACTGGGCAGAGAACTTTGAAGATCTTTCGCAAGATATGGAAATGTCAACTCCGCCCGATCAGAAAGATATGGTGAGTGCGGAGGCTATGGCGAAGGCACCTGCCTCGCAGGCTATCACCCAGAAGGTGAAACCTACCGAGCAGCAAATGGTCAAGAAGACACCGGAAAAGATCAGCACTACTACCAGCAAGCTGGTAATCGGTGATGGTTCGGGCGTGGTAGAAGGGGCTGACGTCAAGGAGGCGGCTCCTGAGACAGCGGTGGATCCGGCAGATACACAGGCTGAGGCTCCTATCAAGTTTACCGTGGTGCAGAAGATTCCGGAGTTTCCGGGAGGCTGGTCGGCATTTATGCAATGGCTCACCAAGAACCTGAAGTATCCGCAGGTGGCACAGAACAACAAGGTACAGGGCACGGTGGTGGTAACCTTCATCGTGAACAAGGATGGAAGCATCGCCAATACCAAGGTAAGTACCTCGGTGGATGCTGCCCTTGATGCTGAAGCGCTCCGCGTGATGAAGATGATGCCCAAATGGAAACCGGGTATGGACAAGAACAAGGTGTGCCGTACCATGATTGCCATTCCGGTGGTATTCCAGTTATAAAAGATAAAATAACTGAATACTCAATTTCAAGACAGATTATAAATCAGATATTATAAATTAGAAATATGAACTATAATAATAAAAATGAATACGGTTAACGA
>ULWE01001495.1_pt1 | contig 18723 bp, 17 predicted proteins | sample 1960071 | NCBI WGS metagenome assembly ULWE01 (sample SAMEA4835804, study PRJEB28245) | human gut metagenome | biome: gut microbiome; material: fecal sample | place: Denmark | collected 2008 | reverse complement strand
CCGGCTTCTTGAGCAAGAAAAAAATGATGACCAGCATACCGAAACTCATTACCAGCGGAATTATTATTGCGCTGCTTGGCGTAGTATTGTCGTCTCCTATCACCGCACTGGTGTTCGGCGGAATAACTGAGACCGGGCAAGGAGTAATTATAACATTCCTTCGCGCAACCGGACTCGGAGTGCTCCCGGCAACATTGATTTCGTCGTTCTGTACAGAATTTTTGGACAAGCTGCTTTCGTGTGTCGTTTGCTACATTATCGTAAAGGGAATGTCAAACAGATATCTCAGCAAATTCAAATTAGGTCACATTTATCTTAAGGAGAAAAAAGAGAAAAATGACCTTTTTGATGATGACGATATCGCAGACGAAAATACGGATAAAAATACGGACAGCGGAGAGCCGCAATAAGAAAAATACATTGACCGGGGTGGAGATTTATGGATAGACAGGCCATAGAAGAACAATTGAAAAGACAAGGCGGCACAATTAAAGAGCTTAGTCCGATTACAAAGTTTCTGTTTGTTATTTGTACGGCTGTTTTATCGATATTGTTCGGCGGACCCGTATATATTGCGGTGATCAGCGCGGTATACATAATACTGTCTCTTTTCGCTCACGTTTTTAAAGGATTTTTTAAATCGTATTTTAAGCTTTTTGTTTTCTTTGGACTTATGCTTATTTTGATAAGCTCATTGTTCCAAAATGCCGAAGCTGAAGTGCTTTTTTCAATCGGAAAAATCTCATTATACAAGGTCGGTTTTATACGAGGCTGCAGAATGTCTTCGGTAATTCTCACTCTTGCGGGAGGACTTTTGCTCTTTACCGCGACAACGCAGGTTCAGGACCTTATGGCGGTTCTCGGCAAAATGGGTCTGTCGTCCAATGTTGTTTATATGGTAGTTGCATCCTTTCGCTCCATAAACGAATTATCGGACAAAATGGGGCAGATTCTTGAAGCTCAAAGCTCTCGCGGAATTGAAACGGAAGGCAATTTGTTTGTCAGATTAAAGGCGATTTTACCTATGCTTATTACATTGCTGCTCAGCTCTATGGTAAGCGCGGAGGAAAAAGCAATAGCTTTAGAGGCGAGATGCTTTAACTGCCATTGCAAACGCACGTCTTTAAGAGTAAACAACACAAGCAGGGCAGATGTTGTGACTATGATAGGAATAGCTTTTGTAACAGCTGCACTTATTGCCGTGAAATTCATTTTCATCAAATGATAAGGAGACAAGTATGGAAGCCGTTAAAATAAGTAATCTGTCATACAAATACCCATCTGCCGACGAATACTGCCTGAAGAACGTTTCTTTTTCCGTTTCGGAGGGAGAGGTATGTGCGATTGTCGGCCCGAACGGCTGCGGCAAAACAACGATTTGCAATATCATCCGCGGCCTTATTCCGTCTTTTCACGGCGGAGAGGTTGAAGGGTCGGTTGAAATATTCGGAAAAAGCACAAAAGAGATCAGCGAAGAAGAAAAGGCCAAAAGAATAGGCTTCGTTTTCCAAAACCCCTTTACTCAAAACAGCGGAATAAAAGAAACTGTTTTTGAAGAGATTGCCTTCGGTCTTGAAAATATGGGAGTTGACCGTGAAGAGATCATAACCAAAGTAATGGACATCATAAGCTTGCTCCAAATCGAAGCTTTTATGTTCAAGCATCCCTGTGAGCTGTCCGGCGGACAGAGACAGAGAGTCGCTTTGGCTTCCATCATTGTTCAGGACCCGGATATTATTGTTATAGACGAACCGACATCTCAGCTCGACCCGAAGGGTACGGAGGATGTATTCGAAATAATCAAATATCTGAACAGGCAAAAGAAAACGATAGTTTTGGTTGAGCATAAGATGAATCTGATAGCCGAATATGCAGACCATATAGTATATCTCAATGACGGCTCGGTGCTGCTTGACGGATCTCCGGAGGACGTATTGTCAAGCGAAATCCTTTATGAAAAAAATCTTGATATGCCCTATGTTGCCGTTCTCGGATTTCAGGCAAGAAGCAGAGGACTTTTTATCGACAAAATCCCGACAACGGTGGATGAAGCTCTGAAAATATTTACCGAATGTGTGCAAAAATCCAAAGGAGGAAGTGACGGCTGTGGCTTATCTTGAATTGAGAGATGTCTATTTTGAATATCCAAGCGGGCATGTTGCCGTTGAAGGCGTAAGCATCTCTGCGGATTTAGGCGAAAAAATAGCGATTATAGGCGAAAACGGAGCCGGAAAAACAACAACCGCAAAGCTTATGAACGGTCTGCTTAAGCCCACAAAGGGTGAAGTGCTTATAAACGGTGTATCGACAAAAGGCAAAACGACCGCGACGATTGCGCGAAAGGTGGCTTACGTATTTCAAAACCCCGACGACCAAATTTTTAATCAGGAGGTACTGGCCGAAATTTCATACACGCCGAGATACTTTAAGGTGGATGAAGAAACGGTGAACAAGAGATTAAAAAAAGCGGTTAAATTGACGGGACTTAAGCCGTATATCAATGAAAATCCGTACAATCTTTCGTATTCATACAGAAAGTTTGTGACGATAGCCGCGGCAATAGCGGCCGATCCGGATGTATTTGTTTTTGATGAGCCGACCGCTTGTCAGGACAGACACGGCATAAGGCTTCTGTCCGGAATTATCAATGCACTGTCCTCCGAGGGAAAGCTTGTAATTACCATTACACATGATATGGAATTTGTTGCGGAAAACTTCGACAGAACCGTGTGTATGGCAGACAAGCATATACTTATGGACGATAAAACGAACAGAATCCTTACCGATGACTCGCTTATGGAGAAGGCCGCATTGAAAAAGCCGAATGTGTCATATCTCGCATCCGAAATGGGATTTGAAGGTGTTATTACAAGTGAAGTTTTTCTTGCGGCTCTTACCGAAAATTCAAAGCGACTTTGAGCGGAGATGATGAAGTGCCGAAAGATTTGTCGGCGGCGACGCTTATGAATCGATTTTATTGCGATTGATTTTCGGAATAAGTCTCAAAAAAAGCACTGTATGAATTTAATTCAGTTAATTAGCCCTTTGAGAAATAAATGTTTCTCAAAGGGCTTTTTTTGCGTGCTGTGTGAGATGACACTTCGTAAGTTACTGTCGATTGACTTTGACCTCCGATTTATATATAATTTATACTGAAAAATCTAATTGATAATCTCGTATGTGCATAAGCTTGCGTATGATTCGGAAGAGGCGGCGGATTTAATGTTAAGCTTATCACCTTGCCATGGCGGCTTGAGATACCTATGTTTATTAAAGGAGTGCTTGTCAAGTGAAACACCCCCGAAACATTCGATTTAAAAGAGCTTTTAAAAACATTTTGATGCTTACGATAGCCGGAATGATAAACGCTTTCGGCATTACGATTTTTATGACCCCGGTCAAGCTGTACGACAGCGGAATTTCCGGAACGTCAATGCTGCTTGAGCAGATTACGCCGCCGAATTTGACTCTTTCTCTGTTTCTTTTAATCCTAAATGTGCCGCTTTTTTTATTTGGACTTAAAAAGCAAGGCGCAGGCTTTACGTTTTATTCGATTTATGCGGTTGGCGTTTATTCGCTGTTTGCGTGGCTGATTACCGATGTGTTTCCCGTAGATGTGAGTATAGCATCGCCGCTCGCCGGAACCGATTTGTTGCTTTGTGCGCTGTTCGGCGGCGTCCTTTCCGGTATCGGAAGCGGTCTTGCTATCCGTTACGGAGGGGCAATGGACGGCATTGAGGTTATGGCGGTCATTTTTGCGAAGCGACTCGGAATTACCGTCGGCACATTTGTTATGATATATAATTTCCTTTTGTATGTCATTTGCGGAATCGTGCTTAAAAGCTGGGTGCTTCCGCTTTATTCCATAGTTACGTATTCGGCGGCGCTGAAAACGGTTGATTTTATAGTCGAGGGCATAGACCGCTCAAAGTGTGCCGTCATTATAACCGAACGACCCGAAGAGATATGTGAGGTCTTGAGCGAGGCGTTTGGCAGCGGCCTTACAAGGCTCAATGCAAAGGGCGGATATTCAAATCGTGATAAGGCGATGATTTATTTCGTAGTTAACAGGTATCAGGTAGGTAAAATGAAGGACTACGTTCACGGCATAGACCCGACGGCATATATCATAATGAGTGAGGTTGCCGATATTTTCTCAAATAACATTGATAAAGGCTGATATTTAACAAATAAAAACGAAACGAGCTGTAAAGGTTTTAACCGTTACAGCTCGTTTTTACTTAATGAGTGTTTTTTACAGTATGTCTATATGCTCGCCGGCGAGTGCCTTATTCATACTGCGGACGGCGCAGAACTTACCGCACATTGAGCAGGTGTCGTCGTGCTCGGGGGAGCGGTCGTCACGTATTGCTTTAGCCGTTTCGGGGTCAATGGCACATTTCCATTGGGCTTCCCAATCAAGTGCACGTCTTGCGTCGCCCATTTTGTCGTCGATATCACGGGCTCCGCGGACGCCCTTGGCAATATCCGCCGCATGAGCCGCTATACGGCTTGCGATGATGCCCTGCTTAACGTCATCAAGATTCGGGAGAGCGAGATGCTCGGCCGGAGTTACATAGCAGAGGAAAGCCGCGCCGCTCATTGCCGCCATGGCTCCGCCGATTGCTGCCGTTATGTGGTCATATCCGGGAGCTATATCGGTTACGAGCGGCCCGAGAACGTAGAAGGGAGCACCCATGCATATTGTCTGCTGAACCTTCATATTGGCAGCTATCTGGTCCATCGGAACGTGTCCGGGGCCCTCAACCATAACCTGAACGTCCTTTTCCCAAGCTCTTTTTGTTAATTCGCCGAGACGTACAAGCTCTTCGATTTGACATACGTCGGTCGCGTCGGCAAGACAGCCGGGGCGGCAGGCGTCGCCGAGAGAGATTGTAACATCATATTCGCGGCATATATCAAGTATTTCATCATAGTATTCGTAAAACGGGTTTTCTTCACCTGTCATACACATCCATGCAAAAACGAGTGAGCCACCGCGCGAAACTATGTTCATTTTCCTTTTGTGCTTACGTATCTGGTCAATTGTTTTTCTTGTGATTCCGCAGTGGAGCGTTACAAAGTCGACTCCGTCCTCTGCGTGAAGTCTTATGACGTCAATAAAGTCCTTTGCGGTCAGAGTGTCAAGGTCTCTTTGATAGTGAATTACGCTGTCGTAAACGGGCACCGTGCCTATCATAGCAGGACATTCGTGCGTAAGCTTCTGCCTGAACGGCTGTGTGTTGCCGTGGCTTGAGAGATCCATTATAGCTTCAGCACCCATATTAACTGCCGAGAGAACCTTTTGCATCTCAATGTCATAGTCCTTGCAATCTCTCGAAACGCCGAGATTTACATTTATTTTTGTGCGGAGCATTGAGCCGACGCCCTCGGGCGACAGGCACTTGTGACGCTTGTTGGCGGGTATTACGACCTTACCTGAGGCTACGAGGGGTAATAACTCATCTGTTGTCATGTGCTCTTTTTCGGCTACTGCCTTCAGCTCATCGGTAATAATGCCTTTTCTTGCGGCGTCCATCTGTGTTGCGTAAGCTTCTGTTTTCATTTTTGTTCTCCTTTGTATTAGGTTGATCGTCGAACGGCAGAGCCGCTCATCACTTTGACTTTTTATTCTCCGATGCTTTTTGCGGCGTATTTGCCGGAAAGCATGAAAGCGTGATTCATAGGACCGTTTCCCTTGCCTAAATCGAGCATAAAGGCGAGTGCCTCCGAGATGTAATCCTTGGCAAGCTTTACGGAAGCTTTTAAATCGTATCCCTTGGCGAGGTTGGCGGCTATTGCGCTTGACAGCGTGCAGCCGGTGCCGTGGGTGTTGGGATTGGCAATGCGCTTTCCGTAGAACCAAAAGCTCTCGTTTTCGTTATAGAGAAGGTCGCTTGCGTCCTCAATGCTGTGTCCGCCCTTTAAAAGCACGGCGCAGCCGCATTCCGAATGAATTTTTGCCGCGGCCTTTTCCATATCGTCCTTGTCCTTAATTTCCATGCCGGATAGCACGGCGGCTTCGGGAATATTGGGCGTTACGAGTGTAGAAATCGGTAAAAGTTCCTTTTTCATCACGGCAACTGCCGGAGATTCCATGAGTCTTGAGCCGGAGGTCGCAACCATAACCGGATCCACTATGATGTTTTGAGCATCGTAGAATTTCAGCCTTTCGGCTGTCACGCGAATTAACGCTGCCGTAGGAATCATACCCGTCTTAACTGCATCGGGTCGTATATCCGTGAATACCGCGTCAATCTGTTCCTTGAGAAATTCCGGAGATACCTCCGAGATGTCTGTTACGCCGGTGGTGTTCTGTGCCGTCAGGGCCGCAATGGCGCTCATGGCATAAACTCCGTTCATAGTCATCGTTTTCAGATCGGCCTGAATACCGGCGCCTCCGCTGCAATCACTGCCTGCGATTGATAATGCTGTTTTCATATTTGCCTCCGTTTTTTATAAGCTTAGCATTATTTTTATAGAGCGACAAAAGGTGGTGCCCCCGATTTGCCGCTGTTTTGTTATTTTATCTTTTTTATATCATTTATAAAGTCGCTCGGGAAAAGATAGTTGTTTAAGTAAATGTCCGATACGGCTTTCATCTTTTCGGGAGCTTTTTCGCGGCTGTCATAGACCGCTGCCACATAAAAACCCGCTCCCTTTGCCGTCTTTGCGGCGTGATATGCGTCCTCAAAGACGAGAGTTTCGTCTTTTTTTGTGCCGAGAAACGACAGCGCCTCGCAATATATGTACGGGTCGTTTTTGTCGTGCCCGACTTCTCCGCAAGTGAATATTTTGTCGAAAAATCCAAAAAGGCCGCATCTTTTAAGTGCGCCCTCTGTGAGCTTTCGTTCCGCGGCTGTCGTAATGCACATACGCACGTTAATTTCGCGAAGAGCGGTTAGAAATTCTCGTACGCCGTTCTTCGGCTGCGCTTCGCAGAGATAGAAGTCGCCCACCGTTTTGTTTACGCCGTCGACTATTTCGTTTACAGATAAGGGTAAATCGTAATTTTTCTTGAGATATTCTGCTGCCCCCGAAAGGCTCTTGGGCTTAAGCACTTCACAGAGGTTTTCTCTCGGAACTTTGCCGCATTGCTTTAAATAATCTTCTCCTGCGGTGTCCCATACCGACATTGTATCAAAAAGAGTGCCGTCAAAATCGAATACGGCTCCGCTTAGTTTCATTTTGACTTCACCGTTTCCTCCGTCAGATTGCGAAGCGCGCGACACGTATTTTCAATATCGTCTGCCGCAAATATCGCGCTGACAAGAGCAACACCGTCAATTCCCGTGTGAGATAGTTCCTTTAAGTTTTTGCCGTTGATTCCGCCGATTGCAACAACGGGAATGTCTACGGCTTCGCAGATGCTTCTGAGCGTTTCCTTTTTCATTGCGCCTGCATTTTGCTTTGTCGAGGATCCGAAAACCGCGCCCGCTCCCAAATAGTCGGCACCGTTTTTAACGGCCTCAACGGCTTCTTCAACAGTATGTGCGGAAACTCCTATTATCATATCGTCGCCGACTCTTTCGCGAACACAGGAGGCCTTCATATCGTCTTGGCCTACGTGAATTCCCTCGGCGTGACATTTGACGGCAATGTCCACATTGTCGTTGACGATAAACGGTACACCGTAGTGCTTGCATATCTTATGTATTTTAACCGCTTCCTCAAGAAATTCCTCATCGGAAAGCTCTTTTTCACGGAGCTGAACGCAGGTGCAGCCGCCCTTTAATGCCGCTTCTACCTGTTCGCAAAGCGTCTGTTTGCCGACCCAAGCACGGTCGGTTACGGCGTAGAGAAGCATATTTTTTTTATCGCATTTCATATTTTGCACCTTCTTCCAATCCTTGCGGTGTCATATTGCAGACAGCGTCGATTATGTAATTCCTGTATGAAGCGTTGCCATCAAGAGGGGAGAGCCTGCCAAATGCCGTTTCGCCCGCAAGCCCCATGGCTGAGACGGCCGCCGCCGTCGCCGTCAGTATGTCGTTTTGATTTGCCGCGATAAATGCGGCGGTGAGTGATGACAGCTGGCAGCCCGTGCCCGTGACAAGTGACATCATATCGTTACCGTTCCTTATTACAAAAGCCCTGTCCTTATCGGCTACGATGTCTGTTTTTCCGGTAATTGCAATTACCGAGCCGGTCTTTTCCGAAAAGCTCTTTGCGAATGCTACCGCTTTATCGAGAGTTTCCTCGGTAAAGCGGTCGGCAATATCTGCGTCAACGCCTTTTGCGGAGCCTGTTCCGAGTGCCAATGTCTTGATTTCCGAGATGTTGCCGCGAATTACCGAAAAGTGTATGTTGTTAAGAAGCTTAAATGCCGTGTCTGTTCTGAATTTCGATGCCCCGACGCCAACCGGGTCTAAAACTACGGGATGGCAAAGCTCGTTGGCTTTTTTGCCTGCCGCAAGCATTGAGGGAATCGTGCGAGAACTAAGCGTGCCGATGTTTATGCAGAGCCCGTCGCACGCGGTTGTGATTTCCGCCGCCTCTCTTTCGTCATCCGCCATTATTGGTGACGCACCGCATGCCAAGAGTATATTTGCACAGTCGTTAACCGTAACGAAATTTGTTATACTGTGAATCAGCGGTCTTTTTTTTCTGACGTTTTGCAGCATTTCTCCGAACATTTTTTCACGGCCTTTCGGTTCATAATATAAGTGCGATTTTTTTGTACCGTAAGGTACGACTTGACATAAAGCTTTATTTCAACCCGTTTTGCATTTTGGAAAGAACGCCGCATTTTTTAAGCGTGAAAACAATAATTCCCGAAATAATCGAGCCGACTGCGGTTGAGATGAAGAACGGGATTATATATGCGTAAAAAGCAACCTCCGAGGCACTTTTGCCCATGAGCAATACGGCTACGGGATATGCGCAAAGGCCGCCGAGCAGAGAGGTTCCGCCGACCTCGCCCACGAGAGTAAGCGGAATATTTTTACTCTTTTTATAAATTAGACCGCATATGAGGGCACCGAACATGCTGCCGGGGAAAGCCATAAGGCTGCCGAGCCCGAGCAGATTTCTGATGAGAGATGCCGCAAAGGCGACGCCGAGACCGTACCACGGACCGAGAAGTACGGCGCAGAGAATGTTTACCATATGCTGTATCGGCGCACACTTACTGCCGAATACCGGGAAAGAGAATAAACTGCCGACAACGGCTACCGCACAAAACATACCTGCAAGGGCAAGCTTTTTAACCTGATTTTTTTTCATTTTAATTGCTCCTTAGAAAGTTTTATATCGGTCGAGGCTTTTTGGCCTCCTCTCACGCCGGAACACGGCTTCCCATCGCAGCAGTGTTGTCATCATACGGTGCAACATTGAAATTACAAAACTCAGGGCGCTCCCCCTGCTTTTTGCCGCGTCATTTTCCCCGCGGGGCATTTTCACATCCTTTTTTGTGCACAGTCCGGCTTTTATTTTTGACAAAATAAAAAACGGAGCTTTTCACTCAAAATGCGAAGCTCCGTTTAACAAGTCTTTTTCGGGTGACTTCCTACGGCGGCATTATCCGCATCAGGTGAAAAAGGGTCGAAGTTGATGACTTCCTCTCAGCCTGCAAAAACAAGCTCCCCTGTACTTTAAATTATAGGTTGAATACCTTTTGTTATTATATACCGATAAGCCTTGGTTTGCAATAGCAAATTGTTGTATTACAATATGAAACGATTGTATGATGCCCGCTGAAAGTGCTTGACTACGGCATTTAATAAAGATATAATTTTATTACTACCTATCAAATGCTTTCTCGGAGGGAATAATGAAGAATACATATCAAAAAATCTTGGCAATAATACTGCTTCTATCGGTACTTCTCGGGGCATTTTCAACGGCGTCGTTTGCCTCCGAAAAGGATTCACTGAAAAAAGAAGGCAATACATGGTATTATATGCAGGACGGCGAAAAGGACAGCTCATATACGGGGCTTGTCAAATACTATTACACATGGTATTACGTAAAGGACGGCGTTCTCGACTGGAGCTATACCGGCCTTACCAAGTATTACGACACGTGGTATTATGTGCAAAACGGCATACTTAACTGGGATTATACAGGTCTTACCAAGTATTACGGTACGTGGTATTATGTCGAAAACGGCATACTTAACTGGGATTATACCGGTCTTACCAAGTATTACGATACGTGGTATTACGTCGAAAACGGCGTACTTAATTGGGATTATACAGGCCTTACCAAGTATTACGATACATGGTATTACGTCGAAAAAGGCGTACTTAATTGGAATTACACAGGCCTTACCAAATACTATGATACTTGGTATTACGTAAAGGAAGGCGTTCTTGACTGGAGCTATACCGGTCTTACCAAGTATTACGGCACGTGGTATTACGTATACGGCGGCATATTGCGCTGGGACACCAATACTCTCGTTAAATACGGTGACGATTGGTATGTCGTATCGGGCGGTGTTGTAGATTTCGGTTATAACGGTGCATACGTTTACGGTGACACCCTTAATGCCATTGACGGCGGCGTTTGGAACAAAAATTACAACGGCCCCATATATTATGACGGCAATGCCTATACTCTCACAAACGGTACGTTATACAGCTATTATCTTCACCCACAGGCGGTAAATCACAATGCGCCTTATCTTATAGCGGTTGATCGCACGAATAACTGTATCACGGTTTATGCAAAGGATAACAGCGGTAAATTTACCGTGCCGGACAGAGCCTTTGTGTGCTCGGTGGGAACGGACGGCTTAACCCCCGTCGGAGTTTTCAACACTCCGGCAAAATATCGCTGGAAGGAGCTTAGGGGCAACGTTCACGGGCAGTATTCAACGAGAATAGTCGGTAAGGTGCTTTTTCACTCCGTACCGTATTCAAAGCAGGACAATTCCACACTCCTTTACAGGAGCTATAATAAGCTCGGCAATGCTGCTTCTCACGGCTGCGTCAGACTTACAACTGCTGACGCCAAGTGGATATATGATTGCTGTCCGCTCGGAACAACGGTTATGATATATGACAGCTGGGGAGGAACTGTTCTTCCGAAGCCCTCGGCGGTTAAAATCAGTGCCTCTGACGGTCGTCGCGGCTGGGACCCGACAGATCCTGATCCCGCAAATCCGTGGAGAAGATGATTAAACGCTTAAATTAAAAATAAAATCCCGAACAGTAGGCTTATAAATGTGCGGCCTTTGTTCGGGATTTATTTATTCTCAAAATTTATATTACTGTATTTCGGAAATCTTTACGGGTCTGTGTGCCTCTACCGATTTTCTTGCGGCAAGACCTATCTTTACAGACTGAAGGCCTGCGTGAATACCCACGGGAACCTCGGTATCGTTTATGACTGCCTCTGTGAATTGACGCATTTCCTCGGAGAATGAGCCCATATATCTCTCAAGGAAGAAGAAGAGCGGCTTTTCGCCGGTAACGCCGTCAGCGTTTGATATTACCGCCGAGGATACGGTGTCGTTGCTCGTCGCAACCATACCCTTAGAGCCGAAAAGCTCGGCGCGCTGGTCATAGCCGTAAGCCGCCTTGCGCGAATTGTCTATAACCGCCAAAGCGCCGTTTGCCATTTTCATGGTTATGATTGCCGTGTCAACGTCGCCCTGCTCGCCTATGGCAGGGTCAACGAGCACCGCGGAGTTTACATAAAGCTCTTCAACGTCGCTGTCGGTGAGGAAACACGCCATATCGAAATCGTGAATCGTCATATCGAGGAAGATACCTCCCGACACCTTTATGTATGCGGGATTCGGCGGTTCGGGGTCGCGCGATGTAATTTTCAGTATGTGCGCTTCACCTATTTTCCCGTCGTCATAAGCCTTGCGTATAGCGGCAAAATTATGGTCAAAGCGGCGGTTGAAGCCCACCTGAAACTTAATATCCGGATGCTCCTTTAAAGCGTCTGCGACAGCTTGGATTTTTTCGATTGAGTGGTCAACCGGCTTCTCGCAGAAAACGTGCTTTCCGGCGTTTATGGCTTCTATCGAAATTGCGGCGTGTGTGTCGGTTGAGGAGCAGACAAGAACGGCGTCAATATCCTTGTCGTTCAAAATGTCCTTATAGTCTTTTGTCACCTTTGAAACCCCATAGCTTCTTATAAGCTTTTCGGTTTCTTCGTTCATAAACGGATCTGCCATTGCGGTTACCGTTGCATTTTTTACGTGGTAGGAGATTGACTCAAGATGCACCTTGCCGATGCGCCCTGCACCGATTATTCCTATATTAAGCATAAATTTCCTCCGTTTTTATTTTTTTAGATTGTGCCGTCCCAAGTGCTGACTTCCGTTGCGGTTTTTTCCTCTTCGTCAAACCAATGCGTTGTTACCGCCTTTGACTCCGTATAGAAACGGTAAGCATCCTTGCCGAGGCAGTGAAGGTCGCCGAAGAACGACTGCTTATGACCGCTGAACGGGAAGAAGCCTACGGGAACGGGTATACCTACATTTATACCTACCTGACCGCCGTCGGTGTGACGTGCGAATTCTCGTGCGAAATATCCGCTCTGGGTGTAAATTACCGAGCCGTTTGCGTAGGGATTTGAATTCATTATTTTAAGTCCCTCGTTAAAGTCCTTGCATCTCTTAATGCAAAGTACGGGGCCGAACACTTCGTCTCTGCCTATGGTCATATCTTCGGTGACATGGTCAAAAATTGTGGGGCCTACAAAGTACCCGTTCTCGTAGCCGGGAACTACGCAGTTTCTCCCATCAAGAACAAGCTCTGCGCCCTCTTTAACACCCTTGTCTATATCGGCGAGGACTTCCTTGTAATGCTTCTCGTATGTTATGGGGCCGAGCTTCGAATCTTTTTCCCAGGCAGGGCCTACCTTGATTTTTTCAGCCTGACGTTTTAACTCGGCAACGAATTTGTCGGCAATGCTCTCCTCGACAACGCAGCAGGAGAGAGCCATACAACGCTGACCGGCACAGCCGTAAGCCGAATTTATAACACCGGCTACGGTTCTTTCGAGAGCGGCGTCTGCCATAACGAGCGCATGGTTCTTAGCCTGGCAAAGTGCTTGACAACGCTTGCCCGACGCTGCGGCACGCTGATATATTTTAAGTCCGACGGGAGTAGAGCCTACAAAGGTAATGCCCTTTACATCGGGGTGGTCGAGAATTGTGTTTATCTCGTTTCTTGAGCAGGTAACTATGTTGATAACACCGTCCGGAACGCCTGCTTCTTTGTAAAGAGCTGCAATTTTAAGAGCGGTTCTGGGGGTGAGCGATGCAGCCTTTAATACCATTGTGTTACCGCAGGCTATGCAGGTCGGCGCCATCCAGCCGAACGGTATCATGGCAGGGAAGTTTACGGGTACTATACCGGCAAAAACGCCGATAGGCTCTCGGTATTTAACCGTGTCATAGCCGCGTGACGCGTCCATAATGCTCTCGCCCATCATAAGCGACGGAACCTGAGTTGCAAGCTCTGTGCCCTCTTTAGCCTTGAGAACGTCGCCCTCCGATTCAGACCATACTTTGCCGTTTTCGGTGGCTACCGATAAGGTCAGCTCATCCATATGCTCTATAATGAGGTCGCGGATTTTATACATAATCTGCGCTCTCTTTATAGCCGGAGTCGAACTCCAACCGGGGAAAGCCGCTTTGGCTGCCGCTATCGCCTCAAGAACCTCATCATCTGTGCAGCACGGTGCCTGACCGGTGACTTCTCCCGTGCTCGGATTGTGAAGGTCATACCATGTGTCGGTTTTGGATTCACGGAATTCACCGTTCACAAAGTATTTCAATTTTTCAACTGCCATATTTTTATCTCCTTAGAATCGGCATTGTACAAAAGACACAACGCCTTATTTTTATTAAAGCCCTGATTTCTCTCTTATATAAGCTCTCGCTTTGAGCGCGTATTCAAACGGGTTTGCTTTGGCCGGGTCCTGCTCCGCCTCTACGAGAACATAACCCTCATAGCCGCTGTCCGCAAGAATGTCAAATATCGGGCCGAAGTCTATCGCACCGTCGCCGGGAACCGTGAACGTTCCGAGCCGCACGCCTTCAAGGAAGCTGAGGTTTTCCTTCTTAACCTTATCTATTACCTCGGGGCGAATATCCTTTAAGTGTACGTGTTTTACTCTGTTTGCGTATTTTTTCAAAACGCCGATGTAATCCTCGCCGCAGTATGCAAGATGACCCGAATCATATAAAAGACTGAAAAGCTCGGGGTCGGTATTTTCCATAAGACGGTCTATTTCGGCGGCGGTCTGAACAACTGTGCCCATATGATGATGATATGTAAGGGCTATGCCCATATCCTTTGCGACCTTGCCGAGACGGTTTACGCCGTCGCAAAGGCGAGCCCATTCGTCATCGTTCATTATGTATTTGTCTTTGAAAACCGACTTATCAGTGCCCTGTATAGAGTAGCTCTGCTCCGAAATTCCGACAACTCTTGCGCCCATTTCTTTAAGAAAAGAAATATGGTCTGTAAAGTCTTTTTCTACTTCATCATACGGTTTTGTAAGAAGAAATGAAGAAAACCAAGCATTGCAAATTTGCATATTGCGAAGCGAGAGAGCTTTTTTGAGTGCGGGTATGTCGTCTCGCGGATACTTGTTGCCGACTTCGCAGCCGGTAAAGCCGGCGAGAGCCATTTCGGAAATGCACTGTTCAAAGGTGTTTTCCGAGCCTAAATCGGGCATATCGTCATTTGTCCAAGCGATAGGTGCAATACCTAATTTAACTTTGTTCTTATCAAGCATATCAATATTTCCTCGCTTTACTTTCGTTTTCTTTTTTATTTTTGTAAGCCTCGTTGACTGCCTTGTTGTCAGAGGTTGACGCCACGCCGACATTCCACCATGCGCCATAGCCGTCTGTCATGGTTTTCGGCAAAACCTTAATGTCTATAAGCGTAGAAACCTTAGAATCAAGGCTGTCACGAAGTGCATTTTCAAGCTGTTCAAGAGTTCTTGCCGTGTATGTTTTAACTCCGTAGCCTTCAGCACTTTTTGCAAAATCGATAGGAACAAGGTCGCCGAGCAGATCTCCGTTTTCGTCACGGAAGCGGAATTCCGTTGCGAGATTGCCTATTCCGTTTGACATTTCAAGATTGTTTATACAGCCGAAGCCGCTGTTGTCAAACAGCAGTACGTTTATTTTTTTATGCTCCTGGATTGATGTGACAAGCTCTGAGTGCAGCATAAGATAGCTGCCGTCGCCGCACATCGCATACACCTCTTTTTGCGGCTCTGCAAGCTTTGAGCCCAACGCGCCCGCGATTTCATAGCCCATACAGGAGTAGCCGTATTCCATGTTGTAGGAATATCTGCTGTCCGAGGTCCACATCCTTTGGAGATCTCCCGGCAGAGAACCTGCGGAGCCTACGCAAATCGCGTCGTGGGGAATGATCTCGCGTATTTTTTCGACTGCCGCCACCTGCGTTATTGTGCCGAACTTCTCTGCAAACTCCGGAACGGAGCGTTCGTACTGAGCTTTTATAAGTGTGGTGAAGCCTTCGTTGTAGCTGTATTTTGCAAAGCGTTCCATCTCATCGTTCCAGCACTTTTTTGCCTTTGCGATTTCATCGGTGTATTTTGTTCTGTATTCGTGAGACGACAAAGCCTTGCCGAGAGCGATTATTCCGAGCTTTGCGTCCGCGACGAGCTTTATGGCACCTAATTTGTACGCGTCAAAGCGGGAAGTATTAATGGTTATAAATTTTGCGTCGCTTCTGAAAAGGCTCTTTGAGCCGGTGGTAAAGTCGGAAAAACGAGTGCCTATGCCGAGAATGACGTCGGCGCATTTTGCAATGTCGTTTCCTGCCGAATTACCCGTGACTCCGAGTCCGCCGAGGTTCAGCGGGTCGCTTGAGAGACAGGCTGTTTTGCCGCTCTGTGTTTCGGCAAAGGGAATGCCGAATGATTTGCAGAACATCTCAAGTGCTTCTCCCGCCTCGGAATATCTTACTCCGCCGCCGCAGATAACAAGCGGCTTTTCGGCGTTTAAAAGAATTTCGGCTATATCGTTAACCTCGTCGAGAGAGGGGACGATTCTTGTAATTTTATGTACTCTCTTTGCGAGAAATTCGTCGGGGAAATCATAGCTTTCACCCTCGACGTCCTGCGGAAGAGAAATACATACGGCGCCTGTTTCTGCCGTGTCGGTTAAAACGCGCATTGCGTTTATCATGGCCGACATCAACTGCTCCGGACGTGAAATTCTGTCCCAGTACCTTGTGACCGCCTTGTAAGCGTCATTTGTTGTTGTGGCAAGCGAATTTACCTGCTCAAATTGCTGAAGCACGGGGTCCGGCTGGCGTGACGCAAAGGCATCTGCGGGAAACAGCAAAAGCGGAATGTGGTTTACCGTAGCCGTTGCGGCGGCAGTTATCATATTTGCGGCACCGGGACCTATGGAAGAAGAACAGGCTATTATTTTTCTGCGATTATTCTGTTTTGCAAATGCGGTGGCAACGTGTGCCATGCCCTGCTCGTTTTTGCCTTGATAAACCTTGAGTCCGCCTCTGTCGGAGTCAAGTGCCTCGCCTAGTCCGCAAACTATTCCGTGACCGAATATCGTAAAAATTCCGTCAACGAATTTTGTCTCCTTGCCGTCAAACGATACGTATTGATTGTCAAGGAATTTTACGAGAGCCTGCGCGGTAGTCATATATGCCATAGTTTTATCTCCTTATTTATCGTCTAAAAGCCATTTGTGCTCCGGTGCGTCTATTCTTGTCTTTCTCCACGGGTCGCCGTCAAGATGCCTTATCATCCAAACATAGCACATTTTATATCCGGGAGCCGCTGCCTGCTGATGTGTATGCATAGGTGTTATGCAAAGACAGCCCTTGTCACCCACCTTATAGCAATCGTCTCCGTTAAAGCCGACGCCGAAGCCCTGCGGCTTATCAAATTCGTAGTAGTAGACCTCGGGCTGCGGATGATAATGCGGCGGATAGCTCGTCCAGCAGCCGGGCTTGTGGAAAACCTCGCCCAAGACAAGATTTGAATACGGAGCATTTTCATAGTCAAACACCGTAAGCACCTGTCTGTCGGCCGTGCCGTCCCATTGGTCTGCGCCGAAGTGCTGAACTGTCATATCCTCGCCTTTATAATAATGAACGCCGAAATCGTTTGAGTTATCAGTTTGCTCAATTACAAATCTCGACTCCTCGTTCGCCTTAACCGTTACCGTGTTATTCCTTGCAAAATGAATTGCCGTTGCCTTGTCAAGAAACGGAGAACGTCTCTTTGCATTTTCGGCTTTTCCGTCAAAAACAAAATCGACATCTCCCGCCATCAAAAGCAGAGCCGTTTCATTTTCCGCTTCGCAAAAGGTCATGGTTTCGCCCGCTTTGAGAATTTTAACTCTTATATCCATCAGCATATCGGAGTTTTTGCCGTTTCTCTCGCAGAGAATTTTTTCATTGTTTTGGTTGAATTTAGGATTTTCGTACATACATTACCCTCGTTTATATAAATTAAACTTTTATCTTATCATCCGTAAGCGAAGCACTTGCGGTTTTTATCGGTATTTCCTCGCCGAGATAGGTGGGCTCGGGCTCAGCTATACAATAAAAGAAATCCTTTACCCTTGCCGCCGCTTCTCTTATGTTATTTTTGACGGGATATTTGAGCTCCTCCCTGTCAAGACCGTAAGCCTCAATGCCAAGCTGCCTTGCAACATACACAGCCCTGTAAAGATGGTATTTTTGCGTTACAATAAGCACTTTTTGGACCTTGAAAACATCTCTTGCCCGATACATTGACTCATAGGTTGAAAAACCTGCATGGTCAATATACACGCAATCAGCCGAAATACCGTTTTCAACAAGGTAATCCTTCATAGCGTTTACCTCGTCATAGTTTTTCGTGCCGTGGTCCCCCGAAACAAGGAATCTGTCGCTGCACTCTTTATTGTATGCTTCAAGAGAAAAATCAAGTCTTTCCTTTAGCATAGGCGACGGCTTGCCGCTCCAAAGCCCTGCACCAAGTACCAAAATACAATCATAGCTGTCCGCTTTTAATTCGTCTGCGGTAACAAAATTCTTTTTAGAAAAAGAAATCATATATGCGTTAATGCCGATTACTGCCGCAAAAAGCAAAATACAAACACATAAAAGCGTTCCGACAACACCTTTGAAAATCTTGTTTTTGAACAGTTTTTTCATCTTGAGCCTTCCTGCAAATCAAAAAGGGAGCGGAATGATTTACACCCTTGCAATCATTTCACCGTATTCTTCTTTTTCTTTCTTAATGAAGTCCTTGACCGCTTCGACAGAGGGCATATCCTGTGAGCAAGCGTGAGAAGCTACAAGCATAGCCGCCGAAGCCGAGCCGAATTCGAGAGCGTCGATTATATCATAGCCCTCAAAAAGTCCGTAAAGGAATGCGGAAGCGTAACCGTCTCCGCCGCCGAATGATTTAAGGAGTTTAACGGGGAACGGCTTAATGTTATAGCTTTCGCCGTCATTTGTATAAGCTGTCGAGCCCTCCTTGCCGTGCTTGATTACCACGATTTTAGCATTTTGCGAATGCCAATATTTAGCGGTTTCCTCGTCGGACATACCCTGCTTTATGAGCTTTTCGGTGAGGTCGTATTCCTCACGAGAGCCGAGAATAATATCTGCCTCACGGGCAACTGCGTAGTAATAGATTGAAATTTCGTCGTCATTTTTCCAATTATATGCACGGTAGTCAATATCAAAAATAATCGGAATACGATTTCTCTTTGCAAGCATAACAGCCTTGAGCGCCGCCTCTCTTGACGGG
>ULWE01017434.1_pt1 | contig 20269 bp, 17 predicted proteins | sample 1960071 | NCBI WGS metagenome assembly ULWE01 (sample SAMEA4835804, study PRJEB28245) | human gut metagenome | biome: gut microbiome; material: fecal sample | place: Denmark | collected 2008 | reverse complement strand
TCACTTCGCGAAGCATCGCAAGGATCGCCGCGACGCCGCCGATGTCATCGCCTGCCAGGATCGATGTCCCGTCCGAGACGATCTTCCCTTCCTCCTCCTTCACGAGAGGAACGATATGCCCGTGATTTCCCACACGGTCCATATGCGCGGAGAAAAGGACCGGCTCGCCGTCCGCGCTTCCGGGAAGCTGTGCATAGAGATTGCCCGTATTGCCGCCGAGCACCTCGCCTGCCTTGTCTTCCGTCACGGTGAGGCCGAGCGCCGTGAGCTTTTCCTTCAGTACGTCAGCGATCGCCCGCTCGTCACGCGAGTGGACCTCGATAGAAACCAGTTCTTTGAATTCATCGATGATACGTTTCTGATCCATGGGAGGACTCCTTTCATAAAATCAATGTGAGACGCATACCAGAGAACCTGCCACGCCTACTTCTTCTGTCTCCTTCTTTTCCTATGCGGATGATAGAGCTGCCAGTGGAAGTGGATCGCACAGAAGCGAAGAAGTGTCACGCAGGCAAAAGCGATCCAGGAGGAAACGGAAAGCTCCAGCGCCGTGAAATGACGCAGGCAGCACAGGACAAGGCCGCCGGCGATGGATGCGATGGCGTACACATCCATGTACAGCACGACAGGCATGCGCCGCGCCATCATATCTCGCAGCATACCGCCGCCGACCGCGGTGATAAGCCCCAGCATGGTCGGCAGAAGAAAACGATACGAGTCGGGGTACTGATAAAATGCCGTCAGTGCTCCCGTCACCGTAAAGGCCGCAAGACCCACCGTATCCGAGATATTGTACATGAACGTGATATAGCGCTCATTCTCCTTCGATACGCGATAGACCGGGTAGAGAAAAGAAATGATGAGTGCCGTGATGATGGAGACGAAGAGCCCGTCGGGGCTGCGAAGTACCGACGGCGGCGTGATGCCGCAGAGAACGTCACGCACCATACCGCCGCCTACGCCGGTCATGACAGCGAGCACGGTGATGCCGAAAATATCCATACGCCGCGACAATCCCACCACAGCGCCGGAAAAGGCAAAGGCGATGGTGCCGAGCGTTTCAAAAATGAGCCAGGTAATGGTCATGGGAGATCCTTTGAAAAAATGGAAAAAGGGTTCAGGGGGAACACTAGGCAATATGTCGGATATAGTTAGGAGTTAGGAATGAGGAGTTAGGAGTGTAGGTACGGCGCACAAAATTTGGAAGCGCCGTGAAATTTTATATAAGTAGCGCATAAATGGAAATATAAAAAGGGGTATTGGGGCGCCATAAAATTTGTGCGCCCCTTCCGCCACTCCTCACTCCTAATTCCTCACTCCTCACTTTTAGCGCAAATGTTTCACCGCTCTATTGACCCATATTCAGAAATACCAAGCGCTATTCAAAATACCACACGCAACGCCGCATAGCAGAGATTCACATAGCCCTGTGCAAGCGGGCCGATGATGCGGTTCACCCAGCCGGAGAATACGATGAGCATCAGGATGACGAAGCCGTAGCGCGCATTGAAGTTTTCAAATTTCCAGGCAAGCTCTCCGGGCAGCACGGTGGAGACGATCTTCGAGCCATCGAGCGGCGGTATCGGGATCAGATTGAAGAAAGCGAACCATACATTGTACATCATGATCCACTGCAGGAAATAGAAGCCGCCGTCACCGAGCATGCCGATACGCCCCAAGATCGTGATGAGAAGCAGCGAAAGGAAGGCGAGGAAAAGATTCATGCCCGGGCCCGCGAAGGATACCTTCAGCATCCCCATGCGATAATTTTTATAATAGCGTGGATCGATGTCTACCGGCTTCGCCCAGCCGAATCCGCAAAGTACGAGAAGGAGAGTCCCCATCATGTCGAGATGCGCCATCGGATTGATGGTCAGCCGCCCCATGCGAGACGGGGTGGGATCACCCATGGCATCCGACACGGCCGCATGCGCGTACTCGTGCATCGAGAGTGCGATCAGAAGCGCCGGAGCGCGATAGATTAACGTAGATAGGTCGAGAAAGTCAAACATGGGGACTCCTTAGAAAAAGGTTCAGGGTTAGCTCACGGGGCGTGCCGCCCTTTTATTGTTTGCGAAAGAGGTTCAGCAGGTTCTATAGGTTCTACGGGTTCAACAGGGGGTGGTGCGGCGCATAAAAATCAGAAGCGCCGCGGAGTGTAAATAATGGCGATGGCCGAACGTGGTATTCAGTCACCAGTCACTAGTCACCAGTCACTAGCCACTAGTCACTAGCCACTAGCCACTAGTCACTAGCCACTAGCCACTAGTCACCAGCCACTCTCATTCATCCGCCGGATGATTGCTGTGGATCTCTGCCGTCACGGGATGGAGCTTGCAGCTGCCGTAGGCGCTGAGCACGGTGAGCAGCGCATCGCGAGAGACCTCGCTGTCGAAATGTGCGTCGATGAAGATCTTCTTTCCATCATCCACCGCATAGCAGTGAAGGATGTGGTACTCGGTCGTCTTTACAAAGGCGAGGAAATCAGATCTCTTATCTTCGGACAATGTGAGCTCGAAAATACCATGTACGGCGTAGCCAAAGACCGGACAATTCACATTGACTGTATAGCGCTCGACGATGCCCAGATCCTGCAGACGCTCCAGCCGGTTCTTCACCGCCTGACTGGTCAGGTACACCTGCCGCCCCAGATCTGTCATGGAAATACGGCCATTCTTTTTAAGTGCATTGATGATCTTGATATCGGTTTCATCTAATTCTTTCGGAATCATACGGACGCCTCTTTTCTGTCAGTAGTCTATGGATATTTCTGTAATTCTATTATAACCGAAATCGAATTTCTGAGAAAGAGTGCGGGAGAAATAGGGATCCATGGCACGGCCGCATTTCGCAAATTGACACGACTCTCAAAATCTATTATAATCGTCGGGAATGTTATTTATAAATGGGAGCAAAGAATGACTATCACACTCAATATGTATCAAACGCTGGCTGCCGCTGTGGCAGTCTTTTTTCTTGGCGGATTTTTGAAGGGGAAGATCCCCCTCTTTCGCAAGTACTGCATCCCCGCGCCGGTCATCGGCGGGACGATCTTCTCCATCGTGAACTGTATCCTCTACACAGAGGGGATATGGAACTACAGCCAGGACACCGTCATGCAGAACTGGTGCATGATGCTCTTCTTCACGAGCATCGGCTACATGGCGAGCCTGCGGCTGATCCTGCGGGGCGGCTATCTCGTCTTCAAAATGGGCATCATGGTTGCGATCCTCATCCTCCTGCAAAACCTCATCGGGATCTCCATGGCACATGTATTCGGCCTGTCCCCGATGATGGGGCTCGCGGACGGCTCGATCCCGCTGGTCGGAGGGCATGGGACAGCCGGCTCCTTCGGCCCGGTACTGGAAGAGATGGGGCTCATGAATGGTACCACCATCGCCTTTGCGGCTGCCACCTTTGGTCTTGTCTCCGGCAGCTTCATCGGCGGCCCGATCGGCGAGCTGCTGGTGCGCCGCTTTTCACTGATCTCCAATGAAACAGACAATGCGTCAGAAGATCCCGGCGAGAGACCGGCGCTGCATCCCAAGGACGCCGCGGCGGCTTACCTCAATATGGATCACTTCATGTACGCTTTCGGGCAGCTGCTCCTTGCCATGGGTATCGGTACCTATGTGAGCGCCTTTTTCAGCAGCATCGGTCTTGTCTTCCCCGGATACATCGGCGGCATGATCGTCGCTGCCATCATCCGCAATGTATCGGAGATCACGGAGTGGTACGGCTCTTACCAGCAGGAATGCGAAGTCTTGGGCGGCATGTGCCTCAATATCTTTCTCTCCTGCGCCTTGATGAGTCTCAAGCTCTGGCAGCTCGCCTCGCTCGCTGTACCGCTCACGCTGACGCTTCTCATCCAGGTCGTCGTGATCGGCGCTTTCGCCTACTTCATCATCTTCCGCGTCATGGGAGGCAACTATGAAGCCGCCGTCATGGCTGCCGGCACCTGTGGCTTCGGCCTCGGCGCGACGCCGAATGCCATCGCAAACATGAATGCGATGTGTGAACGCTACGGCTCTGCGCACACAGCCTACTTCGTCATCCCGCTCATCGGGGCCTTTGTCGTCGATTTCCTCAATGCATCCATTCTGATGGTGTTTATGAATCTATTGAAATAAGAAAGGCTTCCGGGCGGCGGGCCCAAGGGAAAAGGGTACTTCTTCCTTGGGAGACCGATTCCTTGGCGCCTGTCAGCCTGCGCCTTACTTTTTCTTTACTTTTCTTTACTTTTTGTTGCTATTCCATGCCCAAATAGTATACAATAGGGATGGCAATGATCTGCCATTGAGAGTGGTAAGAAGAGGGAAGGGGGACAGAGATGAAATACTTCTACCCCGCCATTTGTTCATACGATCAGAAAAAGGGAATGTTCTTCGTGGTGTTTCCGGACCTCATCGGCTGTGAAGCGAAAGCCGGCACCATGAACGAGGCTGCCAAAAAGGCCAGAGAAGCTTTGGCCGCCTCTCTTCTGGAAATGGAAGAAAAAGCGCTCCCCATTCCGAGCGCAACCAGCGAAAGGCAGCTTCGTCTCCGTGAGAGCGGCAAGCGGATCTGTACATTCCTGGTAGATATGGATGAATATCGGGCCTATAAAACGTACAAAGTGAGACACGCAGACGCCAAGAGCGCAGAGTGGGCTGGCGAAGCTAGAAAAGGCCGTCGCCAAGGCTTCCTCGCCAAAGTCTTCGGATTCAGATAAATAAAAATAAAAAGGCAGAAACGAAATGAGCCTTCATTTTCGTTTCTGCCTTTTTTATGTTTCGTTCAGAGCGGCTTCTCCAGGTCCTGTATAATGGACCCAAAGATTCAGACCAGCCCCTTGGATTTTAAGCGCGGATCTGTGGCGTAATTAGACCAAATAGGAGGTCGCCATCATGCCAAAGAAAAAGTACACCGCAGAATTCAAAACCAAGGTCATCCTGACCATCATCCAAGGGGATAAAGAGTTCAATGCCATTTGTGCCGACTTCAACCTGAACCCCAGCATGGTTCGTAAGTGGAAGCAGGAATTCCTGCAGAACGCCCACCGTGCATTTGACTCAGATTCTGAGCAGAAAGCGGCTCAGAGAAAGGAGGCCCACCTGAAGAGAAAGAACGACCAGATTCTAAAAACCATTGGGCAGATCACGCTGGAACGCGATTTCCTTCAGGGGCGCTTTCGCCAAATTGGAGAAGCAGTCCCAAGCCTCCCGGACTATGATTCGAAAGAGCTGTAAGCTCTCTTTGCGGCGACAGTGCGAGTTATTGGGCGTAAACCGCTCAGGGCTCTACTACCTGCTGATTCCGCCTGAGGCGCTGGAATACGCGGTTCCTGATACCGTTTACTGCGGGATGTTTGCTGCGTGAACAGGAGGCTGGGGGCGGAGGTGTGAGGGATGCTAAACAGCCCCAACCTCGTCAATTTCGTACAAATTAAGCGCATTGTGCTTAAAAATAATGGTTATTTATTGCTATTGAAATTCGCAATTCTTTGTAGGCTAATTATCTTTTCTATTCTAATAGCACAGTTGTTGATGATGACTTCTTTCTTTGTTATGTCATATTTGGCATAACCGATTTGTCCAGGAACATCATCTTGCGATTCATAAATTACGCAGACTTCATCAGAGCTGGAAAGCTTTTCAAAAAATTCCAGGATAACATCTGATTTTTCATTGAGTGATAAGGAGTTAAGATGTTTAGGCTCCATAACAGTTTCTCTTGCGCCTTCTGATGCATTGGATTCCCAAATTCTTTTTATTATTTCTGCATCGTCCTTGATGACCGGCTTTGATTTACGCCATATCACTTGCCTTAAGCGGGGATGAAAGGACAGCTTTTGCTTTGGGTAAATGTTATTTCGGGATTTATCTGTTAAAGTACAACAAACTTTGTGAGTAATAGTAAGATTTCTAAATTTCAGGCATGGAACGTTGTCGTCTAAATACAGTAAGTCTTTTAGGAATAGATACTTGATTGTTGATTTCGAGAACACAATATATTCTATCCCATATTTTTTTGCAACCTTTTTAATTACCGATGAGGTTAACGGAAAATCGATTTTCAGAATTTCTTTTGTTTCTTTATCCCTTATAATACCAGAGGAAAAAACTTTCTGAACAATTTCATCAAATGAATATAGCTTTGAAAAAATTATAATCGGGAGAGTTATTTTACAGACATCAAGTGATTCATTTTCAAAATTTATTTGTTTTCCTTTTACAGTAAGGTGGCCGTCTTCAACTTTATAGTCTTTGTACCGAAAATACGACCTAATAAATTGGTTTCTGTCATAAGCAGCATCTTCTGGTGTGTATTCTGTTTTGGGGAAATTTCCAAAATCAAGTATCTTTATCGGATGATATTTAAAGGTGAGTGGTTTTAACCTGTCATCATCTTTCTCTATCTTCCCCTGAGCAATTAGATCCTCTTCTTTTTTCATGATATTCTGGATTATTTTATCTACTCGATGGTTAATTTTTTTTGCATTGTCTTTATACTGTGAATTGCGGACAATATCAAGCCACGGATCTTGTGCATATGTACATGCTTTACTTTTATAATCTCTGTTCATTGCATTCTGAGCTTGATAGAGCCGATATGCCCTCTCTAGTTCAAGTGGAACTTTTACATACCCTACTTCTATTCCGAGTTCTAATTTGGTTAACAAACGTCTAGGCTTTTCCATTATATATATTTCTCCTTTTTAGAAAAATTTCAGTATATGCACTTTTGGGCGATTTTTTTCTGATATTCTATAGAAGTAATATCGATGGCAAAAACGACATCGATATTACGGAATTTAAAGTTAGGTACTGAGCATCAATACAAAAGATTGATGGGCAGTATCGGGAAGGAGGACACATGACACCAACACAAGTCTAATGTGATAGATGAACAACTATACATCTATCACGAATTGCCCCGTGAGTAGAGGATCAAAGCAACGCCTACTACTCATCTATAAATTTATTGAATTTGCTGAATTTATTAAATCTTCAAGGAAGGAAGATTAAACATGTATAATACAACAGAAAATGCTGATATTACCAAAATCAAAAGATTTACTTATTATAACGGAACTCCTCATGATGCTTTACTGATTGATCCAGCAGATACTCATTTCAATCGTAAACATAAATTTGTTATCAAAACACCTGAAGTAAAACCTGTAGCCACAAAAGAATCAGATGGAGCTATTAATGTAAACTCAACCAATAATAAGGTTCCGCCAACAATTGATCCTGCCGGATTGCTTCTTCCACAAGATAATTTCTATGTACCACACATTGAGATTCCTAATTCCCCAACAGATATCATTATAGCGTCTGGTCGTTACATTTGGGCTTGCTTGCACAATCAAAAGGACCTTCCTCCATTCTATCTTGATAGATTGTATAACCCGCAACCAGTATATGATCATGACCCGGATTTCAATCATGCAAAATACTTTAAGACTCCAGCAAAGATAGTTGGGTACGTCCTGAGAGCTGTAATGACACCTTATGCGCCTTGGGAGTATGTGCAAGCGATTAACTCTGGCATTCCTGTTTCCGCTGCCAGCTTGAGCTCTTGCATCATGTATTACATGCAGGAAAAAGTGAAAACAAAAGAAATGATGAGAGGATATACTGGCCTGTTCGAGCATATTGCTTTCCTTCAGAAGCAGTTGGAATATCAGGTAGCTATGAACCAGAATTTGCCTAACTACATGTTCCCAACGACTATCGACTCCAAACTGATTAATCCAAATCCACTTAATCAGGTTATAAGACCAGTAGCCGTTACATTCGAAGCATAAGGAGAACCCAAGATGAAAAAAGCAACTTACGAAGAATTTATTCAGAAATTGAAAACTTACAACTACGACTCCATCGAAGAGGCTGCTGTTGCAATCACTGAGGACGGAGACTTTGACAGACTAGAAGCCCTGCTCTTCATTGTCCACTACGGACATGGAGACGAAATTAGCAAGGATGTATATGATCAGCTCGCTATCATACCGAAAGTGTATTTAGATGGAATGATCGAACAAACATTGTCGGAGAACGATGGGTCTGAAATCTTCGGATACGATGAAGACGCCGATACCTACAGTATTGATGACTAGGCCAGTTTCTGAGAAGCGCCCTTAGGGGCGCTTCTTTTGTTTCAGAGGATAAAATTCAATGAAAAATGACAAGATTTCACTCGTCCGTTTCATGATTGCGGGGCTTCTAACATTTGTGCTTCTAATGGTGCTTCAGGCAATACGCTTTGCGCCACCAGCCCATTTTGTTCATACCCTTTCGCCGGTTGCTATTCCATGGTTTCTAGGTGGAAATCTACTCATGTATTTCCCATACTGTTGCCCCAAAAGTTGGCTTTTCTCCCATAGATGCTTTCTACTACTCTGCTCCATCGCTTGGCCTCTTCTAGATGGATTTCTAGTTTTAAACACTATGGCGGCCTACAACGATGTTTCCTGGTTCATGTGGGTCATGGAGTTAATCACTCTTGGCAGTTTGGTTATAACATCAATATTGGGCATCATAACGTCACTTCGATGCGGCAAAAACAAAGAACGGGAAACAGCTTTCCTGTTCAGTCTAATTATCGGCATCTTTGCTGTTTGGGAATATTATAAATTCAGTAATTTCGGTTACTCTTCATTCTTTTTCGCAGCAGTCATGGTTACAAAGCTTTTAAATCCACAAAACACATCCGAAGTCAAATGATTAGTGGTGGCAGCTTAACGGCTGCCACCTTTTTATTATTTTCTCTGCACTACATACCTAAAAGATCATCAGTGGGATGATATCTTCCTCAATGGCCTTCCTAATAGCCTGTCTGGCTGCTTTGAGATACTTCAGCTTGGATAGTTCTCCCCCATTGGTTTTGTACACATCATGATTCAGCAAGAGGTCAGAATAATCATCATCCACCTTATAATGATGGGCATGGAATAGGATTTCATCCGGCTTTCCGTTCCACAATTTTGTCAATCTTATCCTGAATGATCTGATCGGCCTTTTCCCTGCATATTTCCATGGAGATTTTAGGATATCTTCCCATACGTCCTGGATAATGTTGGTGATTTTAGGGTTAGTAAAATAGAGTTCATTGATTTTTTAGAAGATCAACTAAGGCATTGATAATTTTCTCTACGGTTAGCTTGCCGTTATTTTGTGCATTTAATAAATCATCGACCGCAATAGCTGACATTATACTGCGAAGACAGGAGCCTCGCGGCACATCCCAGAAGAAGAGCGCCGCAGCGCTTTTCGAAAAGTACGCAGGATGCATTCCCTTGGGAGAAGGGAGCAGGCGACAAGGAGTATTCTGCTCCCGGAGCATGACGCCCCAGCCCTCCACATTACAGGTCCAGGTTCGTGACGTCCTTCGCATGCTCTTCGATGAATTTGCGTCTCGGCTCGACCTTGTCGCCCATGAGGATGGTGAAGAGGCGGTCTGCTTCGACAGCATCAGTGAGCTCGACCTTCAGCATGACGCGCTGTTCCGGATTCATCGTGGTGTCCCAGAGCTGCTCCGGATTCATTTCGCCCAGCCCTTTGTAGCGCTGGATCGCACAGCCATCGCGGCCGATCTCATCGAGGAGCTTATTCTGTTCATCATCATCGTAGGTGTAGTATTTCTGACGCCCCTTGCGTACCTGATACAGCGGCGGCTGGGCGATGAAGACGTGACCTTCGGTGACGAGCGGCTTCATATAGCGATAGAAGAAGGTGAGGAGCAGTGTCCTGATGTGCGCGCCATCGACATCGGCATCCGTCATGATGATGATCTTGTAATAGCGGAGCTTCGTGATGTCGAAGTCTTCACCGACGCCCGTACCGAAAGCGGTGATCATGGTACGGATGGCATCGGAATTCAGGACACGGTCAAGGCGGGCTTTTTCTACATTCAGGATCTTGCCGCGCAGCGGGAGGATCGCCTGATAGCGGCGGTCACGGCCGGACTTCGCAGATCCGCCTGCAGAGTCCCCTTCGACGATATAGATCTCTGTCATCTTCGGGTCTTTTTCTGTGCAGTCAGCCAGCTTTCCCGGAAGGCTGGAGACCTCGAGCGCATTCTTGCGCCGGGTCAGCTCACGGGCGCGGCGGGCTGCTTCGCGGGCACGGCTCGCCGTAATGCCTTTCTCAACGATGGCCTTCCCTTCCGCGGGATGCTCTTCGAGATAGGTACGCAGGCCTTCAGAGACGAGATTATCCACGATGCCCTTGACCTCGAGATTTCCGAGCTTCGTCTTGGTCTGGCCTTCAAACTGCGGATTCGGCACTTTGACGGAAATGACGCAGGTCAGCCCTTCACGGACATCATCGCCGGAAAGGTTCGCTTCATTGTTCTTGAGGATGTTATTCTTACGTGCATATTCATTGAGGACACGGGTGAGTGCGCTGCGGAAGCCGGCAAGGTGCATGCCGCCTTCGATGGTATTGATGTCATTGACGAAGGTATACATGCTTTCGCTGTAGCCTGTCTGGTACTGCATCGCGATATCGACGATGACCTTATCCTTCTCGCCTTCAAACGCAATGACTGCCGGATCGACAAGATCCTTGCCTTCATTCAGGAACTGGACAAATTCCGTGATGCCGCCGGCATAGTGGAATTTCTCCTCGTGGGTCGCACCGTCGCGCAGGTCTGTCAGCGTGATGGTGAGGCCTTTATTCAGAAAAGCCAGCTCGCGCATGCGGATCTTCAGGGTATCATAATCAAAGTCCACCCCTTCTTTGAAGATCTCGATATCCGGCTTGAAGGTGACCGAGGTGCCCGTCTCCTTCGTTTCCCCGTAGGTCTTCATATACTGCGTGACTTCCCCGCGGGACAGTCTCATTTCATGGAAATGTCCTTCACGGCGCACCACGACGCGTGTCCATTCGGAAAGCGCATTCACGACAGAGATGCCGACGCCGTGCAGACCGCCGGAGATCGGATAGCCATCCCCGCCGAATTTGCCGCCTGCATGGAGCACGGTCAGTACGACTTCCATGGCAGGTTTCCCAGTCTCGTGCATCCCCGTCGGGATACCGCGGCCATTATCCGTGACTGTACAGCTGCCGTCATCATTGAGCGTCACTTCGATGTGCGTGCAGTAGCCTGCGAGTGCTTCATCGATACTGTTGTCGACGACTTCGTAGACCAGATGGTGCAGACCGCGCGCTGATGTCGAGCCAATGTACATACCCGGACGCAGGCGCACCGCTTCGAGCCCTTCGAGGACACGGATGTCATCTGCGCCGTAGTCTTTCTTGCCATTCTCTTCGCTGTGACGAGCCTGGATTTCATGAATATCTTCAGACATGAGATTCTCCTTACAAAAAAATGGCGGCCTGTCATGCATGACCGCCTTTTATTTATTTACATATATATAAGCGAACCTTGATTGGTGCGTATTTATTATACCATATTTGAGAGTATTTCGCATGAAGGGGAAATGGGGGATGAGTTTAACGGGTTCAAAAGGTTCAACAGGTTCACAGGGTTAGCCCCTGGGGCGTATCACCCTTTGATTGCGTGCGAAAGAGGGGGAGCGGGTTCTGTAGGTTCTACGGGTTCAAGGGGGTTGGTGCGGCGCAAAAAATAATGAAGCGCCGCGGAGTTTTGATAGCGTTTCGCGTCGTCGTCATCTCGAGCGTAGCCGAGAGATCCTCCTTGCAGGACGGTCAGCGTGCTAACTGCACTACTCCAATCACCGCTTGCTTCTAATCCCCAATCCCTAGCTACTCATCACTGCTTTCAAACTTAGCCCTTGTGGCGTGCTGCCCTTTGATTGTTTGCGAAGGAGGTTCATACGGTTCTATAGGTAGGGCGGGGATGGTGCCTGAAGGTGGTATTTAGTCACTAGTCACCAGTCACTTCCCCCCCATGCCCCGCCAACTTGTGCTACAATAAAAGAAAATGTACTGCCATAAGGAGCCATTCATGAAAAAATTTCTTTTCCTTTTATTGATCTTAGGCGGCGCGATGTACTGGGGCTTCTCCTCGGGCAACGAGCTCACGAAGAATGTCGTACATGAACCGGTCAGACCACATGCCGTCCAAAAGAGCCTGCCGAAGGACACACAGCCCGCCGAAGAGAAAGGCATCCTGACGGAGATCTCGGATACCGTCAGAACACTGATCTCCGGTCTTTCCTCCGGAGAGACCCAAGAGGGCAGCATCGAAGCACGGCCGCCGAAGCCGGACGCGAAAAGCCCCGTCGACGGGGCGGAGAAGCTCCTCACCGCCAAGGAAAAAATGGACAATGTGCTCCACTTCAGGGAAGCACTGGAGGCGCGTGTGCATCGCGAAGAATTCGTCCCCTTTGCCGAGATCCCGGACTACCTCAAGAAAGGGATCGTCGCGACCGAAGACCGCCGCTTCTATGAGCACGGCGCGATGGACCTCATCGGCGTCGCGCGCGCTGCTTTCACGAACTATCTCGCCGGAGAGACGCTCCAGGGCGGCAGCACCATCACCCAGCAGACCGTGAAAAACATCTTCCTCTCGAATGACCGCACCATGACCCGCAAGATCGAAGAGCTGGCGCTCGCCGTCCAGCTGGAGCGGAATTACAGCAAGGAGGAGATCCTCGAGCTCTATCTGAATACCATTTACTACGGTCACGGTGCCTACGGCCTCAAGGAAGCCAGCCGCACCTACTTTGGCAAAGCGCCCAAGGAGCTCGACCTCGCCCAGTGCGCGATGCTCGCCGGTCTCCCGCAGGCACCGTCTGCCTATGACCCCATCTCACACCCGAAGGAAGGCGCGAAGCGCATGACCGTCGTCCTCGCCCTCATGGCCGAGCAAGGCGTCATCACGCCGACACAGGCCGCCTCGGCTGCAGCAGAGCTGTGGCTGAAGTGAGAAGTGCTGGAAGGGGCACCTTCCCCTAGAGGGGAAGGCTGCGATACGAGAATACCATCTTCTAAAAAAAGGCGGCGAAGCCGCCACGAGAGCCCTGAACCCTAAACCTTGAACCCTGAACCTTGAACCCTGAACCTTGAACCCTGAACCAAATGAAAGCAAAACGGCAAAGGGGGCTGTGCATCCCCTTTGCCGTTTTCCCCTACTTTCCTGCTATTTTCAAAAAATTCTCTATCATACTCCACCGATGCGAGCTTTCATGACACGCGAAGGAAATCATATATTTCCCTTCCGTGAAAGCGATCTGGTGGAGTTTTTGCATATCCGACGGGGCAAGCATGGCCTCGGCCAGATTTTTCGGGCAGAAATACGCCCCCAGTCCCCGCAGGCAGAGCCGGAGCATCGTCGCCATATGCTCAGACTCCGCCGCCACGCGCGGAGCGAAGCCGGCCTCACGGAAAAGCTTTCTCGCCAGACGTCCGGCGATATCCCCCTCGCTGTTCAGAAGAAAATCACACGGCTCCAAAAAAACAGGCAGCTCCTTTTGCGGCGCAGAGAGAACGCGCGATTTCTCTTCCTCCGTCCCCGGCAGGCGCTGATACAGATCGGCGGAAAGAAGAAGCACGATCTCCTCCTCCTGATAGGGATAGAGCGAGACACCGGGCAGCTCCTCTTCCCACCGCGCCAACGCCAGATCGATCTCCTCCCGTTCCAGTGCTTTCCAGATCATTGCATTCGCCATCTCGCAAAGAACGATGCGCACGCGCGGATACCAACGGTGAAAAACTTCGAGCAAGGGCGGCAGCAGGACCTCGCCGCGGGCGGGCGCGACACCGATGCGAAGCACCCCGCTCTCACTTCCCGACACATCCGAAAGCGCACGGCGAAATGCCAGTTCATTGCGCTGGAATATACGCGCGTAGCGATAAAATACCTCGCCCCCATCCGTCAGCTCGAGCGGCACATGACGGATGAAGAGCTTCATCCCCACCTCCCTCTCTACCATCGCGATATGCCCCGAAAGCGTCTGCTGCGTCACATGCAGCCGCTCCGCGGCCCGCGTAAAATTCCGCTCTTCAACCAGCGTCAGGAAGTAGTGTATCGTCAAAAAATTCATCGGATCTCCTCCTTCATAGTACAGGTATTCCCCTGTACTTGGTACATTATATAACAGTTTTCCTTTTATAGTATAGCATCCTATAATGGAGAAAGAAAACGATCCCGAAGGCTTCGCGCCGCCCCTTCCCATCAGAGCCGATGCGTCCGCTGCCCTGCTTTTCCCAAGGAGGTCTCATGAAAAATATACTCGAAATCCTCGCCGGCCCCGCCAGCTTTGCATTCACCGCCTTTGCACTCACAGGCACCTTCACGCCTGCGCAATCCTTTGCGATCGGCACTGCCGTCTGGATGGCGCTATGGTGGATCCTCCGCCCCGTTTCCATTTACGTCACCGCCTTCATCCCCATTCTGGTGGATTCCTTCTTTGATCTGATCCCCGAAGGCCACGTGCTCAGCCAGTACTTCTCCGAGATCGCCGTCCTGCTCTTAGGCTCCGATCTCATCTGCCTTACATGGACGACCACAGGACTTGATCGAAGGATCTCCGTCAAGACGCTCTGCTGCATCGGCACCTCGATGAAGAACCAGATCTTTGTCTGGTTCCTCGCCTCGACCCTGCTCTCCGTCTTCCTGCCGAATGTCGTCGTCGCTGCCATCTTCTGCCCCATCGCCGTCGCCATGCTCCACTTCGTCGGCGAGAAGGACATCACAAAGAGCCGTCTCGCCCTTCCCATCCTTCTTGCCATCGGCTGGGGAAGCGGCATCGGCGGCTTCGGCTCGCCGATCGGCTCATCTGCCAATCTCGTCGCTGTCTCCTACATCGAGCAGCTCACGGGACGCGAATTCATGTACTATGACTGGCTCATCCGCTTCCTCCCGCTGCTTGCGATCATTTTCTTCGTGAACCTTCTCTTCCTGTGGGCGATCCCCGTCCCCGTGAAAGAGATGAAGGGTACACGAAGCTACTTTCAGGACATGTACAAGACCTTCGGCCCGCTGAAGAAAGGCGAATGGATCGGCCTCATTCTCTTCCTTTCAGCGACCATCCTTGCCTTCGCCCGCCCTGCCTTCGCCGACCTGCTCCCCGGCTGGAAGCCTGCCTACATCTTCCTCACCCTCGGTCTATTCATGTTCTTCCTGAAGGATGAGACAGGCCATCCGATGCTCACATGGAAATACGCCGAGTCGCACATCATGTGGGGCATGATCTGCCTCTTTGCCTCCGGCCTCGCCCTGGGCCGCCTCGTCATCGAGACCGGCGCGATCGAGCAGCTCGCCACCCTCATCGCCGCCATGCATCTCTCTGGCAGTCTCTCCATCATGGCGATCTCCTGCGGCTTTGCCACCTTCCTTTCCGAGCTCTCGAGCAATACCGCCGCCGCCTCCATTTCCATCCCCGTCGTCACCGGCCTTACAAAAGCCTTGGGCGTGAATCCCATCCCTTACATCCTTGGCAGCATCGTCGCCGCAAACTGCGCCTACGTCCTTCCGATCTCCACCCGCGCCATCCCCATCGGTCACGGACTGGATGCCGCGCATCAGATCAAGTATGGCCTTCTCCTCACCCTGATCACACTCGCCACCACGATCACCACCTGCAGCCTCTTCATGATGTACTCACCGCTCTTTAGTGAGTTGTGAAATAAAGGTAGCTAGGGACTAGGGACTAGGGATTAGACAGAGAGACATCTGACATCTGATTTCTGACTTCTGAAGTTTGAAAGCAGGGATGAGTAGCTAGGGATTAGGGATTAGGGATTAGACATCAGACTTCTGACTCCAGTCACTAATCACTAGTCACCAGTCACCATACATGCAAAAACGCTCCCGTCGAATGTTCGACAGGAGCGTTTTCTTAGTCTCTCATATATGTCTTAGTACGATCTTAGTACAGCACATGTGCGATGATGAAGCCGGCGATGCAGGCTGTCACGACACCGGTGAGCCCCGGCAGCATGAAGCTGTGGTTCAGGACAAACTTCCCGATCCTTGTCGTACCGGAACGGTCAAAGCCGATGCACGCCAGATCCGACGGGTAGGTCGGCAGGAAGAAGTAACCATAGCAGGCAGGGATGAAAGACAGCACCATGATCGGATCCATGCCCAGATTGAGTGCCATCGGCATGACGATAGCGACGGCCGCGCCCTGAGAATTGACCAGCTTCGAGGTGAAGAAGAGAACGACCGCATACGCCCATGGATATGCCGTAACGACAGAGCCCAGGAAGGTCTTCAGGATCGACATATGATTCGCAAAATAGGTATCCGCCATCCAAGCGACACCGTATACAGAGACCAGCGCGACGACCCCCGCACGGAAGACCTGGCTGTTTCCGACCTCCTTCGCCTTCGTCTTGCAGACGAAGAGAATGATCGCAGAGATCAGGAGCATGATGATCTGGATGACCGTCGTCATAGAGATCGCCTTCATCTTGCCCTTCGCATCAGCAAAGTGCGGGAGGAGATCCGGGAAATTGCCCAGGATCGCGATGAGGATGATACCTACGAGGAAAATGATGGTCGCATGATAATAAGAAGACGGCAGCTCCTTGCCCTGCAGCGATTCATTCTCGCCAAAGACATAGGACTTCTGTTCCGGATCCTTGATCATTTCTTGGAACGTGGGATCATTCTCAAGATCCTTGCCTCTCTTATAGCTGACAAGAGCCGCGCAGATGACGCCGATCAAAGTCGCAGGGATGGACACCGCCAGGATCTGCAGCAGGTTGAAGTTGTAGCCCACCGCCGCCATGAAGCCTACGATGGAAACGACAGCGACCGATACAGGAGATGCCGAGACCCCCATCTGGGATGCGATGGACGATACCGCCATCGGACGTTCCGGGCGGATATTCTGCTTGATAGAAATATCATAAATGATCGGGAACATGGTGTACACGACATGACCCGTGCCGCAGAGGATAGTCAGGAACCAGGTCGTCACCGGAGCCAGAACCGTGATGTGCTTCGGATTGTTGCGCAGGAATTTTTCCGCATACTTCAGCATGACCGTCAGCCCGCCGGACGTCTGCAGGAAGCCCGCGCAGGTGACGACCGCCAGAATGGTCAGCATGACGCCGATCGGCGGCGTGCCCGGCTTGTAGTGGAAAACAAACGTGTACAGCGTAAGACCGATGCCGCTGATGACAGCAAGCCCGATCCCCCCGTGCTTAATTCCCAGGAAGAGACACCCGAGAAGGACAATAAACCCCAATAGCATTTCCATAAATCATTTCCTCCATTTTATTGTATGCTTATTTTGGATGATTCAACGATTTATAGTATACACCATGCATTGAGTCTATCAAAATACAGGTTATGCATGGGAGATCGGGGTTTCTATGCATTTATGGTATCCAAGCATCAAAAGGAGAGATTGGAATAAACATCTCTCTTTTTTTTTAAGTCTCCCTCTCCGCGAATGTGGACTGCACTCTGCCCCCGATCCATTCCCAAGGAAGCCCTTCCCTTTTGCGCCAATGACGCAAAAGGGTGATCTTCAATTTCTCATTTTCCTCAAAAGATGTATAATATAGACACAGACTTCTAAGGAAACACTGATTCAAGAAGGAGGTATTCCCATGGATTACAAAATGATTCACTACACGGTAGAGAGATCCATCGCGACCATCACGCTGGACTACGCACCGACGCTGAATGCCCTCGACATGAACATGTCGCTCGAGGTGGAAAGCGCGCTGCATGAAGCGGAAGCGGATCAAGCGGTGAAGGTCGTCGTGCTTGCAGGCGCCGGGCGTGCCTTCAGCGGAGGCGGCGATATCCGCTTCATGAAGGCGCACTGCGATGAGCCGGATTTTGCGAAGGAGTCCATGGGACCTCTGGCAGGCAAGCTGTCGGAGATTGTGCTGTACATGAAGAAAATGTCGAAGATCGTGATCTGCGCGGTCGCCGGTGCGTGCGCGGGCGGGGCGGCAAATCTGGCCTTTGCCTGTGACTTCATCTATGCCGCAGACAATGCAAAGTTCCTGCAGGCCTTTGTCGGCATCGGTCTCTGTCCGGATACGGGCGGCGTGTACACGCTCCCCCGCATGATCGGTACACACCGCGCCTTCGACATGTTCGTCACGGGACGCATCGTAGCAGCCAAGGAGGCCTATGACATCGGCCTCGTAAAAGCTGTCACGACGAAGGAGGAGCTCCTGCCGACGGTCTATGCGTTTGCGGAAAAACTGACGAAGGGCCCGACGCTCGCTTATAGAAATATGAAGAAATTGATGTTCGAAAGCATGTACAAGGGCTTTGAGGAATACATGAAGGCAGAGTCTGTCTACCTCGGCGAATGCTCGTCTTCGGAGGATTTCAAGGAAGGCATCACAGCGTTCCTCGAAAAACGCCCCGCGGAATTTAAGGGGAAATAGGAAAGGGTTCAAGGTTCAGGTTGATGGGTTCGGGGTTGCAATGCCAGCTTCGCTGCAAGTTTTAGAAAAGTATTTCGAGCATTTCCCTAGCCCTTCCTTTGGAAGGGGCGGGCGAGCGCAGCGAGACGGGGTTGGCTCCACGTATGTGAAATGACCGCTTTCCACGCCAACCTCCGCCCCTTCGGGGCACCTCCTTCCAAAGGAAGGAGGGAAAAACAGAGAGCGGGCATTGCCCTATGTATGCTCCGCGGCGCTTAGATCCTTCGACTCAGTTCTCATACTTCAGATAAGCCATTTTCTAGGGAAACACTGATTAAATCGTTGTCCGACTTGGCTCTTGTATTTTCATGCAAGGCGAGGAATAAGCCGCCGCGAATAGCAAGCTATTTAAGGCGGGTTATGACGAAGCATTGTATGAAAATACATGCCAAGTCGGGCTCTGCGATTTAATCAGCGTTTCCCTAACATACGACGTTTTTCTCCGCTCAGGATGACGAAATGCGCCGCACCACAACCCTGAACCTTGAACCCCTAAACCCATCAAAAAAACGTTGTACCCATGCCATGAGTACAACGTTTTTTCTATGCTTACAGTCCCCTCACGATCGTTCCTCCGCCGATGAGCCTGTCACCGTCGTAGAAGACGACGGACTGGCCACTGGTGATGGCGCGCTGGGGTTCTTTGAATTTCACGACGGCGCGGCCGTTTCTTTCGAGCGTCACGGTGCAGTCATGGACGCGGATGCCGTAGCGGATCTTGGCCTCACAGGAGAATTCCTCTCCGGGCGCTTCGCCATCGGTGAAGTGGAGCTCGTCCGCCAGAAGGCGGGTGCGGAAGAGCTCGTCATTCGTGCCGACGATGACCTGCGATCTCTCAGGCTTTAAAGCGACGACATAGAGCGGAGTCCTCGCTGCGATGCCGAGGCCCTTTCGCTGTCCGATGGTGTAATAAGGAATGCCGCGGTGACGTCCGAGGACGCGGCCTTTGGTGTCTACGATATCGCCTTCGGAGAAGGCTTCCGGTGCATGGTTCTTGAGAAATTCGACGTAGGATGTCTCACTGGTCAAAAAGCAGATATCCTGTGACTCGGCTTTGTTGTAGGTGGGAAGTCCTTTTTCTTTAGAGATCCGGCGGGTGTCTTTCTTGAAGGTGCGCCCTAGCGGGAAAATGATATGCGCGAGCTGGTCCTGCGTGAGGTGGTACATCATGTACGACTGGTCCTTGCCCATGTCGATGCCTTTATGGACTTCGTATTTTTGCCGCTCTGGATGGAAGAGGATCCTCGCATAGTGACCCGTTGCAAAATACGGTGCGTCGAAGTGTTTTCTGGCTTCGTCATAGAAGAGACCAAATTTCACCTTGAAGTCGCACATCATACAGGGATTCGGCGTCATGCCTTTGGCGTAAGCGTCGATGAAGTAGCGGAGGACGAATTTCTGGTAAGCCTCTCTGACATCGACGACCTGAAAGGGGATGCCGAGGAAATCAGCCATGGCTCTCGCGCCTTCGATCTCCTTTTCCTGCCCGTCGAACTGGTGCATGGTCGCACCGCAGACTTCGTAGCCCGCTTCCAGAAGGAGCTTGGCGGTGAGTGTGCTGTCGACGCCGCCGGACATGGCGACGACGACTTTTTTCTTTTCTGTCATAAAAATAGGTATCCTTTCTGCGGGAGAAAAAGTCGCATCGAAAGTTTGACCGTTGCAGCGAGGCCGGTTTAAAAAGGCGGCAAGAAGCGATCAGAGATCGCCGGAAAGCCAAGGCGAGGATATTCCCAAGCCCGGAGCGCTCTTACGACCGGTGAAGCTGTCGTCATACAGAAGACTTTCGATCACTGGTTTCCCAAAACCATCATTCCGGGGGTATCCCCAGAAAATCTCATCGGAGTGAAAGTCCGAAGGATTGTTTTATTATAGCAGAAATGGAAGAAAAAAATGAGGGTTTGTTCCTGGGGTAAGTGTCAAGTTTTCCTCGGTAATTCATTTGACTGTCG
>ULWE01003012.1_pt1 | contig 20384 bp, 19 predicted proteins | sample 1960071 | NCBI WGS metagenome assembly ULWE01 (sample SAMEA4835804, study PRJEB28245) | human gut metagenome | biome: gut microbiome; material: fecal sample | place: Denmark | collected 2008 | reverse complement strand
ATGACTAGTAGAAGACTTACCATTAGCAATATTATCAACTTGACCTTTAGTATAATAATTAGCTAAACTTTGATGACTAGTCAAGAAAGTACTACCTTTAGTAAATGTAATAGTCTTTCCGCTCTTAGATACACTAGTAATAGCATTACCGCTTCCACTTGTTGTTATTGCATTTACATAACCATCGAGCGATTGGTGTGCGGTAAGATAGTTTCCCTTTGGCTGATACAAGCTGGCAGCGTCAGTCTTAGTAAGGTAGCTCGCAAGGCTCTGATGAGAAGTCAAGAACGTAGTTCCCTTTGTCACGATGATAGTCGTTCCGCTCTTACTGATGGCTGTCACTGCGTTTCCACTACCGCTAACACTAACGTCCATAGCCGAGCCTCCTTCTAGGCTGGAGATACGAGAATCAAGAGCCTTGATGGAGTAGGCAGAGGCAATCTCACTCAGCGATTCTGATGTAAGCTTCAAGGCATTTGAATAACTCTTCACACTGCCGTTCAAGCCGCCACCACTGGATGATGATGTCCCAACACCATAGGCAGAAACACCACCACTAGTATAGAGGTTTGCCACCTCGTTAGTCGTAGTGTTCGTAATCTTCAACGCCTTATTGGTAGCATCATACTCCATCTTTATGTTGCCGATGGAGATATACTTTCCGTTAGGCACGATGATGCTTCCATTGACATCAGAAGTACCATTGAATGAATTTCCCCAAAACTTGCGAGCATTCGTGAGCTGGAGTGCCTTCTTCGCAGAGCCGCTTGTAAAGTAGCCCTGCAAAGTAGTGATATTCGTCTTATTGGTGGATATGCCCGAAGCGTTTACCCCTTCTGCTTTTTTCGCTCTTGTCACCTCATCAGAAATTGACTTATTGATTCCGTCAACAATACCGCTAAGAGTGTCTGTCTGCGCAATATTGGCGAGGAAGCTCACCACCTCGTTCCACTTATTGATAATTCCGTCCGCAGTCTCCTCGTCAGTAGTCATAAGGGCGTACCAGTCATAGGCACTATTCCAATGACTTACCTTAGTGGATGAAATGCCGTCCAATACAGACTTATTGCTATGAGTATGCTTTGCTGATACCGCACCATCCCAAGCCGTCTGCTTTGTTGTTGTTGGGATGGAGTAACCAGAAGCAAGACTAATAGCAAACGTACCGCTTGTTGTGATGGTCTTAGTTGCGCACGTCAAACCAGTAGGAAGGGTAAGAGCTACAGATGTAACAGTACCCTTATTGGTAGTATAGCCCTTTGCATCAATCTCCGCTTTGGTATAATAGCTTGCGAGAGACTGATGAGCAGTCAGATACCCTTTATCATTGGTAAGCTGGCTTACCTTCGTGATGCGGTCAGTGATTTCTGTCCACTTATGGGTATGCGCACTAGGTGTGAATGTTGATGGCTTACCCGTGATGTTATTCCAAGAGAGATTAAGACCGCCAAGTTCTGTGGCTATGTTGTCAATTCGGCTGCTGAGAGCCTTGATAGCATAGGCATTCGGAATACTAGTCAAGTCTGCATCCGTATAGCTTCCTTCTAAGATTCTCGCATAGCTGATTACGCTTGCAATCAAGCCGCCACCACCCGTGGTAGATGCTCCTGCTCCGTATGCCGTGATACCGCCTGTGGCATAGAGATTACCATCAATTTTGATAGCCTTGTTTGTGGAATCATACGTGAGCTTAATGCCATGGAAGGAGATTGCGCCCTCGAAGGTAGCATCGCCCGATACACCAAGTTTAGAGAATGGTGCGTTTGGCTTCAGTGATACAAGGTCGGCAACGCTCGTTCCTGCACTTCCTTCCTTCCAAGTCGGCTCGAAGAAGATGAGGTATGCGCCAAGATTCTTTTCGCTGATGATAAACGATGTAGGGTCTGCGTGAACCTTTCCGCTCACATCCCACCAGATAGCACCATTGGCAAGGTAGCCAGAGCCGTCGAAGCGGATGAGGGAGGTTGCAGGGGTAAGATTTCCGCTATTATAGTCCTTATCCACCATCTGACCGCCCCACCACGTTGCGATACTCTTCTTTCCTCTGTTCGGGTCTATTGCTCCGTTGATACCGCTCTGAACGTTTCCGTCTCCGTCTCTCAGCGCAAGGAGCGTTGTCATTACAAGACCACCGTCAATATCTGTAGTCTGACCGAGCGCATCCTTGAGATACTTGTAACCTGCGAGGTCTGTGATATTCTGCTTCAAGTCGCCATATATCTTCCTAGTGATATATGCGTTTGCCAAACCCAGCTTGTCATAGAAGGCAGAATATGCGCTTTGGAAGTTGGTGAACTTCGTTCCCACGGCTGAGACGATAGTAGCCTTGCCGTTGGTATCAGCCTTATTGTAATTTTTAGATATATCTGAGAGATACGTAACGAGTTCCGTCTTGGCTGTAGTGAGTGTTGCAAAAGCAGTTTTGAGGTCAGTGAGTTCCTTGGTGTCCTTCAGTACCTCTGCGTTCTTCACTTCATTGTACGACTTCTGTGCTGCCGCAAAATCATCTTCAAGTCGCTTAGAATCCTGCGCCATTGCTGCAATCTCGGAAGGCTCTAGGTAGCCATCGGTAACATAATTATCGAATTCCTTCTTATTATCAGTGACCGTATTTCCGAGGTTTTTAATGTCCGTCTGTGCGGTCTGTGCCGCCTTCTGAGCATCTTCTGCTGCCTTTTTGGCTGCGTTGGCAACGGTATCATCGGTGTATTTAGATGCTTTAATCCAATCACCGATGGCGAACTGAGAACCTGCCGCTTTGTTGGTCTGACAGCGCAATACCTCATTCTTGTAGGTACTGCCGTCAGAAGGATAAGTGGCATTAACCCATATATCGCCAACCTGATAAGGTGTCGTAGGCTGAACGCTGAACACCTTCATTTTCCCGTTTGCGGTCTCCTGTGCCATTCTTGCATCGGAAAGGGCTTTGGCGATGTCGGTATCTGTAATGATAGTCCACTTATAGGTGTTGCTATCCTTGGCAAAGCGGTATGCCTTGCCCGTCTTGTTGTTGTAGTAAAGGTCGCCAAGATGGATTTCTTTATCCTTATCGGTCTTCCAACTGATGGCTGGGGCATTCTCCAAGGTAGGAACACCATCATAGAACCACGTTTCGATAGCACCATCCACCTGATTCTGCAATTCGCCAATCTTCTTGAAATACTGAGACAATTCCTTGCCATCCACAGTGGATTTAGCGGAAATCTTAGCCTTAACAGACATTTGCTTAGTGCTGCTATCATATCTGATATAAGAGCTGCCCTCATAGCCATTCTCCTTTGTAGGTCTATCACCTACATACATATCACCATAGACGTTGAAGAATGCCTTGTTATTCTGCTTATTCACACCATATTCCACGTACTCCCTATTGGCAAAGGAATAGCTGTTGATGCCGTGATAGAGGCTGATGGATGGCGAATAGGTATCTACCGCCGAGAAGATAAGGCAGTTCTGACGTTCTACATCGGTTCTGTTACCGCACTGGTTGAGCACATCACCTTTCGCAGGAACATCGCTTGCCGTAGCGCAATCGGTATCAGAAAGGTCGATATAATGATATTTCTTTCCTTCCAGCTCTACAGGGTCTTCATCACGACCGATTACCAATCGCCAATAGAAGTGATTGCCAGCCTTGTGATAAGTGCCCTTGCGCACGTTGAATGATTCCGAGCGCACTTGGTCGCCAACAGCGAAATCATTATCCACGGCATCGCCTTCCTGCTCTGCTAAGAAATAGCAACGATAAGCCTTCTGTGACACATTATTATATGTCACAGTAACCTCTTCTACCTTATGAGTCACCACGCCGCCAGCAGGAGAGATTATCTCCTTACCACCGATGGTGGATGTTTTATTGATGACCAGCTCCTCGAAGATAGCCTTCATTCTTACCTCCAAGTAATCTGTGATGAGGTGCGAACGACCTTCTGCGTCTGGAGTCCAGGAGCCTCCGTTCTCATTGTTGGAGTTACCGATATGCAACCCACTAAAGAACTTCTGCACCTTTTCCCAAGTGATTGTGCTCTTTGCGGTGTTATCCTGCAGCCTAGATACAAACTCCATCCTAGAACGTCTAGCAGAATAAACGTTACTATCGGATGCAGGAGTGGTATCGTTCATGCCAATTACATAGACACCTCCACCATTACCGCTTCCTGTGCCGCCTATCTGCATTCCATTCACCTTGATGGAATCAACCTTGTCTTCCAACTTACCCAACCGGCTAGTAGCTGCCTTCTCGCCAACCGTGTACTGAGGGTGGTCGTAAGGGATATCCAAAGGTATCTCCATTCCGATGATACGAGAGTTTCGGTAGTGCTTGCCATCCGCATCCACCTGCGCAAACATATCATTAATCAGCTTTACCTGTTCACCGAGAGGATGGTAATCGTATATTCCATCATTGTAGAACTTGTCGCCATCCATCGTGCAGGTGAAGTTTGAATTGCTGATCATGGTCTTCTGATAGTACTGCTTCGCTCTATCGAACAGAGATAACTGAGCAGTAGGGATGAGGTCCGTATCTGTAATCTTGGTTGCATCCCAATTGAACAGGAAGTACTTATCACCTACCTTCGGGCACATAACGCCATCGGGAAGAGTTCTTCCGTAAGTGTCATTAGCAACAATCTCAAAGTAGTTAACCTTGTCAATGACTTTGAAACTAACATCGAACTCCATACCCATGAGAGCACCGCTAGTGAACTTGATGCCTAAAGTGAGGTTACTCTTTATCCAGCTAGCTTCAAAGTTTGTAGCGAACGAATCCGTAGCCGTGACCTGCCAAAACGTCTGTGTAGTCTTCGTCCCGTCTTCGTTATCAACGGTGCTATCATACGTCTTGATACTGCTGACAACACTCTCAACCTTTGGGTATTCTTCCTCGAACATCACAACACCTTCGATAGCCTGCTTGTCGTTCTTCACGACATTCACGTTCTCCAGGTAGCCATCCTTTGCGTAGAAACCATCACTATCCACTTCCTTGTTAGGGAGCATGAGGTAATCGGTAGCTACGCCATCGGTAGTGACGTCCGCATCGGCACCAGTGAAATATCCCTTCGGAATATTCCTATCTGAGCCGAATGCGTACAGTCTCGTGATATAAGTTGACTTAGATTCCGAATAGGACATAGACAGAACATTAACATCCTGTTCGAATGTTGTCTGCCCTTCCATTTCGCAATATCCAAGGTATATAATAGAGCCATCTATCCACCACTCGCAGTTGAGTGCGTCTTCAGAACAGATGGCGTTGAGAGCATCGAGAATGCTGATAGAGCCGTACTCTATCAAGAATCTCTTCTGAACATCGAAAGCCTTGTTGTTGTACGTAGTGTAGTCAACAGAGAAATCCTCGCCATTATACGTAAGACCTAGTGCCTTTAGGTTGCCGAGTATAACGTTCATGTGTACGCCTACCGTTGTGGTGAGGTTGAAGGAGGTCTCGTTGGCTCCGTGCTGAGGGCGATACTTGCAAATCTTATTCTTCCAAGACATATAGTAGGCATCCATCTGCATTTCGTAGTCGTAGCCATCACTATCATTGTGCTTAGGGAAGTATGATGATGTAAGCTCAAAGTAGCCGAAGTCGGGAATCTCTACGGAGTCCCCAATCTCGAAATAGATAGGAGTAGCCGTAGTGAACTTCAAGATGATGTAGTGGTGGTCCATAAGCTGATATGACAGCTTAGAACCCTCACCGAAGTCCTCTAATGTGAAGAATACCTTGTTATTTCTCTTAATCTGAATCATTAGCTTGTATATTTACTTGTTTCACCTCTGTCACTAGGGTCTGGCTCGTTGAGCTTTAAGCTGAACTTTGCCATTTCCCGAATGCACTGACTAAACTGAGTGCAGGAGAGATAGATGCACCGATACCACACATTAGGCTGGAATCGGGTGCGGATAACCAACTCTCCCTTGGCAAGAACCTCCTCGCAGAACCTAGCATAGTTCGTCAAGAACGTATCTGAGTCCTTGGCGGTCATATTGAACGGCAGCGTTATCTCCCTCTCATCCAATCTAGGATTGTGCTTGATAACCGACTTTCCGTCCTTTGAGCGATACTTGTTGCTGATGAACTCCTTGTTTGGTGCAGGGGTCATTAGCGCACTGAGGGCAGTTTCGTCTAAGAATATACCCCACGTAAGGTAGGCATCCTTGCCATTTATGTAAAGTTGTCCTTTAAGCATAACTATTTAATCATTAAATAACCTCATAGGCTTCGCTGTGAGCCGCTTTTTCTATTGTTGAGTATAGTTGTAAGGGTTGACGAGCGAAAAGCCTATAGAGGTCAAATATCCTTTAATCTTCTGTTCATGTCATCCAGCTTAGTTCCGAAGTCATTGTAGGTGAGCTTTGAATACTTCACGATGTCTTCGAGATAGCTGTTTGTCATAATCATCATATTTCTAATCTCCAATACTGCGCCATTGGTTGAGATACCGAGTGTAACGATGCTCTCCATCTGTGAAATGGTGGTAGTCATGTTCTGAGCGATAGACTCACCTGCAATCTGCAGGGCGGTGAAGCGACCATTAAGCTCGTCTGCGGTATCTTGCCCCATAGATGCCCATCCTCCGCTTGTTGCGGTCTGTGATGAGGATGAGGAACCAGTGTAGCCTGTCACCTTCGCCCAATCATCACGTCTCTTCAAGCCTTCCTGGACAATATCATCGTAACGCTTGTTGAATGCGTCTATGTCGATTTTCGATGAATCTCCATTTGCAGCATCTATTGCATCTGCCCAATCCTCATAGAGCTTTTTCAATTTCCCATTCATGAGGTCTTCCATCGAGTAGGAGAGAAGAGCTTTCTGCATCATTTCTGCGAAATCATCAGAGAAGTCCTGCGCAGACTTATTCATATCCATGAGGTTACTGATGAAGTTATCCTTCATGCTATCAAAGGAAATCTGAGTAATAGACTCGCGCCATTGCTCGGTCAACTCATCAAGATTACCTGCAAGGTCCGCATAGTCTTCGAGTTTGTCAAGAACCGACTCTCCGTAAGCAGAACGTCCTTTATAGTGCTTACCTGTTCCTCTGATCTTATCAACCAAATCTTGGTATGAAAGCAACTTCTTCATTTCCTCTGGTGTGAGGGTGGTAATATCACCATTAAAGTCACTCTTTACGTTCTGTCTGATTTTAGCCAACTGCTCATTACTGAACCCGCTCCAATAACTACTCCATGAGTGGTGCGAACCATGATAACTCATCTGTTGCTTCGCTATCTCCATGACGTTGTGATTGTAAGTCTCCTGCTGCCGCTTTGCTTCCTTGTAAGCATTGGTGGACTCCTTACCATACGTACCTGTCATGGTGTCTTTCAGCTTGTCGATGGACTTCTGTAATCGCTCGTTGGAAGAAGTGAGGTTGTTAATAGCTTCCTGTACTTTCTTTGAATTTCCGTCTCCACCAAACAGACTATTGAAACCACCGAATGAAAGCGTGTTGAGGATATGAGAAACGTTGTTCCCGATACTCTTCAATGGCTTCATAACGATGTCACCCGATAGAGCATCATCGAGGATGCCCGTTACTGCGCCAAAGACCGTGTCCATGAGGTTGCTGATGAGTGTTCCGAAGCCATCTTTCAGAATATCGAGGATGCCGAGTATTGCGGAGATTATTTCACCTGCCATACCGCTATCCCCTAAAGCTTTCGTCAGAGATTTGGCTGCGTCACTATCTTTACCGAGCAACCCTTGGATGCCCTTTGCGAGCGTGTTAGCAACGTCCTTCTGCATGTTGCCGCCGAAAAGCTTGTCAAGCCCTAGGATAGAGTTTCCTATGCCTTTGAGTGACCCAGATGTGAGACCCTGCAAACCATTTTCAAGCTGCTGAAACTGAGAAACTGCCTTCTGTGCAGATGTCTGCAAGTCTGATGATGCCTTCTGAACTGATGAACCGAACTCCAAAACGTTGTTAGATGCGGTAGCAAGTACGCCCTGCGCTCTAGAGAGGTTGGCTTCAGCCTTGCTGATACTTGTCTTGTCACCGCTCTTCTTAGCCTTGGCGAGGTCTTCCTGCGCTTTGGTAACGGCTTTCGTGGCTTCTGCCTCACGCTCCTGTGCATCAATATAGCCCTGCATGGCTGACTGATAGGAGTTGATGTCGTCAGAGACTTTCTTAAAGATGTCACTATTCCAGATGGTGGCAGAGCCTTGTAGCTTGGAGATAAGTTCCTGTATGGTCTTCTGCTCATTAACATCTGTTGTGCTCTTGGAGAGCTCTTGCAGCTTCTCAATGGTAGGCTCCAGTTGGTCCTTGAACATAGCACCGAAGTCTCCGAAGACGCTTCCCCAATCGATGTTCTGTCTGATGGCATTTATCTCGATGGTTTGGAGGTCCTTCTTTCTCTGCTGCTGTAGAGAGAGCTTCTCGCCTTCTGTCTGAGCCTTGGCAATCTTCTCTTCGTACTCCTCGGCAATGGCTTGCTTCTGCTGATAGAGTGAGCCATACTCCTTCAAGTAGTCGCGCATAGAGGTGAGGGCTTCCCTGTTGACCTCATCAAGCTTCTTGTTGTACTCTTGGGTAGCGAGGTCTCTAGCCTTATTGAGGGCATTGGACTGAGCAGAGGTGAGGGATGCCTTCTTGCCAGCTTCCTTGTTTTTCTTCTTGAACTCTGCTTCCTGCTTGTCAATCTCGGCTTTGCGCTTGGCATAGTCGTTCTTGATTTCAGCTATCTTCTTCTCCGTGCCTTCCTGCATCTGAGATATATCGGTGTCGATGTTTTCCTGCTGCAGCTGCTTCAAATCCTCGTTCAGTTCTTCCTGGGCCTTCTTCCGGTCTTCTGCCTGCTTCTTGGCATCGGCGGCTGCTTTCTTGGCTTTGGTAGCGTTCTTCTTTGCGTTTGCTTCTGCCTCTTCCTTTTCGCGACGCTTCTGCTTAGCATCGTCTTCTGCCTTGGTCTGCTTTGTGTTGGCAGCATTGGTATAATCCCATCCTCGCTGAGCAATATCGTTGGTTGACATCCATTTACCATTGACCAGCGCACCAGACTTCTTGTTGTTTGCAAGGTCGCGTGCCAAAGCAGAGAAGTATTTACCTAAGCGTCCTAGCTCCGGAATATTCATATTCTGCATCCACGATGGTATCTTTGCATCGAAGTTGACGTGGAAGTTGATGTTGTTCTCGGAATAGTTCTGCATGAACTCCTTGACACGGTTGTAGAGAACGTGTACATCCTCACCGGCACCCTGGAGCTGCTTCTGCAAAGCGTTTATCCTGTTCTTGGTTGAGGTGGCCTTGTTACCGAAATCTTCAGTAGCATCTGCAGCCTTGTTGATATTATCTGCCTCCTCGGTATGCAGCTTCTTTGCAGCTCGAAGTTCATAGAGATAGCCTATCAAAGCCTTCCTGGCATCGCTTGTCTTGTCTCCTGTAAAACCGAAAGCATTAGCTAGCTTTTCTGATTCGGATATCAAAGAAGCCTCTAACTGATTGTATTGCTTCAGATAGGTCTGATACTCCTTGGAGTGCTCATTCAAGCCAGCCATCTTCTGTGTTAGGTCATCAAACTGCTTGATAACCGAGTCAGATACGATGTTCTGTATGCCGACGGCTATACCACTGCTAGAGGTTCCATAATCCTTCAACTTACCCAAAAGGGCTTGCTGAGCGCTATCCACACGATTGTTGTAGTCTTCGTTAGCCTTGGAGATTGCATTGGCTCTGTTGCGCTCTGTAGCCTCCAGCTTGATTTGCTCGACGAGTTCTTTAGATTTATCTATCTCCTGCTGCTTAACATCCACAAGGTTGCTCTCGTCTTCCTTGATCTTGTCAATAGCAATCCCGTAATTGCCATAGATGTTTGACAGCTCCTTGATGGTGTCCTTGTAAACCTTGGAGCCTTCCTTTGCAGTCTTCAGAATGGAGATTAGCGACTCGACCTTGCTTGATGCTTCATTTGCACTCTCGGTAAACTTGGAAGTCTTGGTAGCGGCATCTTCAGCACTATTGCCGAATAGATTGAACATCGTGACTCCAGCTGCTACTGCACCAAGAACCAGACCGAGAACATTTGAAGAAGAGACCAAATTGAACAGAGCCATGGCATCCTTGGCGGTTGTGATAGACTTCGCTAAAGACAAGAATGCTTTCGCACTCTCCCAAGCTACCTGTGCCTTAGATATTGCTATCATTGTTATCACCGCAGCCTTGTATGCTCCATACGCTGCAACGACAGACATAAGCACCTTGCCTACCGTCTCCCAATTCTCAACGAGGGTGGAAACGACTCCCAATCCGGTATTGATAACACCCTCCTGGGATTTTCCGAGGTCATTGAACATCTGCTCGATGGAATCCTTAATGTTGCTTATCTGACCTGTAATAGTCTTGGACTGAGCCTCCATCAAGCCACCGAACTTGCTACCCTCGGCGGTCATACTCTGCATTGCCTGGATGAAGATATCGCTGGTAACCTTGCCTGCCTTGATTTGCTTCTGGACCTCCTTGATGGCGTTGGTAACGTCAAGACCCATAACCTTGGCTATCTCGTCTGCGATAGGAATACCTCGGTTGAGGAACTGGTACAAGTCCATCGTGTCCATCTTGCCCTTGGCGATGGTGGTGCCGTAAAGCATCACGAGGTCTTTAAGGTTTAGACCCATACCTGCTGCACCGTCTCCCAATCCGATAAGCGTCTTGTTGACATCCTCGGCCGCTACGTTGAACGCAAGGAGCTGCTTGGCTCCCTCTGTAACGTCTTCAACCCCGAAAGGTGTGACGGCTGCCGTGCGGATCAACTGCTTCATGAGAGCATCGGCTTTCTCCTCAGACTGCAACATTGTCTTGAATGCCATTTCTGTCTGCTGGAACTGACCGCGGACCTGCATCATCTGATTGACGAACTTGCCAATGCTCCAACCGCCAATGGCAATGTTCATACTGTTCTGTATATTCGAGATTACATCGTCAATAGACTTTCCGTCCTTCTCAACCCTCTCGGCAGTCTGATGAACTGCGTTCTGAATGTCTCGAAAACCGGAAACGACCTTGGCTGTCTCGACTATTGTATCGAATTTAATGCTTGGCATAATGTTCTATTTTTCCTTGAATTTATACTCTGTTATAAAGAATCGCCGGGGAAACACCAAATATGAGTGTTCGATATGGGAACTTTACGTGCGTGCGCAGGAAGACTTCGGTTAAATCTCGGTCTCTGACTCTATCACCGCCTTCATGACCGCCTCCTTGTTGTTGCCATCGATGACCTCTTCCCCTGCTGCCGGTATATGGGCTTTCTTCCTCTCCTCGTCAGACAGATAGATTGAAGTAATCTTGTCTTTGAGCATGAGAGTCAGGTTGTTATACGATATTCCCCATACCACGTAATCGAAAGTCCATCCGTATCTTTCGCAAGCAGCGTCTATTAGAGTTCCCCATATTGTCTTGCCTCCGAAGATAAAGCTATTCTCCGACTTCTTTGCTGCGTTGACTTTTGCCATACGCTTCGCTTCTTCTTCCATTCCTGTCTCTTTGGCTATTGTCTGGTATGAGTTAGCCTTAAGGATGATGATGAGAAGAGTGGCTATATCCTCGTTGGAGCATTCTTTGAAGATTAACTCCGTCTGCCTGCTTACGCATTTGGAGTCTAGTATTTCGTTCTTTGTATTGAGTGAGTGATATGCAATCAATCTGCAGCATGTCTCCCTTTTGGTGTTTGCAACTCGCAATGCTTCCAAGAATGGATCAGCTTGAAGTAACTCTTTGTCTAGCTCCAAGCTATCTACTAACTGCGACGTTAGGTACATCATGCCCAGTGTAGTAGGGTAGATGTTAACGTGAGCGTGCTCAGTATCAAAGCCTATCGGCATATCTGTGAGCGTATTCGATATAATGATTCCTAACTCTTCCATATCACTCGAATTTAAATTGTTGGCACCCAAGGCAGGACTCGAACCTGCGTCTTTCAACCAGCTTTTGAAGACCCTGGATTTTTTTGCATGCGACGGACTATTTGGTCTCGCTCTCCCAACTGAGCTACTTGGGTAGGTTGCCGGCTGATAACCCTCAGTCGGCAGAAGGGATATTAGGATATGCCTATGTCTCTGCGTATGTTTCCGTGATTTCAGCAGGAGCGGTATTGCCATCCTGCGGCTTTTTGAAAGTCAAGGCATACTTTTCACCTGTTCCCTTTGTGGCAGTAATGACACGCCAACGGTAAGCACAATATACGTCCTCACCCTTCGAGTTGACAGTCTTAGCCACTGCGTCACCCTCTGGAATGAGAGCTGAGTGAGTGTACGTGATAAGAGCACCGCTCTCAGTTGTATAGGCCTCTTCTGCACCGATAGTAGTGTTACCCATGTAAACGCCAGGAAGCTCGGCGTCTTCCGGTTGGATGGCCAAACGGAAGCTACCCTCTACGGTACCGTCGATGGTCTTGAATGGCTGCGACTGGTTCTTCTTGATGAAGAGCTGATATGCAGCCTCGTAGGTGGACTTCTTTGTCTTGCGGTCAACAATTCCGCCACCTTCCTCAACCTGGGTCATTGTATCGCCCTTCGTTGGAGTAACAGTAGTAGTGCCATCCTTTGGAGTTGGGAGCTTAGTCCACTCGTTCTTTTTGCTACCTACCTCTTGAACGTAGATAGTGCATTTGCCCCATGATGTTACTGACATAATTTAATCGTTTATGAGTTTATATTCAACTTGATTATTTATTACATGTTCTCCCGTGCTTGCTGCATATACCCTCTGCTCAATAGCGTGGGCTGCATACTCGCTCGTTCTGAACGTTTCCAAGAGATTCCAAGCCAGTTTGCAGATTTCGTCAACTCTGATAGTGTTCTCCTCGAACTGCCCATCTACATCCTGGTCTTGTATATATATATTTACATTTATAATCGCCGTTTGAAGCTGCGTTCCCTCATTAGCCAAGATGGAGATAACGACATCTTCCTTATGAGAATTATGCGGTCTCATCGTCTTTGACAGCTTGCCATTGACGTTGTTCATGAAACCGCTTTCGTTGATGTACCGGTAAACATCTGTCTTAATTGCTCCGTCTGATTTCATATCTTCCACTTGTTTATTTCATTAACTGCTGAGTCTATTGCTGTCTTCACACGCTGCTCTACAATGGATGTGGCCCATATCTTCGTTGATGCGAGGACATCCTTACTTTCCAAGGCTTCCACCTCTCCTGCGTATTCCATTCCGGCAACGACAACCAAAGCATAAACCCTGGAATATTCCTTAGCAAGGTCATTGATCATCTTCTTGCCCTTTGCAGAGCCGTCTGTGCCACTGAGAACCTGCGAAAAGGCTGATTCCATATATTTACTTCCCTGCTCGTACACGGCGAAGCCTATAGAGCTTCTTAGGTTGCCCGTATGGTCTATCCAGCTTTCCTTGGCAGACCTGTTACGGATTCTAACCACAGATTCGTCTCCTAGCTTGCTCAATGCCTTAAGCACATTCTCCTGTATCTTCCTTGCGGCTCTTTGTAGGAAGGCGTCAAGAGCGGAAGCGCTGGTTGTCATTCTTATGCCCATATCTTACACTGGAGTTGATAACGATGAAATCCCTTAACCTTGATAATTACATCCTCAGCCCCTAAAATTTCTAGCTTGATAAAATCCCCATAAGAGAACTTTTCAATTCCTACGGGCAAGTTATGCACTTCGTAGGAGTAGTAATCAATAGAACCGTCAGATGTAACTAACTTGTTGGCCTCGCCAGCAGGAACTACATCACAAGTGCAGCAGAACTTCCACTCGGTCTTGCCCTGGTGATAATTTCCATCATCATCTGTATAGCCAGCTACCTTCTGCTGCCGGTATAGCTTTGAGGCATGAAAACTCAATAGACTCATCAGCAATTAATGTAAACTGTCGGCTTCGGAGTAAGTGAAACCTCCTCTTCGCCGATAGAGTTATATAAACGATTGACTTGAACTAATATAGCCTTTCGCTGGTCTTCCGAGAGGGAACCTATTGATTTGTCCGCTTCGGAGAAGCTAACGGCTTGTATGAGAGAAAGCAGACAGTCGGCAAGCGTTCCTTTGTAGGCGTCACTTCTGGCAACGTCACCAGTGAACTCTGATTCGATATCGAGGTCACGCTTTATGCAAGCGTTTTCCACGAAACCATAGGGGATAGGGATGTGTACCTCATCCACCAAAGCTTGTCCGACCGTCTTCATGATTACTCATCAGCTTTAGCTGCGTTATCCTTGAACTCCTTCTTCTTTGTAGGAGGCAGCTCATTGTAGGCATCAATAACCTCCTTGTCGCTGGCGTCACTAGAAAGGGTGGCACCAAGAGCGTTGAGAGTTGTGATAGCCTCCGGCTTCTTGTAGGTCACATCAGAGATTGTTACCTTAGCGTCCTCTGTATCTGTTTTCTCCTTTTCGGTATCAACCGAAACGTCTGGGTCAGCCAGCTTAGTATTAATCTGATAGATTGTATCAACGTCCTCGATGACAGGCAAGCAGTATGCCTGCACCGCAGTTGTCTCACGCAATGGATCAGTTGTTGAATACTGAGAGATAAGCTTGTAATCAATCTGCTGATAGGTTACACCTGCCACTCTGTTGGTTGCCTCTGCTACCTGACCGTAAACGAGGGCACCAATCATCTGTGAGCAGACACCGATAATCATATCGTTGTTCCAAGGCTTAACGCTCTTCTTCGCACCATCATGCTCCAAGCGGACAGTACGGTTGATGATGCGGAATGATACACCGGTCTCGTCCAAGAATGCCTCCTGGAATACGCTGGCAGTAGGAACCGGCAGCTTTGTGTTGGAGTCATAAGTCTGACCCTTATAGTTGGCAACAAGCTCGCGAGCGTCTTGTGCCTTCTTCAGTTCGTCAAACTTAGCCTTACCAATCCAGAAGATCAAGATGGTGTTGCCATCATTCGATGCTCGCTCGATACATTCCTTCAAGTCTGCAACTGTAACACCATTATCAACGTTGTTGATGCCGAGCTGATTTTCTGGCAAGTACTGATACTTGATACGGAGCAACTCCTTTGGATTATCGTCGTCACGAACAGCTACGTAGCCGTTAGAAAGACCATACAGAAGGGCGTACTCATTACGCTCATCAACACCGACATTACAAGCTACCGGGTCCTGCGCCAACTTACGGCGAATCTCTGCTGTCTGACCGCCCTGTGCTTCCATGAGTCTGAGAGCGAGGATATCTGACTCCTTCAAGAATTTCTTCATACCGACTTTTGGCAGTTTGCCGTTGGCGGTTGAAATCTTGTCACGAGACTTCAAAGGAACAGGAGAATCCACTGCCACGTAGTCAGCAGCTACGTAAGAGGTATCAACTGTGTCGGCTTCCCATTTGTTGTCGGTAGAATAAACGCGGCGGAGGATGGATGTATCTTTGTGTAGATACGTCATCTCGTTCTTGCGCTTACCGTTAATCTTCTCAATCAATGTCTTCAGGATTGGGAAGAAACTCAAGATATACTTAAGAAATAAAGAACTCTGTTGCATAAATCACCTCCTTAACCGATTGCATCGTGTCCCCACTGAAGAGTAGGAACGGCTGTTTTCAAAGCTGCCTTGATCGTATCGACAGGATAAGGGACAGCCTTATCATTAGCCTCACCTGCCGTCATAACACCTACATGAGGGGTATCTACCGGAGCTGTTGTCATACAGATGCCAACATACTCGTGACTTTCCGGCAATGAAGCATAAGCCTCACCTGTTACCGGCATAGGCTTGTACTCGCCAGACTTGGTATCACGAATGATAATGTGTCCGCACTGGATGAACTCTCCAGAGAAACCTGTCATGTCAAGAATGACACCACCCATGATGCCATTCACGTAATTTCTGATGATTACAGACTCCTTGCCTGAATCAAACGTTTTTGTCTTGCTTACGCCATACATAACTTTTAAAATTTAAAGATTACATAGTTGCGGCAAGCTCATCAATCTCATCGCCCTTGATAACCTCAACCTCTTCCTTCTTAGGCTTTCTCTGAGCCGCAGGAGCACCAAGCTTTCCGAGACCTTCGTTAGCACGCTCTTGATCAATAGCTGCCAAGTCCTCCACAACACCGTCGTAGAAATCATCGAACTCAGATTCGTTCTCGAACTTCATCTTGTCGAAATTCTTCAAGACAGTCTTTCCGAACGTACCTTTGTCCTTAAGGAGTGCCTTCAGCTTAGAACGGCGGCCATCATTCTCACGCTCTGACTTCAAACCGAGGATTTCGGTCTGCAGGGCTTTGTTTTGGGTAATGAGTGCCTGTGCCCATGCTGGAACCTGCTCATCTTTCTCTTTCTTCTGTTTGCGGATTGGTTTCTTGTTGCCGGCAGGGTCATCATCATCGTCATCGACCTCGTCGTCATCCAAGTCTTGACTATCCTTAAAGCTCTGGATAGTACGCTGCGCGGTCTTTTGCGCAATCTTAAGATAAGGAAGAACCGCATTGACCTGCTTTTCAATCTCTGCGTTTACATCCTCGTCTGAGGCTTCTTCATCGAGTTCTAAGTTATTGGCAACATCGGCAGCAATACCCTCTAACTCCTCTCTACTGAACCCCAACGCCTTTGATTTGGGTTTCAGAATAACTAAAACTTGCTTCGTTCTTTTTTTCATTCTAACTAAATATTTAATTGAACAATAAAATTCAAGAAATATCCCAGTACGAAGCGATAGCAATAAGTAATGCTGCAAAATTATAAAAAAAGTATTTAATCACCAAATATATTGCAAGGAAATATACTTAATGATTAAATACTTTATGGTTACATATAAATATTAATCTGGATAATTGAGCTTATCCGGTCCAGCTGTGGATAGATATACGGAGAACATATCACATAGCTCTTTTGCTCCTTTTAAGTCGTTGAGCTTGTAATTACCGCATTCTACTTCCGATGCACCTGGAATCGTCTTTGATAGCGAACAAGCCTTGAAGGCTTCTACTATCATTTCCTTTATGAGCTTTGAAGTCCACGTACCTTTAAGGATAAGATAGAAACCTGTAAGACAACCCATCGGTCCAAAATACAGAACGGAATTGCTAAGAGGACTATCATTGCGTAGGTAGTCCGCCATCAAATGCTCTATTGTGTGCGCGACAGCAGGTGACATCATATCTTTGTTTGGCTTGCACACGCGAATATCGAATGTGGTAGCAGTCTCCATGCCCCATTTATCTACTCTCGAAACATAAAGACCTGGCTCCAGTTTCGTATGATCAACTTTAAAACTTGGTATCATTCTCTAATAATTTACAAACAACACTAAATGCCTTTTCGGCAAGACTATCCCAAAAACCTGCATACTGTTCGGTCTGGTTCGGCTCCAGAGGATTATCGCTAATAACTCGGATGGACGTAAAACCAATACCCTTCTTGTAGCATACCTGCGCGAGGGCAGCAGACTCCATGTCAATAGCACATACGTTATAAGAATTAGGAAGAAACTCCTTAATTGCCAATACCTGCTCTCTCGTAGTGACAAACTTATCTCCCGTAGCTATGGTTCCTAATCGGAATCTTTCATCCATATCAATCCAGGAGAAATCAGAAGGAAAGACTGCCGGCATACCTTGAACTTGCCCGTTGGCATTCGGTTCGCCGCAATATACATCGTGGTAACAGTACGAATTACCAATTACGACATTACCAGGCTTTAAACCAGCAATGGCAGCACCGGCACATCCTACCGATATAACTCTTGTAACAACGTCATTTGCGACAGAAGAGAGAAAATCGGTTAAACCGATAGCAGCATTTACCTTTCCTATTCCCGTCTTAAACAACACCGTGTTTTGCATATCCGACTTCATAAGCCATTCTCTGATAAGGTCGTATTCCTTATCCATAGCGGTAACTATAACAATCATTGCGCACCTCCTTTCGTTAGCTTAAGCTTCTTGCAACGGTTGTAAATAGCGTTCTCATCCACTCCAATCTTGGTAGCAATGGCTTTTACCGGGTACTTGCCATACATTCTGCGAATGATGAAATCCTCGTCAGCAGTAAACACGTGGCTCTTGCTGATACCCATTTCCTTCATCTTTCGATGGATGGCCCAATAATTACGATTGAGCTGTTTTGCAATCTCCGTTGTCGTCATCACCAAAGCGTTAACCTTGATGAACTCAATCTCTTCTGCACTAAAATGTTTTCCTCTACTCATTATTTTATATCTGGGTTCATTAAGCCGCCCAAGGCTTTCTTTCTCTTTCTGTTATATCTTCTGTTTGCAGCAATCCTTTCAGCGTTCTCTTTACGATAGACTTCCATTCTTACCAATAAATGTTCCTTATGCTCCTGGTAGTACCTTCTATGGTATTCCCGGATATCCTCCTCACTTCTCGCCATGAACCTTGTCTTTTATAAGTTCGTACAGTGATGGGCTGAGTGTGCTCCATTGATCATTCTCGTCTTTCACGAGATAGAATCCATCAGGAACATAGAACTCTCGATTTCTCAACCTAACTATCAATGTCTGTTTAGTGCAGTCTCCGCTGACAGTCTTTACTAACTCTGAAACGTCCGGGCATTTCCATAATTCTTGGATGCTCTCGGAAGATACTTTAATTGCAATCATATCACTTGAACTTAATAATGAAAAACTCATGGTCCAACCACTTGCCTGGGCAAAGACCTTTCTTCGGCTTGCCGATGGTTATACTCTCAATCTCCTTTTCTACCTTTGGGCTATCGTCATAGTAGCCGTTCTTGAAGAGAACGTGAGTGAATGGTACGAACTTCATTGTACCATTATTCAGTTTCTCCTTGATAGTATTGATGTCTATAAGCATCTCAAATGTCTTACCGATATGAAGCTTATCGTACTTATCGAAATCTTTGAATTCCTCATCCTTGATAAGGAGAAGGCGACTCATCCAAAAGCCCTTAATTACCCGATACTCTTCATTCTTTTCGCCCGACACTATCATATCGAACCATTCCTTGCTGACTGCGAGGGTAAGAACCTTCTTCTTTGCTTCTGATAAATACTTGTCCATTACTTTAGTTAATCTTTCCATAAGCTAACTTATTTTCCCTCTGTTGCTACTACAAAGAAATCGTCACCAATGTCTTTTCTTCCATTCAACTCTTTGCAAAGTACAGATGTATCAGCAAGATTTATATGCTGATTTACATACTTCTCCTTATCTGTGAAGGTAAGAAGAGTTTCATCGGGGGTATTTACTTCCACTATATTCTCTACACTTTCCGAAAGAGATTTGATTTCTCCATGAACAAAGTCATACACATTTTTATCGATAACTTTCTGTCTTGTCAGAGTTTCGACTGCTGTTTGAATCTTTAAGATTGATTTTTGCATTTCTTGTTTCATAATCATATTTTTTTAGTTTATTTGAACTACCTAATATATCTCTAATCTCGAAAGGAGTTTTGCCAGCCCACCTGGTAAGGTGATTCATTAGCTTGCGAGAATATCTTGCAGAAATCTTTTCAGCCTTTACGATACGATGGTCAACTCTGCCATAGCCACCACCTTTGCTAGCATAATACAAAGCCCATCTAGGCTCCCAGTATTGCTTTATCTTTGACAGCTCTTTAGAAACGTCCAAGCCTTGCAAGCGCATCAATTCATATAAAAAACTGCCAGAGTGATACTTCATAATTTTCTTTGCCAACCTAACTTTCATATACTACTTCTTTTTATGACAAGGGCAGCTCTCGGCGTGAATAACACAAACTCCATGTTTCGTGTCCACAAGCAGATAGTCATGCCCATTTTTAGTAAATACTGTTGTACTAAATTCTTTTGCAGGTTCTTTTCTATTAGCCAATGAGCAAACACCTTCAAAAGCCAACGCACCTACGAGCAAGCACAAGACGAACCAAAGGGCTGACTTGGCTAAGTCTAAAATCTTTTTCTTCATACGCTATTTTTTCTTTTTATCAAATTTATTACCAATAACAACCATATCTTCAGAAGAGTAGTGGAATAAGAAATCTTGCCCAAAACAGAAAGCAGCAGCTTTACTATCCCAATTAATATCACCACTTCTTTCCGCATTGTTATCTTTGTGCATAACTATATCCCCCTCATAGATAGGTGCTCCGTTCTTGTCTGTCAGCCCTGTGAACTGGCAGACTGTAGAAGCATCAACAATTGCAGAAAGATATTTATGCCTTTTTATATAGATTCCGTTACTTTTACGAATCAAATCACCTTCAATCCATTTCCCACTATTAAGACTTTTTGCCTTAAACTTTATGTTTTCGATTTCCATAAGCTATAATTTTAAATAAAATAGTTATCGAACTGCCATTTACTGATATTTACGTAGCCGAATGGGGCATATATCATTATTCCTATAAATGGATTATAATCAACTCTGTAATCACAGCCCTTTACAAACGTAACACCCTTTATAATTGTGTCGCAAATACAAGTA
>ULWE01000734.1_pt1 | contig 20656 bp, 10 predicted proteins | sample 1960071 | NCBI WGS metagenome assembly ULWE01 (sample SAMEA4835804, study PRJEB28245) | human gut metagenome | biome: gut microbiome; material: fecal sample | place: Denmark | collected 2008 | reverse complement strand
GCCGTACAAACTCGCCGAGCAGAATTGGTGCAAAAGCGTTTGCAGGAATACGAACGTGTACAAGCACGTGCAAAACTTGCTGAAACAGAAAAGCGTCTCTCTGGTGTATTATATGAAAGAGGTGTGGACAGCAAAGGCTTTGCCATCATTCGCTCCTTGGGCGACAAGGCGTTGTTTAATCTCGACACGGCTCTTCTCAAACGAAAATTGGGTGCTCCCAACAGCAGGCCTCTCGCCGATTTCCTCCCTACACTCAATATCAAAGCCAAAGATTTTGCTGCAGAAATAACTTCTGTCAACGTTCAGCAAAAGGATTTACATGGCCAGCATTCTATCAGTCAAGAACATGTTGATAATAACAAGGCTGTTCGCAATATGATGCTCCAACGTGGTATCGTACCAGAAGAACTCCCAGCAGGAGAAGATGTCAAGAAAGTAGAACGAAGATTGAAATCTGACGAAAAGACACTGACAAAGAAAAATTGCAAAAAGAAATAAACAATGCTTATGGCAAAGTTCCTCATACTCATGGGCAAGTTGAAGTAATCTGCTTGTTCAAAACTTACAGAAGTAGGAAAGCGGCGCCGCCTGCAAATCAGCAGGAAAGCGCCGCCCATTGTAAACCTATTCTCGTACAAATATGACTTCTTGAAAATAAAACTACTTTGCCTTGATGACGAAGCGGAATTCGCGGTCGCCATAATGCATGCGGTATTTCTCCATAGGCTTAGTCATCCAGCTGTCGATGCAACCTAAGCCGTACTGGCGTTGCTGGATATGTACCTGTGTCAAGCCCTTGTCAACCAAATCACCGCTATGCTGTCCCCAAGCATGCTCCTTTTTATCACCAGAATCCAAATCCTCAATAGAATAAGGAATGGCACTACACTCCATCGGAGCATAACCCTCGAAAGTAATACCCTTGCCTGATGCAGGATTGAAGATGGAGAAATAACGGATATCTGTATGGTTGCCACTCTCCTGAGGACGAACATAAGGATAATACTCATCCTTTACATCCGATTCATATTTGCCAATAAAGGTAGAAGAATGACGGTCGATATAATTCTCCTCCGGGCCACGGCCATAATACTCCAACTTAGAGAATGATGCAGGCAAATCCAATACCATACCATATCGGAACAAGTCAGCTATCTTAGCCGCTTTATCCGTGGTCATCTTCTCGGTAACAGAAACCTCACCTACCGCATTGATGCGATAACGAAGTACCAACTCAGCCTTCACCTCAGGCATTTCAAAGGTAGCGGTCAAAACAACACTATCCTTCATCTCACTCTTGTCGAATGACTTCAAGTTCATCACAGGATTTTTCCAAACCTTCAACTCCTTCTGCAAAGAAGCACCATAATCATTATCAGTAGGAGCACGCCAGAATTCAGGCTTCATGCTCTCGCGGAATTTCAAGATAGGCTCACCGTCCACGTCAAGATAGTCTATCAAACCTGTCTTCTTGCCTATAGTAACCGACATTCTCTTGGCAGAAACCTTCACATAGCTATTGGTTTCCTCTACCTCTATATTGTTGGTACTCTGGAGTTTCCCTTTCTTACCAGAAATCTTAGTAGAAGTCGCCGCAATAGGAGTATCTACCTTATCAAACTGATATTCATTGATGACAAACTGCTGGCGGGCCATTACCTGTCCTTTCTCTACCAATGGTTCTGTACCATCGCTGGCAAAGGCAAAATTGACTGTAATTTCCTCCTTACTATGTTCAGACTCTGCTTCAGAAATAGCATACTTCAAAGCATCACTCTTCACCATTTTAGTTGTCTGAGGAGCAATACCCTTAGTCTCAGGAATCTCAACAGTAGATAACTTCACGCCATTGGCATAGATAGTCGCAGTAAGGTGCAGGTCGTCAATCTTCTTGAAGAAATTCTCATTATAGATATTGAAAGCACCATTCACGGCATCCAGATCCTTGATCCATACATTCTGATGCCAATACTGGATTTCGTAGGCATGCGGATTCAAACGGCGGTCTGGAGCAATAATACCATTGCAATTGAAGTTGTAGTCACTGGCAGGATAACGCCCATAGTCGCCACCATAGGTAAAGATTTCCTTGCCAGTAATCGGACTCTTGTCACGCAGACCCTGATCTACAAAGTCCCAGATGTATCCACCCTGATACTTAGGATATTTGCGAATCAGATCCCAGTACTCCTTGAAACCGCCCTCTGAGTTACCCATCGCATGAGCATATTCACATTGGATATAAGGTTTTACACCATCACTCTTGCAATATTTCTCACTCTCCTCGTAGTCGATGTACATCGGACAATGAATATCTGTCTTACTGTCATATCCACCACGCTCATACTGCACAGGACGAGTCTGATCATAGGCTTTCACCCAGTCATAGGTCTTCTCGAAGTTGATGCCATAGCCACACTCATTACCCAAACTCCATACGATGATGGAAGGATGGTTGATGAAAGTCTTCACATTACCCTCGTTACGCTCGATATGAGTCTGGAGGTATTCAGGGAACTTGGCGAGAGATTTCTCATCATATCCCATACCATGAGATTCAAGGTTTGCCTCAGCAGTCACATAGATTCCATATTCATCACAGAGGTCATACCAGCGAGGATCATCAGGATAATGACAGGTACGAACAGCGTTGATATTCAACTGCTTCATAATCTTAATATCCTGAATCATGCGCTCCACGCTGACCACATAGCCACCATCAGGATCTATTTCATGACGGTTAGCACCCTTGATCAGGACAGGCTTGCCATTGACCAGGAGCTGTGCATTCTTGATTTCCACATTGCGGAAACCTATCTTTTGAGGAATAACCTCCGATACACCCTGCTTATTTTTCAAAGTGATGAATGCCTTATATAAATAAGGTGTTTCTGCAGTCCATGCCTTCACCCCTGGCACCTTAATAGTACCCTGTACACCAGAAGCCTCAGCAATCTTCTTGCCATCCTTATCACACAATGTAAGAGTAACATCAGTCTTACCACCCTTCAAGGCTACCTGATAGTTCAGGACACCATCCCGGTATTGATTTTCCAAACCAGCATTCAGACGGATATCGGCTGCATGAACTTTCGGACGGGCATAGAGATATACCTCACGGGCAATTCCTGTAAAACGCCAGAAGTCCTGATCCTCAAAATAAGAACCATCACACCAGCGCATCACCTGCATGGCAATGAGATTTTTGCCTGGTTTCAAATATTTGGAGATATTAAACTCGGCAGCCACCTTACTGTCTTCGCTATATCCCACATACTTGCCATTCACCCAGAGAGTCAAATTGCTGGTAGCAGAACCTACATGGAAATATACATCCTTGCCCTTCCAGTCCTTAGGCAGGTCAAAGGTGCGGCGATAGGAACCCGTATAGTTGTTGAGTTCGCTGATATAAGGAGGATTTGGATCAAACTGGGTAGCCCAGGCATAACCGATATTCTTATAGGTAGCGTCGCCATAGCCATTCAGTTCAAACAAGCCCGGTACAGGAAAATCCTTCCATTGAGAATCATCAAAGTTGGCAGCGAAGAAATTGACAGGACGCTTGTTGTAGTCCTTGACGAAATTAAATTTCCAAGTGCCTTCCATCGAAAGGTAGTTGGCTGAATTTTTCTTCTCGAAAGCCTGAGCCTTATCCTGATTCTCGAAAGCAAAGAACGCAGCACGGCGAGGAGCACGATTCTGCTGATTAACATCTACATTATGCCATCTGCTGGCATCTTGCGCCCTTACTTCGCCATGACCATTAAGAACCATGGCACCCAGTAGGGCAAGAAACATGAAATTTCTTTTGTTCATATTCATGAATATTTATGATTTAAAAACAGGTTTTACCTTATTATATATTTAATGGAACAGTTGACTATCTTCAACATCCGCAAATTCCTTGGAATTATCCTTGCGCATCTGCAGGTTGAGTCCGTTCCACCAAGAAGGCCAGCCACCAGTAATATTGGCTATGAAGACATACTTGATAGGATGTAACCCCTTAGCCAAAGCTACGCAGTTGTCACGATGGGAAATACTCTTCACTTCGCTGGAGTTGTCGATAAGCAACTTACTGTCAATCCAAACCTGGTCGGCACGGGAAGAAACGTAATATACACCATCCTCTGGCACCATCACATATCCTTCAGCAATAGCAGCATAACCATTCTCTCCACGCAGAGTGCGAGCATCGTCAGCCTGCTTCAATTTCATTTCGCCGAAGCTGCGGATAACAGAATTTTCCCAGACGCCATCCGTCCATTCTAAGTCATTCACATGATGATAATACCCCTTGATGCGCTTCATCTCCAAACCCGGCTTTACATCTTTCACCTCAACAGAAGGAGCATAATTCTGTTTCTCCACCTGGATGGTTCTGATGCGACTCATCTTACCAGAAGGCAAAACCGTAGCAATATTGATGATACAATCATGGTTTACAGGGATAGGAGCAGTATAGACCAGAGACTCTGGAGTAGGCACCGTACCATCCAGTGTATAGACCATTTTCATCGGGCGGGAAGTGGTAAAGGTTACGGTAGTATCCTGGGTAATCACCACTTTATCGCAGGATCCGTATGGCTGCTCCGGCAGAGGAAGATGATATTTGATACAACGTTCATCAAGTCTTACGAGGTTAACATCCACTCGTTTGCAGAAATCCGTAAAGTTCTTACGACTCAATGGCGACCAGGCAACCTCAGAGAGTGCCAGGGCACGAGGATACATCATATACTCCATCTTGGCATTGGAATACATATATTCAGACCAGTTGTTGCATTGCACACCCAAAATATGCTTATCAAGTCCAGCCTTGCGGATTACATCAGGAACAGGGTCGAAACTATAGGTTTTGGCCAGATAAACAGGACTGCTTGGAATCGCGATTGGTTCTATCTTACTGTCGCCCTGATAATGGTCAAGGTAAAGACCACCAGAACCAGGAGTCATGATAACATCATGCCCTTGCTTAGCAGCTTCGATACCTCCATCAATACCTCGCCAAGACATGACGGTAGCATTCTCACTCAATCCACCTTCCAGAATTTCATCCCATCCGATGATTTTCTTACCATACTTCTCCAGCATCTTTTCTACACGTTTGATGACATAGCTCTGCAGTCTTTCCTCTGCAGAGTGCTTGCCATCGCCCTGAAGATGCTCGTCAACAATACGCTTCTGACAAGTAGGGCAGGTTTTCCAACTGGTTTTCGGGCACTCGTCGCCACCAATATGAAAATATTTGCCAGGGAAGAGCGGCACCATTTCCTTGAAAATATCATCCAGGAAATGGAACATCAATTCCTTACCAGGACACATCACGATGTCCTCAATACCCCAAACCATTCTTGGAGTCCACTGCTCTCCCTTACAGGACAATTCCGGATAAGCAGCAATAGCCGCCATCATGTGTCCAGGAAGATCCACCTCAGGAATCACCGTCATATAGCGCTTGGTAGCATAATCCACGATATCCTTAATCTCCTCCTGTGTATAAAAACCTCCATAGATAGAGCCATCGCCTTCCTTGCGATAACCGCCGATAGAAGTCAGTTTAGGATATTTCTTGATTTCAATACGCCAGCCCTGATCTTCCGTCAGATGGAAATGCATCGTATTGACCTTGAGAGAAGCCATCAGGTCAATCTGCTTCTTCACATTCTGTACAGTAATGAAATGACGGCATGGATCGAGATGGAAACCACGATAACCGAAACGAGGATAGTCTTCGATATCACAACATTGTGCCACCCATTTGACTCCCTTTACCAGAGAAGCACTTTCCACTTCCGCTGGCAACAACTGCAGGAAGGTCTGCATACCATAGAAGGCTCCCTTGCCAGTCTTAGCTTTGATAACCACTCCCTTGGCAGTAACCTGAAGGCGATAGCCCTCCTCATTCATTTTCATCGAAGGGTTGATGACAATAGAGACAATTCCTTTCTTGTTGCCCACATTGACCTCATATCCAGTAGAAGTCTTGAGCTTGCCTGCCAGATAACCAGCTATCGCTTTACCTTCCTCTGTATTGTAGGAAATACCAAGGCTGGAAGGCAAAATAAATTCTCCACGCTGTTGGGTGAGTTTGACTGGTGTTGGAATCACATTGACTTCTGCAGCCAAAGAACACACAGGATTCATCCCCAAGGAAGCCATGAGGGCGAATGCAGGAAATAGTTTCTTAATCTGATTCATATCGTATTCAGTTGTTAGTTTGATCTAGTTATTCAAATATGAGGTTTTAATCTTTCTAATATCTTTTATTAGTTGTCAATATTTTAATAAAATATTTTATTTTGCAAAGATATATGTTTTTTGTGTTACTTCAACGGTTTTATGGTTAATAAATCTAAAACACCAATACTTTTCGTATTTTGTCATCTTTATGCAGATAAGTGTATATTTGCCACATTATCAGATGTTTACGTGCAAAGGAACAAAATAACTCACGGAAAGAGTGAGACTATTTTCTATCATAAGAATTTTAATAAAAAAGACTTTAAGATAGAACCTCTAAAGTTTACTTATATATATAAATAAGGTGTAGGGACTAAAAAACAGCCTCAAAATAATAAAAAAGCAAAGAAATAAACACATTTAAGGTTTATTAACTACAAAAAGTTGCACGTATTAATAAAAGCTTTATCTTTGCAAATAAAAAATATTACTTATGAAACAAGAGATAATAAAATATATTAAGAATATAGGTAAAAAAGCTACTATACCTAAGAAAATCTTGGAGCATTTTATATCTCACGGACATTCCACTATCCCGGAAATATCTAAGAGTATAGGAGTAAGTCTCCCAACCACGACAAGCGCCTTGAATGAGATGATGACAGTGGGAATAGTCAAAGAATTCGGAAAGAAGGAAACTGCCATGGGGCGCATCCCAATGCTTTACGGTTTGAAGCCTAAGGCAGGTTACTTTATAGGTGCCAATCCGGAAATGGACAGTCTGGCACTTTCTGCAAGTGATTTCTGCGGCAACCAGATAGTGGAAAAGACAAAAATTCCCTACTGTTACGAAAACACTCCTGAGAATCTGGAAAAACTCGGAAGCATCATCAATGATTTCATAGACAGTCTTCCTATCAAGAAAGAGGAGATACTAAATGTCTGTGTCAATGTAGCAGAACGCGTTAATCCTTTTGAAGGAACGGCATACAATATGTTTACATTTACCGAAAAACCTTTGGCAACGGAAATATCAGAAATGATTAATTTACCGGTTTGCATCGAAAACGACACCAGAAGCATGACCTATGCAGAATACATCAAAGGCTGCAGTAAAGGAATGAAAGACATTATCTTTGTGAATGTGTGCTGGGGGCTCGGAATCGGAATCATCATAGACGGTAAACTCTATTATGGAAAGTCTGGATATTCCGGTGAATTTGGACATACACCTGGCTACAACAACAACATCATCTGCCACTGTGGAAAAATCGGTTGCATAGAAACTGAAACTTCAGGCAGAGCTCTGAAAAGAAAATTGACCGAAGCACTTCTGGAAGGAAAACAATCCATACTTTCAGACAAGGTGGTAAACAGAAAAGAAGAGTTAAACTTACAAGATATTCTGGACGCCATCGCAAAAGAAGATGTGCTCAGCTTAGTTATCCTACAACATGTTGCAGATGAACTGGGAAAACAACTGGCAGGAATCATCAACGTCTTCAACCCGGAAATGCTGGTCATCGGAGGCGAAATGTCGGCAACAGGAGATTATCTGACATTGCCTATCAGAATGGGCATCAAGAGATTCTCTCTCAACGTCATGAACGAGGATTCTAAGATTGTAACCTCCGAACTGAAAGGTCAAGCGGGCGTAGTGGGAGCCTGTCTCATGGCAAGATACAGATTACTCTATGCTTAGCAAATACCTCTCTCTAACTGACAACTATATATACATGACTAACAAAAACCTGATTAAATATAAATCTATCTCTATATATAAAAGGTATGAGAAGATACATTGTGTACGAGAAAAAATAACTTAAACCGAAACAACATGAGAAAATGCTTTCTGATTGCCATGATGTTGGGAATCTCAACACTGGCAATTTCAGCACAAAAGACATCCAAGTCACTGGAGCCTGTGCAACCAACTCCTACTACCAAACAGGTAGAATGGCAGAAAATGGAAACATACGCTTTCATCCACTTTGGATTGAACACTTTCAATGACAAAGAATGGGGATACGGAAACTCGGATGTAAAAACCTTCAATCCCAAGAAATTGGACTGCGAGCAATGGGCAAGAACACTTGCTGCTGCAGGTATGAAAGGAGTCATCATCACGGCAAAGCACCATGATGGCTTCTGCCTTTGGCCAACCCATACGACAGATTACTGCATCCGAAACACTCCTTATAAGAATGGTGAAGGTGATGTCGTGGGAGAACTTTCCAAAGCTTGCCAAAAATATGGATTGAAGTTCGGCATATACCTCTCACCTTGGGACAGAAATCAGGCCAGTTACGGCTCACCATATTACCTGAAACTCTACCAGCGCCAACTCAAGGAACTGCTAAGCAACTATGGTGAACTCTTCGAAATATGGTTTGATGGAGCCAACGGAGGAGATGGATGGTACGGAGGTGCAGAGGAAAAACGAACCATCGACAAAAAGCACTACTACGACTTCCCTAAAATCTTCCAGATTGTAGATAGTCTCCAGCCAAATGCCACTATTTTCGGTGATGGCGGACCAGGGTGCAGATGGGTAGGAAACGAAAACGGATTTGCAGGCGAAACCTGCTGGTCTATGATTCCTTCCAATACCGTATATCCGGGCTATAAAAACTACAAGCAACTGCAATTCGGCTGGGAAAATGGTGATCAATGGACCCCCGCAGAATGTGATGTATCCATCCGACCAGGATGGTTCTATCACGAAACTGAGGACAATAAGGTCAAAACCGTTGACCAGTTATGCGATCTTTATTATAGAAGTGTAGGGCACAATGCCACATTCTTGCTTAATTTTCCGGTAAATAAAGATGGGCTCATTCATCCTATTGACTCAGCCAATGCAGTCAACTTCCACAAGAAGATACAGCAAGAATTGTCCAACAATGTCTTGAAAGGCATCACTCCTAAAACGGATAGCCAACAAGGCAAAAACATTGGCAAAAATATGACCGACGGGAAATACGACACGTTCTGGGCATCGAAAACGGTCAAAGGAGCAAGCATCGAATTCCGTCTGAGCAAGACACAAGAAATCTCTCGCCTTATGCTTCAGGAATACATCCCATTGGGACAACGGGTAAAAGCCTTTACAGTCTATTATCTCCAAGACAAGAACTGGGTGAAACTCAATCAGAAGGAAGAGACAACGACAATCGGTTACAAGCGCATCCTCAGATTTGACAAGATCAAAACCAATGGTCTTCGCATCGTATTCGATGATGCCCGAGGTTGCCCTTGCATCAACAATATTGCTGCCTACTAAACAGATAGAAATGTCTGTCAGGCAGATATAAAGCAAAAATAAAAAAGAATAAAATTATTATCTAAATAACTAACGTAAACAATTACACTTATGGACAAAAAAGTGAATTTTTATTTTGCGGCTCTTTTAGGTACTATGTCACCTCTTTGCGCCGTTCCAGCGTTAGCAAGCCAAAGCTTGATTGCAACTGCTACGCAACAGCAAAATTCCTGTACTGGTAATGTCATCGACCCTGCTGGTGAGCCTCTCATTGGCGCTACCATTAGAGTTGATGGACAGGTAGGCGGTACTGTTACCGATATCGATGGTAACTTTACGCTCTCTAACTTAAAGAAAGGTGCCAAACTGACCATTACATCTATTGGCTACAAGGCGCAGACTGTAACATGGAATGGTGCTCCATTGAAAATCACCATGCAAGACGATGCCAACATGCTCGAAGAGACTGTAGTCATCGGTTACGGTACAGTAAAGAAGGCAGACTTGGCAGGTTCTGTTGCTGTGATGGAAGGCAAGAGCTTCAAGGATCAGCCGGTTGCACGTGTTGAGGATGCCCTCAACGGTCGTATGTCTGGTGTACAGGTTATGTCTAGCGGCGTACCTGGTGGATCTATGAAGATTCGTGTCCGTGGTGCCAGCTCAGTAAACAAGAGCAACGACCCTCTCTACGTTGTCGATGGTATCGTTCGCGAGACAGGTCTTGAGGGTATCAGCCCTGAAGATATCCAGAGCATTCAGGTATTGAAGGATGCTTCTTCTACCGCTATCTATGGTGCCCGTGGTGCCAATGGTGTTGTGATGGTACAGACCAAGAGCGGTAAGGCAGGTGCAGCCCAGGTTACCTTCGATGGCAGCTTCGGTTTCTCTAACGCTTACAACATCCCTGAGGTAATGGGTACCAAGCAGTATGCACAGGCTTTGGTTGACCACAAGGGTGTGGCTCAGAGCGCTGTACAGGATTATTTGAATGGTACCAAGCCAGGTATCGACTGGATGGATCAGTTGCTCCAGACAGGTATTACTCAGAACTATAAGGTTGCCTTGTCACAGGGTAACGAGAAAACACAGACTTACTTCTCTGCCAACTTGATGGATCAGAAAGGTGTAATCGTTGACACCAAGTCTAGACGTTACGCTATCAAGGCAAACATTCATAATAAGGTATTCGACTGGTTGGAGTTGACAGCCGACCTCAACCTTGCTCAGACAGACAACTCTGGTGCTGGCTTCGCCCAGAACCAGTCTAACCCAATCTGGGTAGGTTTGAACTACTCTCCTACCATGGAGATGATGGCAGCCAGCGGCAAGTACAACCTGGACCCATACAACAACATCCAGAACAACCCTTACGGTATTCTTCACGACAGCCAGAACGACCGCAAGCGTACCATGGTAACTGGTCACGTTGACTTGAAGTTCAATCTTCTCAAGGGCTTGACCTTCACCACCACCAACGGTATCGACTATAACGATTACAAGTGGTACAGCTTCACATCTACCAAGGTGAACGCAGCAGGTAACAACATGGGCAACAACGATGCTACCGTTACCGCTTTGCAGTCAACCAACAACTTGACTTACAGCAACAAGTGGGGTGATCACGGTTTGACTGCAACAGGTGTATGGGAAGTTACCTCTAACGAGGTTCGCCGCATGGGTATGACTGGTACAGGTATTGCTCACGAGCAGTTAGGCTACTGGAACGTAGCAGATGCAGCTTCCAAGACTCCTAACAACGGTTACAGCAAGTGGACCATGCTTTCAGGTGTAGCCCGCGTTATGTACAACTATGCAGACCGCTATATGTTGACCGGTACCTTCCGTGCGGATGGTTCCAGCCGTTTCACCAACAAGAAGTGGGGTTATTTCCCATCAGCAGCTGCAGCTTGGACCATCTCTAACGAGAAGTTCTGGGAGCCAATCAAGGATGCAGTAGAGTACTTGAAGATCCGTGCCAGCTACGGTATCATCGGTAACCAGGATATCTCTCCATATTCTACTCTCGGTTCATTGGGTACAACCGGTTTCACATACGGTACAAATCAGTCATATACAGGTTACTGGGCAAATGGTCTTGCTACACCAGACTTGACATGGGAGAAGGTTCACCAGTTTGACCTCGGTGTTGACCTCGGTTTCTTCGGCAACCGCTTGAACATCAGCTTAGACTACTTCAACAAGAAGACCAAGGATGCCCTCCTGACCACATCTGCTCCAGGTTACCTGGGTGGCACATCTTACTGGGTAAATGCCGGTGAGGTAAGCAACAAGGGTATCGATGCAACCATCAATGCACAGATTATCCAGACCAAAGACTGGTCATGGTCATCAACCTTGAATGCCAGCTACATCAAGAACGAGGTAACCAAGTTGACAGCAGATTCTCCTATTCTCTATGGTACCAGCCCTTCTCCAGGTACTGTTGACCCATGTACCATCATCAAGGAAGGTGAGGCAATCGGTACATTCTACGGCTTCAAGTGGGCAGGCTTGCAGAAGAACGACAAGGGCGAGTGGATTGATACCTATTACACAGCAGACGGTGGAACTACCGCTACTCCAGATGCATCAACCGACCGCTTCGTATTAGGCCGTTCAAACCCAGACGTTACCTTGGGCTGGAACAACACCGTAAGCTACAAGAACTGGGACTTCAACGTATTCTTCAACGCAGCCTTCGGAGCTAAGCGTTTGAACATGGTACGTTACGCCATGAACTCAATGGTAGGTGCCTCTATGTTCGTAACCGATAAGGATTACTTCAACAACATCGGAATCACCATGCCAACAGTAGGTGCCGAGAACAAGACATACGGTAACTCAGACAAGTGGTTGGAGAATGCAGATTACCTGCGTTGCGAGAATATCAGCATTGCTTATACATTCCCACGCAGCGTGACAAAGATTGCGGACATCCGTCTCTCTCTCTCAGCTCAGAACCTCTTCACCATTACCGGCTATAAGGGTATCGACCCTGCTGGTGCATCATTCAGTGATAATGGTGTTGACCGTGATAACGGTTTGGATATGGGTGCTTACCCTAATCCTCGTACCATCACAATGGGCGTACGTGTAAACTTCTAACTTCAATCATCTAAAATCTGAAATAATTATGAGAACTAGAAAATTATTATATATGGGTTGTCTCATGGCAGCATCCTTGCTTACTTTCTCTTCTTGCGGAGACTTCCTGGATGAGGAACCTAAGGGACAGTTGACCCCAGATAACTTCTTCAATAGCGAAGATGACCTGACAGCAAGTGTTAACGCACTGTATGACCGAGTAAACCAGACACAGAGTTGGACCAACCCTATGTACCCTCAGTGGCAGGGTGATGATATTACAGCCAACCCTGGTTCTAACAAGCAGGCTTGTGCTGCCCTCGATGCTTTTGCATCTGATGGTGCCAACAAGGGTGTTACTGATGCCTGGAACCAGCATTATTCAGTAATCAAGGCAGCCAACCTGATTACTGAGAGTGCAAGCAAGGCTCCTGTTGCTCAGGATAAGATTGATGTAGCTTTGGGTAATGCACATTTCTGGCGTGCATACGCTTACTACTATCTGGTACGTGTATTTGGTCCTGTGCCATTGATTACCGGTACCGACGTTTCACAGTTGGAGGTTGCTCCATCTAGTGTAAAGGATGTATATGAACTGATTGTTTCAGACTTGAAGGCAGCCGTTAACGAGCTTCCTACCAAGTATGAGAAGGAGCCTAGCCGTTTGTTCGGTGTTGATATCTGGACAACCAAACAGGCTGCACAGGCTACCCTGTCAGCAGTTTACATGTCTATGGCTGGTTACCCACTCAATATGGGTACAGAGTACTATAAGCTCGCAGCAGAGCAGGCTAAGTCTGTCATCGACAACAACGGTTCTTACGGTTTCATCCTGAACCCAGAGTGGAAGGATGTTTACTCTATGGGCAACAACTACAACATGGAGACCGTGCTTGGTATCAACAACGACGCTCGTGGTTGGTGGGATCATGACTCTCAGCTTTCTTCCTGCTGCCGTTTCGAAGGTCTCGGCGATGGTGGCTGGGGTGACGCTTGGGGTGAAATCGCATTCTGGAAGAGATTCCCAGAGGGTGCTCGCAAGAATGCTATCTACGCTCCTAAGGTAACATTCCAGGATGGAAACACTATTACTAAGGCTGTAGATTGGTGGGCTCTTAAAGAAGACGGAAAGACTCCTGAGGTTGAAGCTTATCACCCAATGTTCTGTATCTTCACCGTTAACTCAGACGAGAACGGCAACATGCTCCGTCAGGCTTATGATTACCAGGCTCCTAACTGGGGTGGTATGATCAACGACCGCCGTCACAACCTCATCCGTTACTCAGAAATCCTTCTTTGGTATGCTGAGAGCGCAGCTCGCTCAGGTGGTGACTTGAACAAGGCTAAGGAGTGCCTCCGCCAGGTTCGCAGCCGTGCCGTAAACGATGTTGAGAACGTTACTTTGAGCAATGGTACTACCGTGAAGATTGCTGATATGAATGCAGAGCAGCTGGCTGAGGCTTGCTACATTGAGCACGGATGGGAAGTTGCCGGCAACTGGGTATCTATGGTTACCCGCCGTTCTGACGAGCTTCGTATGAACGAGTTGAAGAAGAACTTCGACTACCGCGTTGCTAATGCTCCTCTCGTAGTAGCAGTAGAGAACGGTAAGAACATTACAGCTAAGGAGCAAGTTACAGTTTCTGGTTCTTGGACAGAGGATAGAATTTACTGTCCTTATCCAACAACAGACGTTGAGAAGAACCCGAACTTGAAGAGATAACTTCCTTGACAATTATTTATTTAACCAACAAGACTGTTTCAAATCTGAGATAGTCATGTTCAATGACAACTCGAAGAGGGTGTGCCACTTACGGCACCCCTCTTTTTGGCGTATTATAATATATCTAGTTCTTATACACAATATTGTCCTTTAATTAATTCATATAAATAACTATTCATTCAACCAAAAAATTATGATGAACAGTAAAAGTAAGCCAATCAACCGTTCCCTGCTGGCCATGGCTGCCTTACAGGCAATGCCGTTGTCGATCTTCGCTCAGAATGCAGGAGACCGACCTAACATCTTGTACATTATGTGCGATGACCACGCCATACAGGCCATCAGTGCATACGGTAGCCCTATCTCCAAACTGGCTCCTACACCTAATATCGACCGTCTTGCAGAAAGAGGAATGAAGTTTAACGAGGCCTTCGTGGAAAATTCTCTTTCTACACCAAGCCGTGCTTGTCTCATGACAGGTCTCTACAGTCATCAGAATGGACAACGTATGCTGGCAGAAGGAGTTGATTCTACCAAAACCTTCTTTTCTGAACTCTTACAAAAAGCAGGTTATGAAACAGCAGTAGTGGGCAAATGGCACATGTCGTGCAGTCCTAAGGGATTTGACTTCTTCCATATCCTCAACGACCAAGGACAATATTACAACCCAACCTTCTCTACTACAGGACATTACGGCGATTATAAACAAGAGATGGGATATGTAACCGACCTCATCACTGACCATGCCATCGAATATCTTGACCGAAGAGACAAAAACAAGCCTTTCTGTCTCATGGTTCACCATAAGGCACCACACCGTATCTGGATGCCAAGCACTAAGTATGTGAGCAAATATGCCAACGTAAACTTCCCTCTCCCGGCAACATTCTGGGACGACTATGAGTCGCGCGGTTCTGCTGCACATACCCAAAAGATGTCTATTGACAAATACATGGAAATGGTACGCGACCTCAAAGTTCCTGAGATGTACGACCCAACTACTGCAGAGGGAAGAGATTCCTACGCAGGCTTGCAGAGCGAGATGGGTCGCATGACACCAGCGCAGAGAGAGGCTATTGATGCCTACTATATGCCACGTAACAGAGAGTTTCTGAGCAAGAATCTTACCGGCAAGGAACTGGTAGAATGGAAATACCAGAACTATATACGCGACTACATGGCGGTAATAGCTTCTGTAGATGAGAGCGTGGGCAGACTTTTAGACTATCTCGACCAGCATCATCTCACCGACAATACAATCATTGTATATACTTCAGACCAAGGTTTCTATATGGGCGAGCACGGATGGTTTGACAAGCGATTCATGTATGAAGAGTCGTTCCGCACACCGCTCATCGTAAGTTACCCTAAGCACATCAAGGAAGGAAGCAACTGCAACCAAATGGTACAGAATATAGACTTTGCCCCTACCTTCCTCGACCTGGCAGGACTGGAGAAACCTAAATACATGCCTGGCACTTCATTGCAACCTCTCTTTGCCGGACAGCCTGTGAAGAAGTGGCGCAACAGCTTGTACTACCATTATTATGACTATCCTAACTACCATCTTGTTCGTAAGCACGATGGTGTACGTACCGAGCGCTACAAGCTGATCCACTTCTATGGAAAGGGTGGTGAAAATGCGGTACAGGAAAATAAATATCAGAGACAACCAGGAACTACGGAATACAACTGTTTCCAATATCTGAAATCTATCAACTACATCACTCAGGATGCAGAAGTAGATTACTATGAGTTGTATGACATCAAGGCTGATTCTACCGAGATGCACAATCTCTACGGTCAGCCAGGAATGCAGAAAGTAGAAAAAGAAATGAAGAAACTGCTCGCCACCTATCGTAAGAATCTGAAGGTGGATGAATAATAGGAGAAGGAATATGAATAAAAACAACAAAATGATATGGTTCACAGGGGTAGGCTTGGCATGTCTGCCTACCCTCCTGTGGGCTAAGCAAAACGCTCAACAGCCTAATATTCTCTTTATCCTCTGCGATGATATGGGATATGGCGATCTGGCATGCTATGGTCAGCCGTTTATCCACACACCCCACATCGATCAGATGGCCAAAGAGGGTATGCGTTTTACCCAAGCATACGCAGGTTCACCCGTATCAGCACCGTCCAGAGCCACAATCATGACCGGTCAGCATACCGGGCATACCCATGTAAGAGGCAACAAGGAATACTGGAGAGGTGTGCCAATGGTAAAATACGGACAAAACGAAGAGTATTCTGTCGTAGGACAAGAACCTTACGACCCACAGCACAAGATTCTGCCGGAGATGCTCAAGGACAAAGGCTATAGAACAGGCGTATTCGGCAAATGGGCTGGCGGATACGAAGGTTCTGCCTCTACTCCCGACAAACGGGGCGTGGATGAATTCTATGGATACATCTGTCAATTTCAGGCACATCTCTACTACCCTAATTTCCTGAACAGATATAGCAAGGCTTTGGGAGATACGGCTGTAGTGAGAGAAGTGATGGAACAGAACATCCAATACCCGATGTTCGGCAAGGACTATTTCAAACGCAAGCAGTATTCTGCCCGCATCATCCACGACAAGGCTTTGGAGTGGATTGACAAGCAGGATAATAAGCATCCTTTCGTAGGATTCCTTACCTATACCCTACCTCACGCAGAGTTGGCTCAACCAGAAGATTCCATTTTAGAGAACTATCAGAAGAAATTCTTTGATGATAAAACTTGGGGAGGATGGGAAGACTCAAGATACAACGCCGTGGTTCATACCCACGCCCAGTTTGCCGGAATGATTACCCGTCTTGACCAGTATGTAGGCGAAATCTTCGCCAAGCTGAAAGAGAAGGGTCTCGACAAGAACACCGTGGTGATCTTTACCTCGGATAATGGTCCTCACGAGGAGGGCGGCGCCGACCCAAAGTTCTTCGGTCGCGACGGCAAGCTGAAGGGCTTGAAGCGCCAGTGCTACGAGGGCGGCATCCGCATCCCGTTCATCGCCTGGTGGCCGGAGCATATCAAGGCGGGCAGCGTAAATGATACCCAGTTTGCCTTCTACGACCTGATGCCAACCTTCTGCGACCTTGCCGGAATCAAGAACTTCGCCAAGCGCTACACCAACAAGAAGCTGGCAGATGATGTTTTCGACGGTATTTCCATCGCTCCTACCCTTCTAGGCAAGGATGCCGAGCAGAAGCACCACGAATACCTCTACTGGGAGTTTCACGAGACCGACCAGATAGGTGTAAGGAAAGGAGACTGGAAACTGGTAGTAGAAAAGGGAGAACCACATCTCTACAACTTAGCTACTGACATTCATGAAGATTATGATGTATCAGCTGAGCATCCGGAAATATTAGCCGAACTTTTAGCTGCCATCAAGAAGGAACATAGAGATAGTCCTGATTTCCAAATCACTTTACCAAAATTTTAGGCACACAGTCCTGATGCAGATTACATTTCCCTCATTTAGAAAAGAATGAATATGATGAACGATAATATAGCAACCCCATTTGCCAAGCCCCTGTATGTGATGCTGAAACCGGCTGGTGCTCATTGCAACTTAGATTGCAAATACTGTTATTATCTGGAGAAAAACAACCTCTACAACACATCTCAGCGGCATCTCATGACCGACGAGATGCTGGAGCAATTTACCCAGGAATACATCGAAGCACAAACCATGAATCAGGTACTCTTCACCTGGCATGGAGGAGAACCGCTGATGCGCTCCATCGACTTCTACAAGAAGGCGCTGGAACTGCAGAAGAAGTACGCCCACGGCAAGCAAATCGATAACGTCATCCAGACCAATGGTACACTCCTTACCGATGAATGGTGTGAGTTTTTCGCTCAAAACCATTTTCTGGTAGGTATCTCCATCGATGGTCCACAGGAATATCATGATCATTACCGACAGACATCTGCCGGAAAACCATCTTGGGAAAAAGTGATGCATGGCATCAGCCTCTTGAAAAAACACCAGGTGGAATGGAATGCGATGGCAGTGGTAAATGCATACAACGCAGAACATCCTTTGGAGTTTTATCATTTCTTCAGAGACAATGGTTGCCAGTACCTGCAGTTCACCCCTATCGTGGAACGACTGACAGAGCATGAAGATGGACGCACTTTAGCAAGTTTAGCCGATGTAAGTCATGAAGATAATTATGAGGATGTAGGGAATGCGAAAAAACAGAAAGAAAATCAGGAAATCACAATTGCCGATTTCTCAGTAACTCCTGAACAATGGGGCAAATTTCTCTGTACCATTTTCGATGATTGGGTTCGCCATGATGTAGGTAAAATCTTTGTGGAAATCTTCGACTGCACACTAGCCAACTGGGTAGGTGTGCAACCAGGCATCTGCGCCTATTCCAAGGAGTGCGGTCATGCCGGAGTGATGGAACATAATGGCGATGTTTTCTCCTGCGACCACTTCGTATTCCCGGAATATAAACTGGGAAATATCCAGGATAAATCCCTGATAGACATGCTTTATGGAGAAAAGCAACAGGCATTCAGTCGCTTGAAACACACCTCTCTTCCCCGCCAATGCAAGGAGTGCGATATGGAATTTGCCTGTCATGGAGAATGTCCTAAAAACCGATTTGAAAATGATAAATATGGAGAGTCTGGCTTGAATTATCTCTGCAAGGGATATTACGAATACTATACCCATGTGGCTCCTTATATGGACTTTATGAAGCGGGAATTGCAGGCACAGCGTCCTCCAGCCAACATCATGAATGTTTTGAAATAAACTTAATATAAGGAAGAAAAATAGCCAGAAACATTTGTTTATCAAAAGATAATTCGTACTTTTGCAAAAGATATAAAAAAAAAGAAGAATATGGACTTAAAAGGAATCTATACTGCAGATGCCAACCGATACACAGACTCGGAGGCACTCTATAAAAGATGTGGCAAGAGCGGAGTTCTCTTACCAAAAATAAGTCTTGGTTTCTGGCATAACTTCGGAGGAGTAGATCCTTACGAGCGCAGCAGGGCCATTACTCATTATGCTTTCGATCATGGCATTACCCACTTCGACCTGGCCAACAACTATGGTCCTCCTTATGGTAGTGCCGAAGAAACGATGGGCAGACTCATGCAAGATGATTTCCGTCCATATCGTGATGAACTTTTCATTGCCACCAAGGCTGGATATGATATGTGGGAAGGTCCTTATGGCAATTGGGGTTCCCGTAAGTATCTGATGGCCAGTCTCGACCAGAGTCTCAAGCGCATGAACCTCGACTATGTAGATCTTTTCTACAGTCATCGCTACGACCCTAACACACCGCTCGAAGAAACACTTCAGGCGATGGTAGATATCGTGAAGCAAGGCAAGGCGCTCTATCTCGGCATCAGCCGATGGCCACTGGAAGCCCTGAAGTTCGCTGACAAATATCTCAAGGAGCGCGACTGTCCACTGCTCATCTTCCAGGACAGACTCAACATGCTCGACCGTGCACCACAGGAGAATGGAACCCTCGACTATTGCCACGAAAATGGCATCGGTTTCATCTCCTTCTCACCTTTAGCACAAGGTCTCCTCACCGACCGCTATCTCAACGGAATCCCATCGGATAGCCGTATGGCAAAGGAACATTTCCTCAAGCACAGTGACTTGACACCGGAGTTGATGGAGCAGTTGAAGCAATGGAATGCCGAAGCAGGCGAACGTGGAGAAACACTCGCAGAAATGGCTCTCGCCTGGATTCTCCAGCAAAAAGGCGTTACCAGCGTATTGGTAGGTGCCAGTTCACCAGAGCAACTTGCCAAAAACATAAATGGAATCATGAAATAAAACTTGTGATTCTTAAAAAATAATATTATTTATTTTGTAGTATGCCAAAATAAATGTAATTTTGCACCTTGAATAGAGTTATACCTTATTATATATAAGATTATATGAGGCAGAAAACCTATCAAAACGGAAAATTACAAAGAATAAGAAACAAAATAAATAAGATAACAACAATGGAATACAACTTCAGAGAAATCGAGAAGAAATGGCACCAGAAATGGGTCGAGAACAAGACCTACAAGGTGACAGAGGATGAAAACAAGAAGAAATTCTATGTGCTCAACATGTTCCCTTATCCATCAGGAGCTGGTTTGCACGTAGGTCACCCACTTGGCTATATCGCCAGCGACATCTACGCTCGCTACAAGCGTCTTAATGGCTATAACGTGTTGAACCCTATGGGTTACGATGCTTATGGTTTGCCTGCTGAGCAGTACGCTATCCAGACAGGTCAGCACCCAGAGGTAACTACCGTAGCCAACATCAACCGCTACCGCGAACAGCTCGACAAGATTGGCTTCTCTTTCGACTGGGACCGCGAGGTTCGCACCTGCGACCCTAAGTATTACCATTGGACTCAGTGGGCTTTCC
>ULWE01032505.1_pt1 | contig 21353 bp, 21 predicted proteins | sample 1960071 | NCBI WGS metagenome assembly ULWE01 (sample SAMEA4835804, study PRJEB28245) | human gut metagenome | biome: gut microbiome; material: fecal sample | place: Denmark | collected 2008 | reverse complement strand
TCGCCCCCAGGTTAGCTTGCGTTCGTGGCGCATAACTGTTTGAATAAGTCGAGCGGTGGTGATATTATATTCGCATTTTTGTATATCTAAAGCACTGCAACAGATTTGCGTATCTGGTCTAAGAGAACAGATAGCTTTTTACTTTTCTTGGCTGTCCAATAGTTATATTGGGTTTGTAGTTCTACCCAAATATAAGCCTTGGTTCCCGTGGCTGCTTCTATTTTAAAAGCCAATTCAGGAGTAATAGGGCGTTTTCCTTTTATCGTTTCATTAAGCACAGAATAGGAGATGCCTAAAGTATCGGCAAACTTTCGTTGCGTAAGACCGCGCGCCTCTAATTCATCCCCCAAAAGTTCGCCGGGATGAGTAGGTTCAAAAGGCTCTAATTCGTAAGGATTATATACTTTATTCATATTTACTGCTTATTTATAGTGATTACTTAACTCTAAAATGAGGCAAATTGTAATGACTTGTTCATCGCCAACTGTACTAACTTTAAAATCAACGCGATATTGTCCATTTGCTCTAACCGAGCAAAGACCAATTTTATCGCCTTGTAATGCTTCAAAGTTCAGTCCTTTGAATGGAAACAAATCTTCAATTCGTCTTGCCATTTTCAATACGTCAATTGCCTTTTTATATCCCTTGATTACTTGAGGCTGAAATCGATGTTTTTTGTCACTCGTCTTACCTAATTGGTAAAGTTCGCGCAGATATTCTTGGTCGAATTCTATTTGCATAATGCAAAAGTAATAAGGATCTCTTATATTCGCAAATTTGCGAATATTTATTTTAAAGTGTATGGTTGTTCGGCTCTAAATTATCGTTAATATTCATTCTCGTTAGGCTGCTAAATTGCAGTTTACAACAATCCCCACGAGCTATCAAGCCCGTGGGGATTATATATTGTATGATGTGCTATGTACTACAAATTAGAAGATAGCCTTCTGTGAAGTAGTGTTACCACCCTTTGTTACACGGATGATGAATACGCCCTTGCCAAATGTAGGCAATGAAGCTTCACCGTTAACGGTTGCGCTGCTTACCAAACGGCCTTGAGCGTCGTAAACTTGTGCTACAGCACCGTTAGCCTTTACGGTGAATGCACCATCGGCAGCAGTGATGTCTGCTACGTCAGCAGCGTCAGCCTTTACATCGTTGATACCTGCAGTGAGGTCAGCCTTATCGTTTGAAGTAACCGTCTCACCAAGAGCTGCTTGACAACCCGTCAAGATCTTACCTGATCTGAGGTCAATCAAGAGGGCAGCATACTTCAAGTTTTCATTGTTGACTGCAGGCACCTCTGAAGTGTACTGCAAAGCATTACCATAGTTATCCGTACCTGCAGTACGTGTGGGGTTCTTCAACGTATAAGTGTGCGCAACCTCTTGACCCTTAACGATTGCGGGCAAAACCAACTTGTTGTAAACTGCTTCAGAAGTAGCGAAAGTAGGATCGTCGATGCTGCAACCTACGTGATTCATCGTGAAGTCTGACCAGTAGCTGATATTGTTGCCGTCTTCAATAGTTGTAAATTTGCCCGTAGCGAGAGGCTTCACGTCAGAAGGCAAGTCGTTGAACCATTTAACGTACTGTGGGTTACCCTTCTTGGTTCCCTCGTTGTAGTAGAGTGAGAAGTAGTTGAGCTGCGATACATTCTCAACATTGTCTTCCGTCACTGCGTAAGCAATACCATATTCACCCTCAGCAGCATCGATGGTAAAGTTGAGCTTCGTATTCATTTTGATACCCTGAAGTGTCTTCTTCGGGGTGAAGGTCATGCTGGCTTCGCAGGGCTTTTCAGCCATTTCCTTTACAGCATCTACAATACCAATGTAAGCTTGGGTCATCTCCTCACGGTTAACGAAAGCTGAGGGGAATGAGCTTGCATACTGATAAGCCACATTTTCGTAAGAACTTGATGCCAAAGGATCGTAGCCATAAGAGTTGGGATCGAAGTCAGCGTGTACAGCAATAGCTACAGCCTTGCCATTTACAGCTTCTACGGCCTTAGGCAGACCTACGATACCCCAGGGGCACCAACCGCAAGTAGTGCTGGTAAACTCTTCGATAACGGGGGTACGCTTGTAAGCTTCGCTCAATGCTACAGTGTTAACGTAAGGATATTCGTTGTCGCGACCTGTAGTGTATTCATCGTCCTTACCATTTGCCTTGGTAATAGTGAGCTTACCATTGGTGTAACGACCTGCAGCTTCATTGACAGGAGCATCGAAGTGGAAAGTTGAAGCACAATAGTACTTCACAGGTTCGCGGAACTTAACTGTACCTGAAGTGGTCTTGCCATCGTTCTCGTAAGTGTAGTCTATTGAGTAGATAGAGTCTGTACCGAAGTTGATGAACTGACCGAGTATTGACTGCGTAGAACCCACAGCACCACGTGCTTGGTCAGCAGCGGCAACGCAAACGTCCTCTGCATGGAGGCCCGCATCACCTTCTGTTTCACACCAAAGGGCATTGGCAAGTCCTTTACTTGAAAGACTTTCTAAGAAGCCTTCTGCTTGAGCGCTATGCGCCCAGATGTAACCACCTGAACCAGCTTGGGTTTTGTCTTGATAACATACGACATTGAAGTAGTTTTTGTATTTGCTATTATCGTTTGAGGCAGCCTTGACATTGGCATAGAAACCTACAACAATGCCTTGTTTCAAGCCTTCAGCAGGAATTACATAGTCACAGTCTACACTGTTGACGGTATTGCCCTTAATAGTAATATCTTGGCTCCAAAGTGCTTTACCCACTGTGCCATTTACTTGGTCGATGGTAGAAGCATCGTAAACGAATACTTTGGCATTTGAGTAGACTCCCAACCAAGGGAAGAACTTAATCTTGCCCAACTTGTTGCCAGCGAAACGATTGAGCACGTCGCGGCCGAACACTTGTGCATAACCTACGGCAAAGCCTGCTTTCTGAAGGTCAGAATGTGAAAAAGTAGGAAAAGCAACTAAGTTGTTTTAACTTTAACTCATCACCAGACACTTCGTAGCTAAGGTTCTTAGGATTACGTGTTACGCCAGTGGTGGCCATAGGCTTAATGCCTTTAGCACTAATCATGGCGTGTTGGCCTACTTGAGGATTGAAGGTAAGACCCGTCTTGAGCATTGGCATGCTCTTGGTGATCTTACTGCTCATAAGGTTTTGCGCACCAGCGGGTGCTGCCAAAGCAGCAGCTGTTGCCAAAGCAAGTAAAATGTGTTTCATTTGCTTGAATATTTAGTGGTTCTTGTTTCTTTCTTGAGTTGACGAGTTAACGAGTTGACGAGCAAGTTTGTTTTTTGGGTAACTTACCTGTTAACTTGTCAACTTGTCAACTTGTTAACTTGTCAACTATCTTACTTCACAAGTGCCTTACCTGTAGCTACTTGTTGGCCACCTTGGCTGATAGCGTAGAGGTAAACGCCTTGTTGCAAGCCGTTGAGGCTGAGTTGGCCTTGTTGGCTGTTCGTATGAAGACTCTTGGCTAACTTGCCGTCGATACTATATACGTTGATAGTACGTGCAGCGGCTGCGCTGAAGCTATAGCTGAGTGTGTTATTCTGAACTGAGACGCTCTGACCCTCAGCCTTTACGTCGTTGATACCACTGTCTTCGGTGTAGATGTAATTGAGCTGAACAGTAGCCAATTTCTCACTGTAATTCTCCCAAAATACAACAGAAGCCGTGTAAGTGCCATATTGACCAGGTGCTACTTCTGTGTGAAGCTCCATCGTTTTACTTTCACCTGGTGCTAAGACAATACCGTTCTTTTCGGCCTTGTTAGTTACAGTGGTGCAAAAGCCGTCAAAGCCACACCAATTAAATATACCAGGGTTGCTAGTACTTAATGTTGCGTCAATAGTAATCGTTTGGTCGCTAATGTTGGTAATGGTAGGGTCTACGCGTGAACCTAATGATACTACCTTTTTACCCATCTGTATAGCATTCGTATAGGTAATAACGCCCACTGTTGAGCAGTCTACTACCTCGCCACCATTCGTAATTTGCAACTTCTGAGCAGAGAGTTGCATCACGCAAGCCAAAGCAAGCGTAAGGAGTGTAAAGATTTTTTTCATATCGTTGTTTTGTTTATTTCTATCATCATTGGGATTGCGCAAAAAAAACATTCAATTTGCACATTCTCACATTTGCACATTTGCACATTAGCCAAGCATTTGCACATTAACCAAGCATTTGCACATTAACCCACTACTGCATGGTCAACGACCTGCATCACACCGTCTGTAGCGTTGTAGAAGAATACAACGACAGAGAGTTTAGTGGGTTGCCAAGGCGTTTGATTTTTCCACGAACTGAGGTCGGGCAAGGTGTAAGTGTACTCCTTTTCTACCTCTTGCTCTGCATCGAGCGTGAACGCATCACCATCCATGCCATTGAGCGTAGCGCGGAACACATGATTATGTTCGTAAGTGTCAGTATACCAAGGGGCAGTAGGCAATACTTGCCATGCCGTTACGCCACTCTCAGTGAGCCATACTTGCAAGTTACCCTTTACGGCCTCGTTGGCTCTTACCTTTACATTAAGGTTGATTTGCTTTGCCTCGGCATCGTAGGTTACGCCATCGCCCTCAAAGCTGAGATTCACCTTGGGCAGCACCTGCATACGACTGGCTACGGCAGCGGGCCATGTGCTATATGCTTGTACGGCACCACGGTCAATGCTGCCCATGGGGTAAGAGTTGCTGCCCATATAGCGCGTATTGTAGTCACGGCTCTCAGGAGTAGCAAGACCAGCCTCGTCCGTTTCGACCGATGATGACAGTGGGCCACCATGCAAGGCTACTACCACTACGCGGTCAGCGCCAAAGGTTTCTTGCAACTGGTGCGCCGTTTCAGCAGCACGCGGACAGTTCGAGCAGTCCTGACCAGTAAAGTCCTCCAGCAGCACGTTCTTTTTGGCCACAGTCGTTATGGGGTCGTCCCACCGTTCGCCTTCGGCATGTTCGTCACAAGCCGTGAAGCTCAATGCGCTGAGGCCCAATAATAGAATGATGTTATGAAGTTTCATAAAAGATTTTGCGTTTTTGATTCAAGGATTTTAAGCAACGTAATAGGCTGAAAGCCTAACATTTATATAGCCTAGGGGTTTAACCCTAGGTTATGTATGTCCCTTGAATGCTGTGCTGAAAGTACAGCACATCGATATACCATATTCTCGCACGTGCTGTACTTTCAGCACAGCTCGTAATAGCAATGGGATACCTAGGGTTAAAACCCTAGGCTATTTAAATGATAGGCTTTCAGCCTACCTTTTCCCCTTAGAAGTTAAACGAATACGATGCGGTCAAGCCCTTTGAGGCAGGTACAAAGCGACATACACCACCCGAACAGTTATAACCAGCGCGCGTCTTGCCATAGCTTACTTGCAGACGGTGCGCACGATGGGTAAAGGTGACGCTACCCGTAATGTAATGTACCTTATTCGTCTTGCCGCCCGTAATGGCAGAGCCATCGGCATTGTGCATAGGCACGTGGGCATTGAACTGATCGCTCACCGTAAACATAAAGTTGGGCAAGACAGAGAGTTCGAGCAAGCCAAACCACCAGTCCTTTTGGTCCTGACGGGTGTGGAGATATTGTGCCTCGCCACGGAGCGTTACCTTGGGCGAGAACTGATACTTACCTTCGGCTACAAAGATGTGACTCTTTATAGCATCGTCGCCATGACCCTCTACCACGCGTTGATTATAGGTCTGGAACGAATACATAAAGTTCATTTTGAACTGCTTGGTAAGCTTTTTGTCTATCTGAACGTTGACATCGCGGTAGTACAACTCTTCCCCATTCTTAAAGAAGTTGAAGAAGTGCGACTTATAGCCATTCGACCCCATGAGTTCGCCCTTGAACTCATTCTTGTGCTGGTCGATAGCACGGATTTTAGAAACGTTCACCTTTACATTCGTACCATACTTACCTCCTAAGGCCGTGCGACGCTTGAAGTTGTAGCCCAACTCGGCTTGAAAGGCCCATTCACCAGGTGTCATCTGAGTGGCATAGGGATAGAGGGCAGCCAAGGTGTAGGTGTGCTGCATGGAGAAGGCGGGCAGGTGGTTGATGTAGCAAGCTGAGGTGGACTTGAGGTCGCGACGTGAACGGAAGGCCATATCCTCACTGCGCTTGGCTTGCAACAACACGCTCATGCCGCGCTTAGAGTACGAACCTGAGAGCAAGAGCGTCTTGCCACGCTTATAGATATAGGAGTTGAGCGCGGAAGGGTCTTGGCTCTTCCATGCGTATTCGGCTAAGAAGTTATAGTTGCCCTTTTGCAGGTTGGCGCGCACATCGAAAGCTGCCACGTCTTTGGGCAAACGAAGGCGTTGTGTGGTGGTCTCGAACTCGTTGGTATCAGGATTGAAACCACTGCCAACGGTCTTGACGATGTCACCCTCTTTCTTGCTATAATGGTTGCTTACGGCTGAGAGGCCGAGGGTGAGGCGTGTGCCCGACTCGTCCATGCGCTTCGACCATTGGTCGACGTTGAGTTCGAGGTCGCCACCCCACGTCCAAGGTGAACAGTCGTCCAGGCTGCGGTGCTTCCAATAGTAGCGTTGCTGACCGCCTAAGAGTTTGAGGCTGACACCTTTAATAGGCTTCAAGGCCAAGCGGACGCCTCGCAAGGAATTATCAATGCCTAACGAACGCTCTTCGTAGGTGCGGAAGATAAGTCCCGAGCCGAATTGGTCGTAGTAGTCGCCCAAGGTGAGTTCGGCCCACTTGTAGTTGCCCTTTACGTAAAAATAGGGCAAGCCCCAACCCTTAAATTCATTGTCGAAGCCAGGCAGGGGGTGGTCAAGATATTCAAGACGCACACCTGCTTGCACATACTTATTTAAAAGGTGGAGTTCGGCATAAGTGTTGGTCATAAACTTGTCGTCGTAACGACCTGTACCAATTTTATCGTCTTCGCTAACGGCTGTGAGTACATCACTTTGTATGCTACCATGTAGTGTAACGCGCTTAGCATCGTCTGCGCCCTCTGTACTTTGTGCATGTAAGGGGAGTGCAGCCGATGCTAAGGTTAAAGCCGTTAATGCGGCAATGTGTTTCATATTTTTTATTTAGAGAGAGGGAAGAGGAATGTTTTGGGTTTGGAGGTTATGTGTCTTATTTTGAAGACCTACATAACCTAAGAACTTGAAACGAACCGTCCCTATTACTTCTTTGCAGCTTCAATGAGTTCTTTTACCTTTTCGATAAGGTGTTGTTCACCGCCTTCGGTGTAACCACTACGGCTTTCGGCTATCTTACCATTGCCGTCGATGACGAATACGTGGGGAATCATATTGACACCCATTGCACGACGGAAGTCTGAGTTGGGGTCGAGCAATACTTGGTATTCCCAACCTGCGGCGTCAACCATAGGCTTTACCTTCTGCGCGTTTTGTGCCTCGTCAATGCTGACAGCTATTACGCGCACACCCGTCTCGTCTTGCCAATCGGGATATACCTCGTTAATGGCTTTGAGTTCGCGGTTGCAGGGTTTGCACCAAGTGGCGAAGAAACTAATGATAAAGGGTTTACCATCATTGCTGAGGGTTGCTGTATCAATTACTTTACCGTTAATATCCTTCAACTTAACTGACGGCAACTGCGCATGGGCGGTGTTGGCTACCATGCATAAAAGCAAGAGCACGGCAGCAAATAAGTTTTTTACTTTCATTTTGGTTGATTTTTATCGTATCGTATGACAAGACGTTGATTATAAACGCTTTTTGCCTACAATTTTGCTGCAAATGTACGCTTTTATCGTGTATCAACAAATTTTATGCAGTTAAATATGCAATAAGGACTGATTTTATAACATTTAAGGCGATAAACTACAATTTGGAAACTTAACATGAATGAACATTAACGAAAAAAATTAATGAAATAATTAATGTTCAATTAATGATAATTAATGTTCAAAACAACGCGCGAAGCGCGCCTAAACGTTAACTATTTATGTCATACGCTTCGCGCGTTGTTTTGAACATTAATTATCATTAATTGAACATTAATTATTTCATTAATTTTTTTCGTTAATTGTTTCGTTAATGTTCATTCTTGTCTCTTCGAACCGAGTTACCCACACAATGCGTTACAGAGCCTAAAATGGGAAGAACAAGGGGATAACCAATATGGCTACAATACCCATAATAATCTGAAGAGGAACACCCACCTTGACGTAGTCCATAAAGTTGTAATGGCCTGCATTCATCACCATGGCATTCGGTGGAGTACAAATCGGTGTGGAAAAACAAGCACTGGCTGCCACAGCAGCTGCCATCATGAAGGGCGTAGGCGATACACCTAATTGTGTAGCTGCAGCCCAAGCGATAGGAGCAACCAAGATAGCAGTAGCTGAATTGCTAATAAAGGTACTTAGTATGGAAGTAACGATGTAAACGCCAGCCATGGCTGCTATCGGACCGTAAGCATGTAGCCCCTCTACCAACGAAGTGGCAATCCACTCCGATATGCCCGTTTTCGACAAGGCCGTACTCATCGGCATCATAGCGGCAATGAGCACAATGCTCTCCCACCCTATCATCTTGTAAGCCGCATCGACACTGCGCACACAGCGCGTCAAGACCATTAGCAGACCAGTGATAATCACTACGGCTACGGGCTTAACACCTATCTGGTCGGCAAAGACCATGAAGAGTATCATCAGTGCCATCAAAGCTGCTGCCAAGGGGGCTTTGTGGTCGAGCGCAACACTCTCGGCATCTTCGGTAGGCGAACCGATAACGATCCACTCACGATTCTTCTTCGCCATACTTTCTATGCCTTTCCACTCTCCATGTACCAATATCATGTCGCCATTCTTCACCACGTTGTCTAATACGTTGTCGAACAGATACTTACCACTTCGCTTTATGGCCAATACGTTTACGCCAAAGCGTTCCTTGAAATTGGCACGACGCAAGGGACGATTGATAAGTGAAGAGTCGGGCGAGACAAGCAGCTCGGCCAGTCCGATTTCATAAAAATCGAGTTTCCCCTTACCCTCACGTTCTTCATCTTCGAATACAGAAAGGTTGTGGTCGGTCGCAAACTTCTCTACTTGCTCGCGATGCCCTAACACATAGAAGGTATCGTCGGCCTGCAATATCGTATCGGCTGACACGGACTCTTGTATATTGGAACTAAACACGGTGCGATTGGCACGACGCACCTCTAAAATCGTAATGCCATACTGACGACGAATATCCAACTCGCCTACGGTCATACCCTCTAAGTGTGAACTTCCGCTCTGAGCCTGAAGGCGAAATACGAGGTCGGCAATGTGATACTCGTGCAGCAAAGCGGCCAAGGTGTCGTCATTGCTTGCTTCGCTCGTCTCGCGCGCCTTCTTGCCCAAGAACAAACGGCACAAGGGATAAAGCAATATCAATCCTACGCCCAAACAGATAATACCTATAGGCAAGAAGTCGAAGAAGGCAAAGCCCTCACGTCCATTGTCGCGTAGATAACCGTCAACGATGAGGTTGGGCGGTGTACCAATGAGTGTCAGTATGCCACCCATCGAACTGGCAAAGGCCAATGGCATCATAAGTTTGGTAGGACTCGTGCCTGCTGACTTCGACATAGCCAGAATAATCGGCAACAACAAGGCTACCGTACCCGTATTGCTCACAAAGGCGGCCACCACGCTGGTGACAATCATGACGAGGAAGAATAGTTTTACTTCACTCGTCCCCGCGAGTTTGAGCAAACGACCTGAGATAATGCGTGCCAAACCCGTCTGAAACACCGCTCCGCCTACGACGAATAGACCTATCATCATCACTACGGCTGAGTTGGAGAAACCCGCCAAGGCCTCAGCTGGGGTGAGTACATTGGTTACAAGCAATAGGGCTAAGGAACAAAGTGCTACAATGTCGCTACGCACTTTATCGGCAATGAATGCGACAATGGTAAGTGCAAAAGTGGCTATCACAATCGCCACTTGTCCCGAGGGGGAACTTAACCATTCGGTTAGCGTGTTGAATATTTCCATGGTAGGTTTAAGTATTAGGTTGCGACAAATGTAGGCTTATTCTTCTATATGACAAAAAAAGAAAGTCGTATTTTTGCACACAAATCAATCAACAAGCTATCAGTCATGCCACTACAACGTAAAAAAGGTACTTCTAATCCTTTCGCCTTCAAGGCCAAAAGCGCAGGTAAGAAAAAGTCTACTGGCAAGCGTGTCGGAAAGTCGAAACGCGAAAAAGCCAATAATCAATTAAACAGAAGGGTGAAATAGCCCTACCCTAAGCGTTTCTCTACAGAACTCTCTACAAAATGTGTCAGGACGCCCTAAATAGGCATTGGGCTTACGTATATTTTACCTACGATGTTTTTTGCTTTCATGTTTCATTTTTATGTTTCATCTTATTGATTATCAATACTTTAGAAGGCTGAAACATCCGACTTTTATGTTTCATTTTTAGTTTCAATGTTTCACTTCAAAAAACACTGTGGGAGCGATTTAAAAACACTGAGGGAGAGATTCAAAAACACTGAGGGAGCGTGCAATCGCTCCATCAGTGTTTTGAAAAATGAAACATGAAACTTTAAATGAAACATATAGGGCTAATGTTTCATTTTTCTAAACAATTGATAATCAACTATATAATGAAGAAAAATGAAACATGAAAGATAAAGTAAGACAATACAAATCGTTACGCGCCACGTAGGCGCGCTTCGTGGCGCGCAACTCTTCGCTTAAATGCAGCATTACAGAACACTCTTTAAGCTTCTCTTTTACTCAAATTTCACCCTTTCGTTTGTAACTATTTATTTTTTTGTACCTTTGTCGCTATCAGAAACGAAAACATTCATATACACCTATATAAATTATGAAAAAGATCACTACTCTCTGCTTGGTGTTGGTGCTAACAATTATTGGCACTATGCAAGCACAAGCACAATCATTTAGCTACGGTATTACGGCTGGTTATAACTTGACCAAAATGAAGTTTTCGGGCAATTGGAAGGAGAGCTTTAGCTCTGATAACAAGCCAGGATGGTTCATTGGTCCGAAGGTGGCCTTCAATACACCTTTGGGCATCGGCATCGACGCTTCGCTGCAATACTCTCAACGTAAACTCAACATTACGGAAGTCACTCACTACGATATGAGCAACGAAGAGGTAATCGGTGGAGTGTCAAAGTCAGAGACGTATCGCACACTCGAAATTCCTATCAACGTGCGTTATAACATCGGGTTGGGCAAGATAGCTGGCATATACGTGTTTACAGGTCCACAGTTTGGCTTTGCCTTTAAGAACATGGAGTGGAGCAACTTTGGCTCTGGCACGAACTTTAGCAAGGAGAATATGAACACGACCTGGAACATTGGTGCTGGCGTCCGCCTCATGAAGCACCTCGAAGCCAGCATCGGTTATAACTTTGCCCTCGGTAAAGCGGGTAAGGCTATCTTCAACAACTTTGGTGGCGAAACGGGCAATAGCCAAGACCTCGAACTGAAGTATAAGACTAACACCTTCCAGGTGCAAGTAGCATATATGTTTTAATCCCGTTTCTCAGTTGACGAGTTGACGAGTAAGTTACTTTATGCAAGACTTACCTACTTGTTAACTAAAAAACTCGTCAACTAAGAAACAAAAGAATCAAAGAGATGCTCAGATTAAATTGTTTCTTTCAAGCCAATGAGGGCAAGTACGACGAAGCCCTTCAGGCAGCCATTGCCCTTACGGCAGCATCATCAAAAGATGCAGGCAACATTGCTTACGACACATTCGAGAGTGCTACGCGCCCCGACATATTCATGATCTGCGAAACGTGGCAAGACGAGGCTTCACTCAAGCAGCACATGGCCGCTGACCACTTCAAACAATACGTCGGCGAACTCGAAAAATTGGGTACACTGAAGTTAGAACAATTCGAGTTTTAACACCTTATTAAAACCCACTAAAATAAAAAGCGCATTGTCAATTTTGGCAATGCGCTTTTATCGTATATAAAACACAACTATTTTTTTTGTGCATTTGATTGAAAGTTTGTACTTTTGCCACCGAAAAGGAACAAACACTTTTTAAAAGTTAAACTATTATGGCATTTTTATCAAACGAAAAGCTTTTGATCGTCGGTGCAGGCGGTATGATTGGTTCTAACATGGTACAGAGCGCCTTGATGCTCGGCCTTACTCCTAACATCTGCCTTTACGATATCTACGAACCTGGTGTACACGGTGTGTTCGACGAGATTCAACAGTGCGCTTTCCCTGGCGTAAACGTAACTTATACAGTTGACCCCGCTGAAGCTTTTACTGGTGCTAAGTATATCATCTCTTCTGGTGGTGCTCCTCGTAAGGACGGCATGACTCGTGAAGACCTTCTCAAGGGTAACTGCAAGATCGCTGCTGAATTCGGCGACAACATCAAGAAGTACTGCCCTGAGGTAGAACACGTAGTAGTTATCTTCAACCCTGCTGACGTAACTGCTCTTACAGCTCTTATCCACTCAGGTTTGAAGCCCAACCAACTTACTTCACTCGCTGCTCTCGACTCAACTCGTTTGCAACAAGCTCTCGCCCTCGAATTTGGCGTACAGCAGGATAAGGTAACGGGTGCTCACACTTATGGTGGCCACGGTGAACAAATGGCTGTATTCGCTTCACAAGTGAAGGTTGACGGCAAGCCCCTTTCTGAAATGGGTCTCTCTGCTGAACGTTGGGAAGAGATTAAGCACCACACTGTACAGGGTGGTTCAAACATCATCAAGCTTCGTGGCCGCAGCTCATTCCAGAGCCCTGCTTACAACGCTGTTAAGATGATCGAAGCTGCTATGGGTGGCGAACCCTTCACTTTGCCCGCAGGTTGCTACGTTAACTGCGACAAGTGTGGCTTCAAGAACGTAATGATGGCTATGCCTACTACTATCGACAAGACGGGTGTTCACTTCACTGAACCCCAAGGTACTCCCGATGAAATGGCTTCTCTCGCTAAATCATACGAGCACCTTTGCAAGATGCGTGACGAGATCGTAGAACTCGGCATCGTTCCCGCTGTTGATAAGTGGACTGAAATGAACCCTAACTTATAATAGTTAGGAAGGTTTGATACTTTTCATAATGAAAGTTTGCTAGACGTGAGTCTGGCAAACTTTTTTTTTGTAAACCAAAATTCATTTTATTAAACTGCAATTTGTTGAAGAGACAGGAATGAACATTAAGGCGCGCTTCGCGCTTTGGATTTTGAACATTAATGTTTCATTAATCGATCATTAATCTTTTTCATTAATCTTTTTCATTAATCTTGTTCTATATATAGTCTACATTGAACAAATTCTCTTCTTATGTTTTTCAAAACATAGCGATTTGAGCAGCTTATTTGAATAAGACAGGCTGCGCCTCAGCAATTGAAGAAAACTTCATTGCATTCGACTTGCACTGTCTTTAAATAAGACAGGCTGCGCCTCAGCAATTGAAGTAAACTTCATTGCATTCGGCTTGCACTGTCTTTGACGGTAAAAGAACAGGAAAAGGCGGTATGTATCTCTGCTATAAGATATTATTATTTGTGCAACCATTTCACAGCCCACTCCGCTAAGGGCGAGGGACAAGCTAACATTCCGCAGTTTTGCTGTAAATTGAGAAACGAGAAACGTATGCGGTTCTTGGGTTGGTAACGTTCGTTGTACACAACAATACTTCTTCCACTGACACAATTTTCTGCCTTTACCTCTACAGGGATTTTCAGCATCTTCCCATTCCTTGAATTTATTTATTATGTCTCTTTCAGTCCTCATATCTACACCAATTACTTCTGTTTTGTGTCAAAAACAACACTTTTCCGAACTTATCAGGTGCTAATATGCAATATATAGAGGAATACTACAACTTTTCTGAAAGTTATTTTTAGGCTTTGTAATGAATTGTGTGGTTGAACTGCAATTTGTAACAGAGGCAATCTCTTGAATAATTGCTTATTCTCGCGCTAAGCGACAATAAGTAATTTATCGAAGAGAACGTAACACATGCTTCCTATCTTGAACGCGAGCTAACCTGGGGGCGACGCGTCCCCGCGTCGGCATTTGCTAGTCATGGGCTCAATGCCCTGACTTGCAAATACATGAATATCAATACTTCAAGTATTGCCAGCTTGGGGCATCGAACCCCAAGTTGGCAATGCCGACGCGGGGACGCGTCGCCCCCAGGTTAGCTTGCGTTCAAGATAGGAAGCACGCGTTACGTTCTCTTCGACAATTTGCACTGTCTTGGGGCGGTAAAAGAACGGGAAAAGCGGTATAGGAATGTTGTTGTACAAATCCTATACCGCTTATATTCAAAGCTTTAAGCTGTTTGTGTAGCTTTTTGAGCGATTAATATTCGTCCTCGTTGAAGAAGGGAAAGACGTATTGAGTTTCAAGTGATTATATTGCTGTGTCAACCTTTTCGATCATTTTATTTCGTAGTGAAAATCCGTAAAAGGATATTCCTTATTTGAAAAGCTGCTCCATTGTAACTTCGCTATGTACCAAACTATGATGTGCGCCATCTGCTACGCCATAGGTGGTAACAAAGGTGATGACCAATGAGAACTTTGTTTTGGTAGAACTCTGAAAGAGTTCCAATCGTTGTCTTAATAACTGTTCGTATACCTCCGTAATGCGGTATTCAGATTTACTGAATTTCATCTCGCACAGATGAATGATGCGATCAGCGCGTTTGATGACTAAATCAATCTGTCCTCCTTTCTGGTCTTCACTTGCAGCCTTGCGCCATGAAGAAACTTCTGTTGCCATCCCCGAAATGCCCAAGGCACGTTTTATGCAGTCAGTGTGCATAAGGCACACTATTTCAAATGTAAGTCCCTGCCATGTCGAGATTTGGCGTGACTCAAAATTATGACTCCACCAATGTTCGTCGCCTGAAATATCCTGCAAGATAAACTTGTAATAAAACAAAGTATAGAAATCCACCAAACGATAGATTGTATCTTTCACCTTATGACCAAAATTCTGATTTCGGGAGATGAAGTCACATCTTTCAAGATTGGTCAGCACACGGGTAAGAGTGCCACCAGTGATTCCAATTGTCTTGGATATTTCTTCACGTGACATGCCATCATGATGTGCAGCCAAAGCCTTTACTACACTTATATATAAGTCGGCATTTGAAAACAGGGCGTTATACAATTCATCAAACTCGCTTCGCATAATACCTCCTTGGACAAAGAATAGTCTGTCAACATTCTGCACGAGGCTTTCTTTGGTATTAATGAGACTTAAATAAAAAGGGATGCCTCCAAACACCATGTAGCACTGTAATATTTGGTATCTGTCCCATTTGCAATGTTTTCTATGAAGATACTCCTCTGTCTCATGCAAAGTAAATGGTCTAACATAAATGCTGCTTGTAATGCGAGCATGCAACCCTCCTTGGTTTTCAATCAGATTGTCTACCATCCATGAAGTTGCCGAGCCACTGGCAATAAACACAATATCACTGCGACGGGCAGCCCAGCCATTCCAGAAATTCTCCAATGCAGCAACAAAGTTAGACTTCTGTGTGTCAATCCAAGGCATCTCGTCTATAAATACCACTTTTTTTCTGCTTGTATCAAGTGATTCAAGATATTCTTCAAGAGCATCAAATGCGTCGAACCAATCGGCAAACTTATCCGACTTTATGCCTGAGAACTTTTTCAATGCACGCGCAAAACTCGTAAGTTGTCGCTGGCGTGATAGATTATGTCCTCCAACAAATGTAAAGTCGTATTGTCCGTGGTAGTATTGGTCAACAAGAAAAGTCTTACCCACTCTTCGCCGTCCATATACTATAACAAATTCTGAGCGATCCGACTCCATCACTCTGTGGAGTTCTTGACACTCTCGCTCTCTACCAACAAGTTTGCTTGTCATAATCATACCATTATATCTTAACCCTTGCAAAGGTAATGGTTTAATTGCAATTAAAAGAAAAACATGGTGATTCTTTACCCAAAACTATGTTGCAAAGTTAGATTTGGGTAAATAATCCGCCTAAAATTCTTTTACATACTCTGACGATGACTATTTAGTTGCAAAGGCAGTATGCTCTGATTTGAGCAGTTTATTTTAATAAGACAGGCTGCACCTCAACAATTGAAGTAAACTTCATTGCGTTCGGCTTACACTGTCTTGGGGTGGTAAAAGAACGGAAAAAGCGGTATAGGAATGTTGCTGTAAAATTCCTATACCGCTTATATTCATAAGCTGTTTGTGTAGCTTTTTGAGCGATTAGTATTCGTCCTCGTTGAAGAGGAAGTCCTCCTTCGTTGGGTAATCGGGCCAAACGTCTTCTATCGTTTCGTAAACTTCGCCTTCGTCCTCCAACTCTTGCAGGTTTTCGACAACCTCCATCGGAGCGCCCGAACGCATAGCGTAGTCAATCAGCTCGTCCTTTGTGGCGGGCCAAGGTGCATCTTCAAGTTTTGATGCTAATTCCAATGTCCAATACATAGTGTTAGTTTTATTTTATAAGTTTGCTTTTCTTAATTTGCGCGCAAAAATACTGTTTTAATTCAAACACGTAACATTTCATGTGCACTTTTTTCATCGTGTTGTGTTAAATAGTTTAATTTCCGCGCTAAAGCAAACAAAAAGTCCGACAAACGGTTGACGTAAGCCATTGTTTCGCCCTCACTAATGCGCCAATTCTCATCAGGATAGCGTGTCACGAAGCTTATCAACTCTCGTTCGGTACGTCGACACACCGTGCGCACCACATGTGCTGCAGCTGCCACCATATGTCCGCCTGGCAAGACAAAACCTCGGAAGAGTCCGCCTATGGCCTTACTTATAGTGTCTATCTGATGTTCTAACGCTGCCACATCGGCGTTAGAGGGAGCGGGGTATTGCTGCAACAGAGCCTTATCGGTGCCTTCCACACCTAGATTAAACAACAAACGTTGTGCCTGAATTAGCAACTCACGCTCTTTTGTTAACTGATCTACCACTTTAGGCGGCAGTACATCGCCCTCTACTTGTGCGATAAGCCAACCCAATTGGGATGAGAGTTCGTCTAACATACCATAATATATAATGTGTGGCGCACTCTTTGAAGTGCGCTCGCCCGTAGCAAGTTGGGTCGTGCCACTATCGCCTCGACGTGTATAGATTGACATAACGTATTTGGGGTTAAAGGGAGGGGGGAAGGGTTAAGAAGTTAGTCTAATTGGGGATGTATCGTAGATTTTTTTAAAAAAATATACTTTTTACTCCTAACCTCTCCCCCTCTAACCTAATAATAATTGATTACATAATTTTGTTTGTTCAGTTCGGGCCGTACCATTACAATGCCAAAGTCGGCCAAATTAAATGTCACGACGGCACGGGGGTGAGCGATTACATTGCGCCATACCTCGCGATTGCGCCCTATGGTGTGTGTCACTACCAAGGTGCCTCCTGTAGGCAAATTGGCAAGTATCGCCTCGGCCTGCCGAGCCTTCATCGCACTGAGCAGTACAAAGTCAGCTTGCGATAGTTCGTCGTCCTCCACTATCCGCGCATGACGGCATCCTTCACTGAGGCAGCGTGTCGCCCAGGAGTCAATCCGATAGCCTACAAGCCCTATCACTTGAGGCTGTGCAAAGTTGGCCAATCGGAAAAGCAATCTGCCATCCTTCAGTCGCACCCCATGTGGGCGGAGCTTTTTATACATCGCCTTCAACTCGGGATAGGCATAATACGTGCCTTGCTCATAGACTACGCCTGTGACGAAGCTGAAAGCAAAAGGGGAATGTATGCCATACCCTCGACGATGACGAAAGCGCAAGAGCCAACGTAGGGGACGAACTATGGAGGATTTATTCATTACTTCTTGACTATGTTTATTTATTACTTGCCCTTAACTCGTTAACAAAAGAACGTCAACAAAATTAACACTCTCTTTTGGTATAAATAGCTTAATATTAAGTCTATTCGTCAGATTTAGGCTTTTTTTAGCTTAAAAGTTTGTATGCACAAGATAAACTATATACTTTTGCGCGTGTGTTTTTCATTACATTATGATTGAAGGTGGGTTTGAAGGAGTCCAGAGGGGCTTAATTAATATACTCATTATTAATAGTAACACCTTATGGACGTCAAATCTTTGACATTTATCTTTTGCTGTGAAGTAATTGCAATCATAATAAAGTGCGCCTGTGCAACAGTGTGTGTTGCACAGGTTTTTTTGTGGATAGGGGAAAGGCTACCCTATTAATTTCGTGGCAAATGCTCCAACACTTGTTGTTTGAGGAAGGAGCGGTCGAGGTGGGTGTATATCTGCGTCGTATCAATACACTCGTGTCCCAACATAGCTTGAATGGCACGTAAGTTGGCACCGCCTTCGAGTAGGTGGGTGGCAAACGTGTGGCGAAGCGTGTGAGGCGATATGGTGCGTGTAATGCCTGCACGATTGGCCAGAACTTGCAGCACGTGGAATACGGTGATGCGCGAGAGGTGTTGGCGACGGCGATGACTCAAAAATACGTAGTCCTCCTCACCAGGTTTGGGTTCAATGCTCTCTCTATCAGAAAGCCACATCTTGAGTTCCGTTACTGCACGGGGCGAGATAGGCACTAATCGCTGCTTCCTGCCCTTACCCATTACTTGTAAGAAACCGTCGTCTAAGAAAACGTTCGTCAACTGCAACGAACAGAGTTCGCTCACGCGCAAACCGCAACTATAAAGCACTTCAACAATAGCACGGTCGCGCAGCGCCTCGTCTTGACTCCTATCCACCGCGTCCTCAAGAGCATCAACCTCTTCTACGGTCAAGACCGTAGGAAGATGCTCACCTCGTTGGGGCATTTCGAGCAGTTCGGTAGGATCGTCAGTGATATAGCCGTCCTCTAATAGATAATGAAAAAACGAACGCACACCACTCAGTATGCGCGACATTGTAGTGGCGGTCAGCCCGATGTCGTAGAGTGAAGCGGCAAAGTGGTGCAAATCGTCTAACTTCACGTCACGCGCTTCAAGTCCTTCGTCCTCCATAAAATTGAAGAATTTCAGTACATCTCCTACATAAGCCTCAGCCGTATTGGGCGAAAAGCCCTTTTCGAGCAGTAGGTAATTATTATATTTGTCAATAATCGAAGTCATAAGTGTACGTCCATATACATGAAAATTACTAACTTTGCACCAATCTTTTCGTTAAGCCAAATGAGCAAAAGAAAGCTTGCTTTCATTTTGCCATGGCGAGAAAATATGCGCGAAAGCGAACTATTTTTTGAAGCAAGTAGCACAAAAAGTGCTACAAAGTTACCGCTTCTTTTATTATAACACAAAAAACAATGAAGCTCTTAATTATCAACGGCCCCAACCTCAATCTTTTGGGCCAGCGCGAGCCTGGCATCTACGGTCACGGCACCATGGAAGAATGCATGACTGCCTTGCGCCAACGTTACCCCGACCACGAGCTCGAATACTACCAAAGCAACGTCGAGGGCTTCTTAATAGACCGCTTGCAGCAAGCCAATGCTGAAGGCATCGAAGGCGCTGTGCTCAACGCGGGGGCTTATACCCACACAAGCATTGCCTTGCATGACTGCATTCGTTCTCTCCACTTCCCTGTGATTGAGGTACATATCAGCAATGTTCACCAACGCGAGGAGTTTCGTCACCACTCTATGATATCAGCCGCCTGTCGCGGTGTCATCTGTGGCTTCGGACTCGACTCTTACCGACTTGGGGTGGAAGCGCTGCTGAACAATGTGCAGATGCATAGTTAATGTGCAAATGTGAGAATGTGCAAATGTGCAAATGGTCGCCATTTGTTACTAAGATATACAAACTTACTCGTTAACTTGTCAACTCGTTAACTTGTCAACTCGTTAACTTGTCAACTAAAAGAAAAATAAAACAGACTCAACTATACAATGTACAAGAAAACCAAAATTGTAGCAACCATATCGGATATGCGTTGCGATGTAGGCCTTATACAGCGCCTTTATGATGCCGGCATGAACGTAGTTAGACTTAACACTGCTCACCAAGACGCTGTTGGCATGAAGCGCGTTATTGACAACGTGCGCGAAGTGTCAAGCCACCTTGCCATACTTGTCGACACAAAAGGCCCAGAAGTTCGTACTACCAAGACCGAACAACCCATTGAATATCATAAGGGCGATATCGTAACCATAGTAGGACGTCCTGAGCAGCAAACAACTCGCGATGTCATTGCCGTTAGCTACCCAGGCTTTGTGGCCGACGTTAACGAGGGCGCACAAATTCTTATCGACGATGGTGATCTTGGCATTCGCGTTGACCATAAAGAGGCCGACCAACTCATCTGCCACGTTGAGAATGATGCTACGTTGGGGTCGCGCAAGAGCGTCAATGTGCCAGGCGTGCGCATCAACCTACCCGCACTGACCGAGAAGGACAAACGCAACATTGAGTTTGCTATCGACTACGACGTAGCCTTTATTGCTCACTCATTTGTACGTTCTAAGGAGGACGTTTACGAAATTCGCCGCATACTTGATGCACACGATAGCGACATTCGCATCATTGCTAAGATTGAAAACCAAGAGGGCGTTGACAACATCGACGAAATACTCGAAGCTGCTGACGGCATTATGGTGGCTCGCGGCGACCTCGGTATCGAAGTGCCTCAAGAATTTATTCCTGGCATTCAGCGTCGCTTGGTCGACAAGGCCATTCGTGCTCACAAGCCCGTAATCGTAGCCACCCAGATGCTGCAAAGCATGATTCACAACCCACGTCCTACACGTACCGAGGTGACCGACATTGCCAATGCCGTTTACTCACGCGCTGATGCCCTCATGCTCTCAGGCGAGACGGCTTATGGTGATTATCCCGTTGAGGCCGTAAAGACTATGGCCACCGTAGCATGGCAAGCTGAGAGGGATACGTTTAAGGAGTTTGGCGACGTTGATATTCCCCTCTCTGCCACACCTGACGTAACGGAGTTCTTCTCTAAAGAAGCAGTGATGGCTACGAAGCGCATGAAGCTCCGCGCTATCATTATGGACTCTTATACAGGTCGCACCGCACGCTATGTAAGTTCTTTCCGTGGCGAGAGCACCATTCTTGCGATTTGCTACAAGGCGAAGACGGTACGCCACTTAGCATTACAATATGGCGTTTACGCTATCTACATGCCGATGAAGAGCTATGGCCACGAGTTCTTGCTCGCAGCCTTACGCAAACTCCTCTCTGACAACATGCTCCACATGGAGGACCGCATCTGCTACCTCGGTTCACAGCGCAAAGAACAGAGCACCTCGTTCATGGAAATGAACATCGTTAAGAACCTCTTCCAAAGCGAAGGGGAGGAGGCTATACCTAATTAATGTGCAAATGCATAGTTAATGTGCAAATGCGTAGTTAATGTGCAAATGTGAGAATGTGCA
>ULWE01027337.1_pt1 | contig 22038 bp, 18 predicted proteins | sample 1960071 | NCBI WGS metagenome assembly ULWE01 (sample SAMEA4835804, study PRJEB28245) | human gut metagenome | biome: gut microbiome; material: fecal sample | place: Denmark | collected 2008 | reverse complement strand
GGATGCCTCATTCGATTTCTTCGGAAATATCGCAAACGGATAAGATAAACATATAGATATAAAAAAGCGCCTTGAATGATTTCAAGACGCTTTTTTTATATCTGTTTTTTATATCTGTTTTTAAAAGACTTATTCCTTCAGCCATCCACCTATCAGGTCGATGATTTCCTGTCTGGTAGGCTCAGGGAACGACAGGATGCGGGTGAGATGCGAACCGCCATGACACATATAGACATGCAGGTTCTTCTTGTTCTTGGTGAAAGGCAGACCATAGATGCCCGATGCACCCCATGGGTCGATGTCACCATAAATATATACCATCTTCGGATCATTCTTGGTCAGGAAATCCACGGTATAATTGTAAAGCTTTGGCGAGAACTCCACGTTCTCGGCACCCTTAGGCACCATCAGCTTCTTCAGATAACCCTTTGCCGACTTGATGCTCAGGTATCTCTTGAATGGCTTGGTGTAATAGCCATAATATCCCAACTCCCTGGCAGCCTGCACATCAAACGGAGAGGTGGCGTTGTAGTTGGTGAAATACTCCGGCTCACACATGTTGATCCAGTATTTGAACACCTGGTCGTCGGTGGTATCATTCGTAGGAATCTTCTTGATGTCCTCACCCCACTGCCAGAAGGCGAAGGCATACTCAAACACCGAGTAATCGAAAATCTCGGCGATAGGAGCATTGAAGCGATACTGCTTCTCGCTGCAGTACTTCTCGAACATCGGCAGCAGCGCAGCCTTGCGCTTGAAGAGCAGCAGCTGGAAGTTGAGCACCTTCTGTCGGTTCTCCTTGGTAGAAACCTCCTCCTGCAGGAACTTCTCGTGTCTGCCATCCTCCACGCCCTTGTTCAGCGGTGCCACGTATGGCACGGAGACGTCCACATCATTTGGGAAGTAGGCACGGTAGAACATCGTGGTCTGTCCGCCCTTGCTGATGCCCGTGGCAATCCACTTGCCCTTGTACATCGCATGCAGGGTCTGGTTTACGTGATGCAGATCGTAGAGCGAGTTCTCCACGGTGAGGTAATCCCAGTTGCAAGGACTAGGCATCGACTTGTCGAAATAGCGGTACTCCACGGTTATGATGTTGGTATCGAAGAGTTTGGAAAGTTCCTCGATGTATCCCTCGCGCAATGCATACTTGGCGTTGTAGCCTTCAGTTACGAGCACGGTAGGACGGTCGAATCCTCTGTGGCAGAGTATCACTCGCTGCTCAAAACTGCCCTTGGAAGCATCCTTGGCATCCAGTTGCTGCTTGATGAAGAACACATACTTTTCAGGGAAATGCGTACTCTTCAGCGTTTCCACATCACTCACTCCAGGCAGCGTCGCCAACAGCTTGCCCGCCTCTCCCAGTTCTGCCGCCAGCATCTGCAAAGGCAGAATGAAGAGCAGCAGCAGCAATTTCAAGAATCTCAATTTCAATTTCATTTTCGTCTCTCTTTTATATTTTCTCTTTTTAAACTTTCGTCGGTAATCTCCACATGCTTTAAATGCTATGCAAAGGTAAGGAAATATTCTTGTCCGGCAAAAAGATTCGCCACCTTTTTTATATTATCCCCATTTTTTCTTGCGAAATCAAAATATTCGTCGTATCTTTGCAGAAAGAAATTGCAGAAAGGTGGATGGATCGCAAAAAGCTATCCTGAAAACATAGGAGACCAGATTATGACAGATACAGAAATGAACGATAGAAGATTGCCGGTAGGTATCCAGTCTTTTGAGGTTATCAGAAAGGGTGGTTATCTTTATGTTGACAAGACTGATATGATATGGAGACTTGCCAACAGGGGAAAAAAGTATAATTACCTGAGCCGCCCACGCCGCTTCGGTAAGTCGATTCTCGTGGATACACTTCGGGCTTACTTCGAAGGAAAAAAGGAACTCTTCGAAGGATTGAAGGTGATGGAGCTGGAGAAAGAATGGACCTGCTATCCTGTCATTCGACTCGATATGAGTTGCGGAGGTGCTACACCAGAAGAACTCAACTCCTATCTCGATGACGCCTTCTATAAACTTGAACAGAAGTATGAGGTAGCGGTCCGCCCGGAGGCTTCCCTTGCCGTCCGCTTCCAGAACATCATCGAAACGATGTTTCAAAAGACCGGAAAACAGGCGGTTATCCTCATCGATGAGTATGATTCTCCATTGCAGCATTCTTGGAAGACTCCTCAGCATGATGCCTGCACAGCCATCTACAAGTCCGTGTTTGCCGTCTTGAAAAAAGAGGACGAGCACGAGCGTTTCGTCTTCATCACGGGCATCACCAAGTTCACTCAGATTTCTCTCTTCTCTGTTCTCAATAATCTGAGCAACATCAGTTTTGATGCACCATACGCCACCATCTGCGGTATCTCGAAACAGGAAGTAGCCAACAACTTCATGCCTGAGATTGAGGCGATGGGAGAAGAAAACGGATGGACTCCGGAGGAGACGCTGAAGCAGCTCACGGCCTTTTACGACGGATATCATTTCTGCAGCGATAACATGGTAGATATATTCAATCCATTCAGCCTCATCAATGCCCTGTCGGATAAGAAATTGAGAAATTACTGGGCTTCATCAGGTGCCACTTCCCTATTGCCTAAGTTCGTGGATGACATGGAGATGAAGATGGAATATTTTGACCATTGCTTCATCGAGGGCGATACCCTGGAAACATCGGACGTGGTGAATGGCGGAGCCGAACTCTTCCTCTATCAGTCGGGGTATCTCACCATCAAGGGTTACGACGATGGCGTTTACATCCTGGGCTTCCCTAACTTTGAAGTTCGCAAGGCATTATACCGCGTAGTGGTTCCAGCCTTGACCATGAAGTCGAATTCGGAAGTGGTTTCTGCGCAAAGCTTCCTCAGAAAAATGATGCAGGACGGTAATACTGCTGAAGCCAAGAAGGCATTAAAGGCTCTTATCGCCGATGTTCCATACAGCAACAAGAAAATGGCGAGCATGGATATGGAGGAGCGTTACCGGCTGATAATGAGCACGATATTCAGAGCCTTGGGATTTAGGGTGGAAGTAGAAAGGATGCTGGCCACTGGCAGGATAGACATGATTGTGGAGGTTCCATCCTTCATCTACGTCCTGGAGCTGAAGCTATCGAACAATGGCGGCATTTCTGCTGCCGAGAGCCAGATAAAGGAAAAGAGCTACACCGAACCATTCAAGGCCGACAAGCGCAAGGTCATCGCCCTGGCAGTGGAACTCGATGAAACGGGCAAGGGACTGATAGATTGGAAAGAAGTGGAAGATGGTGTGTAAAATACAAATACAACTCCAAACAAGATCGTTATGAAAGTATATTGGGATAAGACTGCAGTAATAGGTTTGGTGGGGTTTATGATCTCACTCATGCTGATATTGTGCTTCATGGACAGGCTCAGTTATCCTCTGGTGGGGATATTTCTCTGCCTGTTTGGCATCTTACTCTGCAGAATATATGGTGCTCTGCCAAAAGCAGGAAGCCCCGAAAGACAGAAGATAGTAAAGGAGAATGAAAACGAGAACGAAAACGAGAACGAGAAGGATAATGAGATAAGTAGTTTCTATGCCTTCAGCGTGCTTTTCTGCCTGGTGGTCAGCATTCTCAGTCTTGTCATCGGACTCATCCTAGCCTTTATCGGCAACGGAGAAGCCAGCTATATCTGTGCAGCCATCTTTGGGGTATCATTCGCAGCCTTCCTTCTCGGTTCGTGGTGGAAAACCACCAGCATAGCCTCCAAAGCCGATTGGAGCGACTGGGGGTGGCTATAAAATATAGAAGAACCATCAAACAGATTCAAAGCCAGCCTTCTCATGCGAAAAGACTGGCTTTGATTATCGCTATTACAGCAAATGCTTTATTCTTAGCATTTGCCCTTACATATCAAACAGATTGCCCGTTGCCACAGAATACGAAACCTTACACATGTTGCAGATATCGCTAATCGTAGCACCACTTCCACTCAACGAGTAGAACACGCTCTCGCCTACCAACACATACTCCCAGGTGCGATTCATCCTATCCCCAGGCTCCAGAGCATTGATTTTCTTAATCCATTCTACAGTAGCCGTCTGCTTCTGGCGGACGTTCACATCATCCACCTTGTCGTCGCCCTTGGTCTCAATCAGATAAACCTTTTCAGCCGTAGCCACGATGAAGTCAGGATGATACGTAGCCATCAAGCCATCCTTCCTCACATAGAAGATGATGGCGAAAGAATGGCCATTCTCATTAATCTTCAGGAATCTTTCCACCTCAGCATCCCTATCCAGAAACTCGATGAATGCCTTTTCCAATCCTCCGCCATGAGAAGGATAACCCAGTCGGGGATAGATGCACTTCTGTACTTCCATCGAGTAAGACTCTCTCATCTTGATGGCTCTGAGCGAAGAGAAATCCGTATGACTCACCTCGGCATTGATTGTTGTCAGGCGATTCTGCATCTTGTAGATGGCCACGGCAAACTGCTCCACGATATGCTTCGTCACGATGCCATCCTTAGCCAGCAATATCTTCCAGTCGTTGCCCTGGAACGGATTGAAAGGCGCGGAGAAAAGTTTCTCCCGGATATACCAGTCCATCACCTGCACCGTTTGGGCACCATTAATCTGAATGGTCGGGAACCCCTGGCGGCGACAGTTCTCAAAGCGCAGGGTTACTACCCTCAGCAACTTCTGCAGATACTCATTATATCCGCTGGCATTGAAGAGATTGGCCGTCACCTTATACTTGCCAAAGGTTGTCTTGGTCAGAGATTCCTGCGATACGAAGGTCTCGCCCTCTTTTGCCAGAAACTTGCGGAGCAAAGGCAGCGGATACATCGTAAACGGCTCTAAATCATCCAGATCTATCTCTGCATCCTCAAATTCATCGATGGAATCATGCAGGATAACCGGCCATTGGAAATCATACTTCCCGTAATCCTCACGAAGTCCCACGGTAAGAATATCGCCTGTGGCTCCTCCGACACCCACATCGCCTTCATCCACAGCCACCAAGCCCTGATCCTGCAAATCATCATAGAACTTGATGAAAGCCGGATGCTCCACGATAGACAAGGTATCGATATAGGTGCGGGGAGGCTGATGATTCTTCAACACCCTCAGGCGGTCTTCACGCTTGATGTCGATGTAATCAGACTCTCGCCACATCAATCGCAAACCTCTGCCCACCAACTGCTCCAGCAGGATTGGCGCCTGCGAAGAACGCAGCGGAACGAGCACACAGATATTGTTGACGTCGAAGCCCTCACGGAGCATCAGCACCGAGATGACCACCTTCGGACTCTTATACCTATCTATGTCGAAGAGCTTCTTCTTGATTTCCTGCCATTCCTCATCCTTCACCTCGCCCTGCTTGTTGCTGTCGATGGTAACGATGTCTTCTTCTTCCAGACCTTCCGACTTCAGAAACTCTTCTACAAAAGGAGATACCGTGGTGTCCTGGCAGACGATGAGCATCTTCGGGTTCTTAGACGCATCATTCTTCAGGAATTCTTCTTCCAGCCTGTTCAGCTTGGTCAATCCGGCACGGAGCATCATGCGCTGGCCTTCGCTCAGCCCCACTACCTTTCCCTGCTCATCACGCTCGGCGTTGTAATCCAGGTTCTCCAGGTCGGTGAGTTCCTGCCGACGGTCGAGCAGCAGCAGTTTCACCAGTCCCTGCTTCATCGCCATCGGCAAGTCGAAGTCAACGATGATATGCGGGAAGAAGAGTTTCACCTGCTTCTCTCCCGTTCCCTTCGTATCAAAAGGGGTAGCCGAGAAGTCCACCTGTATGAAACGGGTGCCCTTGGTGGCGCTGATGGCATTCAAGCCTCTTTGCCATTCCACCTCCTCGGTTTCGCCATTACGCTTGATTTCGTGAATATGATGAGCCTCATCATTGATTACCATCAAATCCTTTAAACCAGCCAGATATTCCAGTTCGGTGCCACCCAGGGCACGGCGGTCGAGCATGCCGAGGTCGTTGCCCGCCGACTTGCCCGGACGGATAGGCAACAGATCACTGATGATTTCAGAAGGTGTCACCGTGCTGGAATCGTCCACATCTTCATCCTGCTCCTTCTCTTCCATCTGATTTTCAAACAGATGCCAGTTGGTCAGGGCAATCAGTCCCTCGCCGGTGGTCTTCCTGCCGATGCCATCCTCCTTGGTCACCACATTGTTCTGGATGAACGAAAACACCTCGTCACGATAACGCTCGGGGATGAACACCTCCTGGTTCATGTAGTAGTCATTGGTCTGAGGGTCGCGATATTCCTCGTCGCGCTTCTTTCTGCCGCAGAAGGCATCCAGCAGACGGTCGTAAACGATCAGACCCGGAGCCACTATCAGGAACTTCTGCGTAAATCGTCCGCTCTCCACATCCTCGTGCCGGGCATTCAGCATCTGCCAGATTATCAGGGCATGCATCACCCACGTCTTTCCCGTGCCCGTAGCCATCTTCACAGCATACTTAGGCATCTGATATTTAGGCTTGGCAAGCTGAGCCAGGTCGGCCCTATCCATCAGTTCCGGGATGATGCCCTGATAGGCATCCATCACGCAGTTTTCTCCCATCACTTCGTGCAGATAGATAATGTTGAGGATAGCCTGACGCTGACCCTCATGGAAATTTCTCACACGCTCGTTGCAGAAGCCCTCTCCAAACCAGTAGTTCAAGAGCGAAGCGGTGGTTGGGGTCACCTTCTCCAGCATCTCCCCACTCTTCCAGGCGGCATTGACCACATCGGTGAGTCGATGCGCCAATTCCAAAGATATATTACTTGAATTGATAGCCATAGTCGTAATCTCCTATTCGTTCTTATCACTAACATTTCACATCCAGGATAACCTGACTCTCGAATCCGAACACATCCACCGCCTTGACGCAGACTTTTCGCTCGTCCTTATGCGGCATGGCAATTCGGGTGGAATATACGCAATGCAGCGGGTCGCTGTCATTATCCACGTTCTCACGATAATCCTGCCAGGTGCTGCGGAAGGTATCGCCGTCATAATCAGGGTCGATGCTCCAATATTCTATCAGCGAGAGAGGGTCCTGCTCCATCACCTGCTGCAACTTCTCCTTGTCCTTATCATCCAGCGGAATATTATCTGGCGAGAGCAGCACATAGTTGCTGAGACTGATGTCGAGTTCATCCTCGCCATTGCCGTTCACGGTTACCTCCACAGGGTTCACCACCAGATATTGCAAAGAAGAGAAGCGGACGGTTTTGTCGGCGATGAGCTTCTTGAAACCCTTCTTAGATAGCTTGTCGAGCAGATCGGGCGGAATCACCAGCACCTCTACATTGCTGTTCTTATATTTCTCGATGGCTTGCGAGATGTCGAAGGCAAAGTTCCAGCCGAGCACGATGACTTTATCCCAGTCGCCGCCAAGCAGAGAAGCCTTGGCTTCTACGGCACGGCGAACGGTAGCAGCAGTGGTCAGGCGGTTAGGGCTATCCACCATCACCAGATTTCGGGTGCCCTTTACGTAACCGAAGTTTCTGTCGCTCACCTGCTCTGGAGAGAATGGTAAGGCACCGAAGAGGCCTAAGACTACCTGAGAGAGATCGCCCACTCTGCGGAGTTTCTTGTTGTTATGGAAAGCCTCTTTCTGATAGTCGCCGATGCTCTGATAGAGGAACGGATTTACTTCCTGGTCGATGAAACGCTTGCGCATGACGAGGGATGCCGGCTTGCCGATGTCGCAGGTAATCCAGCGACGGCCCAGCTTTTCGGCAACCGCTGCTGTGGTACCGCTGCCACCGAAGAAATCGCAGACAAGGTCGCCTTCGTTGGAAGATGCCTTGATAATACGTTCGAGGAGGGATGCTGGCTTTTGGGTAGAATAACCCGTTTTTTCATTTAATAATCTAAAGACAGCAGGACAATCATCCCAAACATCATCAACAAGAGCGCCCTCAAAACGATAAATTACATCTTCATCTTTAGGCTCTCGTTTATTTTGAGAGATAAATCTTTTTACATACATATCAAATTTTACCTTATCTGTACGTGGAAAATTCTTATATGTAATAGTCTCTCCATCCTCACTATATTTTATCCATCGACTATACAAAGAATTATCTTCGATGCCTTTTCTCTGATTGTTAAAAACATAATTATTTGTTTTAGAATAACAATAGATACAATCATGCTTACGAGGAAAATAATGAGGAACAGCTTTGATACCTCCAGGATAATACCAAATTATTTGATCTCTAAAATTATCCTTGCCGAATATATCATCAAGCATTATCTTTACATAAGAATCAATATGCCAATCTATGTGAACATAGACAGTACCTGTGTCAGACAATAATTCTTTCATCAGAATAAGTCTTTTATATATCATCTTTAGATAAGAGATTGTCCCTTCTTCCCAGGTATCAGCATAGGCAAACTGTTCAACTACAGTTGGCTTTTGTTGAATATCAACACCGGGTAAAACAATCTTCGTTCTATAATCCGCCTTAGAATCAAACGGCGGGTCGATGTAGATCAAATCCACTTCGCCCCTTAAAGAAGGCAAGCCCGTCTGAGGGTCTCCGGCAAGCAGCGCCTGCATGGTCAGGAGATTATCACCATACACCAGACGGTTCATCCAACTCCCCCCATCCAGGGCGGCATTGAATGCATTAGGGATTTTGGGAACTTGTCCACGGAAGAATCCGGAGACATCCTTGCGAGGCAACACCAGCTCATTGGTCTGCAACCCAATGCGTGTGCCACTGCTCAATCGCTCGATGATGCGCTGAGCCTCTTGCCTACCTTCGCTTGCAATACGAGGTAGTTCTTCAATCAATGATTTTGCCATAGCATTAAAGCTTAAATATAGTTTTAATGCGACTGCTTTGTTACTCAGAAAATAAAAGCTACAACCAAACACCCTTATCCATAGCAACAAAGCCAACCTAGGTTTGCATCAAGACCAGCCTCATCCCCATCAGAACGCAGAAACGTGGACGATCCACTTATCCAACGTTCCAAGGTGTTTGGCCTAACCTATATGCAACAGATAAGTTTTACGTCCACGCTATAGCGGACGCTTACTTATTTATTCTGTTGCACATGTTCTTCCGCGGCCAAACTTCAGGAACATTATTATCGAATAAACAGCAAACGCTATTATTTTAACCCACAAAAACAGACGTCATCACCCTAAGGCGAATCCATCCAAATGCAAAGTAAATGCAAACGGGCGGAATGAAAGCTTGCTTTCAAATTGCCGAGTGCAGCTTTGCATTTGCAAAGATACTGCAAAAATCAGAGATAACAAAAAGAATCGCCGCCTTTTTTATACTATCCCCCATTTTTTCTTGCGAAATCAAAATATTCGTCGTATCTTTGCAGAAAGATTCAGTTACAAAAAGAAGCGTTATGGACAAGCAGATCAATGAACTCCTAGAGGTTCTGAAAGAATACCAGGAGCTGGGAATATCTGAGCAGATAGACTATCAGAAGTTCTATCTCTACTCTATCATCACCCACTCCACCGCCATCGAAGGCTCCACCGTGACCGAGATTGAGAACCAGCTTCTCTTCGACGAAGGCATCACGGCTAAAGGCAAATCGATGGTGGAACAACTCATGAACCTCGACCTGAAGAGAGCTTACGAGCAATCCATCAGATGGGCAAGAGAGCACAAGCCATTCACCGTGGAAATGCTCAAGAACCTCTCCGCACTGGTGATGAGAAATACGGGCAGCCACTACAGCACCTTGATGGGCGAATTCGACTCATCAAAGGGAGACCTGCGCCTTGTTGGCGTTACGGCAGGAGCAGGCGGTCGCTCCTACATGGACTACCGCAAAGTTCCGATGAAACTGGAAGAACTCTGCAACCACATCAACCAGCGGAGAGAAGCACTCATCAAAAGCCCCAACGCCATAGATGCCTACCTGCTAAGTTTCGATGCCCACAACATTCTCGTTACTATTCATCCATGGGTGGATGGCAACGGCAGAATGTCGCGCCTCATCATGAATCACCTACAGTTTGAATTCGGACTGGTGCCTGCTAAAATCATCAAAGAAGATAAGGCGCAGTATATCGAAGCCCTCAATGAATCGAGAGAAGAAGAAGCAATGGCGCCCTTCCAGAAATTCATGCTGAAAGAGCACACGCAAAACCTGAGAAACGAGATTCTTGAATACAGGAAATCTATGGAAGAAGATATTGCGATCGCTGATATCAAAGTGGAGCCGGAAGGAGAAAACAAGATGGAAAAGGAGGAGAAGGAGGTGGTCCAGAAAGGTGGTCCAGAAAACAAGAAAGTGGTCCAGAAAGGTGGTCCAGAAACGAGAAATGCCATTTTGCACCTTATCGCCAGCAATGGAAATATCACTTCCCGAGAGATTGCTAACACTCTAAAGATCAATAGAAGTGCCATCCTTAAGCATCTCAAGAAGATGCAGGAAGATCATATCATCCGCAGAGAAGGCTCGCAGAAATCAGGCAAATGGGTTATCATATCATAATTCTAAAAGTTACGATTATGGCAAAACAATTAGTAAAGTTCATGAATGATCGCTTGCAGCGAGAAATGGATAAGCTTTGGAAATCTGGCGAAATGAGCAATGACAAGTTGCAGGAAATGCAGTCAGAACATTTGCGCACGGCTTGTAAATAAACTGACAAATAATCAATCTCCATTACCATTAAAATGCAATTTTTTCAAGCATAAATCAACCTTATCCTCGAAAAAGTGTATGATTTAACATTTGTTATCATCGAAAAAGTGTATTTTTCGGGATATTCGGTGGTTTTGACAATAGAAAAGCAGTTGTTGCCTCTTACCGCAACAACTGCTTTTTCTTTTACAACGCACCAGCTATTCTACTACAATACTTACTGTATCATAACAAAAGCATCCTTCTCCTGCCTACACCTCCTTAATCTCCAGCGTTACTTCGTTGCCTCGCCACACCGCCTTCTTGATGCGCTCGTAGAGGGTGGTGAAAAGCGGCTGGCTCTTCAACACATAGCCGGGAGCATGAACCTCACCCACCAGGATGCTGCCACGGCTCATCGTAAACGGACCATTGCCCGGCTGAATCATCGCAACCGACTTGGCGGAAGCATCATCCACCGGAACCAGATACGGCATCTTGCGGTTGAGACGCTTGCACTTGCCAATGCGCACACGATACTTACCTGCCGGAAGACAATCTGCCTCACGCTCTACGGTGCCACAAACCTTCACCAGCTCAATCCCTTCGCCAGCAACTTCTTTCACAACTTTGAGTGTGCCCATGATGGTGCCACGCTCACGCAATAGACGATTCACATAAATTTCCATATCTACCTAAATTAAATTAAAAAGCAAATTAATAAACATAACAAATATAATAAACATAATAACAAAAAGCATAATTATCAGACACTTACGCTGCTCTGAACCTTGGCTTTCGCCTCCTCAAGCGTCATCCCTTCACTACGACGGAGTTTGAGATAATACTCACTCAAATCCTTGCAACCTTCGGGCAGCTGATGGTAAACCAAACTGGGCAATGCTTTCTTCAGCTCAAAGTAAAGACTCAATCCTGCTTCGTCCTGATCTGGGAAGATGTGAAGATTTCTTCCGGCAAGAAGCCCTTGAAAACGGCGGTCGAAAAGCGTGGCACTGGGAATGGCTATGGCATGAATGCCAAGGGTCAATGCCGTCCAGCAATCAGAGGGACCCTCGGTGATGAGCAGCGGTTCACCAGGAGGATAATCCTTCAATCGGTCGAGCCCATATATCATGCGATGACTGCCTGGTGCAAACTTGAATCGGGGAATCTCCTTCTTCTTTCCCAGATAGCGGCTCTGCACGGAAAACAGTCTTCCCTCCTGGTCGAAATAGGGAAAGATGAGCGATGGACCGTCAAACACTCCACGCCCCACTCTCGCCATGCATACACTTTGCTCCGTGCTCACTATCTGGCAGACCTTCAAAGCCTCCGGGCTGAGCAACCGCTCCTCGAAAAGGAATCTCTGTCCCGATTCAGATAGATGCATCTGCCGGAACATCTGCTGGTAAAACTCCACATCTACGGATGCCTTGGCAACATAAGCCGATGATGGGCATGCTCTATTCCTTTCTCCACTACTGAAAGATTCTGCCAGATGCCCATGCGAGACATGGGTTTCTGCAAAATGCGCTCTCAGGGAAGCCATTCTTCTCTCTGATGCCGTAAGCAGCTTCTTATCAGCACTTTTTTCTGTATATCGGGCAGAATTCCCATACTTCTCATCGCCAATATACACATCAAAATGGTCTGCCAACCAATGACATGCCTCGCTGAATCCCAAGTTCAGTCGCTCTCTCACCAGTGCGATGGTATCGGCAGAGAATCCGCAGCTATAGCAGTGGCAGGTGTTCTTCTTTACATTGAAGGCGAGACTCGGATGATGATCATCGTGGTGGATGCAGAGGGCTCGCTTGTTGCGAAGCCCCATGCCCAGAAGATCAGCCACCTGCAAGATGTCGAGCTCGCGAAGCTTTTGAATATTATATTTATCGATCATTGTTTCTTTGTTTTTTTCTTACTTTCCTTACCAGTTTTAGAATACACATTTTTATCTATTTTCTTGATCCAACCCTTACGAGTCCAATTACAGATAAAGTTTTTTACCGGAGTCTTCAAGTCATTACGCTTCAGATATTCCGCCAGGAAATCACGCGAAAACTGCTGTGGCAACTCATCAAACCAATTGTTGGTCTTATATGGAACCAACTCCGACTCAGCATTGATTTCCTCAAAAACATGTCCCCATTTTTCCAACATATTCTGCAGAATTCTATCAGCGCAAGCTAGATAAATTTGCTTTACCAATTTATGTATCTCCTGTTCTTCCTTGACACCCTCAAGCTGGTATAGATATTGCATCAATGAAGCTATACGGAAGGCACTGACACTACTTCTTTTGTAAAAAACATCCAAAGCCTTAGACATCGTCTTCAACACTCTTTTACGCTGCAACTCACACCAACGCTGTACAGTGGAATCAAGCCATTGCGTATCAAGGAGTCGCTCCTTACATAATTTTTTACCATCCTCCTCATAACAGCCCTGCATCAGCTTTTCCAGTATATTATCCAGACTTTCAATTTGCTTCACACTCAGAGTTTTGAACATCAGCGGATTATCACCTAACCGATTTTCTATATTACAAAGGATAGTTCGAGTCACACTTCCTCCCTCAATGGCAGCTTTGTCCATATATCGATTGATAGCAGCCGGAGTGCCTGTATATACATAGCACAACATCAAATCAACCACAGCCGAATAACTAGTTTCACTCAGATAATCCTGACCAAAGAGAGAACCCAGGTCATATCCTGTCTTATTGATCTGCTTGATATCAGAAAACTGTCGCTTGCTGGCCTGCACGATAGCACCAATCTCATCAGCAAACTGAAACAATGTTTTTGGACATCCATACAGCTTGACAGGAGCATCGGCTCGCTTGATAAGCATAGAAAGAGACAGATTCTCGTGTAGCAGCGTTATATCCGTCTTTGGCTCCGGAGGCAGTTTACCATCCTTTTTACCCTGCCTTCGTTTCAGTTCTGCGTACTTCTGTTCTACACTTCTCTGTTCTGCATCACGCTTCTGCAGAGGAGCCATCAAATACGTCATCAAATATCTAGCAAACGACTTTCCCGAGCTCTGTTCTCCACATACCAGAACATGCAGCAAGATGGCAGAAAGCGAATTGTCGTAAACATAATTCAGACGCAGACGGGTGGCATACACAGCAAGCATGGCACTGGCTACAGCCAAGGTGGCAAACTTGAGTTCAGCAGGGGCCGTCATCATCCATTCTCTCACTCCAGCCGGATAATCCTTGTCACGTATCAGGGGATTGAGATCTGGCTGCGGCACATCTTCATTGTTCATATTGTCAGCAACCTCTTTTTGGTTTCCAGTCTGAGTTGCCACCTGTGACTGGGTTGCTGGTTTCTTCTGCGAATCCACCTGCAACTGAATTTTTGAATTCTCCATCATTAAACTAATTGTTTTTTGATGCTGCAAAGATATAAAGAGAATTCGAGTGTGAGGCTATCGGATATTGTCGGATAATTCATTTTCCGAAAGGCATTTTCCACCTAAAACACGCCCAATACCCCATAACACAACGGAAAATACGGAGAAAAAAAAGGGGAAAAAAAATCCTTTCGGAAAATACATTTTTCGTATTTTCCGAAAGGACACCAATCCGAGAGGACTTTAAAGTCCAGTCGCGCAACCTATATAGCTAGAAGGGTGACTCCAGGAAGCGCTGCATAAAACGGTTCACTGCCAGATAGTCACCATCGTATTCATTCAGGTCTTTGGATAACACTCTGGTCAGCGTATCATTTACACTTGAAAGTTTAATCTTGTTTCCCTGTTCATCTTCTCCCAATTCAAAAAGACAATCCTCCATCAGGAACTTGCAAAATGCGGAACCCGCAGAGGGAAGCTTCATTTTTTTATCATCACACCAATATTGCTTGAAGGCATGAATAGAGAGAATAAGAAAATTATCCTGCTTCGTATCGAGCATAAGCCCCGTACGCTGGCGGGATGATATATATTTCTTGAATACCTGAGCCCAATACTTCGTAGCCTCTACATCTTTTTCCTTATCAGCGTTAGTGAATAAAAGAGAAGGCTTTCTTCCCTTTGGACTTCCATTTCTCGCCAACGTGGTTTTAAGTCTGCCTTCGTGATCCGTTAGAGTATTATCGCTATACAGCATATACCCAACAAGCCAATCATTAAGTTCTTCATTATGCGCTTCATAATAAGAATTACTGATAATTGAACTTATTACATGATCCCTATCTTTTGTTTCCCTAGTCATTTGTTCAAACAAACTAAATGCCAAAGTCTTATAGAAACCATATCCATCTACCAAATCATCACTCAGTTTCATCAGACAGGTAAATAAAATACCCATAATCAGATCTGCCGACTTGTCAATTTCCTCATCAGGGCATTGGGGCACAGCCAATAGGCGCATATCCCCCCATATCCGGCTACGCACAGAAGAATAAACCACCAGGACATCCTCATCAGCCTCGGTTCTACTGATGAAATCCAGCCATGCCATAACTTCCTGAAACACCTCTTCGGGCAACAGATGAAAATTCTTCAAACTCACCACGTATGGCTGGCATAAGATTCTGATTAGCTTAAAGAAGACATGATCCTTGTAAGCACGATCTATCTCATTTCTTGATATGACGTTTATTCTTTCCAGCATTTTGCTCCTCCTGTTCAATAAGTTTCAAATCGGGATAGATTTCATCAAACCATGCAGCAAGCTTTTTCCTCTGCTCTTGAAATGGCAGTTTTTCCTCCACCTCATCATTCACATCTGCTATGATGCTCTTGTCCAAAGGATAGCTAGCCGCCGAATCTTTAGCCGAGGAAATCACTCTGCCACTGTCCAGCGTAGCTTTTATTTCGTAGCCATTCTTGCAAGCTATGTGCGACATCATATCAAAATATTCCTCCACTTCAGATACGCTCGCATCTTCTGGTAAGCCATAGTCAAAATTGGCATAAGTAGCTCGAATTCCCATTCCATATTTTAAGAACTCTTCAAGCATCATACGCTCTCGCTCGTTTACACTCAGAGGGAACGAGGTCTTGATATTTGGTATCTGCAGACCTATAGACTGAAGGCGGTCTTTTCCATTACTACACAACAATCTCACTTTTTTCCAGAACTCATCCTTTATGGAAATAGGCCGAATCCTCACATTGTAAGGCTGCTTCTTCCTGAAAAGTTCATCCAGACAGACCTCTATATTCTTTCGCACATAGTCAATGTCCTGAAAGGCTGCACTTTTATGCTCTATGCCCATAAGGATATAATCATCAGAATGGCGGAAATCGAAGACAACACTGAAGTAAGGGAAATCTATGACATGATTTTCCTTATGCGACTTTTCTGCATTCAATGTTCTTTGCGACTGCTTCTCCATTCTAAAGTAGAGCATCTCCTTACCAAACTTCGTGAGATTATCAGCCTCTACAGAACGACCTTTGCCATCCAGGAATAACAGTTTTTCATCTATCAGATCGAAAAGTTCATCTGCCAGATTCTTCATTGATTCTACACTTGGCTCATCGTTCAAACCCTTCAGATAGGATTCAAAGGTAAGCCTATAAACAAATATTCTTGCTGTTGGGTTTGCCATTTTTTCTTAATTTGTTAATTCTATTGCAAAAGTACTAATAATAGTTGACAATCTATCATATTTCCATTCTTTTTTTCAAAAAACAGAAAAATAATACAAAGAGAAAAAGTGAACGAGGTGAATGGTGAACGAGGTGAATCACACGCTTTTCCAACTCTATCAATACATTTCATCTGAAAAGAGATAGTAGTAGCTACGCGCGTACATTATTATATAAGATATTCTTAATAAAAAAATCCTTTTTCAGGTATCCGTTTTCCATCAGATTCACCAAATTCACCGTTCACCTCGTTCACTTCGTTCACTTTTTCATACCCCATTCACCTTTTCCCTCTCCCCTCCTCGCCCCTTTTCCTGCGTCGCCACGTAGCAATTCCTGCGTCGCCACGTAATATTTCCTGCGTCGCGACGCAGGAAATGGCAGCTCTACCGAAGGGGATTTCATGCCTCACATCACAACTGCCGGGACAAGCCGATTCAAATGCTGGGACAACTATTGCATTTCGCCCAAAAATGTTGTATCTTTGCATCGTCAATGAAACTCATTGATGGGGCTCTCTGCCGGACAGGATACCGCGGAACTGCAGGGAGGGGATGCCCGATACAGAAACTGGATTATTCACTAAAAAGAAAGGAATGAAGAAAATGAAAAAGGAAACTTGGAAGACGATTCTGCAAGTCATCGTCACTGTGCTCACTGCACTCTGTACGTCACTCGGAGTTACGAGCTGCATGTAGTATATGTAGAAATTAAATTATTCACTAAAAAACTATTTGAATTATGGGTATCAAAGTAAAAGCTATTGAGCGCAACGTCGCTTTTGAGAAGGGTAAGCAGAAGTGGGCATACGTTATGCAGGCAGACCTCTACGGTCAGCTTACCCAGAGTAAGGTTATCGAGGAAGCTGCCGTGCGCAGCGGACTCGCCAAGCAGGTGATCAACGCCGCCTGGGGTGCCATCGGAGCAGTCATCACCGCATGGGCCACCGAGGGTCACTCCGTGGCTGTACCGGGACTCGGCTCCCTCCGATTCGGTCTGAATTCTACCGCCGTGGAGGATGTCAACAAGGTGAGCAGCTCGCTCATCAACCGCCGCTACATCATCTTCGTGCCTAATACCGACATCAAGGAGGAGCTCGCCAAGACCAGCGTCAACATCACCTGCTACGACCGCAACGGCAAGATCGTGAAGCAGGTTACCTCTGCCGACAAGAACGACACCGGGGAGGGTGACAACAAAGATAACACCAACCAGGGCGGAGGTACTTCGCAGGGCGGTGGAACTTCGCAGGGCGGAGGTACCAGCCAGGGTGGAGATTCCAGCCAGGGTGGCAACACCAGCCAGGGAGGCGGTTCTACCGATGGCGATGGTAACGGCGACAACGTAGATTTCTAAAAACAACGCAGATTTCTAAAAACAACGGAGATCTCTAAAATCATCAAGGTGTGCCAGATTACAAGGAAGTGAATCTGGCGCACCTTCTTTTTTTTTATCTTTTTCTCCTTAAAAATGGTCTTTTTGGAAAAACCTCATTCGTTATTCAAGTTTTTTTCGTAACTTTGCACGCGAAATCAATAGCCTGGAATATCAAACAGGCTGGAATATCAGATAGACTAGAATATCAGACAGGCTAGAATATCAGATAGACTAGAATATGAATATGTATTTAAAATAAGGTATAAGATATGAAATCTCACATCAAAATTTATCTACTTGTCTGTATCGCCGCCCTGCTCCTTACGGGCTGCGATACCGTATTCGATGTTCACCCTTACGATGTTCGCGTAAAGGGCGAAACCAATCTGAATGCCAAGAACATACAGAAGATAGAGCAGACGGTGAAGAGCAAGGATACCATCCGGTTTGCCGTGATCAGCGACAGCCATCAGTGGTACGACGACCTGCAGAAGGCGGTTAATGACATCAACAGCCGCCAAGACAGCATCGACTTCGTGATCCACTGCGGCGACATCTCCGACTTCGGCGCTACCCGCGAGATGAAGTGGACTCGGGAGAAAATGCAGAAACTCAAGATGCCTTCGGTGGTGCTGCTGGGCAACCACGACTGTCTGGGCACGGGCAACCAGACCTACGAGGCCATCTACGGCAATCCCGACTTCAGCTTCATCGCCGGAAAGGTAAAGTTCGTTTGCCTCAACACCAATGCCATCGAGTATGACTACTCCCGTCCGGTGCCTAACTTCGACTTCATGGAGGCGGAACGCTCTGCCGATTCGCTCGACTTCGACCGCACCGTGGTGTGCATGCATGCACCTCCCTACTCCGAGCAGTTTAACAACAACGTAGCGAAGGTATTCAATTATTACATCCACGATTTTCCTCGCCTGCTGTTCTGCCTGGACGGTCATGGTCATCACACCAAGAAGGAAGACCTTTACAACAACGGCACCCTGTTCTATATGGCAAGCAGCGTACACTTCCGTCAATATTACATTTTCACCATCACACCAAAGGATTATCATGTTGAAGTCATCGATTTTTAAGTTCAGTATATGGGCGCTCCTCCTGCTATCGGCAAGCACAACGGCAAGCGCCGGCGAGGAGGGGTTAGGAAAGGAAAATTTAGGAAAGGAGAGTTCAGAAGAAGATTCACTCACCCGATACGACAGGCGCATCCTCCGCTATCGCAAACACTGGGATGTGCTGATGCCTACGCAGAGCGTGATACAGACCTGCGGCAACATGGGTATCATCTCGCTGGGTATCGGATGGGACTACGGCAAGCGAAGCCAGTGGGAGACGCATCTGCTCTTCGGCATCGTTCCGAAATATGATTCGGATGAAGTAAAAATGACAATCACGCTGAAGGAGAACTTCATTCCCTGGCGAAAGGACTGGGGAAAGGGATGGCAGTTTGAACCCTTGGAGTGCACGCTGTACCTGAACACGGTGTTGGGTCACGATTTCTGGACAAAGCAGCCTACCAAGTACGAGAGCGGATATTATCCCTTCTCTACCCGAATCCGCCCGAATCTGGGATTTGGCGAACGGTTTACGTATCAGATTCCAAACAACAGGCGCAAGCGCGTGAAGAGCCTCACGCTCTTCTATGAGTTGAGTACGAATGATATCTATTTCATGCGGTTCTACCGCAACGGCAATGCCGGTTTCTGGGATGTCTTCGGACTGTCGTTTGGCGCAAAAATGCAGATATTATAAAGGGATAGTGAATGGGGGATTGCAAATCCCCCGGTTTTATAGGTCGAACCTTTTTTAACGACGGATTGCAAATCCGTCGGGACGCCTGACGGGAGACTTTAGGATTTAAAAAGTGAAAAAAAAGATGGAAACAGAAGAGATTGTCCATAAGCTGGAGGCGAAGGGCATCAAGCCCACCTCCAACCGCATACTGGTGATGAAGACTCTGGTGAATGAGCAGAATCCGCTGAGTCTGAAGGATTTGGAGCAGAAGATGGTGTCGATGGATAAGTCGAGCATCTTCCGCACGCTGACGCTCTTTCTGGAGCATGATGCCGTTCATACCTTCGAGGATGGAAGGGGGATATTGAACTACGAAGTGTGTGAGGAGGAAGGAGAGTGTGACCATCATGATGGTCATATTCATTTCTACTGCGAATCATGCCACCGTTCGTTCTGCATGGAGGATATCCATATTCCGAGCTTCGAATTGCCGGAAGGATTCTATCCTCACTCCGTCTCCTTCGTCATCAAGGGAGAATGCCCTGAGTGCAGACGTAGGCATCGCTGAAAGCAATGCCTATTGTTTTTACAACAACAAAAAAAGCTCCGAAGAAAGATGAACTTCTTCGGAGCTTTTTTGTACACCCTTAGGGATTCGAACCCTAGACCCACTGATTAAGAGTCAGTTGCTCTACCAACTGAGCTAAGGGTGCAGCTAACTTAGCATTTGAGTTATTTCTCAAATGCGGTTGCAAAGGTACTGCTTTTTTCTGACACCACCAAATTTTTCGGCAACTTTTTTCTTTTTCATGCGCATTTTTCTGATTTTCCATACATTTTCAAGAGAAAAAGTGTATCTTTGCAGCCACTTATACATCATTATATATGTAGAGCATCAAAGAACATAAGAGAATATAAGAGAAATCTTATCAATTAAGAAATCAAAAACATAAGAGAATATGAACGGAATATACACTATCCTGCTCCTCGTGCTGAGCAACATCTTCATGACGCTCGCATGGTATGGACATCTCAAACTCCAGCAGACGGGCACCAGCAGCAACTGGCCACTCATCGGAGTCATCGCCTTCAGTTGGGCGATTGCCTTCTTCGAATACTGCTGCCAGGTACCAGCCAACCGCATCGGATTCATCGACAACGGCGGTCCATTCAATCTGGTACAGCTCAAAGTGATACAAGAGTGCGTGTCGCTCATCGTCTTCGCCATCATCGCCAACATCCTCTTCCAGGGGCAGGGCCTGCATTGGAATCACTTTGCCGCATTCGTCTGCCTCATCGCTGCCGTGTATTTCGTCTTCATGAAATAACTGAGTCCACTTTAATAAGAACAATTATAACAAAATAAAAGAATAACCGACAATGGAAAAGAAATTACGTGTTGCTTCCCTCTGCGTGCAGGGAGGCTATGAGCCGAAGAACGGCGAACCGATAGAAGTGCCTATCTATCAGAGTACTACATTCAAATACGACAACTCTGAGGAGATGGCGATGCTCTTCGACCTGAAGAAGGAGGGCTACTTCTATACCCGACTCCAGAACCCTACCAATGATGCTGTAGCAAAGAAAATCGCACAGCTCGAAGGTGGTGTGGGTGCCGTATTGACCTCAAGCGGTCAGGCAGCCAACTTCTATGCCGTATTCAACATCTGCGAGGCTGGCGACCACATCGTTACCTCTAACGAAATCTACGGCGGCACCTTCAATCTCTTCGGCGTTACCCTGAAGAAGCTCGGCATCGAGTGCACCTTCGTAAACCCTAACGCCAGCGAGGAGGAAATCCAGAAGGCTTTCCGCCCTAACACCAAGGTGGTGTTCGGCGAAACCATCAGCAACCCTGGCTGTGCCGTGCTCGACATCGAGAAGTTCGCCCGCATCGCTCACAAGAACGGCGTGCCTCTCATCGTAGATAACACCTTCGCCACACCTATCAACTGCCGCCCATTCGAGTGGGGTGCCGACATCGTTACCCACTCTACCACCAAGTATATGGACGGTACTGCATCGCAGGTAGGCGGCGTAGTAGTGGATAGCGGCAACTTCGACTGGATGGCGAATGCCGAGAAATTCCCTGGCCTCTGCACACCGGATGAGAGCTACCACGGCTTGACTTACGTGAAGGCATTCGGCAAGATGGGATACACCACCAAGCTCGTGGCACAGTTGATGCGCGACCTGGGTTCCATCCCTGCGCCAATGAACTCATTCATCCTGAACCTGGGCCTCCAGAGCCTGCACCTGCGTATGCGCCAGCATTGCGAGAATGCGCAGAAGGTGGCTGAGTTCCTGCAGAATGATGAGCGTGTGGCTTGGGTTCACTATAGCGGACTGAAGGGCGACGAGTATTACGACCTTGCCCAGAAATACATGCCAAACGGTACCTGCGGCGTCATCGCCTTCGGCTTGAAGGGCGACCGTGAGACTGCCATCAAGTTCATGGATTCACTGGATTTGATCAACATCGTGACTCATGTGGCTGATGCCCGCACCTGCGTGCTCCACCCTGGGAGCCATACCCACCGCCAGCTTTCAGACGAGCAGTTGAAGGAGGCAGGCGTTGCCCCAGACTTGATCCGATTGTCAGTAGGTATCGAGGATGTAGAGGATATCCTGGATGATATCAAGCAGGCATTGAACAAGATATAAAAGAATGGAGGGTGTGTCATAAGTCTATGGCGCACCCTCTTTTATGTT
>ULWE01005011.1_pt1 | contig 22306 bp, 15 predicted proteins | sample 1960071 | NCBI WGS metagenome assembly ULWE01 (sample SAMEA4835804, study PRJEB28245) | human gut metagenome | biome: gut microbiome; material: fecal sample | place: Denmark | collected 2008 | reverse complement strand
GGAAGAGCGTATCGAACTTGCGATGGCGCGTAAGACTGCTGAGACTCAAAAGCAACCGGCAAGGGTGGGAGTCTTTGTGGATGATATGCCCCAGAACATCGTGACACGTGTCTATAATTACCGTCTCGACTACATCCAGTTGCATGGTAATGAACCTCGTGAAACCATCGAGAATCTCCGTGCTACCATCGATCCCGACATCAAACCCAATATCAGGATCATCAAGGCTATCAGCGTAAGCTCAGCCGAGGATATCCAGAAATATAAGGAGTATGCAGGCGCTGTTGACCTCTTCCTTTTCGACACCAAATGTAAGACGGTCGGTGGATGTGGTGAGCAGTTTGATTGGCAAGTTCTGCAGCAGTACGATGGCGAGACCCCATTCCTCCTGAGTGGCGGTATCGGACCGGAAGATGTAGAACGGCTGAAAGCCTTCCAGCACCCGAAGTGTATCGGTATCGATTTGAATTCGAAATTTGAAATCGAACCTGCTCTGAAAGATGTAGAGAAACTCAGGAAATTCCTTTTAAAGGTAAAAAGGTAAAAAAGTAAAAAGGTAAAAAGAGCATTCTTGCTTTTAAAGGTAAAAAAGTAAAAAACAAAAAATGAATAAGATAAATGCATTATTTGCAAACAATAAAGACCGCAAGCTTTTGAGCTTGTATTTCTGTGCCGGTTGTCCAACCTTCGAGGGCACAGGTGCTGTCATCAAATCCATGGAACGCCATGGCATCGATATGATTGAGGTGGGCATTCCTTTCAGTGACCCTTTGGCTGACGGACCAGTCATCCAGAGTGCAGGTACCAAAGCCTTGAAGAACGGAATGACCGTGAAGGCGCTCTTCGGTCAGCTCAAGGCCATCAAGGATGAAGTGCAATTGCCATTGGTTCTGATGGGTTATCTCAACCCTATCATGCACTATGGCATCGAGGCTTTCTTCCAGAGTTGTGTGGAGAGCGGTGTGAGTGGCACCATCATTCCAGACCTTCCTTTCGATGACTATCTGAAAGTGGTGAAGCCGATTGCCGACAAGTATGACATCCGTGTCATCATGATGATTACACCGGAGACCAGCGAGGAGCGCATCCGATTCATCGATGAGCATACCGATGGTTTCATCTATATGGTCAGTTCTGCCAGCATCACAGGAGCACAGAGTAGTTTTGGTGATGCCAAACTCGCTTATTTCAATCATATCAACAGTATGAATCTCCGCAACCCTCGTATGATTGGTTTCGGAATCAGTAACAAGCAGACTCTGACCAGTGCACAGGACAATGCAGCTGGTGCTATCATTGGAAGTAAATTCGTGACATTACTCAATGAAGTGGGTGATCCGGACAAGGCGCTCGACCTGCTTTTCGAGGCACTCAAGAAGTAAGTGAAGAGTGAAGAACGAAGAGTGAAGAATTCATCAGTTTCGTTTGTGACTCAAGGGCGAAAGCCTAATTAAACATTTTACATTTTACATTTGTCATTTGTCATTTAATATTAGATTGCGATGTATCAAGTTGACGATAAAGGATTTTTTGGAAAATTCGGTGGCGCATACGTGCCAGAGATATTATATAAATGTGTGACAGAACTCCAGGAGGCTTACAAGCCTATCATCGAGAGTGAGGAATTCAAGAAAGAGTATTACGCTCTGCTGAAAGATTATGTGGGTCGTCCTTCACCTCTCTATTATGCCAAGCGCATGAGTGAGAAGTACGGATGCCAGCTCTATCTGAAGCGTGAAGACCTGAACCATACTGGTGCTCATAAGATCAATAATACCATCGGTCAGATTCTGATGGCAAAGAAGATGGGCAAGACCCGTATCATTGCCGAGACAGGTGCTGGTCAGCATGGTGTGGCTACAGCTACGGTCTGCGCTCTGATGGATATGAAGTGCGAAATCTTCATGGGTGCTACCGACGTTGAACGTCAGCATACCAATGTGGAACGTATGAAGATGTTGGGGGCTAAGGTTAATCCTGTAAGAACGGGTAATATGACCTTGAGCGATGCCTGTTCAGAAGCTATCCGCGACTGGTGCTGTCATCCTCAGGATACTTTCTATATCGTGGGCAGTACGATGGGTCCACATCCTTACCCTGATATCGTGGCAAAGATGCAGAGTGTGATTTCAGAGGAACTGAAATGGCAGTTGGAAGAGAAGATTGGCCGTGATTATCCTGACTATCTTATCGCTTGTGTGGGTGGCGGAAGCAATGCTGCGGGTACCATCTATCACTATATCGATGACGAGCGTGTGCAGATTTACTTGGCTGAGGCTGCCGGTCATGGTATCGATACCAACTATACGGCTGCTACCATGCACTGCGGTACAGAAGGTATCATTCATGGTGCGCGTACCCTCGTGATGCAGACCGAAGACGGACAGATAGAAGAAGCCTTCACCATCAGTGCCGGTTTGGATTATCCAGGCATCGGACCAATGCATGCCGACTTGGCTACCCGTGGCCGTAGTCATGTGCTTGCCATCAAAGATGATGAGGCTATCTATGCTGGATATGAGTTGACCCGTATGGAGGGTATCATTCCTGCTATCGAGAGTGCCCATGCTGTAGCTGCCTTGAAGAAGATGAAATTCAAGAAGGACGATGTCGTTGTGCTCACAGTTTCTGGACGTGGTGACAAGGACGTGGAGACCTACTTGAGTCATAAGGAAATGGCTAAAGAATACGGAGATTTTTAAAATTAGAGGCTTTAAGCTTCATCATCAAGCGAAGCCTGCTTCATGTGTCAATGCAATAGGCTTCGTTGGTCATTGAAGCCTGCTTCATGTGTCAACGCAATAGGCTTCATTTTTTTATCGTTTAAAATATGAGTAGATTCAATTATACAACAAAGACTCGCAAGATTCTCGCCGATCTCTATACACCGGTGGGAGTCTATATGCGACTTCGTGACATATATCCCCAGTCTGCCTTGATGGAGAGTTCCGACTACCATGGCTCAGAGAACTCTCGTTCCTTCATCGGCGTACATCCGATGGCAAGCATCGCTGTGGGACACGGTATCGTGACAGTCACTTATCCCGATGGCAAGGTGGAAAAACAGGAACTCCCTGCCTTCGGTGAGGGAAAGGGTGAGGAGTGTAAACTCGCCATCTCCAAGGCAATCAATGACTTTGTCAAGTCTTTCCATGTGGAGGGAGAGGGCAAGGACTTCTGTGGACTCTATGGTTTCACCACTTTCAATGCTGTACGCTACTTTGAGAATATCCCGGTAATGGATACGACGATGGAAAAGAATGATGCGCCGGATATCTATTATATCATGTATAAGGACATCATCGTTTTCGATCATTACAACAATACGATGGAACTGATTGCGCTTCAAGAGAATTCTTCACTCTTCACTCCTCACTCTTCACTTTCTGAACTGGATGCGCTCCTGAAGGCTATCAACAAGGCAAATGTGAAACCATACGACTTCCATCCTGTGGGAGATACGACTTCTACGCTTACTGATGAGCAGCATAAGGAGAATGTAAGAAAGTGCATCCAGCACTGTTTGCGTGGTGATGTCTTCCAGATTGTGGTCAGTCGCCGTTTCGTCCAGAAGTATGAGGGTGATGATTTCAAACTCTACCGTGCGCTTCGTAGTATCAATCCATCACCATACCTCTTCTATTTTGATTTCGGCGGATACCGTATCTTCGGTTCTTCTCCAGAAACCCACAACCGTATCGTAGGCAACAAGGCATTTATAGATCCTATTGCCGGTACTACTAAGCGTACAGGCGATATCGAACAGGACCGCAAGGCTGCTGAGTTCCTGCGCAATGATCCGAAAGAGAATGCAGAGCATGTGATGTTGGTGGATCTGGCACGCAATGACCTGAGTCGCAACAGTCATGGTGTGAAGGTAGATTTCTATAAGGATATGCAGTTCTACAGTCATGTCATTCATCTCGTAAGTCGTGTAAGTGGTACGCTTGATAAGGATGCTGATCATATCAAGGAGTTTATCGATACTTTCCCAGCAGGTACGCTGAGTGGTGCTCCTAAGGTTCGTGCCATGCAGATTATCTCAGAACTGGAGCCTCACAACCGAGGTGCTTATGGCGGTTGCATCGGATTCATCGGACTGAATGGTGACCTCAATCAGGCCATCGTTATACGTACCTTTATCAGTCGTAATGGTGAGCTCTGGTTCCAGGCGGGTAGTGGTGTTGTAGCCAAGAGCAATGACCAGTATGAGTTGGAAGAGTGCAATAACAAGTTGGGTGCACTCACCAAGGCTATCCATATTGCAGAGCAGTTGTAGGATAGTGATGTAAGTGAAGAGTGAAGAACGAAGAGTGAAGAGTGAAGAATTCATATGCTTCCAGTAAGCACTAAACATTAAATATTTTATAAAGATGAAAGTAGTAATCATAGATAATTACGATTCCTTCACCTATAATCTGGCTCATCTGGTAAAAGAGTTAGGTGCAGAGGTGACGGTATTCCGCAACGATCAGTTCCAATTGCGCGAACTTGACCGTTTCGACAAGATCATCCTGAGTCCAGGACCTGGTATTCCTTCTGAGGCAGGTCTTCTGATGGATGTCATCAAGACTTATGCTGGCAGAAAACCAATGTCGGGTGTCTGTCTGGGTCATCAGGCGATAGGTGAGGCTTTTGGCGCCAAACTTACCAATCTCTCTGAAGTATATCATGGAGTTGCTACTCCTTGTACTCAGTTTGGTAATGATCCTATTTTTGCTGGTATGTCTAAGCGTATAGAGATAGGTCGTTATCATTCGTGGGTAGTGGATAGAACAAATTTCCCAGAGTGTCTTGATGTGACAGCAGTGAGCGATGACGGTTGCATCATGGGTTTGAAGCACAAGCATTATGATATCCATGGTATTCAGTTCCATCCGGAAAGTGTACTGACTCCAGAGGGCAAGACGATTATCAAGAATTGGCTTGCCTTCGACGGTGAAGATTTTGATAAGAGTTGGGCATAGTGGATATAAAACCTCGAACAGAATTTTCCGTGATAAAGGAAGACGAAAGTCCTCAATAGAAAAACAGCATATCAACCATCAATGGAAGATATGCTGTTTTTCTCTTTTTATTTATTCTTCTTATTTTATTTCTTTTATTTCAATCCATCAGCATCGCCGGTAGTTTTCAAACCATTGCTCTTTTCTCTTGGTGTGATATTGACATTCTTCACGATTGTGTTTTCAATGACATCCTTATTGAATGCCATTTTCTTATCAGTAGATTGGATGTTTTCGAAGGTGAAATCTACCAGACGGTACTTGTCGCTGGTGCCCACATCAAAGAAATTGTCACAATCCATCTGGATGTTCTTGATGGTGATGTTGTTGCACTGACTGAGTGGCATATCTTTGCGGTCGCCTGGTTTGAAGAACTGAGTCCAAGGGCGGACAACCAAGAAGCTGCCTGTGGTGCCTGTGATATTATCTACCGTCACATACTCATAGTGCTGAGGAGTATCAGGACGCATCTTCAACCAAAGTACGCGCTGTGCATTGCCCACCTTGATGTTTCGCAACACGATGTTGCGGTCTTTCACACTCTCGCTGCCCAAAGTCAGACAACCATGCACTCTACCATAGTTGCAGTTCTGGATGAGCACATTATAGACTGGTCCATTCTCTGGTGTCTTGTCTGCCCAGGTTCCCTTACCGCCCTTGATGGCAATGGCATCATCATTTACGCTCATGAAGCAGCCTTCCACTAATACGTCGTGGCATACGTCGATATCGATAGCATCACTACTTGGTGCACGCATACCACTGGTAGGGGCGAAGATGGTGCATCCCAAGAAGCGGACATGGTCGCAACGATAGATGTGGTTGGTCCAGAAAGGACTGTTCTGGATGTGGACATCCTGTATGGTCACATGGCTCGAATTGCTGATATATACGAGTCGTGGACGCTGTGCATCCTTGTTGGTACACTGGCGGTTCCAGGTGCGACGGATCCAGAATTCCTCCCAGTAGTGATAGCCGTTACCATCGATGGTTCCGTTGCCTGCAATGGTAAAACCATCACACTTATCAGCATTGATGAAGGCAGAGAAATACTTGCAGGTTTCCCCCTCGATACGGGTTTCCAAGACAGGGAAGTTGGCAATGCGGTCACTACCTTTCAGTTTACCACCCTCTTCGAGATAGAGATGGGTTTTCGGACGGAAGAATAGGGCACCGCTCTGATAGGTACCGGCAGGAACGACGATGACACCACCGCCATCCTTGGCAGCCTGGTCGATGATAGCCTGTATAGCCTGAGTCTGAATCAGGGTACTGTCGTTTTTGACACCATAATCGGTTATCACGTATTTCTTGCCAAGGGTATCTACATTCACCTTCTGTGCATTGGAGAACCAGGCATCCATCTTCATACCGTCTGGCCAGAGTTCAGTCTGTGCCTTTTTCGCTTTCTTCAGTTTCTTGGCCGCATTGGTGCTTAATGGCGCAAAAGCCACCAAGCAAGCCATCAGCCAGATATATTTTCTCATAACTTTTTTACCTTTTTACTTTTTTACCTTTAAAAGCTTGTAATACTCTGCCGCACCGAGCAGGAGGCAACCTGTGCCGTAATCTTCGAAGTCTGGAACAGAAGTGAAGGTGACAGGCTGACCTGCAGCAGGATCCTTACCTGTGCCCTGGTTGTATCCAATGAAACCATCCTCGTGAACCGATGCAGCCAATGCCTTCCATGCTTTATCCATTGCTTTCTGATAGGTAGCTCTTGGCAGGATGCCCTGCTGCACACCCCATGCCATGCCATAAAGGAAGAGACCTGTACCAGTCATTTCAGGACCACCATAGTTGGCAGGACAAACGAGGCTAACGTTCCAATATCCATCCTCACGCTGGCACTTCAATATCGCCTTACTCATAGAGATAAAGTCTTTCTTCAGGTACTGGTAGTTCTTATCAGTCTTTGGCAAGGTCTGCATCACACGTACCAATGCAGCATATACCCAACCATTTCCGCGGCTCCAGTAGCAATTGCTGCCATCTTTCTCCTTGTAAGGTGGCACATAGTCTTTGTCTCTCCACCAGAGTCCCTCTTTTTTATTGAAAAGACCACCAGCCAAGGTATCACGACTCCACTTGTAGGAGTTCATCGCATAGTCGAGATATTTCTTCTCGCCGGTCAACTTAGCATATTTGGCATAGACAGGCATAGCCATCTGTATCGCATCAATCCATGTCCAGTATGAAACGCGGTTGGTACTCATCTGATGGTCGAGGTTCTCCTTTACCTTACTCAAATCCTTTTTGCCGCCAGTCTGGATATAGCGGTCGATATAGGTTTGCTGGCAGCACTGGTTGTCGGCATCGGTATCATTCACGCTGCCACGGGCTGTCCACTTGTGATAGTCTGCCCAGCGGTCGGTATAGTCGAGGTATCGCTGCTGAGGGTCTATCTCGTAGAGTGCCATCAATCCTTCGTAATATACGGCACGGGTCCAAAGGTTGCTCGTGCGTACCTTCTTGACATAGGTGTCGAGGGTTGGGTCACTGTACTTCGTCATGAAGTAGTTGTTGGTGCGCTGTGATACTTCCAGGATTTCCTTCTTTAGAGATTCCTTGTCAGATGCAGCTTTCACTGTTGCAACTTTCACGGCTGCATTTTGGGCAGACACAGAGGTCATGCCCATCAAGATGCAGAAGCTTGTCAGGATTAGTTTCTTCATTTGTACTCTTTGATTGATTATGTTCTTATTTTAAATTTGCTTATTTCTTATTGAATTTCCAAAACTTGCGAAATGAAAATGATTAGAGTTGGTCTTTCAATTCCACGAGTTTTACCGAACTGTTGAGTCCGCTTGCTACAGGAGTCCATTTCTCGTAAGTGGTCTTCTTGTAGTCGATATCCACCACGTTGATTTCCTTCATCTTGCGCCATTTCACACCCTGTCGGTCGAGTTCTGCTATGCGGTTGGCAGGCAGGTTGGTTACCTCGATACGGATAGTATTCTTGCCCTTGTTCAGTGCGTCTTTGCAGTTGAGGATATATGGTACCGCCCATGCGCAGCCCACATATTTATTATTGATATAGACGCGTGCACTTTCACGGACATCACCTAAGTCGATAGCCCACTGTTTCTGTGCATCATCCTTCGACAGTTTGAAGGTGGTTTCATAAACACCTGTTCCCATCATCACCTTCGCCTTTTCGCTGAGATTTTCCCAACTCTTCAAGCCCTTGAGGTTGAAGGTCTCGCCCACCTTAGGAGCCTCCTCTGTGAATGACAGCTTCCAGGTATTTGCGGTCAGGTCGATGGTCTTGCTATCCGCAGCAGCGATGGCTTCCTTGCCGCCTACCTTCACCTTGGAACCGAGTTTCCATTCGCTTACCGGCTTATCCGAGGTGATGAGAATGCGGCTCTCGCCACTCTTCAGGTTCACTTCGATGCCCTTATCGCCGATAGTAGCCTTGTGATATTTGCCCGTCATAGGGTTATACCAGATACCGTTCTTCTCGTTTACAGCCAGTGCTACGGTAGAAGTGATATCCTTGCCGGTGAGGTTGGCGATGAAGTAATGATGACCGATGCTGTTGTTGCGGCGGATCATCTTCAAGCCCAGGTTCTTTTTCATCAGTTCCGGTTTTGCAGCTTGTTCCATCGCCTTGATGTTGTCGCCCTTGATAATCTTGGCTCCTTGCGCCTTCAAGTCGGAGATATGCTGGATTACATCGCTTGGCATGATATTGTTGCCTGGGATGATGATGCCCTTGTAGCGGGTACCAGCAGCAGTTTCGATCATACCATCTTTAATGGTACAGGTGCGCAGGTATTTGTCGCTGATGTAGTCACAGTCGAAACCAGCCTTGTCGATGTCGAGAATCACCTTGATAAATTCCGGTGCTTTCTTCGCCATGGAGTGGATGTCGAACTGCATCAACCAGTTCTTGGTATCCTTACGCCACATATCTCTTACTGGCAGATAGACCAGAAAGTCGTTGTCGGGCTGTCCCCACTGCAGATAGGTCTGGCAGTTGGTGATGTACTTCATCAGTTCCGGTGCATCGCGCCAGATACTGTTGGTCGGACTCATATCCACCGATGCATAGAACTTCCATCCTGGCCATGGGTCGTTTTTAGGCGAGTAGGCTGTACCATGGAAGAACATGTGGTTCACACCTGCGCAGAACATGAGGTCCATATCTGGTTTCATCTGACTCAGGGAAGTGCGGAAGTGCTCGGTGAGCCAGGTAAAGGTCTCGCTGGAGGTATATTTCTTGCCTGTGATATGGGCGGCAGATGGTGCATACTTGAGCATGCTGAGGTCGCTGAAATTAGGACGGGTCTTTCCCGGATCCTTGCGCAGTCCCTTGATGCCGAAATCGGTCAGTCCGAAGCCTTCAATTTCCGGGATGTCAACGGCTGCATAGCAGTCGATGAGGTTGGCTGGTGAACCGTGTGCCTGGTTTCGGGTAATGGCACCACGCTTGTTTGCCCATTTGGTCCACTGTTCGGTGAAGTTATGGAGCAGCATATCGCCTAATGTTTCACGGTAATCGCTTACCACCACGGCATCACCATCAAGGAATTCAGGGAACTTGTCCTGCAGTTTATATCCGTGCATCTTCTCAAATTCTGTCAGCAGGTTAGGAGTCCAGTTGGCTCCATATACCTCATAACTATCATTGAAGAAGGTATGTGGATAAGGAGTCTTGTTGGCAACGAAGGCACTATCGATATGTGCCAGATAATTAGCCACGGCAGTGGAGTCAAAGTGGTCGATGACGTATCCTTCTCCGCCTGGTGCAGCACGTTTAACTTTCTGTCGGGTGCGGCTTTCGTAGAGAGCGATGACACGCTTTTTCCTGTTCTGTCCCTCAACTGGATATGCCTTGATGAGTTTCAGCTTGGCAAAGTCACGCTCTTTCTGAGGAACGTTGAATTCAATCTCCATCAATTTCTGCTTCACATCCACGATGGTATCTACGAATACCGCCTTGCAGGCAGCTTCATTGATAGGAACCCAAGGACCACCAAAAGGCCAGCCGGTACCAGTAGCCATGTCGGTTTCAATACCTACCTTCTTATTTTCTTCTTCTACGAATTTGAGCATCTCCATCCATTTCGGAGAGAGATACGGAATGTCATTCTTGTCATTTCCTTGCACACCATAGAGTGGCGTGATTTCTACGGCTCCAATGCCTGCCTTGGCATATTCGTCGAGGTTCCACTTTAGGTTCTCTTTATCTACAGCAGACCCCATCCACCACCATCTTACACCAGGTTTGGTTTCCTGAGTAGGGGTAGGGAGCGACAGTGCACCAGAATGCGACTGAGCCTGACTGCCGAGAGATGACAGCAGAGCTAATGCAAAGGAAAATCCGACAAATTGCGTTTTTAGTATCTTGTCCATATTGTTGTTGGTTTTTAAGTTATTCAACAGAAAAGCTGTTTTTCTGTGGCCTTTCTAATTGCCGAGTGCAGCTTATCTTTTGCAAAGATAGAAAAAAAAACAATACGAGCAAGGTTATTATTCCTAAAAAAACAAAATAGTCCAAATATGCAAGATGATAGGTCAAAAAATAGGGGAAAACAGCTCTCCTGAGTGCTTTCCCCCGCTTTAGAACGTATGTGAAGTTTGCTGAATATTACGAATCGGTTACAAATATTAACTGTCATGTCGGTAAAAGCTTCGTATCACAATTATAGTTGATTCGCATGGCATTGGAATATACTTCAGAAATCAGGCATATTTTCTCAGAACAGAAGTATCAGACCATGGAAGAATTCCTGCAAATTAAGAGAAATATGAATAAAAAGAAAGCCTACGGTAAATAATGTAAAATACTTTCTTGGTGTCGTGTGGGTGACAAAAGTGACGCAGGATACGCTTACCTCTAAGTGACTTGTTTGCGACCTCTAAGTGACTTATTTACGACCCTTAAATGACTTGTTTCGATATAGCAAATAACTTGTTTGTGTATTCTTAAAGACCGTATAATGTAGACGATTTTTATTAATTTTATTTAATTATTCGTTTATTTTGGAATTTTTGCTTGATTTCTCTTAAAAAATATTACCTTTGCACTGAGAAAAATCTATTGGTCACTTTCATAAGTCAACGAGAAAATAATAACATATCAACGAGTATAATTTATTAAAGACAAGGTTCATGAGAAAAAATCACATGATGATTGCAACTTTGGCCATGCTCTCTGTTGTGGGTTCTGCGCAGTATGCCAGGGCACAGCAAACAGGAACAAACCAAAATGCAAAAGAGTGGGGGGGGTAAAATCCTCTCTACTGTAAAAGGAGTCGTAATCTCTGCCGAAGATGGTATGCCTGTTATAGGCGCCAGCATTATGGTAGGAGGTGGACAGGCACAAGCTATAACAGATGAAAACGGATGTTTCCAGTTGTCAAACGTCCCAGCTAATAGCAAGTTGAAAATCTCTTATATCGGTTTGGTAACGGCTTTTGCAACCCCTTCTGCTAACATGAAGGTAACGCTGCAATCAGACAGTAAGCACCTTGATGATGTGGTGGTTACTGGTATGTTCAACCGTAAAAAAGAAGGATTTACGGGTTCGGCAGTAACTATCAAGGGAGAAGATCTCAAGAAATTCAGTACAAACAATATTGCGAAGTCTATAGCAGCAATGGCTCCAGGTTTGAATATCATGGAGAATAATCTGGCTGGTTCCAATCCAAACAGTCTTCCTGATATGCGTATGCGTGGTGGTGCCAGTATGGATTTGAGTACGACATCTTCTGATGTACAGGCTGTACAGGGAGAATATGAGACTTATGCCAATCAGCCGCTTCTTATCATGGACGGCTTTGAAATCTCCGTACAGACTCTTTCTGACCTCGACCCTGATCGTGTTGCATCGATTGTTGTCTTGAAAGATGCTGCTGCTACTGCTATCTATGGTTCCAGAGCAGCAAATGGAGTTATTGTAATCGAAAGTAAAACTCCTAAACCAGGTAAAATTTGGGTTACATACGGTGGTGAGATGCGCATCGAGGCACCAGACCTGACAGGCTATAATCTGATGAATGCTCGTGAGAAACTGGATGCAGAATATAAGGCTGGAGTCTATACTGATGGTGGTGAAACGATTGATAGATGGAATCTCTACCAGTCTAAACTTAAAAACGTTCTCTCTGGTGTAGATACATATTGGCTCAGCAAGCCATTGCGTACATCCGTACAGCAGCGTCATACTGTAACCTTGGAGGGTGGTGATGAGGCTTTGCGTTATCGTATGTATGTTGGTTACAATAACTCACCTGGTGTGATGAAAAATAGTGGTCGTGATGTACTTACCGGTATGCTCGACTTCCAGTATCGCATGAAGAAGGTGTTGTTGAAAAACAGTATCACTCTCGAAAATTCTACTGCTAATGAGTCTAACTATGGAAGTTTTAGCGAATACACAAAATTGAATCCATATCTGACTCCATACGACGAGAATGGTAACATGAAGAAGATGCTTGATGATTTCTCTGCTACCAACTCTGCTACCGCCTCTTATCCTAACCCACTTTATAACACAACTTTCCACAGCAAGGATAAGAGCAAGAACTTCTCTGTGCGTGAATTGTTCAAAGTAGAATACAATCCTACCAATGAACTTCGTTTTGAAGGTGCTTTCTCACTCTCTAAGAGTGTGGGACATCATGACGTGTTCCGTCCTGCACAGCATACTGCTTTTGATGGAATTACAGATCCGACATTGAAAGGTGATTATCGCCGTACACAGAATGAGGCTGTCAATTGGGGCGTGGATTTGACTGCCAGTTGGAATAAGCAGATTAAGGATCATTACATTACTACCAATGCCCGCATGAGTATTCTTGAGAACAGTACTGATTCTTATGGAACTTATGTGACTGGTTTCCCAAATGATAATATGGATGACCTGCTCTTCGGTAAGAAATACAATGATAAGGTGACGGGAAGCGAGAATACAAGTCGCTCTATCGGTTGGGTGCTCAGTGCCGGTTATTCTTATCTTTATAAATATTCTGTAGATTTCAATGTCCGTCTGGATGGTTCTTCTGAGTTTGGTACCAACAATAGATGGGCACCATTCTGGTCTGCCGGTCTTCGTTATGATGTAAAGAAGGAGGCTTTCTTCAAGGATATTCCATGGCTTTCTGACTTTGTTATCCGTGGTACTTATGGTACAACTGGTGCGCAGGGCTTCTCACCATATCAGGCTCATAGCTACTATAACTATTCATTGCTTCTGCCTTATCTGTCTTCTGATGGTACAGGTGCAGAAATCATGGCGATGCATAATGAGAATCTGAAGTGGCAGACAACCAAGAATACCAACCTTGCATTGGAGTTGGGTTTCCTCGATCATCGTATCACAGCAAGAATCGAACACTATAACAAGGTAACCAATAACTTGGTGACCAATGTGACATTGGCTCCATCTGTCGGTTTCACCAGTTATCCAGAGAACGTAGGTAAGATAGAGAATAAGGGATGGGAAATCAGTCTCTCAGGAATCCCATACCGTAATGCTGCTAAGCAGTCTTATTGGACAATTACCGTAAATGGTTCTCACAACAAGGATAAACTCGTAGAAATTTCAGAGGCTATGCGCCATATTAACGAGTTGAGTACCAAGAATCTGACGGACAGTCCTTTACCACGTTATGAGGAAGGTTATTCTATGTCCAGTATTTGGGTTGTTCCTTCTCTCGGTATAGACCCAGCGTCTGGCGATGAAGTTCTCGTAAAGCGTAATGGAGAATTGACAAGTGCTTCCAACTATAGTGGTGTGGATGCCGTACCAATGGGTAATACAGAGCCTACATGGCAGGGTTATATCAACTCATCCTTTACTTATATGGGATGGGGAATGGATGTAAGTTTCCATTATAAGTTTGGAGGACAGGTATATAACCAGACTTTGGTTGACAAGGTAGAGAATGCCGATTTGGTTTACAATGCCGACCGTCGTGTGACACAGTTGCGCTGGCAGAAGCCTGGTGACCATTCCCAGTTCCGTGCACTCAACCCACATGGTCAGGGTACCAAGGCAACTTCCCGTTTTGTGATGGATGAGAATGTATTCCAGGGCAGCACCCTTTCATTCTACTATCGTGCAGATACCAAGAATACTAAGTTCCTCAAAAACTGGGGGTTGACATCTGCTAAGTTGGGCTTCACCATGGAAGACCTCTTTTACCTCTCATCGGTAAAGCGTGAGCGTGGTCTCGACTATCCATTCTCCCGCCAATTTACTTTCTCATTGAACGTAGCATTCTAATCAATAAATTACGAATATAATTATGAAGAAATATTTCTATATATTGGTGTTCGCAGTCTTGATGGGAGGTTTGACTTCCTGCAATGATTGGCTTGATGTATCACCAAAGGACAGAATCCCTGCCGACAAGATGTTTGAGTCGGAGTCAGGATTCAAGGATATCCTTACGGGCGCTTACCTGAAGTTGGGTACTGCTAATCTTTATGCGGGTGACATGAAATATGGTTATCTGGATGAGTTGGCGGGTCTATACTGTGATTATCCTGGTTATAATACAAATAGTGTGTACAACCAGGCTATTGTATTCGATTATACCAACCAGTTTTTGAGTAAGAAGGATAATCTCTATCTTGAGATGTATAATGTAGTGGCAAACCTGAACAATCTGCTGCAGAATATTGAGACCCATCGAGATGTATTGAAGACCCCACATTACTATGAGTGTATCAAGGGAGAAGCATTGGGTTTGCGTGCTTTCATCTATTTTGATCTCTTGCGTCTTTACGGTCCTATTTATAGTGAGCATCCAACAGATGCTGCTATTCCATACAAGACTACATACGATAAAGAACCGACACCGGTTTTGCCTGCTAATCAGGTGGTAGAGAAAATCTTGGAAGACCTGAAGGCAGCTGAGGCTCTCTTGAAAGATAATGATCCATGTGATTTCCATACAGATATAGATAAGCGTACAGACTTCCTTTCAAATCGTGAGTTCCGTATGAATCTTTATGCTGTCAAGGCGATGATGGCTCGTGTGTATTGCTATGCTGGTCAGAATGACCTTGCAGTCCAGTATGCTCAGGAGGTTATCGATGCCAACAAGTACTTTACTCTGTATAAGAGTCAGACAGCATCCAATTACAATTCCATCCGTTATGGTGAGCAGATTTTCGGTCTCTCTGTAAATCAGTTGAACAATACGCTTATCAGCAACAGTATGGATATGGAAAATACAAGTGTACAGCAGCGTTATGGTATGACTGCAGATATGTTTACTAAGGTGTATGAAGGTATCACTTCTGACTGGCGCCAGAATGTTGTAGCATTCAACTGGGACGAGAGCCATCAGTATGCATTCTGTCTGAAGTATAATCAGGCTCCTTTGGCCAATACATATTTATATAGCGGTGCAGATGCAATTCCATTGATTCGTTTACCGGAGATGTACTATATCATTGCAGAGTGTGCAGCAAATGCAGAAACGAGTGCTGAGGCTCTGAATACAGTCAGACTTTCACGCGGTATTCCATATAGCGATGAAATTCATACATTGGGTTATGATGATAAGGATGTTACTTCTGAAGAAAACAAACAGCAGACTCGTCGTATCAATGAAATCATGAAAGAATATCGCAAGGAGTACTATGCTGAAGGTCAGTTGTTCTTCTTCCTGAAAGCTCATCACTATACCACCTACTATGGTTGTGGTGTAGCCAATATGACCAGTAAAGAATATCAGATGCCATTGCCAGACAATGAAAAGATCTTTGGCAATAATACTACAAAATAAGAAGATTGAAAAATATGAAAAAAATATTGTTTTATATGTCGGCGCTGGCACTGTTCTTGAGTCTTACCAGTTGTTCGAAAGAAGAAATTGACATGTACAGTCAGGAAGCTCGCATCAACTTCGACTATCGTACAATTTATAGTGAATTGCGCGATAGCGACTATGTGAAGATGAAAACAGACCCTTATCGCCGTGATAGTGTACGTGTGAGAATTATGGGTGATTTACTTACTGCCAATCGTGATTTCTGCATCAAGAAGACAGATAACAGTTCCTATGCCAATACCCTTGACATTCAGTTGGATGACAAATATACTTATTCGGCTCTTGATACTGTATGCCAGTATGTATATTTCAAGGTTAAACGTCCTGCCTATAAGACAGGTAGAAAAACCTATGGTTGTAATCTGGAATTTGATCTTACCAATCCAAACCATCAGTTTGAAAAAGGATTTGTAGAGGATAATTCGGTAGAGGTCAACTACGTTTGGGATATTACAGAGCCTAAGACATGGAACGACTGGTATTGGTTGGGTGTAGGTGACTTCAGTCCTATCAAGTATTGCTATATGATGGACGTATGGGGAAGAACACTTGATTCTTTCATTACTCCTGATGGTTATGCATACGATGATGATGAGGCTAATGCTGCCATCCAGCAACTGGATGCAGCCTATAAGGCTTATAAAGCGGAGCATGGTCCAATACTTGATGAGAATGGTAACGATATCTTCCCAGATGAAGAAGAATAAAAAAAGAGTAAATCATGAAAAAAATATATTTATATATTCTGGGCCTGGTGTCTATGACGCTCGTCCAGAGCTGCTATGATGACAAGGGCAACTATGATTATCATGCTGTGAATGATATGAAGGTGGAAATCCCTGAGGCAAAAATCCGCATGCCAAAGGAGAACCCTGCAACGGTTACGTTGACGCCTGAGTTGACACAAACTCTTGCCGAGAATGAGGACAATCTTACTTTTGAATGGAAAAAATTGAAGCCGGATGCTAAGATTGGTTCTATGCGTCTTGCTGACTATACGGATTATTCTATAGGAAAGATTTGTCAGGTAGAAGTAGAACCAAATAATCCAGAGAGTATTGGTATGATGCTCATTGTTACCGATATGTCCACAGGTCAGAAATGGTATCAGTTGGGCAAGGTTGCTGTAGTCAAGCCTTTGAATCCAGCTTGGTTTGTGCTTCAGGAAGATGCCGATCAGAAGGGCATTGTAGGAGCTATTGAGGGTAATCCAGATGGCTTCTTTGCCTATGCTGATGTGTTTAAGTCAGAAACTGGTGAATCTTTTGCTCTTGAGGGTAAGCCATTGGCTATTGCTGCCAAGGGTAATTATGGTTATGGTTCTCTGGGTGGAACGAAGTTTGCCAACCTGACAATTGCCACGGATAAGAATATTGCAACATATTCTCCAAGTACGCTCACCATGAAGTATGGTACTAATAAAATTCTGTTTGAGAATGCACTTAACAAAGTACCAGTCAATTTGTCTTATTATAAAATGGACAAGAAGGGTGAGATGTTTGTGACGGACAAAAAGGCTTATTTCGCATACGATGACGGATGGTGTGTTCCATATTCCGTATATGATAAGCAGGTTAATTCCGATGGTGAGGAAGAACAAGTAGCATTTCTACCTACATGTTCTGCTACTTTCAGTAATTATGTCCTGGCATATAATCCAGCAACTCATCGCTTCCGCATCGGTAGTGCTTTTTCTTCTATGATGGATTATATTGGCACATCCTTATACTACTCTAAGTATTATCGTAATGGTTCCCAATGGAAGGACAAAAAGCCATTGGTGTTCCGTGATTTGTCTGAGGATGCCGACGGCAATTATGCCTTTGATCCAAGCAATGTAGATGCGTCTCTGCAGATACTTGATATCTTGCGTGGTGGAGATAATGGTAACTATGCTTATGCCGTTATGGCAAGTGAAGGGGCTTCACAGATTACTGTTTTCCGTTTCAGCAATGCGGATGATCCGCTTTGTGCAGGAAAATATACAATCGATCTGGATCCTTCCATCGATTTGAAAACTGCCAAATTTGCAGCTTCTCAAGCATATTCAGCCCATTTTATTTTCATGGCTGCTGGTAATAGCGTGTATCGTATAGATATGGAGCGTCAGAAGATTGAGAAAATCTACAGTTATGACGCTGATGCTAATGCCAAGATTGCTTGCCTGAAATTCCGCGACCCTGAGGATGCAGAAAATGGTAATGGCATGATTCTCGGATTCGGTATCAATACTTCTGCAGGTCAGGGTTTGCTGGGCGAATTGAAACTGACTATTGCGGGTGATGTAGATAGGAGTGAAAATGCTTCTTACATTTTCCAGGATGCAAATAATAGATTTGGCAAGATTGTAGATATCTCTTATAATTATGAATAATCTCAAGATTTGTTTTGAGATCATCTTAATGACTGAGAATAATCCATGATGAAAATAAGAATATTATTATCTATAGTATTTAGTTCTGCCTGCTCGCTCATAGCGAGCGGGCAGAATCCGTTTGTTGGTACTCTTCCTGCTGATGCGAAGTTGACAAAAGGAATGTTTGATACTTTTGAGTCTGATGGTAAGATGTACTGGTCGATTCCTGATTCGCTTTTCGGTCGTGAGTACAGTGTTACTACTACCATTTTGAGTGCTCCCGAAAATCCAAACCGCAGCAGTGAAACAAAGTATGGTTATGCAGGTGACCTCATCGGCCCCCTTTTCTTTTCGCTTCGTAAACAAGATGGGGAGGTGTATATGACGGATCCGCAGCATAAGTGGATACTGGCAGATTCTACAAGTGTTTTTTCCAAGATAGCGATGCTCACTCCGCAGGAGCGTCTCTACAAGCGTTTGCCTGTCATACAGGAAAGCAATGGGCATACGCTTATAGAGATAGGAAATACATTGAAGAACTTTACCCTCTTTGGTATGGAACCTGCTTATTACGACATGAAGATCAGCATGCGGAATAAGGAGAGAGACCGCATTCTCGATGTAAAAGGTAAGAATGATTGTATTCTGTTGCGTATGTCGCGCACCTACAGTAATTTAGCAATGCCTCTTCCTGGTAAGCCAATCCAGAATTATCAGGGCATTTGGGAAACTGGAGTCTGTATCAGTCTTATGCCTAAACAGCCTATATCTGTGAAACGTGGTGACGGAAAATCGTTTTTTGAAATCACCAAGTTTGTGCTTTCTACAGATGGTATCCGAAGTCGCCTTCCTGTCATTAAGCGTTGGCGGTTGGAAATTCGTCCTGAGGATAGAGAACGGTATCGCAGAGGAGAATTGGTGGAACCGGTGCATCCTATCATCTTCTATGTAGATCGGCAGTTCCCGAAGATGTATCAGAAGTGTATCATTGAGGCGGTCCGTGAATGGCGTCCTGCGTTCGAACAGGCAGGTTTTAAAAATGCCATTGATGCCCGTTTGGCACCTACACCGAAGGAAGATCCTGATTTCTGTATGTATGATAGCAGATATCCTTATATCTCCTGGAAGATATCGGCCACGAGTAATGCTTATGGACCTACACCTTGTGAGGGAAGAAGCGGAGAAATCAACGGTTGTCATGTCGGGGTATTCAGCAGTGTGATGAATATCGTGCAGAATTGGTATTTTGCTCAATGTGGTGCTGTTGATCCAGAGGCTCGTAAGATTATCTTGCCAGAGTCTTTGCAATGTGAACTCTTGAAGATGGTGATAACCCATGAGGTGGGTCATAGTTTGGGATTAGAGCACAATCATAGTGGTAGTAGCCATGCTTCTATAGACAATCTCCGTGATAATGATTATCTGGACAAGCATGGTATGGGTAGTTCTATTATGGACTATGTACGTTTCAATTATGCTCTTCGTCCGGGTGATCATGTAGCGCTTCGCAATCGCCGTATTCAATTGGGTGAATACGACCGTTGGGCAATAGAATGGGGGTATCGGGAGTTTGAAGGTAATACACCAGAGGAGCAAGAAAATGCCAGATGGAAATGGTATGAGCAAAAGAAAAAGGAATGTCCAGAATTAGCTTTCTATGACGCTCGGGATATCCGTTCGCAACAAGAAGACTTGGGTAATGACCATGTGGCTATCAACAGTTGTGGTATCGAAAATCTCAAATACTTATGTTCTCTTGATATCTGGAATCCGAAAACAAACTTGGAAAAGCAAGTGATGGAAGGACGGTATAAGGCTTTGATAGAGCATTATAACCTCTGGACTGGTCATGTGTTTGCACATCTGGGTGGTTATTATTATGGTGATAATCATTATGATACCCCTGAATATACACAAAAAGTCTTGAAATTCTTGCAAGATTATGTGGTAACTCCTCCCAGTTGGCTTTTTGATTCCAAAATCATGTCACATCTTCATGTAGATAGAAAGAAGGAAATCAAACATTTTAAATCAGAGCAACAACAGCATTTCGATTATGCAATGGAGCGAATAGAGAAAGCCAAGGCAAAAGAGAAGGATGAGATGCTTGTCAAAACATTGGAGACGCTATTGACTGAGGTGAAAACGATGAAGGAAAAGATGGAGACTGCTTATAAGAGCTGGTAATCCTGGCGCATATTCAGTCTTCTATTTTAGACCAGAAAAAGATATAAATATCATTTAATATTGACTCATAATCAAATGATGAAACATTATAAAAGTTTTTTAATTATGTTTTTCTTATTCTCTTCTTTTAGCCTGCTACAGGTTATGGGAGAAGAAAAACAAACAGTTGTTCCTAAGCCATTTGCTGAATTCTTATCGGAAAATATGAAAAAGACGGATGGCGCTTTTCCTGTTTATCAGGAAGGTAATCGTGTTTATATGGAATTCCCAAGAAAGTGGAACGGTCGTGAGATAGAGGTAAGTGGGCAGATAGATCATGGCTTTGGTATGATCAACCGTTCTGTCAATTCATTGGGTGTAGTGCGTTTGTCCATACCAGATTCGATGACCGTTGAGTTTCTTCAACCGTTCTACACTGAGCGCATCATGGATAGGAAAAGTACATACTGGGATGCATTCAGAGCTTCTAATGTGCCTGTTGCTGGTGTGGAATATCCTGCAGTCGCTATATCCCAAGATGGCAATCCGATTATTGATATTACTGATGTTGTGAAGGGTGAAAAAGAATGGGTGAGTTATTCACAGTACCCGGATGTTCGCTCGTTGGACCCAGATATGAGTAAGTTGAATTCTGTTCAAGTTATTTCACCGCAGAAGGGGAACTCTTCTGGAAGAGAAGAAGTTGTGCTGAAGGTGGTCAGATACCATGAGGCAGAGTCAGAGCAGTATGCATTCAACAGTATGGCTATTATTTTGCCGAATGGAAGTAAACCCTTATATTTGAGTATCTGTCTCCGACTCTTACCGGAGAAGGATATGCCTATACGCTTAGCTACTGAGGGTCTGGATATTCAGACAATTCATTTCAAGGATTATTCACAGAATCCTTATACGGTTGTTGATGATTCTCTGGTGATGAGGCTACAGCCGAAGTGTGCTTGTATGGTCTATGTTGATAGTTTGGTTCCTAATAAGTATAAAGAGGCTTTGCAGAAGGGAATTTTATCATGGAATGAATCTTTGGCAAAGGCAAAAGTTAAATTGAGAATTCATTTGAATTCCATCAAGTCAGGAATCGATGCAGCCTCTGTACCTTTTTTAGTGTCTTACGACATGGGAAAGGTTGGTGTTTCCTCTCAGAAGACAGTGCATCCACGTACTGGTGAAATATTATCTTTTCGTATAAATGTTGGGCATGATTTCAAGAAATCATTTAAGTCAGCAGAATTACAGAAATTAATCCATCAGGAATTTGGTCATGTTTTGGGATTGAGTAAGGTCTCTGATGATGCAGCGCAGGTGAATGCTTTATCTTATCTTTATTGTGTACAGAAAAGTAAAAATGTGTATCAAGATAGGGAATTCATTACTAAAAAGTAAGTGACTATAATTCCTGACTGTAATGACAGCAAAATTCCTTACCTGCGATTCTGCATTCACCGTTACCTTCTTTCCCGCAATTTCATAATTGCTGCCATAGATATAGATACCTGTGGTCTTGAGATTATTGTAGAGCGGAAGAGTCTGGTAGAGCTTGTCGGTGGTGTGGAGGAACACATTCTTTGGAATACCGCCATAGTTGGCATTGAAGTTGAGTTTGGTTCGCTCTACTGTGTTTGCATTTATTGTACAAACTTATGTGTTTTCGTATATTATTATATATTAGTTCTTTTTATATATAATCTACGATAAACTCGTAACATCCTATGTTTTAGTATTACGAAAAGCTCGTAAAACGTTAAAATATAGTTGAGTTTATGCTTTTTAACGTAGATTATTTTGTGCTTATACGAAAATTTCGTAGATTTGCAGCGTGCTTTAGAAACAAGAATGTTGAATTTAAAAGAATAAAGATAGAAAGATGGAAAAATTGACGAATCAGGAAGAAGAGATTATGCTTCGGATATGGCAGTTGGGGCGATGTGCCGTGAAACAGATTATGGAACTGTTGCCAGAACCTC